>Ga0209006_10000423_pt1 | contig 41196 bp, 36 predicted proteins | sample JacPin_JW_Ref_O2_FD_188567 | JGI IMG/M metagenome (GOLD analysis project Ga0209006, IMG submission 188567) | Forest soil microbial communities from Algoma, Ontario, Canada - Jack Pine, Ontario site 1_JW_Ref_O2 (SPAdes) (version 2) | ecosystem: Environmental > Terrestrial > Soil > Boreal... | reverse complement strand
CGTCTGATCCGGCAGTAACGCCGGACACTTAGGCCCCTTCTGCTTGACCGAGAGTAAGTGAGCCTGTAAAGCCGGCGACAGCAGGTACAGATGTCGGCACCTCTTTCCGCTGCTTAACACTCTGTGCCTGACGCAAATAACGCGCGAGCACTTCTCCATGCACGCCGCGGTCGAAGGCAGCATGGTGTCCCGGGATCACAGCCATTTCAATCCCACCGATGGCAACGGGGGCCCATCCCAAAAACCGGTCCTGGTAAGGCTCTACTTTTCGCTGGGCGGCGCAGAACACGGTGATCTTGCCGTGATAGGGAGCGGGAACGTAGCTTTCCCCGGCACGCAGATTGGCATCGTGAACGCGTGCCAGTATGCCGAGAGGGTCTTTAGTATCCGCACCCTTACGCGCGAGAGGTCCTGCAACACCCCCAGCACCCGGAGTTACGTTTCTCCCGTTAGACTGCGAGGCCTTGTTCCATGCCTGTTGCGTCTTGCGGAACAATCGCTGGACGAAGAATCTTGCATGACAGAACAAGTATCGCAGACGCGAAATCATCTTTGCATACGCGGGATTGTAAGCATCCATCAGTGCGAGAAAGGCAACTTCCTCCCCCTGAGCCACCAGTTGCTGCGCCATCTCATAAGCGATTACGCCGCCGAGGCAGCCTCCGCCCAGGTAGTACGGACCGTGCGGTTGGACGGTACGGATCTCATTGATATACAGCGCGGCAATTCTCTTGGCGTCGTCTACCGGTTCGGAACCATCAAGCCCTGGGGCTTGCAGGGCCCAGAAGGGTTGGTCAGCGGGCAAGTTGGCCGCCAGACCGCGGAAGCCCAGAACATTCCCGCCCACGCCCGGGACACAGAAAAACGGCGGCCGAGATCCCGTTTCGCGCAGCGGAACCAGACATCGGACCTGGCGCCTTGTTCCCAATCCAGCCGCAAAGCGCGCCACTGTCGGAGATTCCAGCACCGCACTCAACGTAAGGTCGGGACGATCAAAAGTCTCGACGATTCGAACCAGTAATTCCACGGCACGGAAAGACGTTCCACCCATTTCGAAAAAGTCGTCGTGAATGCCGACCGACGGGCGCCCCAAGACCTGAGCCCAGATTTCGGCAAGCTTGGCTTCCGTTTCATTTCGAGGCTCTGAACCTTCCCCAGAATTCGACGAAGAAACGACGAACTCAACAGCCGGCTTGCTCTCGCAAATTTCAGCACGAATTGCGGCGACCGTATTGAAACGGCCTGCAATCTCCCCATAATCGATGGCTCCCACCCATTTCGAATCCATTTGGGGCCGCGTGTGCTCTTGCTTTGGCGCGTCGAGTGCAATATCAGACATACCCGGGCGATACACCAACTGACTCGCGTATTCGGCTTTCACTCGGAAAAGGCGGACGTAGAGTCCGCCGGATTCGCCAGAAGATTCGAGGCTGTCGAGAAACTGAAGAGCGGGAGCATTCTTTGGCGTTGCAATAAAGCGGATCGCCACTTCAGTCAGATTAAGAGAGCGCGCCTCGTTCCCTAGATGGCGCAGGATCTGATGCTCTACCCCGCGGCCCAGCGCGCGGCAGCTCAGCAAGAAGGAATCGACCACCAGCGACGAGGCCTCGATGCTGTAAAGCACCGCGCCCACGTTACCGTAGTCGCCGAAGCGGTCACTCACCGCGACCGTGATGCAGTGGACCTTCCCGTTCTCAACGGCTTCCTTCACTTCCGCTTCGGTGCGGCGAATCGTCGTGGTGTTGAATTGGTTGGTGCGCTGCGTAAGTTGCGCCACCCGGCTCAACATCTCAGGCTGGAACCGCTCGATGGCTACGCGCAGATCGAGAGAGGCGATAAATTCTGCCAGGCTGCCGGCTTTCTGCGCCTCTTCGTTGCGGGCGCGCTCCTGCTGATAGCTCTCTCCGCGCTTCCGGTCTTCCGCGGTAACCCGCCCGCGATCGAAAGCCCACACGTGGCGGATAAAGGGGGAGACGTCTTCCGCTCGTTTCGGGATCTGCAACGTGAGCACTTCGGGGGCATTGGCGCGCATCTCCGCGCATTCCTTGTGATCGTCGTCGATGAAAATAAAGCTGTCGCTTCCCAGGGAAAGCTTTTTCGCGATGGCGCGAATGTTCACTGACTTTGGTTCCCAGTTAATTTGCCATGCTGCGAAGTGCTCTTTCTTCAAAAGCATTTCGGAGCGGCGCTCGAAGACTTCCCAGGCATCTTTTTCATTGTTCTTGCTGCAGATCGCAAGCAATGCGCCTTGTGCGCGCTGTTCCAACAGGAACTCTTGCATCGCCAGCCGCTCGGCCTCAATGCGAACACCTTCCCATCCTTCTTCGCCGACCACACCTGTCCACATCGTGTTGTCAAGGTCGAGAACGATGACTTTATTGGGCGTTCGGCGAAGGCTGAGCGATTTGCGCGCAAGGACCGTGCCCAGGGCGGTAAAGAAATCAGCGGTGTAAGGAATGTGAGCCAGACGTTCGCTCACGGGATCATGTATCTCGGGGACCGGGTAAGCATCGCTAACGGCGGTTGAGGGTAGAAAATGAACACTGGCATTTAATGCGAAACGCGCGCATAGCTCCGCGTCCAATTGCTGTACAAGTTCAGCCATGCCGGGTTCTTCGACGAAGGACCGACTGCACGGACAACTCATCACGATCAGGGGCACCACAAAGCGTGCAGCAGACTGCGCGACAGTCTCGATCAATGATTTCGCGTTCGCCTCCACGCGCCCCGCCTGGCCTAAATCCTGCCATCGAAAAGCGACAACATTGATTCCGGTCGTATTCGCGGCGAAAGGACTGTTTGAATCCAGGAGGGTTTGAAACACTTCATTGAACGCGGCGAACTTCACCGCAAACGGAAGCTGCAGGCGCTCGATCCAGAATTCTAGAGATTCGCGGACTGGTTCGACTGTGAAAGTCGCGCTGATGACAAGGTCGGAAGCCATGCTCTCACCTCTGCGGACGTATGGGCACTTCGGCCAGCGTAAAGATAGGGCGACGGGATGGGCGGTGTAGTCCCCCAAACGAGGTATTTTTACCTCGTGAAAAGAGCCCATAAATCACAGGCAATTCATGCTCGACATTGGCTCAGCCAATGCCCCGCTCGTGCGAAGCGCTTGCAGACACTGCTGGGGATTTGCGCCGGTGCAGTCTGCTTAGCCGTGCAAATGCAACGTTTGCAAGCCCGGTCTTCCCTATCCGAGACGGGTGGCTTGAACCGCCGGAACCGCTCCGTTCGCAGGGTTTGCCACTAGACGCGAGGGCAACCAGTGGGAACGCTCTCCGCAGTCGCAACAGCGCATGGGCTGCAACCGCAAAAGTGGCAGGATATATTGCTCGAGCAGGCCTTGGCGCTCGCGGTTGTACCCTTCGCTACTGCCACAGCGTGCGCAAACAAAAGTCGAGTGCACGGAAAAGTGGCGGATCAATTCATTAATAGGCACGTCATCTCCCCCAAAAGTCCAATACCGCAGCCTAAGAATGAACCGTAAGGGAAATTCTGTAGTCCCCTAAACAGGGTATTTTGGTGATGTGCCCGAGAAATGGATTCAGCGGGAGAATTTTCGAGCGATCTTTAACCAGTACTGACCGTTAAAGGGCGGATCGTCCAGTTGTACGCAAGACAAGCCCCTTGTGCGGCATTGACTTTCGATCCAATTGCGCTTATGGCGGATCAAGCCACCGCTCGTAGAAGTATGGCTTCTTCCGACCCAGCGCGTTCCCGTATAGTCCGCCCCCCCGGGCCCAAACCATGAGGCGGGGTGGTAGGAGGTGAGAAAGAATGCGTCTGGATTAGAGTTTTGTACGAAACCATCCAGCATCGTTTGGATTTGAGGCTTCGAAGCGTGAGTCCAGATGGAACGCGCCAGCACAACGTCAAACTTGGCGCCGAAGATGGAGAAATCAAACTGATCGTTTGTGTCGAAACAGGGCCTTTTGGCCTTTTGCAATTCGGGACCCAGAACAGCATCGATGCCAGCCTGCAACATTCTTGTGTTCGGCTCAATTCCGAAATAGCAATCAGCGTCCAGGAAGTGAACCAGCCAGTAACCGGCGCGCAGGCAACCGCAGCCAACATCCAGGAGTTTCGACGAAGGATAAATTCCTTCGCGCACTAACGTCGATAGCTGCAAGCGACCGCCGCTCTCAAACAAAGCAGGCGGGCCTCCGGTAAAGATCCCATCCTTGTGAAGTTGATCCGCGATTTCCGCCAGTTTCATATCTGCCGTGTCCATTCGCGGCCAATCAACCGTTTCTCTCGAAGGAGCGCGAACCGGAACCAATGAATGAAAATCGAGTCTATCGTAAGAATCACCCTGCGGGGAATGAAGTTTCGATTTAACAATTTTGTAACACTGTACTATCGGGAAACCATAGCCTCAGCCTGAGGTGGTGCAGATGGGGCGCCAACCAACCAGTCCGCCATCTTCCCGACATTGTCGTCTTCCGACTGAAGTCCGAGGTCAGCTTTCACTTGCGGATAGTTCCTGGTCACGTAAATAAGCTTTTCGCACATGTCAGCCGCGTCCGTGTCGCTGTAAGTGACAACGCCCAGCGGGCGTCGTCCATTTTCGCTGGCCACGACCGGCACTCCTAATGCAAGCGACTCCAGGACCGAGGCGGCCACTCCGTCGCATGCCGGAGTGCGTAGGGAAATAAAGCAGCGGCTCAGAAGCGTCAAAAATTGGTCATGCGTCAGATTTCCCAGAAGTAACAGGCTGGCTTTTTCTTCTGGCGGCCAATCCTGCACGCTTTGTCTCGCGGACATCATCTCTTTATCGGGAAACCCCAACCATATAAATCCGGCATCCGGCTGCTCGCGACGGTACAACCTCATCCCTTCGCGCAGCGTCTCCAACCGGTACTCAGGGCGAAATGACACGTAAGAAAGAATGACGGGACGCCTACGGCGAAAAAAGTCTTCCACCTCATCCCGCAGCTTTACCGAAGAAAACTGCAGGTACTGAGGCGAGAAAGTTGCGATCGTTTCAATTTTCCTAGAGTCAATGCCGTACCGCTCAATTGCCCCTTTGATCGGTTCGCTATCGCAGGCGATTGCACCGGCCAAAACAAACAAAATGCAGAAAGCCCAGTGAGCGATGCTGTGGTCATGGCGCGGAAAATAATCCTGCGAGAGCCCGCCGTGAAACGTAACAAGAGCGGGGCGAGACAGAATGCGCCCGGTCAGTGCGGCGGCCATGGCAAGCCAATACCCCTTCTTGGACATGCCGTTGACGTGTACGTTCAGGCGATATCCCCGCAAAGCGTAGCGCCAAATCTTTTTTAGATAGTCCGGACCACTTTGCACGTCAACATACTCTGAGCTCGGGACCTGACGCCCTTCATTGATCTTCAGGACCTCGCAGATGTGACCTCGACGGCGCAGTTCCTCGGTCACCAGTTTCAACTGAATTGCCCAGCCACACATCGGCGGCGGATAATTTCCTATCTGAAGAACCTTGGATCGGAGAAGCCCGCCCTCGCTCATGATTCAATTCTCGGCAGCTGCGGATCGAAAGTTGGTATATCGCGAGATACCAGCACTTTGCCAAACGGCAATCTTTTCTTTAGCTGCAGTTTTAGATCGAAGTAGCTCTTGTAGAGCAGGCGCATCCCCTGCAGAGATGCGGTAGGTGATATTTTATTCGCGTGATGTTCCAAGGAATATCCCAGGCCCAGCAGAGTTCGCCCGAGCAGCGCTTCTAGTCGCTCCCGTTGGTCGGTGCTAAGACTGCTCTTCCATCTGCCCACCGGCGAGAAATCTTCGGTTTTCTTTCCCACGGAAAACGAGCTATTCGGCTTGCTGACCGAGCCGATTCCCACGCGTTCAATTTTTTCGTAGTCGAGTTCCTGCCCGATGAAGCCGCTCAGGCTATTCAAAACTTTCCTGGGATCCGCCACTAAATCTTCGAATCGAACCTCAATATAATCCTGCCCCAGAGTTCGGCCGTCCTGGCGGCCCTTATTCACAATCCACTCCCAGTACAGCGCCGCTGCCTCGAGTGTCTTCTTTTGGTCCCATGGGAATGGCCGGATCCACGCCTGCTTCTCAAGCGATAGCGCAACATCCCTGCCGTCGCGGATGATGTGGATCACGACTGCCTCGGGGATGGTCTTTTTTATTCGCTTCAAATAAAGCAGATGCTCGGGTGTACAGTCTGCCCACCGCATCACTCCTTGGTGGCGGGCCATGGTTTCCATAACAATGCGCAGAAAGTCGCCGCCGTTATGGCAATTCGTCATCACTTCTTGGCTGATCTCATCGCGAGCCAAGCTGGTTCGCCGAAACAACTCCGTCTCCTGCCACGCAGCCAGCAGCTTGCGTCGGTTTGCCGGGTGGTTCAGATTTCCGAAGCGCGGTTCGAGCAAATTAAAGACCTGCGATTCGGCTCGATAAACGGCAAAATTTCCCGCCGAGAGCAGCATGTGGTAAAGCAACGTCGTCCCCGATCTCGGGCAGCCCAGCACGAAGACGGGTGCCTTGCTTCTCGCATCGCCTTTCGCGGGAGTTTCCGTAATCGTTTCGACGTTGTGCATCTTAGACCTGCGCGCCCGAATTAGTGGCTCGGCTGCTGCCGACCTCTACACAACGGTCGGCTGCGAATTCGCAGTCGAGCGCTCCGTGAACCTAAGCGATGGAACGGCCCGGCGTCCCTCACCTTCCAGAAAATTGCGATGCCACCATTCCAGTATGAGCATCTTCCACAACACCCCTGAGCGATTCCGCCGGCCGCGCACATGCTCATCCACCAATCCTCGCACGGCTTCCGGCCGAAAATAGCCTCGCTCTAAACTGCGCGGCTCCGTCAGGATGGCAAGGAACTTCTGTTTCAGTTCGCCTCGCAGCCATTGCTCCAGCGGTAATTGAAAGCCCTGCTTCGGACGATGCAACAACTCCGCGGGAATTCCCAGGCGCTCCGCCAGTCGCTTTAGCAGGTATTTGCGAGTTGACTCCCGGAACTTCCACTCGAGGGGCAACGCTGCCGCCCACTCTACAAAATCCTGATCGAGCATCGGAACCCTCACCTCCAGGGACGTGGCCATGCTCATCCGGTCAACCTTCGTCAGGATATCCCCAACCAGGTATGTCTTCGTGTCCAGATAAAGCAGCCGGCTCATTTCGTCCGGATCTCCCGGTGTCTCATCGTAATACTTCTGGAACTGCTGCAGCGGTTCGCGTAACTGGTCAGCCATCGCGATAAAATCCTTGCTGAACAGGGACCTTTCGCGATGCCGTGCGGGAAGGAATGTGACGCTATCCAGATACCGGTCGCGCAGATTCAGCGAAGCGTTCCACGCCAGGTTCTTTCCATAGAACCCTGCGGGCAGATTTTGGTGGACCTTTTGACGATAGAGCCTTCCGGCCCATTGCGGAATTCCATCGAAATGTCTTCGCTGCATGGCCACGGCATAGCGATCGTATCCGGCGAACATCTCGTCTCCGCCGTCCCCGGAAAGCGCAACGGTCACTTCCTGCCGCGCCATGCGACACACAAAGTACGTGGGCAACATGGACGAGTCGCCAAACGGCTCCTCCAACATGGAAGAAAGATACGCAATGGTTTCTTCGATATTCGGGTCGACCACCATCTCATGGTGTTCGGTTCCGAAGCGTTCGGCCACGATTCGCGCGTGGGGTCCTTCGTTGAAACGATCTTCAGCAAACCCAATCGAGAATGTCTTGACCGGAGTTCCACTTGCTCGCGCCATTAACGCCACTATGATGGATGAGTCCACTCCCCCGCTTAACAATGCTCCAAGTGGTACTTCGCTCATCAGACGAATTCGAACGGCTTCTGCGAGCTTCGCTTCCAGAGTCTCCAAACATTCTTCTTCCGATTTGGCTGGCGCAGTTCCATATGATGGAACGTCCCAGTAGCGGCGCGTATTCACTTTTCCCGCGACATATTCCAGCAGGTACCCTGCCTGAAGCTTTTGTATTCCGACAAAAGCGGTCAGAGGATCGGGAACATATCCGAAATAAAAATACTGGAGCAACGCTTCCGGATTGGGCGTTGCGAGCTCCGGAGCCACGGCAAGAATCGCTTTGATCTCTGAGCCGAACAAAAGGCGACCACTGTGCAGCGCATAATGAATTGGTTTTTTTCCTAACCGATCGCGAACCAGAAGAAGATACTGGCGGCGATCATCCCAAAGGGCAATGGCGAACATCCCCCTGAGTTTCCGCACGCAGTCGGCGCCCATCTCCTCATAGAGATGTACGATCACCTCTGTGTCGCTATGCGTGTAGAAGTGGTGCCCGCGTCCTTCCAGTTCCGCGCGCAATTCCGGGAAGTTATAAATTTCGCCGTTGAAGACGGCCCAGATGCTTCGGTCCTCATTGTGGATTGGCTGCTGCCCGCCGGCAACATCGATAATGCTCAGTCGCCGCATTCCCAAGCCAACCGGGCCTTGAGCATAGATACCTTCATCATCCGGCCCTCGGTGAATGATCGCTTCGCACATGCGGTGAACCTCGGAGGCGTCGACCACATCTCCTCGTTGGCCTACAATTCCTGCTATCCCGCACATGATTCCGTCTCCGCCTCCGGCAACCGCAACGGAGCTGCGTGTTCCGCCGCAGGCTTGCGGCCGCGAACCGCTACCGGCACATCTCCCACCGTAAGTTCCCGCAGCCCGCAACTCTCAAACCAACGAAACACTTCTTCGTACGTATGCTTGGATTGGTACCAAGGGGAATACCAGTCGAATGTATCGAGCACTCTCCACTCAGGGTCGGGATTAAACGACATGGGTATCAGGTAGCGAATAGCTCCGCTCACTGGTTTTCCGAGCAATGGAATCTTACGAAGCACAGTATGCAAGCCGTAAAGCGGAATCGTGCCGTAACAAAAAGTGTGCAGCAGGCCCGGCGACATGCGACGCGTCAATTTGCGATATGTATCGCTCATCCGGTACCAGGGGTTGTACGCGCTGTACAACCACACCGAAAGAATGCCTTCCGGCTTCAGAAATTGTGCCAGGCCCTTCACCGCTCGTTCGCAGTCCGGAGTGTGATGGAGAACGCCGAGGCTGTAAATGATATCGAAACTCTCCGGCGCAAATGGAAGGCGAAATGCATCGGCTTGCAGAATTGCTGCGTCTCTCTCGGCGAGGTTGCTGGCGGCTGCTTCCACTGCCTGGCTCAGATCGATGCCAACCACGTGGGCGCCCCAGCGGGTGGCCACTTCGGCATAGCGGCCCATGCCGCAGCCAACATCCAGAATCAGCTTACCTCTCAGATCCTCCGGCGTCAGGCGCGTTCGTAGGATGAAATCCTTTTCGGAGCGGCGGCTGTTTTCGTCGTCGAGCTGAGTTTTGTTGTGCTTCAGCCATTGAAATCCGAAACTGCCGGTGTAGAACTGCTGGTCGACAAAACGAGGTACGCCCTTAACGATAGGATAGCGGCGCGAACAGCGCAGGCAGACGAGCGCATCGTCTTCCTGCTTCAACTTCGATTGGCAATCGAGGCAGCGAAGAATCGACAAAAACTTTTCCGGCCAGACCCGATTTTGTATCGCCTGCATGCAACAGACCCTTTGCGTGGCGCGCCTTTAGGGCGGGCGTGGCGCCACCGAAGTGAAATATTTCTGTGCTATTCTCGTTGCCTCGGAACCGGGAGTGAAAGTGCAGATGTCTCATTATCTTAAATCACGTGCGGCCTTCTCTCCCAAGCGTTTATTCCTCATTCTGCTCATTCTTGGCTTTGGATTGCGCCTGGCATATGGCGTCGCTCGCTATCGCGGCGAAATCGTTAGCCTTTCCGGTCCGGCATTCATCACCAGTTGGAACCACGATGGCTTGGAACACGTATTGATCGCCAAAGCCCTGCTCTCCGGCGAAGGTTATATCGTTGACGATTTTCCCTTGCCTGCAGCCAAGCACATTCGATATCGAGGACAGGAGGCGTTGTTTAAAGCGCCTCTCTACCAATTTTTCCTAGCCGGAGTTTTCGCCATATCCGGTTTCTCTTTCAAGCTCTTTTTTCCACTACAAGCCTTGTTTGGGGGGCTCACCAGCGGGCTCCTCGCTTTAGTCGCCTGGGAAACCTTTCGAGACTCGACAACCGCGTTGCTAGCTGGCATTGCTGCTGCTGCCCATCCCATCCTGGTAAACGCTGCCGCTGAGCCTTACAACGAAGACCTTTTCTTTTTGCTCTTTGTTGCGGCGATTTGGGCTTTCCTTGTCTGGTTCCGCGTTCGAGAAACCAAATGGGCCCTCTTGTGCGGTGTGCTGGTCGGTCTTTGCACCCTCACCAGGGAAAGCGGTCTTCCTCTGCTCGCCGCCATGGTGGCCGTGGGAGTGCTTTCCACTCCTCGTGATTTGAGGGCATGGATCGCATGTGGCGTGATTGCTCTCAGCGCCATCGCCGTAGTTGCGCCGTGGACGGTCCGCAATTATTTGCGCTTTCATACCTTTGTCCCGGTTGCAGCCATCGTCGGAGAGGATCTTGGTACCGGTAATAATGAGTGTGTCGCCAAAGAAAGTTTGTTCTACTCCTATTGGGCGGAAGGCCCTTGCGTGGCACTGAATCATCGCATTGCCGCCGCTCGCGCGTTGACGCCTCTTGCAAATCTTCCGGCTGCCGTGCAATTTGATCGGCTCTCGCGCCAAGTAACCTTACAATTCATCCGAGCGAACCCATCTGCTTACATCAAGCTCGCTATCCGCAGGCTTTGGACTTGCCTTCTTCCCTATGTTCCCAGAGGAAACCAGCGCCGGCACGAGAGAATTGTTCTCACCCTTTACTGGCTTGCTATATTTCCAGCCGGAGTGGTCGGACTATTTTTTTCATTGAAGCGGGTACAGCCCCAAACCGCATTGCTTGCTCTCCTGATCGCTCTAAGCATCTTATCGATCATGGTCGTTCTCTATTGGTCAGATCTGCGCTTTCGCGTGGGAATCGACCTTCTGCTGGCCTGCTTCGCAGCTTCCGCATATACTCGTCTCGGAAAAAGAGCTAATTCACGGAACATTCACAAACGAATGAATGACACCGATACTGCCGTCGTTTAAAATTCAAGATACATCTTTGAGCCCCAGGAGAGAATTATGAGCCGTCATGGTAATAGCGGTAAGGCAACCATCCTGGAGAGTTTCCCCCTACTGGTTCTAATGGGTATTCTCGCGGGAGCCATTGGGGGCTTGGCTATCGGTGTCGTTACTTCTCGTCCCTCCACCGCAGCCCCCACGACGGCAAAGTGACAGAATTGGTAGCCGTTGAAGTTTTCTTTGGGACCACGCAGAACTCCGCAAGGCCTACCTCTACGGTGAACGGCGCCAAGCGGTCATCCAACCAGGCAAGGCTTTCGTCGAAACTTCTTTCTCGTTAACCGGTACCTTCGCTGCCGCGCTCTGTGGCGCTTCGTTACACAATCGATATAAAGCACAAGCGTAGCCCACCATGAAATATGGGAAAAGTTGCGTCGCGGTGACGGCGAACGCCGCTCCCGATAGATAGCCGGCAAATCCGGCCCAAAGAGCGCTCGTGTACATCTGAATGTCCGGGTCGTTCTGATAAAGGGTTGTTTTTCTTATTTTGACCAGGCTCGCGAAACATTCGCGAATCATCAACAGGAACAAAACCAAGGCCGGAATTCCGGCCTCGGAGCTGATTTCTGTGTAGGTGTTGTGAGTCGGCTGCCACATCCCGGAGTAGCTCGCAAATTGTCCGGGACCGACTCCAAAGATTGGCCGCGACAAGGTGATCTTCACGCTTTCGACGAGTAATTCATAGCGCTCTTCTTTTGCGTCTCCGTAGACCTGCACGTCATTGGAAACGATGCTCCTGATCCTGTCGCCATAACTTTGTGGTCCTACAATGAGCAACGCCACCGCGCACGCTCCGGCAATCCACAACAAGTAAGTACGCTTGTTTCGAATGCCAAATTCATACAAACTGAACATCACCGCCACTGCGAGCGCCAGGAAACCAGAGCGCGAGTAAGTGAGCATCAGCCCGCGACCCATAATTAGAATGCCTGCAAACCACAAGAACTTTACTATCGGATTTTTCGACAACATAAGGAACATCAGGCACAGTGGAAAATTCAGGGCGATGGCGATGGCGAGATCATTGGGATTATCGAAAACCCCACCTAGCACTCCGCCCATCCTGCCTCCCTTATAAAGCAATACGGAAGCGAATGTCATGAATGCCACGGAGGCGGCTTGGATAAAGATTAAACGCCGAAGTTGGCTTACCGAATCGACGATCAACCCTACCAGCAAACCGGTGATGAGGGCCTTCACACACTTTTCTGTTACTACTGCCAGTGCTCCTCCAATGTAATAAGAGAAAGGAACGGACAGGGCTTGCCAGCAGAACATAGCGCCGAGCAACTTCAGTTCCCGCGGCCAAGCGTGAAAATTCGATCGTGACTGGAGCCCGAAAATCAGAGCGAGAAGCGCGATCCCACCCAGAATTTTCTCAATCGGGATCTTGCCCATCCCGGGGATGAAATCTTCCGGCCGCGCGAAATAAAGGAACGAGAAGACCACCAGCGTCCAATACGCAACGCCATTGGAGCTTTTCACCTGTCGTCCTGCGAAACCGACGCTTAGTGTGGCCATTACAGATTTCGTCCTCCCGGTCGTGCGCACTCCGCCGTCGGTTGGATCCCTACGAATTCCAAGCTGCTGTCCTTCCTCGAACAAAATTCATGAAAGCGAACACGGCTGCCGTATTCAGAACCACGAAAGTGAGTGCAGCGTCAGCGATGGGCGACACGATCCCCGGTTTGATTTGCAACATCCCGACCACCGCCAAACCGTAAAGCAGCAACTGCAAAACTAACGCCATGCGGTATATAGGGTGGCTCAAAAATGCCGACGAAATCAGCATGGCCATCAATGCAAAAGGCACAAGCAAGCGCAAGAGTTTGTGACTCACGAATTCGAACCGGATCGGATTGGACCCGCCCAGAATCCAGGGCGCCAATTGCAATAATTGATAATTGCCGCTTAACGTCCGTACTTTGCGCCTGAATTCCCGATCCGCGCCCAAGCTCACGGCGTCCCACGCTCTGGCGCGCGGTTCAAAGATCACGCGCCCCCCGTTTCTTACTACCTCCATCGGAAGGTAGACATCGTCCAGGATGGTTTGCGGTGGGAGAGGAACAACGAATCTCCGCCGCATGGCATACAAAGCTCCGGTCGCTCCGGCCACCGAACCGGAGGCCGATTCCAGTTCGCGAATGGTCTTTTCGATTTTCCAGTACAGCCCCATTCCGCGCACCGCTTCTCCGGCATTGTAATCTCCCAGCATAAGTTCGCCGCTTACCGCTCCGACCGATGCGTCGGCAAAATTGTCCAACAACAGGCGGACGGCACCGGGTTCAACCTTCTGACGTGCATCTGTGAAAACGATGATGTCCCCTTCGGCCACCTCCATCGCATCGTTCAGACCGCACGCCTTCCCGCTCGAGAACTGATTCATGACCACACGCACGCGCGGATGATTTGCATATTCCCGGAGAATCGCCTCAGTCCGATCCGTGGAACCATCCGAAACCACCACAATTTGCCAATGCTCGGTTGGATAATCAAGCTCAAGCAAATTCGAAAGTTTCTCGGCGAGGGTTACCTCCTCATTGCGTACGACCATCACCACTGAAACCGACGCATCGAAAAATCCGCGCTGCACCGGCCATGGCCGCAGCTGGGCCCTGATCCACAACCATGCCATGTAGCCGATGTAGGTATAGCCGATTAACGCGACTGACGACCAGAACACCCATTTCATTGCCCGCCCCGGCCGAGTAACACGATCTTGATGGTTTGGAACATGATCAGCAGGTCCAGGCCGAGCGAGGCATTCTTGATATAAAAGAGATCGTATTGCAGCTTCTCACGCGCATCGTCGAGCGTGTTGCCGTACTTGTATTGCACCTGGGCCCAGCCAGTGATGCCGGGACGCACCACATGGCGCACACCATAATATGGAATTTCACGGGCCAACCACTCGACAAACTCTGGCCGTTCCGGGCGCGGGCCAACGAAATGCATATCGCCCTTCAAGACGCACCATAACTGGGGAATCTCATCCAGACGTGACGATCGCATAAACTTGCCCACGCGGGTGATGCGGGGATCGTTATCCGTGGCCCAGGTGGCGCCGGAATCGGCTTCAGCGTCCTGGCGCATCGTCCGGAATTTGTAACAATAAAAAACCTTTCCTCGTCGGCCTACACGCTGCTGGCGATAGAGTGCCGGACCCGGCGACCCCAGCTTCACCGCCAGCACAATAAAAGGGATTAAAGGCAAGGCGAGCAAAAGCGCGACGAGGGCAACCGAGAAGTTCACCAACCGTCGTACCAGACGGAAGAAATTGCTGAAGCGAAATCCTTCGGCGAAGATCAGCCAACTGGGATTCAGATGCTCCACTTCGATTCTTCCTGAGATTTTTTCCAGCCAGGAAGTTGCCTCCTCCACTCTGACGCCTTCCAGGCGCAAGTCCAGAAGTTCTTCGACAGGCAGTGTGCCACGCCGATCCGGCATGGCGACAATCACTCGGTGGACGCCCTTTCCTCTCGCCAAATTCAACAGGTCTGATGCCACCGATTCACGCGTCAGTTCGCCCCCGATGTTTCCCGTCCAACCCACCACGTCGATTCCCAGCGACGCACGCTGGCGCAAACCGTGGACCAGTCTGGCGCTTCGTTCTCCGGTGCCCAGAACGTAAACTCTCTCCCGCAGGAATGGCTGCTTCACCATCCAGGAATAGGCGCCACGCCAACAGAACAGCGTGCAGGTAAGAATGATCAGCCCTAGAAGAGCGGATCCGTTTCCCGGCATGAACTCAGGAAAAAGGAAGCCGACGGCAGAGAGCACAAGCGATACAAATCCCATCACCAGCAGGATGCGCAGACCTTGCTCCCAATTTTTATCGAGGCTGGAGGAATCGTAGAGATCCAGCCAATGGGAGAGCAGAAGAACTACGCCGGTGATGGCAAGAATCTTAAGGTATCCGCCTTCGACGTTAAGCAGCAACCAGCTGTCCTGGTTTCGCAGCATCGTCCCCAGGACAAACGAAACCCAAACGATCAGGGCTTCTCCCCCCAGCAACACCAGCGTGCGCAGAGGGTAATAAACTTTGAACAGCCGGATCACGTTGGCTCACTTCCCTAACTTTTCAACTCGGCCGCTGTTTTTTGATCGGCATCGTAGTAATAGCGGGTGTAAGGCATCGACTCCGCGCTCGTGCCGTTCAACACCAGCCCAACCAGTGATGTCTCAGGAAATTCCTGTCGTGCGCGCCGGGCCATATCCACGGGCGTTGCGTTCGAGCGCACCACCATGAGGACGCCGTCGCAAGCTTTTGCCAGCACGCTTGCATCGGATACCGGCACCGCTGGCGGTGAATCCATGATGATCCAGTCAAACAGCGGTTCTACCCGCTGCATCAGCAACTGCAATCGTCCGCTGCCAACCAGTTCGGCGGGATCGGAGATCTCTTCACCGCTGGGAATGAAGAACAGATTCTCCATCGGTCCGCGCTGCATGATCGCGAATTCATCACTTCTTCCCTGCAGGTAATCCGCGAGTCCGGGCGATGGCTTGGTACCCAGCATCAGGTGCAGCCGCGGGCCGCGCAGATCGGCGTCAATCAGCAACACCCGGCGGCCGTGCTGGCGTACAAATACCTGAGCCAGGTTGCAGGCGGTAAAGGATTTTCCTTCCTTGGGAAGAGCACTGGTGATCAGCAGTTTTTTCAGCGTCATCTTCTCCCGCATGTGGTACAGACGAGAACGCAGCGTGCGGAACTCCTCCATGCCGCGCGAATTCTCGTCGCCGTTGAAAAACAGCATTGTCTTCTCATCCGGTGCCCAAGGCTGAGGAGTGCATCGCGATAGCAACGTGTCGAGCGTGAATTGGCTGGAAAGCGAGGGCATGGCTGCAACCGGAGCACCGGCTGGAAATCCCGTACCCGGTGAGCGCAACTCCTCGACTGCCGGGATTGTCGGAATCTCTACCTCGGCAGTACTCTCGTATTCCGACAGTTGCGAACCTCCTTGCGAAGATGCGCGCTCCTGTTCCGCCTTCTTTAATGCTTCGTGAATTCTGCTCATAGTTTCCCTTCTTTGGGCAGGTCCTTTTCGTCTTCGCGCAAGCGGTCGGCTAAATTAGCTAGTGTCCGCAAGGTTTCCATCAAATCAATTTGCTCGTGACTTCCGGCGGGAGCAGCGCTCGCCGTTGCACTGAATGCATTGCCATCGCCCAGATCAAAGTCGCGCGCCACAACATCCACCACTTCCGGGCCAACGACCCTCTGCTGATCCACGAACGCACTCACCAGGCAGTGTTCGCATAACAAATTAATCACACGAGGAATGCCGTTGGCATAGCGGTGAATGGCCACCACAGCGTCAGGATTGAAAATTTCCTGGCCTTGGGAACCCGCAATGCGCAGCCGCTGCTGGATATAGGCTTTCACCTCCTCCAGCGTGAGCGGATGCGTCTTCGCCCGCAGCGTCAATCTCTGACGCAGTTGCCGCAATTGCGGCTGCTTCAACTTCTGCTCAAGCTCCGGCTGACCAACCAATACGATCTGCAGCAGTTTCTCGGTAAAGGTTTCCAGATTGGTGAGCATGCGGATCTCTTCCAGCACTTCATCTGTTAGATTCTGCGCTTCGTCCACGATGAGAACAGCGGTCTCCCCCGCCCGATACCGGTCCAGCAGCCAGTTGTAAAGCCGCAGCAGGATCTGGCTCTTGGCCTTCGACTCGCAAGGTATGCCGAAGTCCGCCATCATATAGTCCAAGAATTGAGTTGTGTTTAACCGCGAGTTAAAAATGAAGGCGGTGGCCACTTGTTGCAGCCGCAACCACTCCAGCAGTTTGTTGATCAGCGTGGTTTTGCCGGTTCCCACTTCCCCGGTCAGCAAAACAAACCCTTTGCGGCTCTGGATGCCGTAAGTCAGGCACGCCAACGCCTCCTCCGTGTGCCGCGTCAAGAAGAGATAGCGCGGGTCCGGATTCACGTTAAACGGATTCGCCCGTAAACTGAAGAACTCTTTGTACATATTTCGGCTTTGCTAACAGGCGGCGCAAGCATTTGCCGCCTCAGACTCACTCGCTCAAAACTTGGCGGTCTCCTCCGGCTGCTTGCTTCGCTTCCAGAGGGATCCTCTTCCGTTGCCGTTGGAGACTAGTGGCTCTCCCACCCAGGGCACTGCCACCAGCATCGGCAAATCCATCGCAGCCTCTGCATCCGCCTGCGTCCGAATAGAGTTATCGCTCAGTTCCAAAAGCAGGGCGAGCGCGACGCCCAGCGCCAAACCCGCGCCTAATCCGGCTCCAGCAAAAAGCCACCGGTTGGGGAAGCTGGGCGCGTCCGGTGGGCTGGCTGGATCTAGCAGCCGCATCTGTTCTCCCCGTTGCTGTTGCTCCATATTCAGCGCCAAGTCGGACTTGCTCTTGTCCGCCAACAGGTCTTGATAAACTTTTTGCGTGTTGTCGTAATCCCGCGCCAGTTGCTTGTACTGTTCTTCGATGGCGGGGCTAAGCGCCACTCGCCCCTCGTATACTGATATCTCACCCTGCAGCTTTTTTTGATCCCTTGTCGCCTGATTGATCAAATCCTCATATTGATGAAGTTGCAGGCGCAACTGCCGAATCTCGGGCGGATCCGAGCCTGACTCCTTGTCGCCAACGGTACTCGTACTTTTATTGGCTGGATCGTTTACCTCGTCCAGTCTTTTCTTGACTTGCGCGATATCAGCCTGGGTTTTGATTACGTCCGGGTGATCGGCGGTATAACGCGCCTGCAGGTCGATCAATTGCGCCTGCAGCTGTGCGAGCTGTTGCTGAAGCGTTTGTGGATTACTCGCCGACTGCGATGTTTTCCATGCCGCGATTTGCTGCGACAGTAGCGTCTCGGCATAGGCTTTGTCCTGTTGTGCGCGGTTCAGCGTCTGCGTGTTGGCATCGAGCTGGGAGTTCAGCCCCATCAGGATCTTTAAGTTATTATCTTCATCACCCGGCAGTTGTCCCATGTACTGCTTCTTGAAAACCGCCAGTTTGCTGTCCAGTTCATCCAGATTGTGCTTCGTATCTTCGACTTGCTTGCTGAGAAAATCGGTTGTACCGCGGGCCACATCCTCACGCGACCTTAGATTTTCCTCCAGCAGGAGAGAAGTTAATTCGTTGCACATCTGCTGTGCTTCGCGCGGGGTAGGAGCGGTGTAGTTCACGTAGAATCCCGGAACGCCAGAGCTTTGGCCGGGTTTTTTCTTACCGCCGGAGGCAGCCTGCGATATATCGGTTATAACCGGCTCGACGGTCATGCTGCCGCGGATTCTCTCGACGGCATCTTCCACACTCTGGCCTGGCTTGGCCAATCCCGTGCGCACCAACATGGGCTGCAATCGGCTTTGGGTCAGCACCTGCTGTTGCAGCAGAGCGATGCGCTCCGCCAGATCTTCGGTGATCATCGGCTCGACGATACCCTGCGGTACTTTCTGGGCTTCCACCAGCACCAGCGACTGGGACGTGTATTTGGAGGCGAAAAGAAACGAAACCAGGAATCCGGCCAGCGGCGCCAGCAACGCCGGAGACAATATCACTTTCATCCGGCGGCGCAACATCGCCAGATAATCGTCCATCCCTAATTGGCGGTTCTGCATTGTGTTTAAGACCTGTTCCGCCGGCGTTGAACGCCGGCCCAAAAACTAATCAAGCCGGATCGGACGCGGAATCCAATCCAATCCGATCGTTCCAACCTGTCGTTCTGAGCTTCGGCTACAAGCACTCGTTCCCTGGCAAAATGACCTATCGAAAGTCAGCTCGTTGAACTGGTAGCTTGCGAAAGCGTGCAGCGTGCGCCCTAACATCCGGTGCAAGCTTACCCCCGCAAACCCATACTGAAAAACGTTGGCGCTCACTCCCTGACAACCGGAGGTCGTAGCTGAATTCGAGGCGCAGGAGTTCGATAGTACCCGGCTGTTGCGGGAATATCCAATGTCCGTAACCACCGACCAGACGCGGTTCAGCGGTCGGCTGGCGCTGAATCGCACTACGTCGCTTTCGGCGCCGGCAAAGAAGCCAGAGCCATTGGTGAGAAAGTGATCATAAGTCAAACTCAACTCGAGCCGGGGAAATCGGTAGCGCAGCGAACCCCGTCCCGCAGCCGAGATCCTCAGGTCATTCGTAGGACATACCACTTCCAGGCCCTGCTGCGTAAGCGTATCTGTGCAGGCTGGATTGTTGAGATTCTGTGTGGTCGCGGCAACTGGGGTCAGCAGGCCGTTGATTTGAGTAAACTGTGGACCAGCACTCGCCAGAAAATCCATGCGTCCTGAAATACGATGACCCCACATCAGCTGAATGATGTGGCTGTGAAAGTCCACGCCCGTGGAAAAATGAAAATGTTGATATCCATAGACCAGTGCTCCTTGGTCGTGGTGTCCTAATAAACGGCTGTATCCCACCTGACCGGACACTTGGCTATCCCCGATGAAGGACAGGGTTGTGCCGGGTTCATTCTGCAGAAAATGCACGAACCCATATCCCGCTGCTGCAGTGATCGTAGACTTGGGCGTCAGGCTCTCGACCGCATCCGCGACCGTCAGATTCATGATTCGTGGAACGTCGCCTAGTGTTCCCAGCCCAGTCCCGCCGAAAAAAACGTTCTCCCCAGCCAGCCCCGCCCCGGTGGCGCCGACCGCGCCATAGGAACTGCCAAACGTTCCTTCCGGCTGATAACTGAATGCGTCGCGTACGGCGAGGTTGCCCCGCTTCCAGTTGATCTTTTGCGCTGCCCCCAACTCCTGAATCTGCTTGAGGCCCACACCCCTTACGGCGTAATAGCCCACGCCACCGAGGTAATCGAGCGAAAGATCGTAATTGCTCCACAGGCGTCGCAGATCGATACTGCCCTCGCCCCGAGTGATCGTCTGGACCGAGGATCCACCCAACGTATTCTGGATGTTGGAATCCACCGATTCACTCACGTGCGCACCCGCCTGCAAATAGCTCAGTGGCGCGGCATGTGGCTCCAGGTTCGGCATATCCAGTCCTGAGATCGGGGGATTTTCCGTGGTCGATGGCACCACACTTCCTGGTCCATAAGCAGGCACAGGCTGCTGCGGCGTAGCCGGCGTCTCCTCTGGGTGCTGCGGGGAACTCTCCTGCCCCCACGCCGCGGTAAGCCCCACTAGCAGCAACCCGACTCTCCACAGGCTGTGGCATTTGCTCATCAAAGTCAGGGCACCACCACCGTATCCCCAGGTTTCAGCATGATGTTTTGCTCGGGATGATTTCCTTTCACCACTTCTTTGTAATTGAACGGCAGCTTTACCTGCTTGCCATTTTCTGTGCGCAGCAGGTATACGCGCTTCACATTAGCAAACTGAGTAAAGCCGGCGCTGGAGAGCGCCTGCAGCACCGTCATATTCGGCAAAAGAGGCATCGCTCCCGGCTTCGAAACTTCGCCGGTTACGAAAATCCTCCGGCTGTTCATCGCCGTAACCACCACGGTCACACGGGGATCGGCAATGTACTTCTTCAATTTCTCCCGGATGGAAGCCGCCAGTTGCATCGGCGTAAGACCTGCCGCCTGCACATCATCCAACAGAGGTAGAGAAATCTTGCCGTCCGATCGAACCGGCAAAGTAGCCGTCAGATCGGTTTCCTTCCAAACTGCGATGTGCAGCGTATCGTCGGCGCCGATCACGTATTCCGCCTGCGATTCGGGGGCAGCCGCCTGTGCCGGCTGAGCGGCCGCCTGCGGCACCGACGTGTGATCGGCACTATCCTGAGCCCACATGCCTGCGGCCACCAACCCGATCGCCGCCAGGCACCCAAGCTTTCCAACGTTCCTCATGCGCTCTCCCATGGAGTTAACAAGCCCGGTCAACATCCTAACCGTTTGAGGTTCGATAGCAAAGCTTTCTAACTAATCTGTAACTATTGCCCTCACCGCCCGAAGATTCTGATGGATCTCGGCCGGTGCGGCGAGATCAGAACGAACCGCCAGTTTACGTACCCCACCAACCAGCGCGACGCTTCGCTCACGAAGCAGGATGGCCGTGCACTTTTCCAACTCGCCTTCGCAAGTCATGCCCGATTCCTTGTGTGGGGCGCTGGTGGGAACCCGATTCCATCTTACGGCGACCCTCTCGGGATGGCCAAATCGAGAGGACACAATGTGCACAAACGAGGTTATGGTGCACGAGAAGTACCATCCCGGATCACGGGCCCGCATCGTAAGCAAACCTTGAATGAACGCGTGTTTTCAGAAGTTTACGAGGAAAGCTTAAGCTCGATTCCGAAAAAAACATCCGTTATTGTTACGCTCCCCGGGACGAAGGAGAAAGTATTTGCCCAACCGCGGTCTAGATGGACGGGGGTTGCCCGCAATTTGCAGCAACAGTTGCCAGTTTTCCTGTACCATGCGAGACGGCTGTTCTTGCGTTATCGGACAAGACAACAGCGCCTTCCCCAGGTTTCAGTTTTCGTTGCGGACGCGTTATCTGTTCGCTTATGCTGGAGTTACCCCCTTAAGCAGAAGATAAGAGCAGCTCTATTGAGCCTAGCCTTGCATGTCGAGCAGCCAGTCGCGCGCATAACGCTCGCCGACGAACCAGTGTCTCTCCCTCTCTGGCGACGCACCCTGCTCGCGGCTCTCCTGTTGTGGCTTTATCTGCCGACCCTTACGCACCTCGTCGCACAGTGGTGGCATGACCCAAACTTCTCTCACGGTTTCTTCGTTCCCATCTTCGTAGCCTTTGTCGTCTGGCAGGAACGGCCGAAGCTGGCTGCTATCAAACCTCGTCCCTCATGGTCGGGACTGTTCGTGTTAATCTTCGGCCTGTTCGTGCTCGTGATCGGGCAGATGGGCGCAGAGCTCTTTCTTGCCCGCTCTTCCATGCTCATTGTGCTTGCTGGACTCATCGTTCTGTTTCTGGGCTGGAACTTCTTTCGCGCGGTTCTCTTCCCCTGGGCGTTTCTCGTGCTCATGATTCCGATTCCAACCATCGTGTTCAACCAGATCACATTTCCGTTGCAATTGCTCGCGTCCAAGGTGGCGAGCACCGTGCTGCCATGGTTCGGGGTCCCTGTCCTCCGCGAAGGCAACGTAATTGTTCTTCCCGCCATGGCTTTGGAAGTGGCCGATGCCTGCAGCGGCATTCGCTCCCTGATGTCGCTCGCCACACTCGCCGTTATTTATGGCTATCTCATGGAGAGCAGAGTCTGGGTTCGTATTCTGCTGGCGCTGGCTGCGATTCCCATTGCGGTTGCTGCAAACAGCCTGCGCGTCGTCGGTACTGGGCTGCTCGTTCAATACTGGAACCCGGATCGAGCGCAAGGTTTTTTCCACGAGTTCCAAGGCTGGCTCATGTTTGTCGCATCACTTGGCATGGTTTATCTTCTTCACCGTTTGGTTCTTTTAGTCTGGCCTGGGCAAAGGAGCACGTCGTGAAGCGATCGGCTGGCCTGCGCTTCCTTCTAGCCGTGTCCGTGATCGTTCTCACCGCGATTTTTCTCCAGGCACGCGGCCGCCAAGAAATTATTCCCTCCCGCCCATCTTTATCCTCGTTCCCTGCCCAACTCGGCGACTGGCAAGGCAAGGACTTTTCCCTGGATCAAGCCACCCTCGACGTTCTAGGTCCGGGTGATTTTCTATTGCGCGGCTACAGCAATGCTTCAGAGGATCTGCCTTACATCGACCTGTTCGTCGCCTATTTCCCCAGTCAGCGTACCGGTGATACGATTCACTCTCCTAAGAACTGCTTGCCCGGCTCTGGATGGACTCCAGAAGAGAATGAGCGCGTATTACTTTCCTTTCGAGGACACGCTCCTTTTCCCGCCAACCGCTACGTGATCTCGAAGGCCGGCGCCCGCAAACTTGTTTTGTATTGGTATTGGGCCCATGATCGCGGCGTGGCCAGTGAATATTGGGCGAAGTACTACCTTGTGAAAGATGCGATTCACATGAACCGCAGCGACGGGGCTCTGGTGCGCATCACGACCGATATGTTTCCTGGCGAGACTGCCGATGCCGCGCAGCAGCGCCTTGGGCCCTTCACGGGACAGGTTGTTCCACTTCTCGATGATTACATTCCGCGTTAGCTGGCCGAAGCCAACGTAAACCAAAAAGCGCGCTTGGGGATGGGCCCGCACAAAAAAAACAAGCTGCACTCATTCGAAAATGAGTCGTGTAAGCAGGAATGCGGCATGCAGCGAGCGAGGGAGGCGTCCCGCCCGCTACACCATTATGTGGAAGTTCACGCCGAAACGCTCAGATTATTGCCAGTGGAACTGCCGCTGCTCGAACTGCTCGAAGAACCATCCAGCAGATTCACCACGATCTGTTCATTGCTATTCGGATTCAGGTTGAACATGACCTGCTGTGGATTCGATCCCTGACTGCCTACGCTCAGTGAGATCTGCTCCCCGCCGCCGCTGCTCGATTGGCCGATATTGATCGTAACCTGCTCCGGACTCGCGCTGCTCCCGCTTCCACTGCTCAGATTGATAACAATCTCCGGACCGACGGCTGCGGCTGGAGTTCCGCTCGCCGCCGGACCGGCTTCAGCAACTGGTCCAGAACTCACTCGCCCGTTCTGAAAGGTGCTCTTCAGTGTGGCAAAAGCCGCTTTCGCACCCGCCAGGTCACCGGCCTGCAAAGCCTTCCCAACCGCCTGGAAATCCTGCTCCCGTTGCTGCGAAACAAACGGGTGCCCGCCTCCAAATGGACCACTCTTCCCAAGCGTGCTGATCGCTCTAAAAGCCGACTGTGCAGCTCCTAAATCGCCCGCCTCCAGAGCTTGCCCAAGCTGTTTTACGTCCCCATTTCTCGCCTGAAAATAAGTCTGCAACTGCTGATGCAACGAAATACTTGATACCGCTGATGTCGACATTAGTCTCTCCTCAGAATCGATTCTCGCCGCATTGAACCTTGGCAGAGCCTCTGCCATCCAAGGGCCACATCGGCTCATCCTAGAGAAACTTTAGGAACAACAGTTGCTTCAGAGATGAAAGCGCAGGCAAAACAGATAGGATTTTGGATCAGATCAGACGCGCCAAGGCTGTCGCCGATAGGCTGCCGCCGAAAAGCAGATCGCTCCGCTAAACTCTAGGAGTTCTTGGACCGCAACTCTTCCATTACGCTCTGGATCAGCTCTTTCGCGTCCGTCAGGCTCTTCATGATGATCTGTATATCCATTACCGGTTTGCCCGGCCAGCGCTGGCTCTGGCAGTAAACCCCGTGCTGGCCTACCAGCGCCATTGCATCAGTTATGGTGTCCATAGTCACGGCCAAGCGTCCGCGCGGCACGCCCATCATCGTTTCGTAATGTTCCAGCTCTTCTTGTTTTTCGTCGAAGACCGCCATCGCATGATTGTAACGTGCATGGATTGCAAAATCGCGCGATTGTAACGGGCTCACTTGAGAGAGCATAATTGCTGTCGTAAGTCCGCTTCGCGCGTCAAAGCAATTAGCAATCGGCAATTCGCTTGCACCGCCAACTGCCAATTGCTAGCTGCTAATTACTTCCAGGAGAATTCATGCGAAAACAAGTTGCTTTTTCCGCTTTGATCGCCCTCGTGTTCAGCACCTTAGCTTTCGGACAAATGGGTAAGAGCCGTCCCAGTCCTCCCGCCTCAGCCACCTGTGACCTCGGCGGCGGAAAGAATATCAAAACCGACTATTCCAGCCCCCGCATGAAAGGCCGCAAAGTCTACGGTGATCTTGTCCCCTTCGGCGAAGTCTGGCGCACCGGTGCCAATGACGCGACAACTTTTGTCCCGAGCGCCGATGTGGTCGTCGGCGGAAAGACTATACCGGCCGGCAGTTACACCATTTTCACGGTTCCCGCGCAAGACAAATGGACGCTCATCATCAACAAAAAAACCGGCGAATGGGGTATTCCCTACAAGTATGAGAGTGACGAATTAGCTCGCATCGACATGAAGGTCAGCAAGCTGCCCGCGTCCGTTGAGAACTTCACCATCGCTTACGATAAGTCAGGCAATGGCTGCACCTTGCGGATGGATTGGGAGACAACTCGCGCATCGGTGGATGTAACGGCGAAATAAAACTGCGGCAGGAGAATCCTCTTAGCGAATGTTGATTGAAGATCTGTGGTCGCCAGGATCTTCAATCAGCAATCGACTCAGTACTTGTTGTTAACCAATCAACGCCCAGGCGCCTTCCAGCGCAGCACAGGTTTTCTGGCTGCCGCAGTTTCGTCCAGTCGCGAAACACGCGTAGAGTGCGGCGCACCGATCACGATCTGCGGATCTTCTTCTACTTCTTCCGCGATCGACTTCATCGCTTCGATGAAAAAATCCATCTCTTCCTTCGATTCGCTCTCCGTCGGCTCAATCATCAATGCCCCGGGCACAATCAACGGAAACGCCGTTGTATAAGGATGGAAACCGTAGTCAATCAAACGCTTGGCGATGTCCATGGTACGCACGCCCTTCTTCGCCTGCACTTTGTCGCTGAAAACGACTTCGTGCATTGTCGGCGTGGAATACGGCAGGTCGTAAGTGCCCTCGAGACCTTTGCGAATGTAATTGGCGTTCAGCACTGCGTCTTCGGTAGTTTGTCGCAACCCGTCCGGTCCATTCGCCTGGATGTAGGCCAGCGCTCGAACGAACATGCCAAAGTTTCCGTAAAACGCGCGCACCCGCCCCACCGACTGCGGACGGTTATATTCAAAACCAAGCGTTCCGTCCGATTTGCTTACCAACACCGGCGTCGGCAAAAATGGCTCGAGCTTTTTCTTGATCGCTACCGGTCCCGAGCCCGGCCCGCCGCCGCCATGTGGCGTGGAAAATGTCTTGTGCAGGTTCAGGTGCATGACGTCGACGCCAAAATCTCCGGGTCGCACCTTGCCCACCAGGGCATTCATGTTCGCTCCGTCCATGTAGAGCAGGCCGCCTTTGGCGTGAAGAATGTCGGCAATCTTGTGAATCTCCTGCTCGAAGACTCCTAGCGTATTCGGATTGGTCAGCATGAGCGCCGCCACATCTTCGCTCATCTGGGATTCCAGCGCGGAGATGTCTACCATGCCACGCGAATCGGACTTCAGATTCTCTACGGCGTAATCCACCATCGCTGCCGTGGCCGGATTCGTTCCATGTGCCGAGTCCGGAATCAGAACCTTCTTGCGCGGGCGGCCCTGGGAATGATGGTACGCTCGCACCATCAGCAGGCCGGTCATCTCTCCATGTGCGCCCGCGGCGGGTTGAAGCGTAATCGCGTCCATGCCCGTGATCTCAATCAGGCACTCGCTCAAAGTCTTCAATATCTGCAGCGCGCCCTGGGAGATCTTCTCCGGCTGATAAGGATGCCCGTTCGCAATTCCCTCCACCCGCGCCACCGCTTCGTTTACGCGGGGGTTGTATTTCATCGTGCAAGAACCCAGAGGATACATCCCAAGATCGATTGCGTAATTCCATGTCGACATGCGCGTAAAGTGCCGGATAATTTCAATCTCGCTCACTTCGGGCATATTGCCCAGGTCTTTTCTTTCCGATGCTCCGAGCAGTTTTGCAGAATCGACTTCCGGAACATCGAGCGGAGGGAGCTTCCACGCAGCTTTTCCCGGCGACGACTTCTCGAAAATCAAGTCTTCGTTCTGGTTCACGTGGCGCGTAGCTTTTCGGGTCTCGTGTTTCATCGCGCCAACTCCTCCACGTCGGTTTCTTCCGTGGATGACTGGACGGACCGCTCGCTCTCCGCTACTAATCCCACCGCGGTATCGATTGCAGAGCGAGTCGTCAGTTCGGTGCAGCACCACAGCGCCGCATTCCCCAACTCGGGATAAAACTTCTTTAGCGGAAACCCTCCAACTAATTTATGCCCCAGCAGGCGATCGTTGATGGCGTAAGGATCTTCGCTGGTTTCCAACACAAACTCATTGAAGCGCGGTGCGCCGGCGAACAGCACTTTTCCGTGCTTAGCAAATTGACCAGCTGCGTAGGTCGTTTTCGCCAAGTTCTGCTTAGCCAGCTCTTTCAAGCCGACTTTGCCATACACCGTCATGAAGATGTTCACCATCAACGCCACGAGCGCCTGATTTGTGCAAATGTTCGATGTCGCCTTTTCGCGCCGGATATGCTGCTCCCGCGTAGCCAGCGTGAGAACGAATCCGCGCCGGCCCTGCTTGTCCACGGTTTGTCCGACCAACCGTCCCGGCATCTGCCGCACATATTTTTCACGCGTGGCGATCACGCCGCAATGGGGGCCACCGAAACCCAGAGGCACACCAAACGATTGCGCCTCCATGGCAATCACGTCTGCTTCCCGTGGCGGTTGCACAATTCCCAGCGATACCGCTTCTGCAATTGAGACCACCAGCATCGCGCCGTTCTTGTGCGCGATCTCGGCAATCGCCGTGACATCTTCAATCGTGCCAAAAAAGTTTGGCGATTGAATCAGCACACAGGCCGTTTCGGGTGAGATTGCCCTCTCCAACTCTGCAAGATCCGCGCGCCCGTCCGCGCCAAACCCCGCCACCGATAGCGGCATTCCCTGGTGTGTCGCGTAAGTCGCGAGCACTTCGCGATACTCCGGATGAAGGCTCCGCGCCACCACTACGGACCGCCGCCCTGTGAGCCGCACCGCCATCATCACCGCTTCAGCCGCGGCCGTCGAACCGTCGTACATGGAAGCGTTAGCCACCTCCATGCCGGTGAGTTCGCAAATCATCGTTTGAAATTCAAAAATCGACTGCAGTGTGCCTTGGGAAATCTCCGCCTGGTAGGGCGTATACGCGGTAAGGAACTCGCCGCGCGAAATCAGCGAATCGATAATGACGGGCCGGTAGTGTGAATACGCGCCTGCGCCGAGAAAGCTGGTATAGCCTTCGCCGTTTTCTCGCGATCGTTGGCGGAAATAATCGACGATCTCTGATTCCGCCATTTGACGCGGAATTTTCAAATCGCGGCTCAACCGGTATTCCGCCGGAATCGGTGCAAACAATTCGTCAACCGTGCGCAAGCCAATCGTCTTCAGCATGGCTTCGCGGTCGGCAGGAGACTTCGGTAAATAGCGCATAAGAAGTTAATTAGATGTAACTGGAAGACACTTCGATTGTGGCAGCCATCTTCCGATTTGAACTGTGCGCACATTTCATCGCTACGTCGCACCGGATCGTCAATCTCGTTTCAGTTCGAAGTGACTAGTGGCCGCTCTCTTCGGCGACAAACTTCTCGTACTCAGCGGCGGGAAGCAATGAATCCAGTTCACCCGGATTCTTCAGCGTGATCTTCATCATCCACGACCCATGCGCATCCTTGTTAACCTTTTCGGGAGACGTTGCTAGATCTTCATTCGTCTCCGTAACGGTCCCCGACGCCGGTGCATAAACATCGGAAACGGCTTTCACGGACTCGACCGAGCCAAACGACTTACCTGCCGAAACTTCGGTGCCAACCTTGGGCAACTCTACGAACACGATGTCGCCGAGCGCCTCCTGGGCATGGTCGGTAATCCCAACCGCAGCCGTGTTGCCACTGGCCTGGATCCATTCATGCTGTTTGGTGTATTTGCGATCTGTCGGATACGCCATGATCCTTTATCTCCTCGTTTTGGCCTTTTGGGCTTCCGGCTGCAAACGCGATCTTCGTATTCCTGTGCTTAAGATTTTTTCGGCCTCTTATAAAAGGGCGTTGGCACAACTTTCGCGGCAACTCCCTGTCCCCGAACCTCGACCTTGAGCACCGTGCCGATTGCTGAAAACTCCGGCGGCACGTATGCCAGGGCAATATTTTTCTTCAAGAACGGCGCCGGAGAGCCGCTGGTAACATACCCGATGTCACCACCGCCGCCGTCCAGCACTTTGTACCCGTCCCGCGCGATGCCGCGCTCCACAATTTCCAAACCCACCAACGTGCGCTTCACACCCTCGGACTTCGCTTTCTCCAGTGCCGTGCGGCCGATAAACTCCGGCTTTTCCATTTTGCAGAAGCGGTCGAGGCCAGCTTCCCAAACATTGATCGTATCGGAAATCTCGTGTCCGTAGAGGGAAAGCGTGCCTTCCAAACGCAACGTATTTCGCGCCCCGAGCCCGCAGGGAACGATGCCAAACTCCTTGCCGACTTCGAGAATTCTTTTCCAAACGCGAGCGCTCGTAGGTTCGTCGGAAGGAACGTAGATTTCGAATCCATCTTCGGCGGTGTAGCCGGTCCGTGCGATAAGAGTGTCTCCCAGGTAGCGCCGCATCGACTTGTCGTTTAGAAAGATGGTGCCCCGCGTGACCCAATAGAACTTCACCGCCGAAAGATCGGCGTCGGTCATTTTCTGAAGTACATTGATCGCTTTTGGCCCTTGGATCGCAATCTGCGTGAAGTCGTCCGACAGATTGTTTAGGGCGCAATCAAACTGTCTCGTATTGTCGCGGACCCAATTGAAGTCCTTCTCGCGGGTGCCCGCATTGATCACCAGCAGGTACTCATCCTCGCCGAGGCGATGCACGATCACATCGTCCACAAAGGTCCCCTGCGGATAAAGCAGTGCCGAATACTGCGCCTGCCCCACCGCCAGTCGCGACGCATCGTTCATGGAGATATGCTGCACCGCAGCGAGCGCCTGTGGACCAGCTAGCTGAATGTCACCCATATGGCTGACATCGAAAATGCCGACACCGGTGCGCACAGCCATGTGCTCGTTGACGATCCCGCCTCCGATCGACGCGGGATACTCGACTGGCATGTCCCATCCGTTGAACTCCACCATCTTCGCCCCCATCTGGCGATGGACGGCATTCAGTGCGGTTTTGCGAATGGCGGGAATCGTACCCACGGAAGACAAAATCTGACCTCAATTACTGATCCGAGTCGTTAGAGTGCCGTGACTGATTACCGTAACACGCGCTTTTTCGGCGGGTCAAACCAGACCCGAAACGCTGGAGGGTGCAGTTTTGTCTTGCCGTTTCGCGTGGTGAATCACTTCAGAACAAGATTTCAGAGGCAGCCGGCCCCCGGACTCGACCCTGTCCACCCGCGGGGACGTCGGCCACCCGCGAGGCCGGGCTGAATATCTCAAACACTGGCAGGCAATTCACCTCCTGAGGAACGAAACTGGCCGGACGGTGGGAACCAATTTAGAGGGGTAAAAGCCGGGAAATCTCCCCGCAACTTCTTCAATCCTATGGCATCTAAACATTGACAACGATCCACTCAGGTCTTAGGATTGGATGGTTAGCAATAACGGAGCGGCTGATTACAAAGCACTTATTGCTTCAATAAGTATTTTAGGAGACAACTTATGGCCAAGATTATTGGAATTGACTTGGGAACGACCAATTCTTGCGTGGCGGTGATGGAGGGTGGCGAGCCCAAAGTGATCCCCAATGAAGAAGGAGGGCGGACCACGCCTTCCGTAGTTGGTTTTACCAAGACTGGGGAGCGGTTGGTCGGCCAAGTCGCGAAGCGGCAGGCGATCACCAATCCGGAGAACACGGTGTTTTCGATCAAGCGGTTCATGGGGCGCCGCTATGACGAAGTGCAGGAAGAAATCAAGATGGTCCCCTATAAGGTCGTGAAGTCTGGCGACCACGTGGCGGTGTTGGCTCAAGGCAAGGAGTACACGCCTCAGCAGATTTCGGCGCTGATTCTGCAAAAGCTGAAGAAGGCCGCGGAAGACTATCTCGGTGAGAAGGTGAACGAGGCTGTGATTACCGTGCCGGCGTATTTTAACGATGCGCAACGGCAGGCCACCAAAGATGCCGGGCAGATCGCAGGGCTCGACGTGAAGCGCATTATCAATGAGCCGACCGCGGCAGCGCTCGCGTATGGGCTCGACAAGACGAAGGACGAGATGATTGCCGTGTACGACTTCGGCGGCGGAACTTTTGACATCTCGGTGCTGGAAGTGGGCGAGGGCGTCATTGAAGTGAAGGCCACCAATGGCGACACGCACCTGGGCGGTGACAATCTGGACCAGCGGATTGTCGACTGGCTCATTGACGAATTTAAGAAGGACGAAGGCCTCGATCTGCGCGGCAAGGGCAACGAGATGGCTCTGCAGAGGCTGCGTGATGCGGCTGAGCGGGCAAAGATCGAGCTCTCGACCACGATGGAAACCGAAATCAATCTGCCGTTCATTACGGCGGACGCGGGCGGTCCGAAGCATCTGGTGAAAAAGCTGACGCGGGCGAAGCTGGAAGGAATGGTGGAAGACATCATTCAGCGTTCCGTGGGTCCGTGCAAACAGTGCATGAAAGATGCGGGAGTCGACGCCTCGAAGATCAATGAAGTGGTATTGGTCGGCGGACAGACGCGTATGCCACGCATTCAGGCGCTGGTAAAAGAACTGTTCGGCAAGGAAGGCCACAAGGGAGTGAATCCCGATGAAGTGGTCGCGATTGGCGCGGCGATTCAGGGTGGCGTGCTCGGCGGCGAAGTAAAAGACCTGCTGCTGCTGGACGTGACTCCGTTGTCGCTCTCGATTGAAACCTTGGGCGGCGTGGCAACGCCGATGATTCCGCGGAATACGACGATTCCAACCAAGAAGACGGAGACGTTCTCGACCGCGGCCGACAATCAGACGTCGGTTGAGGTGCATGTGCTGCAGGGTGAGCGACCAATGGCGGCGCAGAACCGGACTCTCGGCAAGTTCCACCTGACCGGAATTCCGACCGCCCCGCGGGGCGTGCCGCAGATTGAAGTAACTTTCGACATTGACGCCAACGGCATTTTGAACGTGACGGCGAAAGATACCGCCACGGGCAAAGACCAGAAGATTACGATCACATCGTCTTCGGGCTTGTCGAAGGAGGAAGTCGAGCGGATGGCGAAAGAGGCCGATGCACATGCGGCGGAAGATAAGGCGCAGCGTGAATCGATCGAGGCCAAGAACCAGCTCGATAGCATGGTCTACAGCGTCGAAAAGATGCTGCGAGAGTCGGGAGATAAGATCTCGGGCTCGGATCGTGGCGACGTGGAGAACGCGGTGGCCGATGCCAAGAAGGCGCTGGAGTCGAACGACAAGTCGCAGATGGATAAGGCTCGGGAGAACCTGACGAAGGCTTCGCACAAGCTGGCCGAGGAAATGTATAAGTCGGCGCAGGCGCAAGGTCCCTCCGCGGGCGGAACGGGCTCGGCTCCAACGGATGGAACTGCCGGTCCGGGAGCAAACGGCAGCGGTCAGGCCAAGAAAGACGAAGGCGTGATCGACGCTGAGTATGTGGACGTAGAAGACAAGAAGTGACGGCGCTCTGCGGGTGTGAACGACGCGGGAGACCGGCGGCCGTCATCCCGACCGAGCGAGGGATCTGCTTCTGGCTTAGATCGTGTGGCGCGGGCACAGCTCGCGCCACAAACATTTTGATGTGGGGAGATGAGATGGATTTTCAGGTGAATGAACAGACCTATTTTTTGAGCTTGGCTGAGGATGAGCGGCGATGGAAGGTTTTTGTTTCCACGCCCACTGGGGCCTGGCGCATCCCGGTATATGAGGATGCAGCGGACTCGGACACACTGGTCGTGCTTCAAGATGAGAAGCACAGATTGCCTAATTAAGCAGGGAGACAGGAGTTCCACTTTTGCAACAAATGCGGAAGTGGGGCACCCAGGTTGCGACCTAAACATTACCAATGGCTACGACAACAAAAAAAGATTACTACGACATCCTGGGCGTTAAGAAATCCGCGTCTGCCGAGGAGATTCGCAAAGCATTTCGTAAGCTGGCACGCAAGTACCATCCTGACGTAAACCCAGGAGATAAGAGCGCGGAAGAGAAGTTTAAGGCGCTCTCTGAAGCGAACGACGTGCTCAGCGATCCCAAGAAGCGGAAAATTTACGACCAGGTCGGATTCTATTCCGACAATATTGATCCGGCGACCGCGGAGGCCTACGCGCGCGGTGGCGGCCAGGGAGGATTCGCCGGAGGCGGCGCACCCGGGCCCGGGGGATTTTCAGGTGGAGCTGGCGGACAGGGCGTTCCATTCGATTTCGGCGGATTCGACTTTTCGGATCTGATGGACAACGCGGGAAACGCCAGGCGCAGCGGAGGTGGTGGAGGATTCCGCGACATCTTCTCAGGAATTTTTGGTGGCGGACGCGGAGGAGCGGCAACCGAGACCGGGCCGGAACCGGGCACGGATCTCGAATATCAAGTGAACGTGCCGTTCTGGACGGCAATTCGTGGCGGCGTGATGAAGTTGAATATCACACGCCAAGACGTTTGCGACCAGTGCCAGGGCCAAGGCTATCTGGAAGCGCCAGGAAAATGTCCGGAGTGCAATGGAACCGGGCAGATTACGCAGACCGGCGGACGGATGAAGTTCAATGTTACGTGCCCGCGGTGTCATGGAACGGGCAAAAACATTTCCCCGTGCACTACTTGCCACGGAGAGGGTACGGTAAGCCGCACCGAGCCGCTGGAAGTACGCATTAAGGCAGGCACGCGGGATGGACAGCGAATCCGCTTAGCCGGAAAAGGGAATGCGGGAGCCCATGGTGGTCCGCCTGGCGATTTGTATGTAATTATCCGGATCGGAGAGCATCCAATCTTCCGGCGCGATGGCGATGACATCTATCTCACCGTCCCTGTCACCGTGACCGAGGCGGCGCTAGGGGCCAAAATCGAGGTTCCTACCATTGACGGGCGCGCGCTGCTTAAGATTCCTCCTGGCACACAGCCGAGACAGAAGCTGCGGCTGCGTGAGAAAGGCGTACCCTCGGCTACGAAAGAAGGCGTGCGCGGCGATGAGATCGTCGAGATTAACGTTACGGTGCCGATGCCGCGGGACGAGCGAACCAAGGAACTTCTGCACGAATTAGCCAAGCTGAATCCCGAAGATCCTCGCGAAGAGCTGTGGAAGAACGTTTAGGAGCACGCATTTCCTGCTTCGCGGTAATCGAGTAAAACTAAGGGCTTTGGGCCCATAGTGTTTTGCGTTAACTCTTACCGCTTCCAACTCCGCCATTCATTCCCTGCAGATACACGGGTCATTTACGAGAAGGCCGGCTGGAAAATGGTCGGTACGAAAGCATGACAGTTGGAGCCGCAAGGATCTGGTTGCCGAGTCGTGGGAGCTGAATCTGTAGGGTTAGACGCGTTACCTTCGACACTGACCTTCCTGACGAAATTTTTCGAAAATTATTTGAGAATTTTCTTGCATCGTTGAGAATTTCTCGTAATCTCAACAATGCGAACTAACTCCAGCGTGATTTCTGGAATCTAAGAAACCAGAAAGCTCGAGCAATGTTTTACCAGGAACGACCAGCCCGCTGCAGAGTAGCTGAGAGTGAGTCGCTTGAGGAGGAACACATCGAAATTGGCAACAGCTAGCGCCCCGTGTCAACAATCCGAGAACCCCCAACCTCTCGCCGTCATCCCCAACCGGAAAAAATTCGTTCGCCTCACATTGTGGCCACTGGTCGCCGCCACCTTCTTCATGGTGTCCGGTGGAACCTACGGCACGGAAGAGATTGTGCACGGCGCCGGCTACGGGCGAGCGATCCTTATTCTGCTACTCACGCCGTTGCTCTGGAGCCTGCCTACGGCTTTCATGATTGGCGAGCTTTCGAGCGCACTGCCTTACGAAGGCGGCTATTACGCGTGGGTTCGCCGGGCAATGGGCAATTTCTGGGGATTTCAGGAGGCGTGGCTTTCGCTGGTGGCGTCGATCTTCGATATGGCGATTTATCCCACGCTATTTGTGGCCTACCTGACCCGAATGTTCCCTTGGTTTCAGGTGGAAAATCGCGGATGGTGGGTTGCACTTGCCGTGGTGATTGCGTGTGCGTTGTTAAATATCGCCGGGGTGAAGGTAGTTTCACTGACTTCGCTGTGGTTGTTCTTCGCGCTATCGGCGCCGTTCGTGGCGATCGTGCTGCTGGCCCCATTCAAGATGGGGACGCTGGCAAATGCGGTGACGAAACCCACAACTTCTACCGTGGACATCCTGGGCGGGTTGCTGATCTGCATGTGGAACTACATGGGATGGGACAACGCTTCGACCATCGCAACGGAAGTGGAGCGGCCACAGAGGACCTATCCGCGGGCAATGTTGGTTGCTGTCTGCATCGTTGCTGCAAGCTACGTGCTGCCATTCGCGGCCATGTGGATCACTGGGCTGAAGCCGACGGCGTGGGAGACTGGCTCGTGGGCGGATATCGCGGGATTGCTGGGCGGTCCGCTGCTGCGCATTGGAGTTGTCCTGGGCGGAGTCATCAGTGCTTTTGGCATGTTCAATGCGCTGGTGATGAGCTATTCGCGCCTCCCGCTGGCGATGGCGCAGGATGGGATGCTGCCCGGCGTCTTCGGAAAGCTGCATCCAAAGTCGCGAGCTCCATGGGTAGCAATTGTGGCCCTGGCCATCGGATGGGCGCTGTGCCTCGGGTTGGGCTTCGCCCGTTTGGTGACGCTCGACATCCTTCTCTACGGTTTCAGCCTGATGCTGGAATTCGTGGCGTTGGCGGTGCTGCGCTTCCGTGAGCCTGAGCTGCCTCGACCGTTCCGCGTGCCGGGTGGTTTATTCGGAGCAATTGCCATCGGCATCCCTCCCATGTTGCTGCTGGGTTTCTCGATTCTGCGCAGCGAGCATGAGCAGGTTTGGAACATCAGCTCCTTTGAGTTCGGTATGATTCTGATCGCGGCTGGCTTTGTAGCATACGGTGTCAACCATCTGCTCAAGCCCGCGGGATGGACCGCAATGCCCAACGAGAAGCCGCAGCCGACCGCCTAGTGCGAACGCTTGCCGCAGACAACAAAGAGGGCGGATCGAATCCGCCCTCTTTTCTTCTGTTGTCTTATTTTGAATTACTTCTGGACTACGCTGCCGCTTCTTCTGCGGTATCGCGCAGCATCTTTACTTTGTCATGAGCTCTTTCGACGCTCGCGGCCTGGCGTCGGATGATCTCTGCCACGTTCGTCGGCAATGATGCATTCAACGCCTTCTGGTAGGCTTCCTTGGCAACGTCTTCGCCGTGCTCAAGCCACTCGAGGACGGTCTTATCGCCGCCACCGAGCGCCACTTTGGTGTCGATCCAGGCGCGGTGAAGAGATCCGGAAACGGTACCTGAGGGTTTGTCTTCGCTTTTGCCCATGCGGATCAATTCGGCTTGCAGTTCGCCGGCAAAGCGAGAGCGCTCCAGGCTTTGCTCGTTGAAGAACGTCTTCAGATCCAGCCTTTTAACTTTGGAAGCGGCCTCCTGATACCCTTTCTGGCCGTCCTTGCAGCGTTCCATGACTTCTTCAATCACGCTAACTGCATTCTTTTCATCCATGGGTAACCTCCGCTTGATTTGATGCCCACGATGGATAAGGGTTTGGCGTAAACGACCGGCGTTAGGAAGAAAAGCGAATCCTGCTCTAAAATCGAGCGCAAGGAGACATATGACTAAACGGAAATCCAAAGGCGCCTACATGATTTCCGCAGTTGCCGAAATGTACGGTATTCATCCGCAGACATTGCGGCTCTACGAACGCGAAGGACTTCTGAAGCCGTCGCGAACCGAAGGCAACACCCGCCTATACACAGATGAGGATCTGCAGCGGTTGGAATTCATTTTGTCGCTGGCGCGCGATCTGGGCGTGAACATCAGCGGGATGGCGATCATCCTGCAAATGCGGGAACGTATGGAGGAGATGCAGCGGCAGATTCAGGAGTTTGTGCAATATATTCAGGAAGAAGTGTTGACCCGGGCAAATGCCGCGGCAGATCCGGCGAAAGGCGCCATTGTTCCGGTACGAAGATCGATGCTGGCGCAGACCATCCAGCCGGGAAAGAAGCGATAAGGGCGGCGCTAGCAAAGAGCCGGACGCATTGGCAATTGGTGGATCACAACTGAGGCTGGCTTCGGATGGTCCGTTGCTAACGGTTAATTGCAAAGAACGACTCGAAGCGTATCATACGGAGTTCTTCGGCCCGCGAAGGCCTGAAAGCTAATGCTTCCCTTCAAGTTGATTTACAGCGACGCCTATTTCCTGCCCATTGGCGAGCACGTCTTCCCTGCTGAAAAATATCGCCGCATCCGCGAGAGGCTGCTGGCGAATGGAGTCGCCGACGCCGGCGATTTTCTGGAACCAGAACTCGCCAGCGACGAAGATATCCTCCTGGTGCATACGCCTGAGTATGTCGACAAGCTACAGACCGGCACGCTCAGTTCGCGAGAAGAACTAGCGCTGGAGGTTCCCTATTCGCGGGAATTGGTGGACGCGTTCTGGCTGGCGGCCGGAGGATCCATCCTGGCAGCGCGGCAAGCTTTGACGGATGGCGTCGGCATCTCGATTGGTGGCGGATTTCACCATGCGTTCCCCGACCATGGTGAGGGATTCTGTATGATCCACGACGTCGCGGTTGCCATACGGCGTTTGCAGCGCGATGGCAAAATTCGCACAGCGATGACGGTAGATTGCGACGTTCATCAAGGTAACGGCACGGCTGCGATTTTCGCGGGGAAACGTGCTCTGGGCGATACGTTGCCATCCGCCTCGGGATCGCCGGTGGCTACGCAAGGGATTCGACGAAAGAATCCGAACGCCGGAGACGTCTTCACGATTTCGCTCCACCAGCACAACAACTATCCGATGTGGAAGCCGCCCTCGTCGATCGACGTCGATTTGCCGGACGGCATCGGCGATGATGACTATCTCGCCTGGCTCGACAACGCGCTCAGTTCCGGCCTGCGCCAGTCGCAGCCGGAGTTGTTATGTTATCTGGCCGGCGCCGATCCCTATAAGGAAGATCAACTCGGCGGATTGTCATTAACCATCGACGGATTGAAGAAGCGGGACGAGCTTGTCTTTCGCGTTGCACAGGCACGTGGCATTCCGGTAATGGTGACCTACGCAGGAGGTTACGCTCAGAATGTGGAAGATACGGTGACGATTCACAGCAACACCGTTGTGGCGGCGAAGGAAGTGTTCACCGTAACGAAGTGAGCCCGTGAAAAGTTATACTCGATGAAATGATCGTTAGCCCGTCGGACATTTCTAACAGCGAACTTTATGGCCTTCTGCTCAATTCCGTGGCGCCTCGCCCGATAGCCTGGGTGTCAACAGTAAGCACGTCAGGCCGGCCTAATCTTGCGCCTTTTTCGTTTTTCAACGCTGTGTGCGTCGATCCTCCGTTGGTGGCTTTTGCGCCCGGACTGCGTACGCCCAAGGCGAAGGGAGTGGGGCACGGCGAGGCTAAGGACACATTGCGGAACATCCGTGAAACGCGGGAATTCGTGGTCAACGTCGTCACCTACGAACTGCGCGAGGCCATGAACCTAACCAGCGGCGATTACGACGCGTCGGTGAACGAATTCGAGTTGGCGACGGTAACTCCCGAGCCTTCAAAGATTGTGCGGCCTCCGAGAGTCGCGGAGTCTCCAGTCAGCTTTGAGTGCAGGCTGCATCAGATTCTCGATTTTTCTACTGCGCCTACCAGTAGCAGCCTGGTAATTGGCGAGATTGTCTCGATCCACATCGATGACGGACATCTTACGGACGGGCGCTTGGATCGGAATTCGTTGGATCTCATCGGACGCATGGGTGGGCTCCAGTACACCAGGACGACGCAGAGGTTCGAGATGGTGAGGCCGAAAGTCTAGATAGGTGGGGGAATCGCAGAGGGCGCATGACGCTTCGGTCTCCCGAAGATCGTCGGCGAATGAATCGCCTGCCTTCCGTATGAACTGTATTACTCGAATGGTAACTCGGCGAACAAATGTCTTAAGTAGTTCTTCGGGTTTTGCAAGAACCCGTGGACGATACCGTACGGCGCGGATTCCTCGTAGGGGATCTGGGTAACCTGATCACCATCAAATGACAAGATTTGGCTATCCGGATAAGCCAAAATGATCGGGGAGTGCGTTGCGATTATGAACTGAACGTCTGCATTCTCTTTGAGAAAGTTGTGCAACAGCAGTAAGAAGCTTAGCTGCCGTTGGGGGGAAAGCGCCGCTTCCGGCTCATCCAGCAGATAGAAACCCTGTCTTGAAAAACGATTTTCAAGAAGCGCCAGGAAAGACTGGCCGTGCGATTGTTCGTGGAGAGATTTTCCGCCATACGATGCCAGGGTCTGCGGGTCCTCTTTTTGTAGTTCATCCAAGTAAGTCGCCATATTGAAAAAACTCTCTGCGCGCAGGAAAAAACCTTGCGTAAGTTTCTTCGACCAAGAAAGCCGCAGGGCCCGCGAAAGTGGGGAAGTAGAGCGGACGCTGTTGGTAGTTTCACGCAGAAAATTCCTTCCACCGCCTTCGCGATTGAATCCGACATGCTCCGCAATGGCTTCAAGGAGCGTTGACTTGCCCGAGCCATTCTCTCCCACAAAGAAGCACACGCGGCTCCCGAATGAAATCTCGGTGAGGTTTCGCACGACGGGCACCGAAAATGGATAGCTTCCCCACTCGGCGACTCTATCCCTAAGCAACGTAATCTGTCGCAGTCGTGGCTGATTTTTCAGTATGGGCATGACTGAGTAGTCGACGCATTGTAAAGCATTGCTCTTCTAAACTGTTTGTGGCTGCTAAAATGAATGCTTACTTCTATGTTCGAGAATCTTCAGGAAAAACTGCAACGCGCGTTCAAATCGCTTCGCGGCCAAGCCCGGCTCAGCGAGGAAAATATTGCGGAGGCGCTCCGCGAAATTCGGTTGGCGCTGCTCGAGGCCGACGTCAACTTCAAGGTGGTCAAGGACCTGATTGACCGCATCCAGGCAAAAGCCGTTGGCCAGGAAGTGCTGACCGCGCTTTCGCCGGGAGAGCAAGTCATCAAGATTGTGCGCGATGAACTGGTGGCCACGCTCGGCAAAGACACGGCGCGCATGAAATTCTCTTCACAGCCGCCGACGGTTGTGCTCATGGCCGGACTACAAGGCTCGGGCAAGACCACCACGTCTGGCAAGCTGGCTCACTGGTTCAAAGCGGGTGGGCATCGTCCTCTGCTGGTTTCGGTGGACGTGTACCGTCCGGCGGCGCGCGAGCAGTTGAAGATTGTGGCGCAGGCGGTGAAGGCGCAGATTTACGAAGGCGAAGTGGGCGAGGGGAGCACCGCGGCGCAGCTTACACAAGCAGTGGAGCGTCTGGTCAAAGAAGCGCGCCGCGAGGCTATCGTCTCCGGCTGCGATGTACTCATCGTCGATACGGCTGGACGCCTGCACATCGACGACGACTTAATGAACGAGATGCAGTCGCTGAAAAAGCTGCTGAATCCGTCTGAGGTTCTATTCGTTGCTGATGCCATGACCGGGCAGGACGCGGTGCGCTCCGCCGATGAGTTCCATAAGAAGCTTTCGCTGACTGGCGTTGTGCTGACAAAGATGGACGGTGATGCCCGTGGTGGTGCGGCACTCTCCATCCGGCAGGTGACGGGGCAACCGATTAAGTTCATCGGCGTGGGCGAAAAGTACGACGCGCTGGAACCATTCCATCCCGACCGCATCGTCTCGCGCATACTGGGTATGGGCGACATTCTGTCGCTGATCGAGCGCGCAGAATCGCAGATCGACAAGAAAAAAGCCGAAGAGATGGCTACCAAGGCGCTCAGCGGCGATGGATTCTCGCTGGAAGATTTCCGCGATCAGCTGCGGCAAGTGAAAAAAATGGGATCAATCAAGAGCCTGATGGGAATGCTGCCCAGCATCGGGCCGTTCTCCGGATTGCAGAAGGCCGCCGACAGCGTCGACGAAAAACAGATCAACCGCGTCGAAGCCATTATCAACTCGATGACGATGCACGAGCGCAATCATCATGAGGTCATCAACGGCAGCCGCCGCAAGCGCATCTCTCGTGGCTCCGGCACCAGCGTGCAGGAAGTGAATAATCTTCTCCGCCAATATGCGCAGATGAAAAAAATGTTCAAGCAGATGGGCAAGCCGAGCTTCGCGCGCAGAATGGCGGGGATGAAGTTTCCGGGGATGTAGAAAAACCGTCGTCGGTCGTTAGTCGTCGGTCGTTCGCGACACGGTTTGCCGAGTGCCGCCGATAATACGGGCTTCAATATTCTGGAAATCTGCGGACGACCAACGACTGACGACCAACGACCGGCCGACCAATGATGAAATGGCGCTCCCTCCAGGAGTCCCGTACTTACAGCGACCTACGTCCGCTGCGGGAAATTTTAGCGGAGCGCAAGGAATCCGCCGCCAAGTATGTACGGCCCGATGTGCAGGCAGTTCACGAGCGGGCGGTCGCGTCTCTAAAAGCGCAGAATCTGGCCGCGCGCTCGTTAGCGGTCGGTGAGCGAGTTCCGGCTTTCGAGCTTTCCGATCACAACGGCAAGCGAACTTCTTCGGCCGATCTCC
>Ga0209006_10000422_pt1 | contig 41222 bp, 36 predicted proteins | sample JacPin_JW_Ref_O2_FD_188567 | JGI IMG/M metagenome (GOLD analysis project Ga0209006, IMG submission 188567) | Forest soil microbial communities from Algoma, Ontario, Canada - Jack Pine, Ontario site 1_JW_Ref_O2 (SPAdes) (version 2) | ecosystem: Environmental > Terrestrial > Soil > Boreal... | reverse complement strand
GGATGCGCTGCTGCATGCGCTGCAAAATCCGGCTTCGCTGACCTATGTGCCGGATCCGAAAGGCATCGTACGCGCGCGGCAGGCGGTGGCGGAATATTACGCCGATCGCGGCGAGCAAGTTTCGGCGGAAGATGTGATCTTGACGGCGAGCACGAGCGAGGCGTACTCGTTCGTGTTTCGCACGCTGTGCAGTCCGGGCGATGAGTTGCTGGTGCCGGCGCCGAGCTATCCGCTGTTTGGATTTTTGGCAGACATCCATGACGTGCGGCTGGTGCACTATCCGCTGATTTACGATCACGGATGGCAGATCGATTTTCACGCGCTGGAAGGCGCAATCACTCCCCGCACGCGCGGAATTATCGTTGTGAATCCGAATAATCCGACCGGGCACTATGTGAAACCTGAGGAATTGGCGACGCTGAACGAAATTTGCAGCGCGCGCGACCTGGCGTTGATTGCGGACGAAGTGTTTCTGGATTTCGCGCACGACACGAATGGAGTGCGGCGGGATCCTTTGAAAGCGCCACGGCCGCGGAACGGGAGCGAGAAGAAGCCGGCTTCGCTTTGCGCGAACGCAGGCGCGCTGACGTTCACGATGAGCGGACTTTCGAAGATTTCGGGATTGCCGCAGATGAAGGCGGCGTGGCTGGTGACGAGCGGGCCGGAACCGCTCAAGAAGCAAGCGCTGGATCGGATTGAAGTTATCGCGGATACGTATTTGTCGATGAATGCGCCGATTCAGTTGGCGCTGCCGACGTTTCTGGATCAGCGGCACGGGTTCCAGAAGCAGGTGCTGACGAGAGTGAAGAGGAATTTGGGTGAGCTCGATCGGCAATTGATGGTACGGAAGTCTTGTACGAGGCTGGAGGTCGAAGGCGGGTGGTATGCGGTGGTGCGGGTGCCGGCGACGCGGACCGATGACGAGCTGGCGGTGGATTTGCTGACGAAGAAGGGGATTTATGTGCATCCGGGGCATTTTTACGATTTTGCGAAGGATGGGCATTTGATTGTGAGTTTGATCATGCCGGAGCGGGAGTTTGCGGAGGGGTGCAGGCAGTTGCTGGGGATGTTTTAGAAGGAGCGAAGTAAGAAGCGACGAAGTAATGAAGTAACGATATTCGGTTGATTGGTTTGTTCTGGGACGGCTTTGGCCGTCCTTTTGTTTTGGTGGAAGAAAAAACGCCGGCAAGATGCCGGCGCTACCGTTCAGGACGCAGTGATCTTGCGGACATGGGGCGCAGCGTGCTGCGCCCCTACACTTGCCTGCGGGGCGGCGGCCGCCCGCGACACTACGCGATGGTGGGGCGGGGGTCGGTTACGTCGGAGTAGAGGGATTCGATGGTGGAGGCAAATTGTTGTTCGACGACGCGGCGTTTGAGTTTCATGGTGAAGGTGAGGCCGCCGTTGTCGAAAGTGAAGTCGTCGGGAAGCAGGGCGAAGCGCTTGATGGTTTCCCACTGGGCAAGATGTGAGGTTAGGCGAGCGACTTCGTCTTCGATGAGTTTGCGGACGAAGGGGTGGGCGACCATTTGTTGATTCGAAGTGAAGGTGATTCCCTCTTCGGCGGCTTTGGCTTCGACGGTGATCGGATTGGGAACGAGCAGCGCTACTACGAATTTGCGCTGATCGCCGACGACGACGGCGTTGAGGATGTACGGACTGGTTTTGAGCGCGTTTTCGATCGGTTGCGGTGCGATGAATTTCCCACCGGCGGTTTTGATCAAATCTTTCTTTCGATCGGTGATGAAGAGGTAGTTGTCGGGGTCGAGATAGCCGATGTCGCCGGTGTGGAACCAACCGTCTTCGTTTAGGACTTCGCGGGTGGCGTCTGGGCTTTTGTAGTAGCCCTGCATGATGCATGGGCCTTTGGCGAGGATTTCGCCGTCGGGCGCGATGGAGATCAGGACATTCGGGATCGGGCGGCCGGAACTGCCGATGCGATTTTTCGGGTAGTTTGAGGTGAGGACCGGCGAAGTTTCGGTGAGACCGTAGCCCTGATAGATGTTGACGCCGATGGACCAGAAAAATTCGGCGAGTTCGCGCGAGAGCGGCGCGCCGCCGGAGAAGACCATGCGGAGATTGCCGCCGGTGCCTTGGCGAATTTTTGAGTAAACGAGTTTGTCGGCGATGGCCCACTGCAACTTCAGCCAAGGACTGACTGAACCGGTGCCGCAGCGCCAATTCGCAGTTTGTTTGGCGACGCTCATTCCCCAGTCGAAAAGTTTGCGCTTGATGCCGGTGTTCTTCGTGCCCTTTTCGAGGATGCGCGCGTACATCTTTTCGAAAACGCGCGGGACGGCGGCGAGGATCGTCGGCTTGATCTCGAGAAGGATTTTGGAAAGCTCGTTGACGTCTTCGACGTAGGCGATCGAGACGCCGGCGCAGAGCATGACGTAATCCATGGTGCGGCCGTAGATGTGCGCCAGCGGAAGGAAAGAGAGCGTGTTGTCGAGGCCGGCATTCATGTCGGTGGTGACGCAGGAATCGGTGATGTTGGAGCAGATGTTGGTGTGCGTGAGCATCACGCCTTTGGGCTCGCCGGTGGTGCCGGACGTGTAGATGACCGAGGCGAGTTGGCCGGGGAGGACCTGGCCGGCGCGGAGACGGTAGGCGGCGACTTCGGCGCCGTGAGCGGAGGCGATCAGCGTTTCGTACTGGAGGCACTCGTTGGGGATATTGGGGCCACCGTCGGCGACGATGATGTGCTCGAGTTCGGGGACGGCCGCGCGGACCGCGAGGAGCTTTTCGAGTTGCTGGGCGCCGGCGACGACGATCACTTTGGCGGCCGAATGATTGAGGATGTAGGTCATTCGGTCGGTGGATTCGTTGAAGTAGATCGGGACGGTGATGCCACCTGCGCCGGTGATGGCGAAGTCGGCGGTGTGCCACTCGGGGCGGTTGGTGGCGAAAATGGCGACGCGGTCGCCGGGTTTCACGCCGAGTTCGACGAGAGCCATGGAGAGGCCGGCGACACGGCGGAGCAGTTCAGCGGAGGAGATGGGGTGCCAAGTATTGTCGCGACGGAAGAGTTGGGCGCGCGGATTCGGGAGCGAATCGACCGCGTTCAGGAAGCGAGACGGGAGGGTGCCGTAGCTCATGGGCGATGCGGGTAATGTACCGTTTTGTGGGGGGAAATCCTAGGGGACGGATGGGCTGGTACTGCGGAAGAGGAAAGTTGACAGTCGATAGTTGAAAATTGAGAGGAAGAGACAAGGGGGGTGGTGACGCATCGGTTTCGGGCTTGGATTTGTTGAATTTAAACCCCGCGATCTGGGAAACGATCGCGGGTACAGGGCGGGTGTAACGATGCGAAGACGGTCACACTGCAGCCAGGTTTTGGGGAGCACAGACAGGAGAGCCTGTGCCAAGGTGGGGGCAGTTCGAGTAGCAACGGGAGTAAGATAATCCGCGGAGAAAAACGATGAGCGCGATTGTTTCGGGTTCGGTGGATGCGGAACTGTCGAAGGGGCCGTTTCGGGCGGCGCGTGGGACGACGCGTTCTTGCAAGGGGTGGCAGCAGGAGGCGGCTCTGCGGATGTTGATGAACAACCTCGACCCGGAGGTGGCGGAAAATCCGGCGGATCTGGTGGTGTATGGCGGGACAGGCAGGGCAGCCCGGAATTGGGAGTGTTTTCACGCGATCGTTCGAACGCTGAAGGAATTGGCGAACGACGAGACGCTGTTGGTGCAGTCGGGGAAACCGATTGCGGTGTTTCGGACGCATGAGTATGCGCCGCGGGTGCTGCTGTGTAATTCGAATCTCGTCGGGCATTGGAATAACTGGGATCGATTTCATGAGCTGGATCGCGCCGGGTTGATGATGTATGGGCAGATGACGGCGGGGAGCTGGATTTATATCGGGACGCAGGGGATCTTGCAGGGGACGTACGAGACGTTCGCCGCGGCGGCGGTGAAGCATTTTGGCGGGTCGCTGTCGGGCAAGCTGGTGGCGAGCGGCGGCATGGGCGGCATGGGCGGAGCGCAGCCGCTGGCAGCGACGATGAATGGCGCGGCGTTTCTGGGAATCGATGTCGATCCCGAGCGGATCAAGCGGCGCGTGAAGACTGGGTATTGCGATGTGATGGTGAACTCGCTGGACGAGGCGCTGCGGATTCTGAAGAACGCGGTGCGGAAGGGCGAAGCGACTTCGGTTGGGCTGGTTGGGAATTGCGCGGATTTGATTCCGGAGATGGCGAAGCGCGGCGTTGTGCCGGATTTGTTGACGGATCAGACGAGCGCGCACGATCCGATCGGCGGATATGTGCCGAACGGGATGTCGCTGGCGGCGGCGCTGGAGCTGCGGAAGAGCGATCCTGCGGAATATAAAAAGCGCTCGATGGCGGCGATGGCGCAGCATGTCCAGGGCATGCTGGATTTGCAGAAGCTGGGCGCGGTGACGTTTGACTACGGAAATAATATTCGGACGTTTGCGTTCGAACATGGCGTGAAGAACGCGTATGACTTTCCGGGATTCGTGCCGGCGTATATTCGGCCGCTGTTCTGTGAGGGCAAGGGGCCGTTTCGATGGGCGGCATTGTCTGGAGAGGCTTCGGACATTGCGCGGGCGGATCAGCTGGTGTTGGATTTGTTTCCGGAAAATGAGCATCTGGCGCGATGGATCAAGCTGGCGCAGAAGCGCGTGAAGTTTCAGGGATTGCCGTCGCGGATTTGCTGGCTGGGGTATGGCGAGCGCGCCAAGTTTGGATTGGGATTGAACGATTTGGTGGCAAAGGGCGAGTTGAAGGCGCCAATTGTGATTGGGCGCGATCACCTGGATTGCGGGTCCGTGGCTTCGCCATATCGCGAAACGGAGTCGATGAAGGATGGGTCGGACGCGATTGCGGATTGGCCGCTGCTGAATGCGCTGGTGAATACGGCGAGCGGCGCGTCGTGGGTTTCGATTCATAACGGCGGAGGAGTGGGGATTGGGTACTCGCAGCACGCTGGGCAGGTGACGGTGGCGGATGGGACGAAGGAGATGGCGGCGCGGATTGAGCGCGTGCTGACGAACGATCCGGGGATGGGTGTGGCGCGGCATGTCGATGCGGGATATGACGAGGCGAAGGAGTTCGCGAAGAAGGCGGGAGTGAAGATCCCGATGGCAGACGGAGCGAAGTAAAGAAGCACCGAAGTAATGAGGTAACGACAGAGCGTAGGTAGCATCGAAATTCCCTGCCCGGGGCGGCGTGACTTGCTGCATAGCCGCTGCATCGAACTTGGAGACTGAATAGGAGGATTGACTATGTACGTAATTGTGGGCGCTACGGGAAATACGGGATCGGTGGTTGCGGAGAACCTACTCTCGCGCGGCGAAAAAGTTCGCGGCATCGGGCGGGACAAAGAGAAATTGAGTAAGTTGGCGGCGAAGGGCGCAGAAACGGCTGCTGGCGAACTCACGGACGCGGCATTTCTGACGAAGGCATTCGAGGGTGCACGAGCGGTTTATTTCATGGTGCCGCCGAATCCGATGAGCAATGACTATCGCGCGTTTCAACGGGCGGTGATTGAGGCAGGAGCGACGGCGCTGGAAAACGCGAAGGTTCGTTATGCCGTGGTGCTGAGCAGCTACGGCGCGGACAAGGAAGCAGGGTCGGGACCGGTTTCGGGGCTAAACGGATTGGAGACGCGGTTTGCGAAGATTCCGGGATTGAACGCGCTGTTTTTGCGGCCGGGATACTTCATGGAGAATCTTCTGGGGCAAGTTCCGGCGATTCAGAATTTCGGGATGATGGCTTCGCCGGTGAAGCCGGATCTGCCGCTGCCTGCCATCGCGACGGAAGATATTGGGGCTGCGGCCACGGAGCATTTGTTGAAGCTGGATTTTTCTGGGCACGAGACGAAAGAGCTTCAGGGGCAGCGCGATATTACTTACACGGAAGCCGCCACGATCATTGGCAACGCGATCGGAAAGCCCGAACTCCAATACATGCAGATGCCGGGGGATCAATTCGTTGGAGTGATCACGAGCATGGGGCTTAGCAAAAATTTCGGTGAACTCATCGTCGAGATGTGCGACGCGATGAATGATGGGCGGATGAAGGCGTTGGAACCGCGGACGGCGGAGAACACGACGCCGACGTCGATCGAGACGTTCGTGAATGAGGTGTTTGTGCCGGCGTTTAAGGGCGGAAAAGCGGCGTCGGCGTAGGGCTGAGTTGGACTGAAGAAAAAAGAAGGAAACTGCAGATCGCGGTAATGCTTTTGATCTTGCGGACCTGGGGCGCAGCGGGCTGCGCCCCTACATTTTTGTGGCGTAGTTATTTAGGGCGGGGTTGGGCATACTTATCGGCGCTTTGACTGGTTCACTACTCATTACAGGAGCTTCGCAAGTACTCACGCTGCGCGGACGTGGTCCGCGGCGAGGGGCTGCGCTTTCGAATCTGGGACTCGTCAAAGATGGGGCAGTGTTGGTGCGCGATGGACGCATCGCTGCGGTCGGGGTGCGTTCGAAGGTCGAGGCGATGCCGGAGGCGCATGGCGCGGAGAAATTGGATGTTGAGGGGCGCATTGTGTTGCCGGGATTTGTGGACTCGCATACGCACTTGATTCATGCGGCCAGCCGCGCGGAAGAGTACGAACTGAAAATTGACGGCGCGAGTTACGAGGAGATTGCGCGCAAGGGCGGAGGGATTCTCAATTCGGTGAAGAAGTTGCGCGCGGCCACTGCGGCGCATTTGAAGGCGCGGGCGATGGCGGCGCTGCGGGAGTTTGCGGCGTATGGAACGACGACCGTTGAAGCGAAGAGCGGCTACGGGCTGGATGTTACGAGCGAGCTGAAGATTTTGGGGCTGCATCAGGAATTGAACCGCGAGCAGCCGCTCGGGATTGTTTCGACATTTCTCGGCGCGCATGTGGTGCCGGCGGAGTATCGGCATACGCCGGGCGGACCAGCGCGATATGTTTCGTTGCTGGTGAATCGGTTGATTCCCGAGGTTGCGGAGAGGAAGCTGGCGGAATTTTGCGATGTGTTTTGCGACCGCGGGGCGTTCTCGCTTGCGCAGTCGGAGCAGGTGTTAGAGGCGGGGGCGAGTCACGGGCTGGCGCCGCGGCTTCATGCGGAGCAGCTTTCGCGGACCGGGGCGACACAGCTTGCGGTCGAGATGGGGGCGGCGAGTTGCGACCACCTGGAGCAGGTGAAGGCGGCGGATATTCGGGCGCTGGGGAAATCGAAGACGGTGGCGACGCTGCTGCCAGGATGCGATTTTCATCTGGGATTGAAGCAATACGCCCCTGCTCGGGCGCTTATTGATGCCGGCGCGATTGTGGGGCTGGCGACGGACTATAACCCGGGGACGAGTCCGACGTTGAGCATGCCGATGGTGTTGTCGCTGGCGTGTACGCAGTTGCGGATGACTCCGGCGGAGGCGATCACGGCGGCGACGATTAATGCGGCGTATTCGTTGAGGCGGGATAAGGAAATTGGGTCGATCGAGGCGGGGAAGTTGGCGGATTTGGCGGTGTTTGATCTCGAGGATTATCGCGAGATTCCCTACTACTTTGGCGTGAACCATTGCTGGATGACGATGAAGAAGGGCGAAATTATTTATCGATCGGATGGATGATCGGCAAGCGATCGAAAAGGCCCGCGTTCTGGGAAGCGAACGCGGCTACAGGCGGCAGGGTGGCCGAGGCGAGGAAAATCCAATATTATGAGGCTGGACGGCCGGGTCTAGTCTAAGGAAACCAGCGCAATGAAGCGATTGATCGAGTGTGTGCCGAACTTTTCGGAAGGACGCGACGCGGCCAAGGTGGACGCGATTGTGTCGGCGATGAGCGCCGTGCCGGGCGTATATGTGCTCGACAAAGAGATGGATGCGGATCACAACCGGTGCGTGGTGACGCTGGCGGGAGAGCCGGATCCGGTGGCTGAGGCGGCGCTACGAGGCGTGGGCAAGGCGCTCGAATTGATCGATCTGACCGAACATACCGGAGCGCACCCCCGGGTTGGCGCGGCGGATGTGATTCCCTTCATACCGATATCAGGCGTAACGATTGACGATTGCGTGGCGCTGGCGCGGCGCGTGGGCAAGGAGATCTGGACGCGGTATCGGATTCCGGTGTTTTTTTATGAGGCGGCGGCGACTCGGCCGGACCGAGTGAATCTCGAAAATGTGCGCAAGGGGCAATTTGAGGGGCTGCGCGATGAGCTGAAGCGGAATCATGACCGGCAGCCGGACATCGGGGAGCCAAAGCTGCATCCGACGGCGGGCGTTACGGTCGTTGGGGCGCGGAAGTTTTTGATCGCGTACAACGTGAACCTGAACACGTCGGATGTTGGCGTCGCGAACAAGATCGCCAAGGCGATTCGATTTTCGTCAGGCGGACTGCGCTACGTGAAGTCGATGGGCGTGGACCTGAAGGCGCGGAACCTGGCACAGGTGTCGATCAACCTGACGGATTTCGAACAGACGCCGATGCATCGCGTGTACGAGATGGTGAAGCGCGAGGCGGCGCGGTACGGCGCGGTGCCGGTGGGCAGCGAGATTGTCGGGCTGATTCCGAAAAAAGCGATCGAGATGGCGGCGGATTATTTCTTACAGGTTGAGAATTTTTCGCCGGAGCAGATTTTTGAGAACAAGCTGGAAGGGGCGCTGACAGGAGCGCCGGCTGAACTCGGCAGCAAGGACGGCAAGCTGGGCTCGCTGGCGCGGCCATTTATCGATGCAGTGGCGGCGCCGTCGGCGACGCCGGGCGGCGGAAGCGTCTCGGCATTGGCGGGAGCGCTGGCGGCAGCGCTCGGGCAGATGGTCGCGGGGCTGTCGCGTAAGAAAAAAGCGCAGCTTAGCGTTATCGATAAGTTGTCGGATGCGCTCGAAGAGATGCGGAAGGCTTCGGACGCGCTGACAGCGGCGATTGATCGCGATTCGTCGGCTTACGATGCGGTTTTGGCGGCGTTCAAGATGCCGCAGGGCGACGGCGACGAAATCAAAGCGCGCGACGAGGCGATTCAGGCGGCGACGCGCGGAGCCACGGAAGTCCCGCTGGAAGTGGCAACGAGTACAGTTGCACTTTTCGAACGCATAGGACAACTTGCGGCTATCGCTGCCGCATCCATGAAGTCAGACTTAGATGTAGCGCGGCTGATGGCTGCTGCCGGCGCCAAAGGGGCGTTGGCCAACGTCGAGATCAACCTCGACGGCATTAAAGACGCAGGTTACGTGACGGCGGTTCGCGAAAAGGTATCAGCGCTGCGCGAGCGCTTGGGCGAAACTTCCCGAATCAACGCCTAACCCGCCGTTTACCCACGCCGACAGACGAAGGGAGATTCAGATGATGCGAGTTTTGACATTGGGCCCGACTTTGGTTCGGAGGACGGGCTTGCGGCAGCTTTTCGCTGTTGCGGCACTGGCTGCCCTGACGCTGTTTGCGCCGCGGCCGGCGCACGCGCAGAAGCTGGGCGCGGACGTCATCGCGATGTTCCCGAAGGAAGTCGGCGAATTCGCGTACGCGGACCTGAAGAAGGCGCGCACGCTGCCGTGGTTTCCGCAGTTGCAGCAGCAGATGCTGCCGGATCGCTTCCGACAATTTGAGAAGTTTCTGGCGTCGGCCGGTGTGGATCCGAACACGCAGGTTGAGGAGTTGGCTTGGGGGCTTGTCGCGGAAGGCGTGACCGCAAAGACCGCGGGCGTGGGTAACTCGGCAGTGCCGACGGGCGAGCAGGTGGTTGGCGTGGCGCTCGGAAGCTACAATCCGGAGTCGACGGAAAACTACTTTAAGCAACAGAAGCTACCGACGTTCAAGGTGCGCAACTACACGCTGTATGCGTTTGGCAGCGGCTCGGGTGCGGGCGATCTGTTCTTCTTCTTCGTCGATTCGAGCACGGCCGCATTCGGGCAGCGTGCTTTGCTGGAAAAAATGATTGAAGTGCGATTCGGCGGAGATGAAGGACTGATTCGCAACGACAAATTCTACCCGCTGGTGAATGAAGCAAACGGCACGGGCGTGGTCTGGGCAGTGCTAAATCCGGCATACACGCGGCTTGCGATGCAGCAGCTTGCGCCGGAAATCAGCCAGTTCCCTGATGCTGCGAAGCTCGTGCAGCGGATGCAGAACATGATTATCAGCGTGGATGCGAGCAGCGGGATCGATGGAAAGTTCCAGGGCGTGTGCAGCTCGGTGGACGACGCGAACAATCTGGGACAGTTGCTGCAGATGGGGCTGATGTACAAGCAATATCAGTCGAAGCAGGATAATCCCGACATGGCGCAGCTCATGTCGCAGGCTTCGGTCACACCGGCTGGAGACAGGATTGTCGTGCACCTGACGCTGACCGACGACCAGATGGCTTCGCTGATCAAGAAGAATACGTTCGCACTGAAGATGTAGTCGTTCGTCGTTGAAAAATTGAGAGCAGAAGAGGAGCGGGGAGCGATTCCCTGCTTTTTCTTTTTTTGGGATGAACGTTTTCGCGTGCGCGCTAGCGGCTGGGAGCGCCTTGATTGATGAACTTCGTCAGGCGAGTGATACCGATGTTGCCCTGCGTCTCGTGCTGCACCCGGTCCACACCGCCGAGGGACTCTTTGCCCACCCCAGGCTTCTCGCTGCATTCGCAAGAGAGAACCACTTCGAGGCGATCGGGTAGCTTGGAAATCGTTGCAGTGAGATGCGGGTGGTCGGGAGTCAAAAGTTTGAAGGCATCGTTGGACGCGGTTACGACCGCAGTCTGAAGCTGCGCGATGGCGTCGTTCTCCATCCCGGCCGCGTCGGCCATGTAACGTGCAACACCACCGACGGCCGCGGCAAACCGAGGGTCGGCGTCGAGCTGCACCTTGATCGTTCTGGACTCAGTCTCCACGTTGGTTCGCAAGTGCTACGTCGCACGCCTCCCGGCAATCGGGGCAATAGTATAAACCGTCGGAGCAGAGGCGCACCTTATCCTGCCCTTTGCAAATCGTGCAGTATTTCTCACACGTGCAGTCGTGCTCGGTCTTGTCGCACTGGCTACAAACGATCGGCCCGGGCATGATTTGCCTCCAAAAAGAATGTACCTGACGGAAGCGCAGTGCGGCAAGCCGAGCGCCGCTGGTAGGATGCGAAGTATCCACGTAGGGCTTGTCGCGAAAAAGTGCCGTCGCGCGTTGAGGATTTCTGCGGCATCTTGACGCGTTTTTGACCGCGTGTTGGTCGCGTGTTAGTATCGCTTTCCGCCCGAGCTTCGCCCGAGCATGAGGAATGGAAGCCGCAAACTCGCCTAAAATCAACGAACTCCGCAAGACGCCTCTCAACGCGCTGCACCGGCGATTGGGAGCCAAGATGGTTAATTTCGGCGGATGGGATATGCCGGTCGAGTATCCGTCCAGCGGCGGACTTGTGGGCGAACACAAGGCCGTGCGCGGCGCGGTGGGCGTTTTCGATGTCAGCCACATGGGTGACATTCGGATTCGCGCGGGCAAGACGCCTGGTAGCGCGCTCGCTGCCGTGCAGCACCTCAGCATGAACGACGCATCGAAGTTGGCGATCGGACAGGCGCATTACTCGGCACTGCTCTATCCGCAAGGGACTTTCGTTGATGACGTGATTGTGCATCGGCTCGGCGAGGATGACTACCTACTGGTCATCAACGCGGGGACGCGCGAGAAAGATATCAACTGGGTTCGCGAAAATACCAAAGGCTTTGATTGCATCGTCGAGGATTTGAGTGACAGTTTCACACAGCTTGCGATTCAGGGGCCGCGAGCGATCGACGTGATGCGCAAGCTGACGGACGCGAACGTCGATGGGATTAAGAATTATTGGTTTGCGCACGGAACGGTCTGCGGGCTGAAGAATATTCTGATCGCGCGGACCGGTTACACGGGCGAAGATGGGTTTGAGATTTACGTTCCATCGGATCAGGCCACCAGCGAACGCGTTTGGAATGAAGTGATCGCAGCGGGGCGCGAGTTCGGTATTGTGCCAGCCGGGCTTGGTGCGCGGAACACGCTGCGGCTGGAAGCGAAGATGGCGCTGTACGGTCATGAGATCAGCGACACGATCAATGTCTGGGAAGCGGGGCTGGATCGCTATTGCAAAATGGAAAAAGGCGATTTCATCGGACGCGCGGCGCTGGAAAAGGCGAAGGTTGCCGGATTGAAGCGCACGCTGGTTGGGCTTGAGATGATTGACCGCGGCATCGCGCGCGACGAGTATTCCTGTTGCAGCGAATCTGGGCACGCAGTTGGCATGATCACGAGCGGCTCGCCGTCGCCGACGCTGGGCAAAAACATTGCGCTAGCCTATGTACCGCCGGCGCTGTCGGCGATCGGGACAACGATATTGGTGGAGATTCGGGGCAACAAGTACAGGGCGAAGGTTGTTCCGACTCCGTTTTATAAGCGGCCGAAATTGGCTGCAGCATCACCGGCTACGAAGACCGCGTAATACACTGCTGCAACACGCTCGGGCTCTGGCGTCGGGCGCAAAGGAGAAGAGTTATGGCGTACCCCGCCAATTTTCGCTACACGAAGCAGCATGAATGGACCGACGTGAAGGGCGACGTTGCGACGATCGGGATTACCGACTACGCGCAGCATGAGTTGGGCGATGTCGTGTTTGCGGAGCTGCCGAAGGTTGGCGCGAAGGTCGAGTCCGGCAAGTCATTTGGCACGGTCGAATCGGTGAAAGCGGTCAGCGAAATTTACTCGCCGGTCGGCGGCGAGGTCACCGAGATTAACGGCACGCTTCACGACACGCCCGAGACGATCAATAGCGATCCACACGGCGCGGGCTGGCTCATCAAAGTGAAGCTAGCGAATCCAGCCGAGGTGAAAGATTTGATGGACGCGGCGGCCTATGAAGCGTTCATCGCCGACGCCGAAAAGAACAAGGAAGCTTCGGCCTGATGCGTTATCTCCCCAAGAGCCCGGCGGAACGGCAGGAGATGCTGGCCGCCATCGGCGCGAAATCGATCGACGAGCTTCTTGCAAGCATTCCGGAGCGATTTCGGCTGAAAGAAGCGCTGAAACTGCCAGGGCCGTTTTCGGAAGCGGAAGTCATTCAGTACTTCAAAGAGCGCGCTGCGGAGAATTCGTTTGGGTATACGAGTTTTCTTGGCGCGGGCGTCTACAACCATCTCCGATCGGTTGTGACCGACGCGATTATTCAGCGCGGCGAGTTTCTGACTTCTTACACGCCCTATCAGGCGGAAATCACGCAAGGCACGCTGCAAGCGATCTTTGAGTTTCAGACGCTGATGTGCCAGTTGACCGGGCAGCAAGTCGCGAATGCTTCGATGTGGGATGGCTCGACGGCGACGACCGAAGCCGTGCTGATGGCGGAGCGGATCACCGGGCGGACCCGAGTTCTCGTCGCTCGCACGTTGCATCCCGAGTATCGCGATGTGCTGAAGACTTACGCGAAGAATTCAGGTTTGCACGTCGAAGAGATTCTCTACGGCTCGGACGGCACGCTCGATCAGAACATTTTGAAGTCGATGTTGAAGGACGACGTTAGTGCGGTCGTTGTACAGTCGCCGAATTTCTTTGGCGCGATCGAGCCGGTTGCTGCGCTGGCTGATGTTGTTCACGGATCAGGCGCGTTGCTGGTCACGGCGATCACGGAAGGCGTATCGCTAGGGCTCGTAAAGCCGCCTGCCGAGGCGGATATCGTTGCGATGGAAGGTCAGAGTTTTGGTTTGGCGCCGAGCTACGGCGGGCCGTTCGTTGGCGTGCTCGCGTCGCGCGATAGATTTGTGCGGCAGATGCCGGGACGACTCACGGGCCAGACCATCGATACGGAAGGGCGCCGCGGCTTCGTGCTGACGTTGGCCACGCGTGAACAACACATCCGCCGCGAAAAGGCGACCTCGAACATCTGCACAAACCAGGCGCTCTGCGCCCTCGCGGCGACGGTGCATCTCACGCTGCTCGGCAAAGAGGGTTTGCGCGAGATGGCGCATCAGAACCTTTCCAAGGCGCAATTCGCGCTCGATTTGCTGACGAAAATTCCCGGCGTTAAGCGCACCTTCACCGCACCTCTCTTCAACGAATTTACGATCGAGCTTCCACGCTCGGCTCGAATGATCAATCACGATCTGTTGAAGGACAAAATTGTCGGGCCGCTGCCGCTAGGCCCGTCATATCCCGAATTAACCAAGCATGCGCTCGTGTGTGTCACCGAGACGACCACTCGCGCTGACATAGAGCGATTGGCCAAAGGCATTTCTCGAGCGCTGGAGCAACCGGTTCAATAAGAAAGATCAAGACACAACAAGGACACAGTGAGTCACAAGATTAAGAAGGCGACGCGGCACACGAACCAGAACGAAGGGCTGATCTTCGAAAAGTCCTCGCCGGGCAAGCGCGCGTTTGAGTTGCCGCCGCTCGACGTGCCGGCAATCGATCCGGCGAAGGCTCTTGGCACAAATCACCGCAGCAACGGCGTGGAAAACTTCCCCGAAGTAAGCGAGATCGAAGTGATTCGGCACTTCACGCGGCTATCGACGTGGAACTACGCGATCGATCTTGGCATGTATCCGCTTGGCTCCTGCACGATGAAGTACAACCCCCGAGTCAACGAATTCGTCGCGCGACTCGATGGGATCGCGACCGAACATCCCGCTCAGCCGCAAGAGTTGTCGCAGGGCTGCCTCAAAATTTTGAAGATGCTTGAGGATTGCCTGCTCGAAATCACGGGCATGGACTCGATCACACTCCAGCCGGCCGCCGGCGCACAGGGCGAACTCACCGGACTGCTCTTGATCCGCGCATATCTCGAAAAGCTGGGTAATCCGCGCAAAAAAGTTCTCGTGCCCGATTCCGCGCACGGCACAAATCCCGCGACGGCCGTCATTGCCGGCTACGACGTCGAAAATATCAAATCGGAGTCGCACGGCCAGATCGACGTCGACAAACTTCGCGAACTCGTCACGGAAGACGTCGCGGCGTTGATGATCACGAATCCCTCGACGCTTGGCATTTTCGAAGAGCGCATCCCCGAAATCGCCGAGATTCTGCACGCTAAGGGCGCCCTGCTCTACATGGATGGCGCCAACATGAACGCTCTGGCGGGCATCGCACGCCCAGGGGATCTGGGCGTCGACGTGATGCACCTCAACCTGCACAAGACATTTTCCACGCCGCATGGAGGGGGTGGTCCCGGCGCGGGTCCGGTGGCGATGAAGAAAATTCTCGAGCCGTTCCGCCCGACGCCGATCCTCGTCGAAAAGAATGGCCACCTCGCGCTCGAACACGTGCGGCCCCAATCGATCGGCAAAGTGAAAGCGTTCTCAGGCAATTTTGGCGTGCTTGTGCGGGCACTCGCATACATCCTCGCCTACGGTCCCGGCATTCGCCAGGCGACGGAAGACGCCGTGCTCAACGCAAACTACATCCGCAAGCATCTCGAAGGTGCCTTCGATCTCCCCTATTCCCTGCCCTCGATGCACGAAGTCGTCTTCAGTGACGCGATCCAGAAACGCAACGGCGTGAACACGATGGATATTGCGAAGCGCCTCATCGACTACGGATTTCATCCTTACACGACAGCGTTTCCGCTGATCGTGCCAGGCGCGCTGATGATCGAGCCGACCGAATCGGAATCGAAGGAAGAGTGCGACCTTTTCATCGACGCGATGAAATCGATCGCTCGCGAAGCGGCAACCGACGCTAACCTCGTGAAAACCGCGCCGCACACGACGCGCGTTCGGCGTCTCGACGAAGTCGGCGCCGCCCGCAATCCGATTTTGCGTTGGGATCCATCGCGGCCAGATAAAACCGCCGCCCAGAAGAAAGCCGACGTCGTCGAAGCCAAACACCGCGAACCAGCCTCGGTCACCCCGACCGCGTAATTTCGCGTGCAGTGCGGCCTACTTCGCCAACCGCACCGTATCCAGAATCGAGCTGAACGTTTTGTCGTAGTCGCTGTACTTCGCCTGCGGTGCGACGCAGAGGAACGACATCAAGCCTTTCGGCTGCGCCACGGTGATCAGCCAGTCCGTTTCCTGGCCGCCGACCGGCGAATCGTTACTTAGATAAGTCGAAAGCCCGGGCTGTCCATTTAACCGCACCGATGAAGCCCGCTGCATGACTTTCAAATTCGGGTTCGTTTTCCGGAGATCCTCGATCAGGCGTTGCGTCGCATTCGCCAGGGCGTTCGAATCGCTTGGATCCAACTGTTCCGCGCGCGTGTTAACGATGATTCCGTAGGCGAGCGCCGCCTGACCGTCGCTCCCCTGCACCACGCCGTTCTTCGGCGCGAACGCCGCGCCGCCGTCGCTCTCCGATACGCTCCAATTGTCGGGATAGCTCATCGCGAACGCCGAGTGCTTATAGTCAGCAAAGTGTGTCGATGCCGCGGGAGGCGGCTGAGCAGGATCGCCGATGGGTACCGCACCGGCATTCTTCTTCGCAACCGGCAGCGCCATTACTTCGCGCTTGATCGCCTCAAACTCGCCCGAATCCCGTTTCGCATTCGGCGGCACCCCGCCTAGTTTCTCGATCTCTTCATCCACCCGCTCGACACGATTCCCCGGATTCGGGTGGTCCGAAAGAAATTGCGGCGGATTCTTCCCTTTCGACTCGGCCTCAAGCTTTTCAAAAAATTGAGACATCGCGCGCGGATCATAGCCCGCGTCATATAAAACCTGCGTGCCGCTGACATCGGCCTGCGTCTCATCGGTGCGCGAATAGCGCAGCAACAATCCACCCGCTCCGAGAGCCACACCTTGCGTCAGCAGCGCTCCGCCCGTGCTGCCACCAAAAATGCCTCCGAAAATGCTTGCCGCTCCCTGCGCAAACTGCGTCTTCGTTGCCTGCGCCGTCCCGTGTCTCAGCGTCACGTGAGACAGTTCGTGCCCCATCACCGCAGCAAGCTGTGATTCGTTGTCCGCAGCCTCAATCGCGCCTCGATTCACGAACACAAAGCCGCCCGGCAAGGCGAACGCGTTGATCGACTTATCGTTCACGCAGTGAAACTCCCAGGGATACGTCGCGCCGCGCTGGTCGAGCTTCGACACCAGCTTCATCCCAAGGCTCGTCAGATATTGGTCAACCTTCGGGTCATTGCACAACGGCAGCTTCTGCATCATCAGCTGCGCATTCTGCTTGCCCACCTGAATGTCCGTGTTCGGCGAATAGATATTCCACGGCGGTTTCAACTGCGTCCGCTGCGCGAATGCGGGCGCGCAATACACGACACAGAAAAGCGCAACCAGTGAGGTGAGCCGGATAAGGCCTGAGAGAGGGCGAAGCATCGTTGAGCCTAGTCACTCAACTTTACACTGCACCCCCGCAAAAAGAAAAAGCCCGGACGAAGAATCCGCCCGGGCTGTCGAACGTTAGGGGGAACTGTTTTGTCTAGCGAGTTCAGCGAGCGATACGCGGCGCAACTTCCGGCGCCAGCGCAGGCTGCGGAGCTTCGATCGACTTGCCGCTACGCGCCGCCGGCTTCGGAGGAGCCACGGCCGCCTCAAGCTTGCGCACCGGCATCGCGAGATTTTCGCCTTCGCGAACAAACGTCAACCGATCCTGGCTCTTGTCCCAATCGATGCAGACGAGGTCGCCGAGGTGAACTTGCTCGGTCGCGAGCAAATTCGCCAAAGGATAGACAACGTGGCGTTCGATGGCGCGCTTCAGGTGACGTGCGCCGTAACGCTGATCGGTGCCTTCCTGCAACAAGAACTCCTTACCGCCGTTGGTAACGCGGAACAAGAACTGCCCCTTGGCCGTCTCGAGCACACGCTGTTGCACTTGGCCAAGCTCGATGTCGAGCACTTCTTCGAGCTGTTCGCGCCGCAACGGATGGAAGCACACAACTTTGTCGAGCCGGTTCATGAATTCCGGCGAAAACTTGCGGCGAGCCGCTTCGACCGCGGTGCGCTCGACCTTCTCGTTCATCTGCGCGTCGGGCTTACCCGTCGGCCGCACAAAGCCCATGCCGCCCTGCATCAATTCCGTGATTTCGCCGCCGCCGAGGTTCGACGTCAGGAAGATCACCGTCTGCGAGAGGTCCACGCGGCGATTGTCGCCCAGCGTCAAAGTCGCCTTGTCGAGCATGCCGAGCAGCAATTGCCACAGCGCGTCGGACGCTTTCTCAATTTCGTCAAACAGCAGGAACGACAGCTTCAGCTTGTCGGTGTGGCTCTTCGCCAGCTCTTCCTGGGTGATAAGTGGATGAGTCTCGCGGTGGCCGAGGTAGCCTGGGGGCGAGCCGATCAATTTCGCGATTTCGTGGGAGTGCTGAAATTCCGCGCAGTCGACCTTGATGATCGCGCGCGCATCGCCGAACAGAATCTCGGCGGCAGCCTCAACGATGCGGGTCTTGCCCGAGCCGGTCGGCCCGAGGAACAGCAAATTGCCTACCGGGCGTCCTGGCGAATTCAGGCCGGCGCAGAACACCTGGAACATATCCACCAGCGCCTGCACACCCTCTTCTTGTCCCACAATCTTCGAACGCAGCGAGCCGTGAAAATCCCGGGTGTCGTTGCTGCGGATTGTCGGGTCCAGCTGTTGTCTTACTGCGGCTCTCATGTTGATCTCCCCAGACCGCTTTCTCAATACCGGGCGGCTGGGTTAGTGCATGGAGCGTGCCATTTTCGACATAACCTTATTCATTGCGGAACTCACCTAAAGTCAACAACATCCGTGAGTTGCACTTCTGGAAACCGTCTCAATCGGTGAGACAGTGTTTCATCAAGGCGCAAAGTGAGAGAGACAAAACAGTTTGTGTCAGTTCACAAACGACAAAAAAAGGCGAGTCGAGCCAGAACGAGACTCAAAGGCTAAAGAGCTACTTTAGAATTCAGCAATGTATCGCCGAGACGCACTGTCGCAGCAAAGCCGCACTTGGACTGCGGCGATCCCGCGCCGCTTTTGCGGCCTTCCCATCCGGACAAACGCATCCGGCCCTCGCGAAACTCCACTATCGCGCCGATTCAGCCCGCAGCGAGAACCGCGACGTCAGGATGTTCGCTCGATGGGACCGCGACGCCATCGCGAAACGCCACCGTTCGGCCCGAATTCGCCGCGACGCGATCTCCAGGGACGACGATACCGACCAGATTCAGTGGATCAGCGGCGGAAACTGTCACCGTCTCGCCCGTCTTCGCCAGATTTCGCGTCGCCCGCAGCGATTCCACAGCCAACGGAAGGGCGAATTGCTCGCCGAGGAAGCCGCTGACGAATCGCCCGCCCCGAATTTCGCCGCGATCTTCAAGCCGTCTCATTGTGATTAAGACCTCGCGCCATTTCGGCACGATCGTCTCGCGCGCGAGAAGCTCGCGAAACACGATCCCGTAGCGCCGCAGAAGCATCCAGCAGGTCGCTTCAAGCGCCTTCGTATGTTCTACAGGCTCGCCAGGATAGAGCAGCGACCAACGACCGCCGTGTTGGCGAGACAGTGCGTTGCGGCCTGAGGGAGCCTCGGAGCGTCGTTTTGGGTCGATCAGCGAGCGCAGGTTGTCGAAGCCATCGGCGGTTAGCACACCCGCCCCAACTAGTTCCCACAGGCCCGTTTCGACCTCATCCTTGAGCTTCCCCGTCCCACGGACGATGTCAGTGAAGAAGGACGCGCCGCGCCGTCTCAGAAAGTTCAAAACAGCGGCTGCGTCTTCGCTGAGGCCCCCGATTTCGTCTTCGCCCCCGGCACGGCGAGGGATCATCCAGTCGGCCTCTTCTCGGACGAAAAAGGCGATCGGCGCGACGCTCGTTGGGGCGATTCGTCGGCGTTCGGAGGCGCCGCCGTCGAGCGTTACCAGGGTGGCCGGATGCGGCGACACCCGTCCCCAACCGACCGCCCCAGCTAGGCAAAGCTGATTGAGCAGGTTCGGATCGTAGTCGGCAATCCGCCGAGCGAGGATATGCCGCTCCCAGCAATTCGCCGGTGCTTCGAATCCCTGAAGTTGTTGCATCACTTCCAACGCGCCGTGCTCTCCGCCGGCTTGGCTCCCCGGCGCGACGTGCTGCCAACGAAGCAGCCACCGCATGAACTGGGCAGCGTTTACCGACTCGACTTGTTTCCTTAGCGCGCCAAGCGTCAGCCGGTGAATTCGCGCCAGCAGTCGGCGGTCACACCACTCGATGTCTTCCGGCATCGAGCCTCGGAACTGGCCCCGCAGAACGGCTCCGCTCGCTTCGAGGCGGATCATCGTCCGTTCAAGATCGCTCGCGCCGATGCCGGTTGCATCCGCCAGCTCTCGCACTGTCACCGGTCCGGCATGGAGCATCCACCCAGTCACCAAATCAAGAAGAATGTCATCGCGGGATTTTGCGGCGGCTTGAGGAATCGAAGGCAAATTCGATTCGAACTGCGCGCCAAGGAAAACCTGTTCGAACGCCGCCGCTCGCTCCGCCGCCACCCAATACTTCGCGTCGCCGACGGTGGCAACCGCCGCGCGGCGTTGCGAGGCCAGTCGTTCAAATGGCGTGCGCCAGTTGGCCATCGACGCGCACAGTCTCTCCGTCAATTTCCCTTCGCCGTTGCGGACAGCGCCACCGACCGGCAGCACGAACAAGCTCAGCAAGGCATCATGGAGCTCTTCCTCATCGCGCACGTCCGGCCAGGCATCCGCGCAAACTTCTTCAATCGCCGCCGGATCGAGCCGCCCAACCTCCGACAGCACCGCCTCCGGCAGCATCCGTCGCATCTCGACCGCCCGCGCCCGCCGCTCCTCAAGCGGCGCATCATCAAGAAACGCATACGGATTCGCGTTCAAAATTTCATGCGAAAACTGCGACGGAATGGGCGTATCGACCGCCAGGCACTGAATCTTGCCTTCACCGATGTCGCGCAGAATCCGCTCGAGACCATCAATATCCATGGCCTCGGTGAGAACGTCCTTCATCACCTCATCGACCAACGGATGATCGGGAATCTTGATCTCCCCAACGAGGTTTTCCGGGCACGCCGAGGCCTCCGGAAAAACCGACGCCAGCAGGTCATCCGCGCGAATCCGCTGAATCTGCGGCGGCACCTTCTTCCCGCCCTGAAAACGCAGCAGCGCCAGAGCCCGCCCGGCGTCCCATTTCCAACGAGTCGCAAACAGCGGCGAATCCAGCACCGCTTGCGACAACACTTCGCGGACTGAATTTGGATGCAAAAAGTGAAATACATCTCCCAGCGGAAAACTGTGCTGCTCGGCGAGCGAAATATTCAGCCCGTTGTCGGTAGCCGCCGCCTGTAATTCAAAATTGAACGACCGGCAGAATCTCTTTCTTAGCGCCAGTCCCCAAGCCTTGTTGATTCGCCCGCCGAACGGCGCGTGAATCACAAGCTGCATCCCGCCGCCCTCGTCGAAAAATCGCTCCGCGACAATCGTCGTCTGCGTCGGCACCGCTCGCAGCACCGCCCGCCCCGCGATGATGTACTGCACCAACTGCTCCGCTGCCGAATCATCGACGCTGCATTCCGCTTTCAGCCAGTCCACCGCAGCCGCTACTTCTTCCGACGAATCGCGATTTGCGCCGACCTCAACACCTTCAACGCGCGCGCCGATCGCCTCTCGCAACTCCGCCACCGCAGCCGACAACTCCGCCGTACGCGCCGGCGCCTCGCCCAACCAGAACGGCACACTCGGGGGCGCCCCATGCGCATCCTCCACTTCCACTCTTCCCGCCGACGAAACTCTGCGCACGCGCCACGAGGTATTGCCGAGCAGAAAAATGTCCCCCGCCATGCTCTCGACGGCGAAATCCTCATGCAGCGTCCCAACCGTGATGCCTTCGGGCTCGGCCACGACCGTGTAAAGCGCATTCTCCGGAATCGCCCCGCCGCTCGTAATCGCCGCTAGCCGCGCTCCGCGTCGCGCACGCAGCATCCCGTTCACACGATCACGGTGCAGATACGCTCCATACCGCCCACGCCGCGCCGTAATCCCATCCGACAGCATCTCCACAATCTTGTCGAAATCCGCCCGCTCCAAATCGCGGTACGGATACGACTGCCGGAACCGCTCAAACAATTCCTGCTCGCTCCAATCCTCTGCCGAGCACATCGCCACAATCTGCTGCGCCAAAATATCCATCGGCGAGTCTGGAATCTCCAGCCGATCCAGTTCGCCCTTTCGAATCGCACGCACCAGCGCCGCGCACTCCAGCAACTCATCGCGCGTCGTCGCAAAAATCCGCCCCTTCGGAGTGGCCCCGCGCCAGTGTCCCGCGCGACCAATCCTTTGCAACCCAATCGCAATAGCCCGCGGCGACGAGATCTGACACACGAGATCGACACTGCCGACGTCAATGCCCAACTCCAACGACGCCGTCGCCACAAGCGCGCGAATCTGCCCTTCTTTGAGCTTTTTCTCCGCCGCCAGCCGCAGCTTGCGCGACAAGCTCCCGTGGTGCGCCGCCACATGGTCCTGCCCGAGCCGTTCGCCCAGGTTGTACGCGACCCGCTCGGCCAATTTTCGAGTATTTACAAAAATCAGCGTCGACCGATGCGAGAGCGCCAGCGCCGCAATTCGGTCGTAGATCTCGCCCCACATCTCGTTCGTCGCAACTGCGCCAATCTCGCTGTGCGGCACCTCGACCGCGATATCCATCTCGCGCCGATGCCCGACGTCTACAATCACCGGCCGCGGACGCCCGCTTCCCGTCAAGAATTCCGCCACGAGTTCAATCGGCTTCTGCGTCGCCGACAATCCGATGCGCGCCAGCGGCCTCCCCGCCAACTGCTCCAGTCGTTCCAGCGATACCGCGAGATGCGACCCGCGCTTGTCATCCGCCATCGCATGAATCTCATCGACGATGACCGTCTCGACCGTCCGCAACACCTCGCGGCTTTTCGCCGCCGTCAGCAGGATGTACAGCGACTCCGGCGTCGTCACCAGAATCTGCGGCGGCCGCACCAGCATCGCGCGCCGATCCCGCGCCAGCGTATCGCCCGTGCGCACTGCCGTTCGAATCGTCGGCATCAATAACCCACGCCGTCCCGCAAGCTGCAAAATCTCGCCCAGCGGCGCTTCCAAATTTTTCTGAATATCGTTGCCGAGAGCCTTCAGAGGAGAGACATACACAACTTCAACTTGATCCAACAGTTCCCCGCGCAGCGCCTTTCGCACCAGCACGTCAATGCACACCAGAAACGCCGCCAGCGTCTTGCCCGAACCGGTCGGCGCCGCAATGAGCGTCGCCTTTCTCTCCACGATCGACGGCCATCCGGCGATCTGCGGCTCCGTCGGCGTCCCAAACCGCCCGACAAACCACTCCTGCACAATCGGGTGCGCCCACTCGATCCCCGCTACCCCAGTTCCGAATTCCAACTCCGCGTTCATACGCCCAGATTATAGGCGCATCTCAAAAATTCCGCTCAACCGGCCAACTCAACAATCATCGCAATTTATTCGACGCCACCCTGTAGCCGCGATCGCTTCCCAGATCGCGGGATTTAGATTCAACAAGACCGGGGTTTGAACCTGTGCCTCAATCCATCGCAAGCGCGTTTAGGCTCGGGCAAAAAAATCCGGGGCCACCTCGCTTCACGAGATGGCCCCGATGACCTGCTAATTTGGTTGTTGGGTTTCGTCCGCCGCCGAAGTCTACGACTTCTCCGGCTTCTTCTTCGCCTGTGGCGCAGCCGCCGGCGCCTGAGCCGCCGCCGGCAAAGCCGTCGGCTTCTTCGTCTCTGCCATGGCTGTCGACGGCGTCTCCACCGTCTTCCCATCCTTCAAATCGACTGCCGCAGCCTTCGTCTCCGCAGCCTCGCCTTCGCTCGGCACGAGCGCCCCTTCGCTCTCGCGCACAAACGTCAGCGCATTGTGTACGCCGTCCCAGTCAATCCGCACCAGGTCGCCGAGGTGCACCTGCTCCGTCGCCAGCAAATTCGCCAGCGGATAAACAACGTGCCGCTCGATCGCCCGCTTCAAATGCCGGGCGCCGTATCGCTGATCCGTGCCTTCGCGCAGCAAGAAATCGCGTCCGGCGTCCGTTACGCGAAAGAGAAACTGCCCCTTCGCCGTCTCCAGCACGCGCTGCTGCACTTGTCCGAGCTCTATGTTCAGCACTTCTTCGAGCTGCATCCTCTGCAACGGATGAAACACCACAACCTTGTCCAGGCGGTTCATGAACTCCGGCGAAAACTTCCGCCGCGCCGCCTCGACCGCCGTCCGCTGAACCTTTTCGTCCAGTCCGGTCTCAGCCGCCTTGTCCTTAGCAGGCTGCACAAACCCCATACCGCCCTGCATCAGCTCCGTGATTTCTCCGCTGCCGAGGTTCGACGTCAGGAAAATCACCGTGCTCGACAAATCCACGCGCCGATTGTCGCCCAGCGTTAGCGTCGCTTTGTCCAACATTCCAAGCAACAGCTGCCACAGCGCATCCGACGCCTTCTCAATCTCGTCGAACAGCAAAAACGATAGCTTCAGCTTGTCCGTATGGCTCTTCGCAAGCTCGTCCTGCGTGATGAGCGGATGCGTCTCGCGGTGCCCCAAATATCCTGGGGGCGAGCCGATCAGCTTCGCGATTTCGTGTGAGTGCTGAAACTCCGCGCAGTCGACCTTGATCAGCAGCCGCGGATCGCCAAACAAAATCTCCGCCGCCGCCTCAACGATGCGCGTCTTGCCCGAGCCGGTCGGCCCGAGAAAAAGCAAATTTCCAACTGGGCGGCCCGGCGAATTCAATCCCGCGCAGAACACTTGGTACAAATCCACGAGCGCCTGCACGCCCTCGTCCTGTCCCACGATCTTCGAGCGCAGCGACGTCTGGAATTCCAGAGTTCCCGTGCTGCGCAAGTTGGGATCTAACGGAAGGATGTAGTCTTTCATGGCCGCCTCCTCACGCCCCGCGAACGGGACGCAGAACCGAATCGTTCGCGCTGATACTCAAACTGCGCCAGTTTTACCTGCAGCGTGGACTGCAACAGCCGCAACTGCAATAGCAGCTCGTTCGCCACGCTGGACGACTCAGAAATTCGGAGGATCGGCGGAAACAGGTCCGCGAGTTCCAAATTCAATTCGCGCAATCCACGCACCAGCCTCTGCACTGCCGGTGAGTCCAGATTGGCGAGATCCACTCCGTTGCCGTTCACTTGCTCTCGCAGAGCGCTCCAATTCAGCTCCACGAACGGATGCTTCTTGGAAACTTCGCGCACCACTCGCTCTGTGATCTGAGCGCGTTCCCCGAGGCGGGCGAGATGTATCTGACGAACCTTCTCGCCGCGGCGCACGTTGTGCACCAGATAGAACTTGTTCCCTTTTTGGCGGACAAACGCCATGACTTTTGCCTCGTGCATCCTATCTCGCGCGTAGTGTACCTACCTTCCACTACACGCTCTAACGAATATTACGAATCTTCGTTAGAAATGTTTCGCATACGTTATGACTAGAACTTACTCCCGAATTCAGATTCGAAGATCCAAATGCCTCATTCGAATTTTCGTTCGGTTTCATTCGTCTCTCGCATCCTCAATTCGAAATACTCAAACTTTCGCAATTGTCGTTTCTTCCCTTCACTACAAACTACGTGACACCTGCTAATTAGATGCCGTAGTTTTCCTGTAGTGCCAGAAAACGATTCGCCAATTTGAAAGCGCTCTGTCGCGGCAGTGTAAATTCCCTTGCTGCCCGTGCTTTGCGACTCACCCGCTTTTCTCATCGGCCAATCGCCTCACCTCGTTAAACCCGGTTCCAGCGGTTTTGTCTTTATCGCCACGGCGTCGTGCCGTTACCATTCTGCAGAGGCCAAATTCGCCTCGAAGAAGCTGCACGGCCCAAATTTGGCCCGTCCAGAAATCCACTACAAAACAGGCAAATTCCACCTGAGGAAATCTGCCTGATGAAGACAGGCTAAGGAACGATCGAATGTCTCTCTGGGATCCGGTCTACAAGCTCGTGAAACAAATTCCTCGCGGACGGGTTCTTTCCTATGGGGCCGTCGCTAAAGCTCTGCGCCTCAAAGGCGGCGCTCGCAGCGCCGGCCGCGCGATGTCCGCCACGCCGCAAGGCAAAGGCATCCCCTGGCATCGCGTTCTCAACGCCGCAGGCAAAATCGTCATCCGGGAACCTTACGCCGGCCTCCAGCGCAAGCTCCTCGAATCCGAAGGCATCGAAGTCATCGAAAATCGCGTCCGCATGAAAAACTATCTCTGGACGCCTCCCCGCAGGTCGTCAAAATCGGCGACGAAATCGAAGAAAGAAAAGCCCTCCGCCAAACGTACGAACAGACGAACGTCGAAGTAAGCAGCTGGGTGCCGCACCCTCAGCTTTTAGAGGGTGCGGTTTTTGACTTCGACGGTCGCGCAGCGCCGCCCATCGTCAAGCGATTTTCGAACTTGCTGTATGCTGGTACTGCTAGCACGCAACTCAATTCACGCGAATCTATGCCCGAACAGGTCATCCAGGTCGAAAATCTCATCAAGCGTTACGGCGATCTCGAAGCCGTCCGTGGCGTCAGCTTCAGCGTCAACGAAGGCGAAGTCTTCGGCCTCCTCGGCCCCAACGGCGCGGGCAAAACCACCACCGTCGAAATCCTCGAAGGTCTCCGCAATCTCGACGGCGGCCGCGTCAGCGTCTGCGGTCTCGATCCCCATCGCGACTCCGTAAAACTCAAAAACGAAATCGGCGCCGCTCTCCAATCCACTTCTCTGCCCGACAAACTGAAAACTTTCGAAGCCATCAAACTTTTCGCCGGCTTCTACTCCCGCCGCCGCGACCCCGAAGAACTCCTCAAGCGTTTCGGCCTCGTCGAAAAACGCGACACTTTCTACAGCAAGCTGTCCGGCGGCCAAAAGCAGCGCCTCGCCCTCGCCATGGCTCTCGTCAACAATCCGCGCGTCCTCTTTTTCGACGAGCCCACCGCCGGCCTCGACCCCCAGGTCCGCCGCGAAATCTACGACATCATCGACGAGCTTCGCCGCGAGAAAAAAACCATCGTCATGACCACGCACTACATCGAGGAAGCCGAGCGCCTCTGCGATCGCGTCGCCATCGTCGACCACGGCAAAGTCATCGCCCTCGGCACCCCGCAAGAACTGAAAAACCGCTCTGGCGACAAGACCCGCATCGAAGTCCAGCTCGCGCGTCCGGAATCGCCAGACACGCTTCGCGCGCTCGAGGGCGTCTCCGACTGCCGCGACCTCAACGGCGGCTACGCGCTTCACACTCAGCGCCCGCCGCAAGCCATCGTCTCGCTCGTGAAACATCTCGAAGCCCAAGGGAATGAACTCATCAGCCTGAACATCGCCACTCCGTCTCTCGAAGACGTCTTCATCGAGCTCACCGGAAGGAGACTCCGCGATTGAAGCATTTCCTGACACTCACCGCGATGCGCATTCGCCTCACGCTGCGCAACAAAATGTTCCTCTTCTTCAGCGTGATCATGCCCTTCGGCTTTTTCTTCCTTTACGCCGGAGTTTTCGCCAAAGGTGATCCCCACGTCATCCGTTTTTTCCTCGGCCCCGTCGTTTCTCTCGCCGTTATGGGCAGCTTCTGGGGACTTAGCGCCGCGCTCGTCACATTCCGCGAACAAGGCATCCTTCGCCGCTTCCACGTAACTCCCGTCACCGCCGCCGACATGCTCGCTTCCAGCATCGTCGCCAACTACGTCCTCACACTCCCCACGGTCATCATCGAGCTGATCTTCGCCCGCGTTCTCTTCCACGTCAGCGACTTCGGCAATCTCCTCTCATTCTTCCTGCTCGTCACCGTCGGCGTCGTCGCCTTCGCCTCCATGGGACTCATCGTCGCCAGCGTCACGAACACCATGCAGGAGACGCAAGTCCTCAATCAGCTCATCTGGCTCCCGTTGATTTTTCTTTCCGGCGCCACCATGCCCCTTCCTTTTCTCCCGCACGTCGCACAAAAATTCGCCCTCTTCCTTCCTGCCACCTATTTAGTTTGGGGACTTCAAAGCGCCACATTCTTCAGCCAGCCAGTCTCGAGCGTCTGGATTGAAATCGTTTCTCTCGGATGCTGGGCCTTCCTGGCCTTCTTCGTCGCCGCTCAACTCTTCCGCTGGGAACCGGAATCTAAAATCCCGCGCAACGCCAAACTCTGGGCCGCCGCCACCGCCATCCCCTTCGTCATTCTCGGCATCTGGGAAAATCACCAAGGCACCCTGCTCCTCCAATCCCAATCCGCCTACTACCAGGTCCAACACCCCGAAAATTACAACCAGTCCCCAACCCAAGAACGGACGCCGCCCTCCGGCGACGACCCTACAGAAAAACCGCAAAAGCCCTTCTGACCCGCTCCCGTTTCACGAAATCACACCCACATCCAAATTGGTTTTCGTCTTCGCCGCATCCAGCCACGCGTTTCGTTGACGCCCCCAAACTTCGTACCTCATACTCAAAATCGAAGGGTTTCTACTCAAAGGGAGCGAATCATGCCAGTCACGCCGACAGAACAAATTTGGCACAACGGAAATTGGATCAAATGGGACGACGCCACCCTTCACGTCCTTTCCCACGTCGTCAGTTACGGCTCCGCCGTTTTCGAAGGCATCCGTTGCTACGACACCAAGCAGGGCCCGGCGATTTTCCGCTTGCCCGAACACATGCAGCGCCTGATCAACTCCGCAAAAATTTATCGTATGGAGCTTCCCTACTCCGTCGACCAATTCGGCAGCGTCGCCACCGAAGTCGTCCGCCGCAACAAGCTCAACGCCTGTTACGTCAAGCCAATCGTTCTCCGTGGTTACGGCGAAGTCGGCGTCAACCCGCTCAACGCCCCCATCGAGTGCTATATGGCCTGCTGGTCGTGGGGCGCCTATCTCGGCCCTGAAGCTCTGAGCAAGGGCGTCGACATCGGCGTCAGCTCCTGGACTCGCATCGCCCCCAACACGCTGCCCGCGATGTCTAAGGCCGCCGCGAATTACATGAACTCGCAACTCATCCGCATGGAAGCCACCTTCAACGGCTTCACCGAAGGCATTGCACTCGACTCCGGCGGCCACGTCAGCGAAGGCTCCGGCATGAACGTTTTCCTCGTTCACGACAACATTCTCTACACACCGCCGCTGGCCACGAGCATCCTGCCCGGCATTACGCGCGACGCCATCGTCACCATCGCGCACGATCTCGACATCACCGTGAAAGAAACCGTCATCCCGCGCGAAATGCTCTACATCGCCGATGAAGTTTTCTTCGTGGGCACCGCCGTCGAAGTCACGCCCATCCGCAGCGTTGATCACATCCAGGTCGGCAAAGGCAGCGCAGGCCCCATCACCCGCCGCATTCAGGACGAATTCTTCGCCATCACCAGCGGCACCAAACAAGACCGCCACAAGTGGCTAACCCCGGTCAACGCGAACGCGCCAACGCCATCCCCGGTCACCGCCATTCGCTAAAATTTCATCGCAACCGCAATCCTGTAGGGGCGCAGCACGCTGCGCGCCGAGCTCGCACGTTCGCCGCGTCTTGAGTCGGTAGCGTCGGCATCTTGCCGGCGTTTTCTCGATCCGCGCGGCCATCGCGTCCAAATCTCTTCACAGACCATGTACGGGCGCAGCACCGCTGCGCCCCGAGTCCACACGATTCCTTTATCTCCCCTGCCCGGGTTTTCTTCCCTTTCGACTTTCAACTGTCGACTGTCAACCGCCGTCTCTTCGTCTTTACCTCTTTACGTCGTTACTTCGTTGCTTCTTTACTTCAATCTCCTCCAACTCCATTACTCCTTCGCCGCGATATCACCACACCCCTCTCGCCTCCATCCATCTCATCCCGTACAATCTCGCCATGTACAACCTCCCCCAACGCCTCACCGCCGAATTCATAGGCACGTTCGCTCTCGTCTTCTTCGGCGCCGGCGCCATCTGCGCCGATCAATTCCTCCACGGCGCAGGCGGACCCAACCTCTTTCTCATCGCCGCCGCTCAAGGCCTCACCTTTGCCGTCATGTACTCCGCGCTCGCCCACATCTCCGGCGGCCACTTCAATCCCGCCATCACCATCGGCTTCTGGGTCACCAAACGTTCCACCACCGTCGAAGTCGCCCTTTACTGGATCGCCCAACTCGCCGGCGCCATCCTCGCCGCGCTCCTCCTCAAAGCCATCCTCCCTGAAGACACCTGGCGCGCCGCCACCCTCGGCACCCCCGAGCTCGTCCGAGATTTCCCCCGCCTCTCCGCCATGATCCTCGAAGCCATCGCGACCTTCTTCCTCGTCATGGTCTTCTTCGCCACCACAGTGGACGAAAACTCCGTCGCGCGGCCCGTGGCCGGCTTCGCCATCGGCCTGACCGCCATGCTCGCTATCGCCGTCATCTACCCCTTTACCGGCGCCGCGCTGAATCCCGCCCGAGCCTTCGGCCCCGCCGTCGCCGCCACCCACTGGGCCAACGCCGGCGTCTTCTGGATCGGCCCCCTAGCCGGCGGCTTCCTCGCCGGCCTCCTCTACGACTCCCTCTACCTCAAGAAGCCCTAACCCCCGAAAAAGCCCTACCCCAGAAGCCCTTGCCCTAAAGGCCCTGAACGCCCTCTCCTAGCCCCTCCTCTCCAGCTAAGAGGAGCGTTGTCATCCTGACTCGCCCGAAGGGCGGCGAAGGATCTCAGCCGTAGCCCCCTCTAAAAGCCCATCCACGCCCCTCAACCCCTCCCCACCGCCCCCAAGTCACCGTCAAACCGACCGTTCCAAACCGCCGTTAACTACCGCGCCACGCCCCCTCCGCGCTTTCCTTGCGGTCCCAGTACCCCAATGCTAGTTTCACTGTATTGCGGCTTCCGTGAAGGACTGACTCCGTATGGCACTGAACATCGACGATCTCCTACGCCGCGCCGTAGAAAACAAAGCCTCCGACTTGCATCTCAAGGTCGGTAACCACCCCTACCTGCGCGTCGACGGCCTCCTCACGCCGCTCACCGATGTCGCCCGCATCACGCCGGAAGAAATGCTCTCCATGGCATTCAGCATGATGACCAACCGGCAGAAGCAAAAGTTTAAGGAAACCGCCGAGCTCGACATGGCCTACGGCGTCGCCGGACTGGGCCGTTTCCGCGTCAACGTATTCCAGCAGCGCGGCAACGTCGGCATGGTCCTCCGCGTCATTCCCACCAAGATTCGCACCACCGAAGAGCTCAACCTTCCCGCCGTCATCAACCGAATTTGCGAAGAACAGCGCGGCCTGGTTCTCGTCACCGGCACTACCGGTTCAGGTAAATCGACCACCCTCGCCGCCATGATCGACCGCGTCAACGCCACGCGCTCCGATCACCTCATCACCATCGAGGACCCCATCGAATTTCTGCATCGCGACAAGCGCAGCTTCATCAACCAGCGCGAAGTCGAAGTCGACACCGCGAACTTCTCCACCGCGTTGCGCGCCGCTCTCCGTCAGGACCCCGACGTCGTTCTGGTCGGCGAAATGCGCGACCTCGAAACTATTTCCACCGCGCTCCTCGCCGCCGAAACCGGCCACATGGTTTTCTCGACGTTGCACACCCTCGACGCCACGGAAACGATTCAACGTATCATCGCCGTCTTCCCCCCGCCCGAGCAGAAACAGATTCGTTTGCAGATGGCCGCCACTCTCAAAGCCGTCATCTCACAGCGCCTCGTGCGCCGCGCCGACGATCAAGGCCGCGTTCCCGCGGTCGAGATCATGATCACGACGGCTTACATTCGCGATTGCATCATCAATCCCGACAAGACGCGCCTCATCCACGACGCCATCGCCGCCGGCGGCAGCCAATACGGCATGCAGACCTTCGATCAGTCGCTCTTCGATCTCTACAGCAAGCAACTCATCACGCTCGACGAAGCTCTCTCGCGCTCTTCCAACCCAGACGAGTTCAAGCTCCGCATCCAGGGCGTCCGTTCCGCCGCCGACTCCGCACGCGAAGAGATGGAGCGCCAAATGGCCGACTTCGAGCGCTTCGCCCGCAAGTAATTTCGCAAGCCTTTGAGCAGTAATCCCAGCCCACAAGAACGTTGAAATGGAAAAGGTCTACAACGCCGTCTGCTGGATCGGACTTGGAATCCTCTTGGTCTTCGGCCTTGTCGTCACCCTCTATCGTGCGGTCGCGATCGTAGGGATAACGGTCTGGGCGATCTTCTTCTCATCGTTGCCGTGGTGGGAACGCATCCTCGTGGCAGCCCTCGTCGCCGCCGTGGTTTTTCTCGTTCGTCGATATCCCCGCTTTCGCGGCCACGGAATCCCGCGAAACACAAACTTTGCGTGCTACACGCCTAAGACACCGGAAGAGCGCTCATCGACTTTCCCCAATACGGAGGATCTGTAGCCATGGTCAAAAAATCCACCGTCTTCCTCTTGGCGCTTATCGGCTTAATTGTTTTCGCCACAGTCGCAAGACACGTCAGGTCCACCAAGTCGAATCCTCGCGCCATGCGCAGAGATGAACTCTTGGCTCTCGTCGCAGGCCACAGTCTTCCCGAAAACACTACGTACGAACTGAGTCACCACGGCGTCTGCTCTACCCCAACCGATCATTTCAAAACGCTTCTTTCAAATGCCGGCGCTGCTCCCAAGGTTCTGACCGCGCTCAACGAAGCCAAGATCGTCAACTGCACTCCCTCCGACCTTCGCGATGATTCTGCTGCCCTCGAGCACCTGAGCCGCGCAAGCGCGGAAATCAACGCAAAGCAATTTCAGCAGGCGACGGAAGAACTTACATCCGCCCTCGATTCGAAAGAGACCAAATCCGCGGCCGGATTTGTCATGGGTGACGTCCTTCTCGGCCAGAACCAGGATGACGAAGCGCTGAACATTTACCAGACCATCGAAAAGAAGGATTCCGACTTCCCGCAAATTCATACCCGGTTGAGCTTTGTCTACTCCAAGTCAGCCGATTACGAAGATGTGCTAACGGAAGCAAAGCTCGGTGAGGAGCGAAATCCAGAAGATCCGTCCGCCCTCATGAACGCAGGCATTGCTCTTACGAAACTGCGCCAGTTCGACGCGGCAAAAAGCGAACTCGAGGCCGCCATTCGGTATAAACCCGACCTGGCGGGTGCCTATCAAGACCTGGGTCAACTCTTCAGAAATCAAAGAAAATTCGACGACGCAATCGAGCAAACTAAGAAGGCGGTTGCGTTAAAACCCGACGAACCTGATTTTCACTGGGAACTCGGTGCGGAGTACGGCGACGTCGGCGACTGGATCTCTGCAATTCGCGAATACCGCGAAGCGAAGCGGCTTGCCCCGAACAACGGCGACCTACGCCAGGAACTTGGCCAAGCGTTGATGCACACCGATCCCGGCGCCGCGATTACCGAATTTCGTGAGCTTGCCGCGCTAAAGCCCGACCGCTCGATCTGTCATTTCTGTCTCGGTGACGCCTACTACCAGATGGGCCAATACGACGAAGCCAAAAAAGAGTATGTACTCGCAACTCAATTGGACCCGGCTTCCGCCTTTCCCCACGCCGGTCTCGGGCGACTGCACGAAAAGGACAATGATTACGATGCAGCCATCGCTGAGTTTCGCGAGGCGGAACGGTTGAACCCTTCTTTCGGCGGCGCCTTTACCGACGAGGGGCGTGTGCTTCTCGCGAAGAAAGATTTCGCTGGCGCGATCGAAGAACTCAAACGCGCCGAAGAGGTCGATCCAACGAGTTGGCAAAACCATGATTCCCGTGGCCAAGCATTCGAAGGCCTTGGCGATCGCGACTCCGCGATTGCCGAATACAACGAAGCGCTTTCGATCGCTCCAAAAGAACTTCAGGCTCGATTGGACCTGGCCCTGGCTCTCGAGAAACGGAGCCAATGGGTCGAATCCCTTCAAAACTATCGCCGCGCCGCTGCCGACGAAAAGCCTCCACGTCCCGGCTTCGCCCAGGTTTTCTTCGACGCACAACAAAAATACGCCACCGCGCAGCAGCGATTTCAGCAACATTTATCCGAGCTTCGCGCAGCCGGAAAATCCGACGACGCGAGCGCTCTCGAAGCCAGCTTGCGCTCCGCCGACTCAACCTCGAACTCCAACGTTGACGACGCATTTCATTTTGCGATGAATGCCAGCCAATCCGCGGTAGCGCAGCGCCGCTTCGATGAAGCCGAAACCAAGGCAAAACAAGCCGTCGACATCGCCGAGAAAATGAAACCTCAGGACGGGCGACTGCCCGAAGCCGTCGGCCAGCTCGGCAACGTCTACGCCTGGCGTCTCGATTTCAAAAACGCGGGCACAACCTTCAAACGTCAGTTGCTCCTCTTGCAGACGCTTTACGGCCCGAAGTCCCCGATGATCGCTCCAGCGATCTGGAATCAGGGCATGGTCGCGATGGCGCAAAAAGATTTCACCGGCGCCGAAAATCTCTTCTCCCAATCACTCGAGCTGAACGAACAAGCCTACGGCGACAACAGCAACGCAGTCGCCGAAGATCTGCGCGCTCTCGCTCACATCTACAAGGCACAATATAAATACGACAAAGCGGAAGCCGAATATTTGCACGTGATCGAAATCTACAAAGTAATGTACGGTCCCGACGATTATCGAAACTCGATTCCCTACGCGACTCTTTGCCAGACCTACGATCAGTGGGGCAAACCGGAAAAATCACAGGAGTGCCACGCCCACATGGTCTCGCTCGAGGAAAAACAGTTTGGCGCTACCAGCTCGTACCTCGCTCAGGACCTCAACAGCCAAGCGCAAGCCCTGCGTCAGCTCGGTCGCACCAGCGAAGCTGCTACTGTCGAATCGCGAGCGCATTCGCTGAAAGGCAATTAACGGCAACCGCCACAATGTTTGCGTGACGCGATAGATTGGGTGAAGCAGTTGGAATCGCCAAGGAGAAAAACGGTCAGCGCTTTGCGCGCCTAACAAAATATGTTTGGTTTTTCCTACCAAGGTCCACGCACGATGCTTTATCGCGCCGTATGCGCGACCGGCGCAGCCTCCGCCGCGTTGCTCATTGCCCTTCGCGTTTTGGACGTCATCACTCCAAACGACTTCGCTCTCGGCCTGCTGCTCCAGAGCGTCGAATACTTCGCTTTCGGCCTCGGCATCCTCGCGCTGCTTCTCTTCCTCTTGCTCGCCGTCTGTCCCGACGTCGCAAAACCCGTAAAACTTCGCGCTCTCGCCGCGGCATTGCTTCCATATTTAGTTCTCGCGATCCTCTGGCTGATCGCGACCGCAACTCACGCGCGGAGATAGGCTGCGGCCAGAATCGCAATGACTTATCATCCCAATCGACCGATGCGATTCCGTCCCCCGATCGTCACCGCGCTTGTCTTAGCCTCACTCAGTTGGGTTTCGTGGATATTCGCTCAGCCACAAACAATTTCGGTTCATCCCTTCCCGATGACTCCCGGCACATCCTGGGTCTACCAAGGCGAAGTCCATTGGCAGGATCAGAACAACACGACTCACGAGGAACAAGTCACCTGGCGAACAGAAGTTCGCAAACTTGTCGAGCATCCCGCCGCAAACGCGCGCGTCGCCTCGATCTTCGGGTATCCATCCGACCTCGACTGGACCGACGGAAAACCCGACATCGAGTATCGACCGTTGGTCGAATCCGGCGGCAGGTTCTATCTCTTGTCCGCAGACACTTTGCCCGCGACGCTGAATCGACTCGACGATCCCACTGACAATTTATCCGGCTTGCTCTCCGCGAATGATTTGGTCCTGGAGTGGCCGCTCGGCCGAGGCTGGCGCTTCTGCGACCCAAAAGGCATCGTGCGAGAAGATCAGCTCTACTGCTGGTTCGTCGAAAGCGTTGCTCCGTCGCCATTAAAGCTGCCTGGCCTAAAGCCATCTCCGCGCGACGAATACCAACTCAGCTACAAAACAAACCCCGATCAGGTCAACGTCTCCTTCGTTCCCGACATCGGAATCACGCACTACGAGTATCGCCTCCACGGATCAATCACCGACACAACTCTGGTCCTCACCGAATTCCATCCCGCAGAAGCCAAGAAGTAAAACGGCATCATTTCGCTCGCCCGCTTGGCAAGGCGCATCCCGCTCGATCTAAACTTGCTCGAATCTTCCCTGCGACATATTATCCAGAGCATTCGGTCCTCACTTTCTACACGGAGACAAACATGATTCCTTCCGGGTGTCTTCCCAATCGTCGCCACTTCCTCAAAGCCGGCATTGGACTCGCCGCGACGTCGACCGCCCTGACATCGCTCTCGCTCGCTCCCGTCGCAACTGCGGCGGATGACGACAATTCGTGGGTCATCGGTCCGAGAGCCGGATACGCGCCGCAGGTAGGGATTCTCGTCTCACAACTTCGCTTCACTCGCCAGCAGGTCGAACACAACGTCAAGGGCATGACTCAGGCCGATCTCGATTTCCTGCTCGATGCGAAAGCCAACACGATCGGCGCGTTGCTCTATCACCTTGCCGCGACCGACCACTACTATGCCCTGAGCACCTTCGGAGGAGTGAAGTGGGGTTCTTGGCCTGACGACGAAAAGAAAAAATGGGATATTCCGATGAACCTCGGCGATCCCGCGCGCAAAGCGATCAAAGGCAACAATGTCGACTACTACCTGAACATCCTTCACGAAACACGCGAACACACGCTCGCCGAATTGAAGAAGCGCGACGACAAATGGCTGATGTTGCTCGACACAGACTTCGGCGCCAACAACTACGGTAAGTGGTTCCACGTTGCCGAACACGAATCCAACCACGACGGCCAGATCAAATTTTTGAAATCTCGCCTACCCGGCGCAAAGCCCGCCGCCGAGTAGCCAGCATCCTCCGCGCGTCTCTGCGAACTCCGCGCCTCTGCGTTGGACTTTCTCCTCCTCTCTTTCGCTATGCGTTACGCCACACCGCGTAATCGTGGCGCGAACTCTAACGCAAATTCATCCACGCGTTGCGCGATCTCGTCGCGCACGCGGCGGAACATCGCCTTCTTGCGCTCAGGCGAACCATCGACACTCGCGGGGTCGGGCATGTTCCAGTGGACGAGATTCTTTGTGAACGGCCATACGGGGCTGCGTTCTTGCGTATCGTCCGACAGCGTGACCACAAACGCGAAATGCTCCTTGAACGATTCCTTGATCTCTTTCGCTTGGCACGGCGAAATGTCGACGCCCACCTCCTGCATCACTTCTTGCGTGAGCGCGCTGGCTTCTGGCGACTTCACGGCGGTGCTCGCCTCTTCTACAATTTCGCGGCCGAGCTTGCGTCTCAAAAATGCCGCAGCCATTCGGCTGCGCGTCGCGTTTCCTGTCGAGAAAAACAGCACTTTCGGTTTGTGATTCATATCAGCCTCTTCTTCCTGATATCGCTCTCAGAGGCTGGTTTAACTCCACAAAAGGTTCGCGGCAATATCGCGAACACTGTACGTCCACTTAAATATCTGGCGCGTTCGGTGCATCAATTGCCCGCACTGCTCTGCTCGCACCTCTAAAGGCAGATTCGCGTTACTTTTTCACAGCGACCATTTCCACCGGCTCGAAAATTCCATGTCTCATGCCGCCCAGCACGTTCTGCATCATCAGCGGCGCACGCTCTCCCATCAGCAATTGCAAACCTAGAATCGACGGTGCGCCCTGGGCCGTGCGTGCAATGTTTCGTTCAAAAAAATCGATGCCGAACTCTCGTCTCCCACGTTCGTGGACAACTTCAAAGCCGACTGCCTCGAGCGCCTTGCGATAGCCTTCGATGTGAACAACAAAACTCGTCGCTCCGCTCGCCGCCCAAGGAACCGGATACGTGATCGGCTCGTCATTCGTGCGCATCACGTCATAAATCGAAAACTTCGCGCCGGCTTTCAGCACGCGCGCCACATCCTGAAACAACGCGTTCTTATCCGCGATGTTCATACCAACGTGAAACATGTACCCCGCGTCGAAGCTCTCTTTCTGAAATGGCATCGCGAGCGCACTCCCCTGCTCAAACGAAGTTTTGTCTTCGAGCTGCACCAATTTCGTGAGGCTGATCGCAGCGCGGACAAATTCTTCGGTCAGATCGATACCGGTGACGCGGACGCCGTGTTCCGAAGCGAAGTAGCGCGCCGGTCCGCCGACGCCGCAGCCAACGTCGAGCACCTTCATCCCGGGCCTGAGCCCCATGAATTCCGTGAATGCCTTCGTCGCTTCCAGCCCGCCGACATGAAACTCATCGACCGCCGCCAAATCCGTCGGCGTCAGCTTCTCCCTGTCGAGCCCCGCTCGCTTCATCGCCCCCAAAATCGTCTCGTCCAACTGGGGCCGAGAATAGTGTTCCGCCACCGCCTTCGTCTCCGACATTTTTTCTCCGAGAGATTCCACTCAGTGCTTCTCTGTCTACTCTGCGCCTGTGCGTTAGATTCTTCTTCCTCTCAACCCGCTCCTCCGCCAATCCTGCCCTCGTTGCGCCACCCTGTAGCCGCGATCGCTTCCCAGATGGGGTTTAAATTCAACCGCAGGCACCCCCGCCCCTTTCGCTACTTCTTTACTTCATTGCTTCTTTACTTCGCCTTCCCGTTATCTCATGCTTTCCTCGTGTTCACGTCCACGAAAAAAGTCGACACCGAGCAGGAACTCTACGACATCGCCCTCCGCGCCCTCATGCGCCGCCCGCATTCCATCAAAGAAATGCAGCGCCTGCTCGATCGCCGCGCCTCGCACAAGCTCCTCGCCCAGGTCGTCATGGCCCGCATGAAAGAAAACGGCCAACTCGACGACACCCGCTACGCTCAACAATTCACCCGCCAGCGCACCGAAATCCGCCGCCAGGGTAAATTTCGCATCACGCGCGACCTCCGCGCCCGCGGCGTCTCCGATGCCGACATCCAGGCCGCCGTCGAAGCCTCCACCGACGACGAATCGCAACGCCTCGCCATCCGTCACCGCATCCACCGCAAACTCAAACTCACCCGCGGCGAAATCTCCGACTCCAAAATCGCCAGCCTCTACCGCAGCCTCCTCGCCGCCGGCTTCCCCTCCGACGCCATCCGCCGCGAACTCAAATCCATCACCACCGAAGAACTCCCCTCCGTCGACCCCGACGACCCGTCCGCCAACGACGTTTGAAACTATTTTGCGATTGAAGAAACATTGTCATTCCAAGCGAAGCTTGGTACTCCGCGCCATCGCGCGTATTTTGCGCGATGAATCTGCTTTCCATAACCGCCCGCAAAATCGATCCGCCGCCGCGGTCTCCCGCCGCTTTTCTTCCCTTTCGACTTTCAACTGTCGACTGTCAACCTCCTCACCCCTTCATCCTCCCCAAAACCTCTCCCGCCGCCCTCTCCCCAGACCTCACCGCCCCATCGATATACCCCGCCCACCGATCCGCCGTCTCCGTCCCCGCCCAATGCACCCTTCCATGCGGTACGCGAATCGCCTCACCAACGCTCGACAAAATCCCCGGTGCCGGCGACGCCACATAACACCCGCGGCTCCACGGATCCGACGGCCAATCCTGATCTTCGTAATCGATCACGCGCTCCGCGTCTGCTCCGAAAAATCTCACCAACTGCCTCGTCACCTCTTTCCGCCGCGCATCCTTTCCCGTGCCGCTCCACAAAACTCCCCCGCGCGCCTCCATAAATCCCACCAAAAATCCCGGCCCCGCATCGCTCAAGCTCGAGTCCGCGCAAATCAAATTGCTTGGCAATTTGTCACTCGTGATCAGCCCACTGTACCCGCGCGCCCGCCAGAACGGCTTCTCATACGCCACCCAATACTTGATCACCGAACCCATCGGCATGTGCTGCAACAAAATCTCGCGCTCCGGGGGCAAAATTGGCGTGTACTGAATCCGCAGCGCCAGCGGCGGCGGCAAACACACAATTGCAAACTCCGCCTCCCACTTCCCTTTGTCCGTCTCCACTGTCACGCCCGCGTCGCTTTGCGCAATCGCCCGCACCGGCGACTCAAACGCAATCGCCTCTTTCAACTCCTCGCCGATCTTCGCCGCCACTCCGTGCATCGTCTCCGGCACCGTCCACGCCTGCGTCGTCCCCTGCCCAAACCCCGCTTGGCTCACAAAACTGTCGCCCGACCTCATGTAAAACAGAAATACAAAAACGAAACCTGATACGCGTCCGCCGTCAGAATCCCCCGCGTCAATCCCCGCAGCGTGTTCAGCACTTCCGGATTCGTCGTATTCCTCTCAAACCAATCCTCCGCGCTCATGGTGTCCCACTCACGCGCCTTCGCCGCCTTCCACGGCGCCTCCAGCGGTACTTCCTTACTCAACGCATCGACTTTTCCAATCACACGCGCCGCTTCCTGGTCCGTCGCTTTGCCCCACCCAAACGAATCCCCGCTGCCTTCAAACCGCTTGTGATTCGCCTCCGTAATATTTTTCCCCGCCTCAAATTGCGGCACGAGCTGAAATCCGAATTCTTTAATCAGGTCCAGAATCCGCGTTTGCGTCGCCGCCGCCCACATCCCACCAACATCCACCGTTCGTCCCGCAATCGTCCCAGCCTTAACGCGCCCACCAACTCGATTCCGCGCCTCCAACACCACAACTTTCTTCCCCGCCTTCGCCAACGCCCGCGCCGCCGCCAACCCCGAAAACCCCGCCCCCACAATCACCACATCCGCCCGTCCCGATTCCCCGCCTTCTGAGTCCTCGGCTCGTGACTCACCGCCTTGCGAGTCGGTGCCTTCCTCCGCTCCAGCCCTTGTCTCTGCGATCCTGCCTGCCGCAGCTCGCGGCAACGCGGCCGCAGCCGCACCCGTCCCCAAAATTCGCAGCAACGTGCGCCGCCCCCAAACACTTCGCCCCTCGCCCTTTTCGCTCATCTCTCCTCCTCCGTCCATCCGCCGTCAGTGCCACGCACCGTACGTCGCCCGCCACTAGCTGTCAACGACACCCTGTACCCGCGATCGCTTCCCAGATCGCGGGGTTTAAATCCAGCCCCACCCAAACAATCCGGCGAATACCCACTCGCTCTCCAATCCTTCATCCGATGCCGCCACCACTTCGCTACACCGCTTTTTCATCGATAAAATTCCCCCACCTCATTCGAACAGTACCTCCCAGTATCTATTGACAAACACGTAATTCCGTGCTACTATCCTCCGTGCAGTCGCCTCTCGCCTCCGCAAGTCCTTCCCTTTCAACAAATCTCCTCCGCCCAAAATTCCATCCTCCAACAACGTTTTTAGAATCACACTCTTGCGCATTCATCACGAATAACTCCCCTCGAATCACACTCTTGTGCAAAAGCCATACGGGGGGTCCCCTCCCTCCTGGAATTCCCATTCTGGAACTCGGTCTCCGCGCACCTCTGGCACCTCCGCGTCTCTGGGTTATCTTTTCTACGCCTCGTCTCCTTCCCTTGGTCAACGCACCGCGCCGATGCCATAATTCCCTTTTGCACCCAACCCAACTTTCGAGGCTGACTTGAGCGGCGACAGTCCCAACTTGAAGTGGAGCGGAAACAAGATCCGCGAGACCTTCCTCAAATTCTTTGAGAGCAAAGGCCATCGCCGCGTCCGCAGCTCCTCGCTCGTCCCCC
>Ga0209006_10000421_pt1 | contig 41225 bp, 28 predicted proteins | sample JacPin_JW_Ref_O2_FD_188567 | JGI IMG/M metagenome (GOLD analysis project Ga0209006, IMG submission 188567) | Forest soil microbial communities from Algoma, Ontario, Canada - Jack Pine, Ontario site 1_JW_Ref_O2 (SPAdes) (version 2) | ecosystem: Environmental > Terrestrial > Soil > Boreal... | reverse complement strand
CTGACCCATCATCGGCGACTTCCTCCTTGCCGTGCTGTGTAGCACAACAGGGGCTAGTCACCGCAAATAAAATCGGAGCGGACTTTTTCAACAGTCTCATATGTTTTTGGGCACCCCAGCGCGACGTCCACGCGCGAACAGTCTGAACCTTAGGCGTACTTCCAATGCCTTCACACCGGTTTGAGCTGGTTCCATGTTCGAAGACGCAAAGTCACGGTCGTGCGGAAGGGATTGCGATTAGCGCGGCACAAACGGGGTCGCACGGCTTCCACTGATGGGCGGAGTGGCCGTCGTTAGGGGCGGGCAAAGTCGAGAAGCGGCTTTACATCGTTTTCGTTTTCATCGAGCGCCCGGAGCGCCGCGAGATACCTGCTCCGGGCATCACCTGGCGCGACCAGGTCTTCACCGGCTCCCCAAGTGAATTCGGCTTGGCCGTGCTTTACGGCAACGATGTCGGCGATCATTCGCGCGTGGCGGCCGTTTCCATTTGCGAAGGGATGAATTCTCGTCAGTTGGTGATGAAAACGAAGCAGCGTTTCGTCCGTCGGGAACGTTTTGTTTTCCAGCCAGTATCGCGTGTTGGCCAGGAGCTGGGGAATTCGCTGGACGATCTCTCTCGGATCGCATCCCATGTTTCGCTCCGTTTGACGATACGTGCCGGCCCACTTCCAGACGTTGTCGAACATCCGGTGGTGCAAGTCTCGGACATACAGCTCATCCAGAGGGTCGCGGGATTTCATCGTCCGACCATCAAAGGCCCAATCGCGAGCCGACAATATGTTGAGCGCTTCGTACTCATTGAGCTCGCCGATGGTGCTGATGCGGGGAATGAGTTGTTCGGCCTCTTCGGGCCGAATCGGAGTATTCCCGTCCGCCTACCTGTGACTGGGGATGAAGTTCATCGGGTCTTGCTGCGGTGCAAGCGACGCTGGGCCTCATCCTCGGTCAGTTGGGTGGCGTTCTCGGGCTTCTGGTCTTCAAGCGCCATCGTATGGACGACGTTTTTGACATCACGAGCGAGTCGCTTGCGAGTGGGCTGTTCGGCGAGTTCCGCGAACGAGCCGGACTTCGGCACGAGCAGGTACACCAGCTCGCACCCCATGGTTCCGGCAACTCGCCGTAGGGCACGGAGCGTGATGCGGTCTTCGGATTCGGCCCGTTCAAACTGTTGGATGGCCTGTCCCGATGCCCCCATTTTCTTGCCAACTTCGCGCTGGCTCAGGCCGAGCGCCTCGCGCACGGAGGCGATCCATCCGCTCGAAGGACGAGGAGGCAGGCTACGGCCGAGTTCAAGGTTTCGGTCCAATTGCGAGAGTCGTAACTGTCGGAATTCACGTTTCATAATGGCTCCCTGTCAAGCTATAGCTTGAGAGCCGTGGCGGCAAAAGTCAAGTTATAGGTTGATGATTTATGCCAATTTGACAAGCTATACGTTGACACTTTGTCGTAACGCGACAAGCTATAACTTGCAGTGCTGCCTGCGCGGAGATGTCCCTGGGATCCTAGCGGAGTTTTTGTTCGAGCCGAGAGCGAGCCGTTCCCCGCGGTGCCAGGGCAATGATTGTCAACTCTTCGCCGGAAGTAGGCAAAGAGTGAGGCCCTTAGCTGCGAGTGAATATCTCGATTTGGTTGGTTTTATTCGCCTGACGATTCAACCGCCGCCGCAATCTGCTGAGCCCACTTGAAGCCCCAACCAGGAATACGCCAATTCGTTGGATTTACCGGCCTGCGCTAGCACGCCTCGCGCCACCGAGGGGCCATGGCACTCGCGCGTGCGGCCCGCTCCGGCCTGTACGGTACTGGGCTTCTGCTCCCGTTCTCTGTTTCGGGCCCATTGCCCCCTCCGCTCGCTGTGAAGGGGGCAGAAAGTCCCCGAAACAGGAGAACGGAGATGAACATCGAGCAAGCCAGAGAAGTCGCAAGCAAAGCTCTTCAGGATCTGTCGCAAAGTCTTACGCAAGGCGAAAGCGAAGTGCTGCGCAAATATCTCGCCGCGACGGGGAAATTTCATCGCTATAGCGCGAGCAACATTCTGCTGATCATGACCCAGCGTCCGGATGCGACGCATGTTGCGGGTTACCAGGCCTGGCGCAAGCTGAATCGCCAGGTCACGCGAGACGCGAAGGGCATTGTGATTTCTGCGCCGCTCGTGCGGAAGACTGTGGACGCGAATGAGTGCGGGACTGAGACAGAACGGGAGCAGCTCGTTGGCTATCGCGCGGCAGTGGTCTTTGACGTAGCGGACACTTTGGGGAGCCCGCTTCCGTCGCTTTCTCGCTTCGAAGGCAATCCAGGAGAATATCTGGAACGTTTGAAGTCACTGGTTTCGCAGTCGGGATGCGTGCTGGAATATTCGAAAAGCATTCTTCCCGCGCAAGGGCAATGCTCGGCCGGAAAAATCATCTTGCTGCCAGGCATGGCGCCCGCCGAGGAATTCCACGTGCTTACCCATGAACTCGCGCACGCACGGCTGCATTTTTCCGCGCGTCGAGCCGAGACGACAAAGTGTATACGGGAGACGGAGGCTGAAGCAGTTGCCTTTGTGGTCGGCGAGGCTATCGGGCTGGAAACGAATTCCGCATCCTGCGACTACGTGAAGCTGTACCACGGCGATCAGAACACCCTCTCTCAGTCGCTGCAGCATATCCGGCAGGTGAGCACCGCGATCCTCTCTGGAATTACGCCTCCGTAGGGAGGCGGCTTTCCTGGCATCCTGCTGGATAGATCCACCTCTCGGTGGAAGGGCCGGAAGGAATGGCCTCGAATTTACTTAGACTCAGACTTCGATTTCTCGAACGGGCAATCATCGAAAATCCTCCGAGCGCTTGGTACAAGCCGCAAGGTTGCTGCGTAGACTGAAACGGGAGGTCAGGTTTCGAGGTCGGTACTCGGGGCCGGATGCAAATGCAGGTCAAATCCTTCACCTACGAGCGAAGCTGGTACGGAACCTACCATCGGCAAACACTCTTCAGTCTGGAAAAGATGGACGCTCACGTCGGGAAGATGCTGAGCTGCGGCTGGCAGATCCTTTCGCAGGTTGCCCATTCTGGGCAAGGGCGCGGCCTTCGTCCTTTTGCCAAGCGCGATACCATCACGATCGCCTTCACAAAGCCCTGAATCTCGTAACGAAGAGGTGAAAGCAGGGAACGGTTTGCCGAGACAAACACCGGCCGAAGAGTTTCACGTGTGCACAATTGCTGGAAAAACTGCATTCTCTTCGCGACCGGTGGTTTCTAGGCCATCGATCACATACCTACCGCGGCGACACTTTGTCCCGACGGACCGCGACAATTCGGTCGAATTGCAGAACCCGTAAAGACGAGCGTGTTCGAGATCGATCCGCAATCGAGTCAAGAATCGGCTGCAGACGCTCCGGGCTCAGACTGGAAGTGTGCATCACCCTTATTGACTCCCGGTAACGCCCCGGCGTAGCATCCTCCCTGAACGGTGACGGTATCAAGGCGTAACTACCCGATACGATCACTCCGCTCAGGGCGGGACGAACCCGCAGAGCAGCAGCGCCATGAACATATTGGCCTCACTTCGCATCAAAAGTGTCCGCCGTCGGTTTTTCTCGCTCGCCGTCGCTTTCGCGGTCGTTGCTCTTTGTGTCGCTGCGTTTGTGCCGCAAGCGTACGGCGGCCGCTCGACTTCCGTGTTGCTCGCGCTGGTTCTCGCCGCGCTCTCGGCGGCGATCGCCCTGCACGTACGCTTCTTGCTTCTGGCCCGCCGGGCCCACGGCGAAACCGCACGCGTTCTGGATGCGACCGAACGCGAGTTCCAGTCCATCTTCGATAGTACCCTCGACGCCATCGTGATCCTCGATGACCAAGGAATTTGCCGCGAAGCCAACCCCGCAGCGCTGGCTCTTTTCGCAACCGCGCGCGAGGAATTCGTCGGTTGCCCGATCCGCGGGCTTCGTTTGCATCCGGGCGACCCCGAGAACGCAGGGGACCCGTTCCTTGGCCCAAACTCCGGTCACGGCGAAATCGAGCTACTGCGCCGGAACGGAGAAACCCGTCTGGTCGAGTACACCGTTAAAAGGAATTACTTGCCGGAGCGTCACGTGGCCGTGCTGCGTGACGTCACTTCCAGACGCGAGGCCGAGAGGGAGCTGCGGGAGAGCGACGAACGATACCGGCAAATGGCAGCGAACATCCAGGAAATATTCTGGATGATCGACGCAGGCTCGAAGCACATCATTTCCGTCAACGAGGCGTTCGAGACGATTACCGGGCGTTCCCCGGAAACGTTGCGCGACAGCCCCACCTCGTATCAGGAGCTGTTTCATCCCGAGGACCGCCTGCGCGTCCTGACGCGCCTGGAAGAGGCGGCCGAGACCGGCCAGATCAACGAAGAGTTTCGAATCATCCGGCCCGATCGGGCGGTACGCTGGGTGTCGGTGCACGGCTTTCCGGTGCGGGATGCCGCGGGAGTTGTGCGGCGTCTGGTGGGGACGGCGCAGGACATTACGGCACGAAAATCGGCCGAAGATCAGATGGCGAGAAATCTCGCACTCGCGGAATCGGCGTCGGCCGAAGCCGATGCCTTTCGCAAGACCACCCTGGCTCTCACGCAAAACCTAAGCATGGACTACGTCCTCGATACCCTGCTTCAGTCTCTTCTGAAACTCGTCCCCTGCGAGTCGGCTCGCGTCTTGCTTGTCGAAACCGATACCTATCTATCCCTCGCGCGAGAGATGCGGCAATCCGAAGCAAGCCGGCGCGTTCCGAAATGCCCAGTAACGTTCGATGCCAGTAACAACTGTTTTCTGCTGCAAGTTCTCGCGACGAAAGTCCCTGTGCTCATCCCGGACACCGCCGCCGAGCAGGAATGGCAAAGTTTCCAGGGATATTCGCAGATGCGGTCCTGGTTGTGTGTGCCGCTCATCGCTTCCCGGCGAGTGCTCGGACTTCTGTCGCTGGGCGATACGCGAGCGCAAGCCTTCTCGCAGGAGCATTTGCGTTTGGCGAAGTCTCTGGCCATTCCCGCCGCTGTCGCCATCCAGAATGCACGCCTCTATGAACGCGCGGAAATCTACGCTGCGGAGCTCGAGCACCGGCTTGGGGATTTGGAGCAAACGCAGAAAGCCCTGCGGCAATCGGAAGAGAGCCGCGAACTCTCCGAGGAGAAATTCACCAAGGTCTTTCGTTCCAGTCCCATCGCTTTTTCCATCACCACCGCTAACGAAGGACGCTTCCTCGACGTGAGCGAAGCGTTCGAGCGCAGATACGGGTACGCGCGCACGGAACTCCTGGGCCGCACCGTCTTTGATGTCGGAATCTGGGACGACCCCCGCGAACGCAAGAAGATGATAGAAGAGATTCGCAAGCATGGCCGCGTCAGGAACCGCATCACTCTCTTCCGCAAAAGTTCGGGAGAGACCATCGATACTTTCTATTCGGCGGAGATCATTTCGATCGAAGGCTGCGATTGCGTCTTGGCTGTCTCGGAGGATCTGCCGGGGCGCGCGGAAATCCCGGTGCAGGTCGCCCGCGAGGCAGCCCCTTAGCTCCCCCAACATTGTAGGCGTTGGAGCACAGGTCGTCGGAATGAGACCGAAGCACGGACGATGGGAAGCAAACGGCAGAACGGTTCGTTGCGTGATTCCAGCGCAAGTGGTCTGGGGAACCCTAATTGCTCTCTGAATGCTCCCCGCTTTTCTCCTCCCCTCGATAGAAAACCAACGATCTAGGGGCTAAGCGTTTTTTATCTTAAGCAGCTTCATCGCGTTGGCGCCTAGGATCTGTTCGTAGTCCAAGGCGCTCAGCCCTGGAACTCCCAGCACAGAATCGACAGCACGAGAATCTCCCATGTGTGGACTGCTGACATCGAACGGGAAATCCGTACCGAGCAGAACATGTTCCGACCCGACCTCGGCAACCAGATGCCGCAATCCCTCCGCCGTAAAGACGATTGAATCACAATAGAGTTGTTGCCTGAAATATTCGCTCGGTTTCCTTTGGACTGGTTTGCACCTCTCGCTGGACTCCGCGCAACGATCCGACCGCCCCAAATAAGAGGCGAGGTAACCGCCTCCGTGAGCAGCGCAGATTTTCACGTTCGGGAAGCGGTCCAGCGTTCCCTCAAAGATCAAATGCGAGAGCGCCACCGTCGTCTCCAGCGGATGGCCGATTACGTTATTCAAGAATCCGTTGCCTTGCAGCTGCCGTTCGTTTCCCATCACCCCAGCCGGATGGATGAAGATCAAAACTTCCAGTTCCTGGGCCTTGGCCCAGAACGGATTGAATTTCAGGGCGGACAGCTCTTCCTCATTTACGCTACAGCCGATCTCAAAGCCGCGCATCCCCAGATCTTTGACTGCCGTTGTCATCTGTTCAACTGCCAGATCGGGATGTTGCAACGCGACCGTGCCCAGACCGACGAACCGGTCCGGATAGGCAGCACACATTTTTGCAATTTGCTGGTTTTGCCGCGAAACAATCTCGCGAGCCAAATCGCGTTCCGCCCCATAGTTGTAGCTAGGAACGATACTCACCGCCTGCACGTCGATCCCGCACTGATCCATCTGCTCGAGTCGAGCTGGCACGCTCGTTGGGCTAAGAATCGGCGCTTGAAAAGGATTGGGAGCTTTACTGCCTGAGACATTTGCGGGGTGGCCTTCCGTCAGATCCGAAACGTCAACATAGCAGTGGCTGTGGATATCAACCGTGAGAACCCGCCGCCCTCCGATCATGGCTTGGCGCCGGCCCGCTGTACGCGGCTGCGATTGAACGCCCGCGTTTTGAAGACAGCAGCCCACAAAGAATACGCCGGCCGCCGAATCTACCAGGTTCTTTAGAAATCCTCTGCGGGTCGCCATTTGTTCACCTTAGGCCGCTCTCGTTGCGCGGCAATTCACCGCGTCATCACTTTCCGAATAGCCAGGTTGTCCCCTCCGGCTCCTTGGATAACGCCGACAGTCATCTGGCCGATTCGTTCGATCTCAATTTTCACGAGATCGCCCGTCTTGATGGGGCCGACGCCCGCAGGCGTTCCCGAAGCGATAACGTCCCCCGGGTAGAGAGTGGCAACTGAAGAAGCCATCGAGATCATATTAGGAACGTCGAGAATGAGATCTTTCGTATTTGCGTGTTGACGAAGCTCATCATTCACCCACAATTTAAGATCGATGGAACTCGGGTCGCCAACCTCGTCGGCCGTCACAATGGCAGGGCCAATCGGACAGAAAGTATCGTATGACTTCCGCATGACTCGGTCTTCCTTGCCGCGCACCGTCACATCAATGAGACAGGCATAGCCGAACACATAATCGAGGGCATCGCTCACCGAGATACTTCGGCCCGTCTTTCCGATAATGATGGCCAGCTCACATTCATGGTGGATTTCGCGGTCTGGCAAATCCGGCAGAACGATGGGATCTTGCGGGCCACTGAGCGAAGAATTCGCCTTGAGGAAAAAACCGTTGACGTCGGCTCGGAGCGTCACATTCCGCTCGATGCCGTGCTCCACATAGTTGACAGGATATGCGATGATTTTGTTGGGCCACACAATGGGGGCCTCCAGACGAACTTCTGCTAAACCCATGCCGCCGGATTTCAGAATTGATTCAAGCGCCGCGCGGTGGAGCGCGAAGTCATGGATCAGCTGCACCATCCCGACGGGCGGCCAACCCTTCGAGTCCAGACCGATTGCCGTGACCGCATCAAAAATCAGGCCGTCGTGCAAAATGCCGATGCGGCCTTGGTTGAACCGAACCAGCCTCATAAGCCCTCCCCGAGTTAGTGAATCACACCTGGCGCAGCACTCCAGCGCAAACGCGATCGCCCGCAACGATTCGCGTACGCTAGGAGTGCGACCGCTTGTGCTCGATGTGGTATTTGACCAGAGCCAATGTTCGATAGAGAAAATGCACAAATTTTCCGTAGGGCGCCGTAATAAACAGCGCGCTGACAAGTCCGAGGTGAATGGTGAGAAGGCCGCCCATCGCGCTGGTGCTGCGGAACGCCAGCGTCAGCATTCCGCTCAGCGACGCCAAGCCCAGAATCCCCAGGAATATGTAGTCCAGATTGGCAGCACCGTTGGCAGCTGGCGCCGAATCACTCTTGTATTTGAACCACAGCAGCCCTGCGCTTCCGACAATCATCGCGACGCCCCCCATACAGCCGAAAATGACCGGAGCGCTTGTTAACCGGTAAGGTGGCAGCCAGCCAAACAGCTCCTGATAGATGGCTGCAATGGTCGTCGACACAAACGCGGAAAGAAATCCCCAGGAGACGAAAGAATGATAGACGCGACGAACAGCACGAGGCTGTTCTTCAGGATACGAACATCCAGGGCCGCCGCCCTGGAGGTTGCTCAGCCCGAGCGCATCCCGCAGTGCCCCAACGAGCGCTTTGAATCCGATCCGCTCGCCAGGCACTTCTCCGGATTCCCACCAAAAGCGAATGCTGCCTGCAAACCAAATGGCCATCGCAAACACGAATAACGTGACTGCGGGAATCACCATCGCAAGATACGGAATCACTTCGTAGAACGAACCAGGCCCGCGGTGGACCGCGAACATCCTGGCGGGTGCGACAAAAAAGGCCGCTGTAACCACGACGAGTCCAGCGGCAAGGCCCGCAAGTCCAAAGCCGATGGCCGGAGTGGTAAAGGCGCGCCCGAAAACATCGGGCCAGCTCCAGTGCCGATAGCTGACCAGTCGAACTTCGGACATTACCCGTGGAACGTTGATGGCAAATTCGTGCGGTGGCGTGTACATGCACGCGTAATAGCAGGCGCGGCAGTCATGGCAAAGATTTGCGAGATAGAAGACATCGCCCTTAGTGAAGTCCCGTCGTAGTTCGATCGCGCGAAAGAGCGCGCAATATCCCTCGCAATAGCGGCATGAGTTGCAGATCGTTAACTGGCGGTTCGCTTCTTGGAAGATATCAAGCTCGGGCATGGGCTCCCGCCTCGCTACCCGCAAGCCGGCCAAAAACCGAGCCGATCGTCAGCCCAAACCCGCCCAGATAACCTTTGGTGAGGATGTTTCCAGACATTATTTCCCCCGCTGCAAATACATTCTTGAAAGGACGATCCGTTCTATCCACCACCTGCGCTCTCTCGTTTACCGTTACACCCATGTACGTGAAAGTGATGCCGGGCCGAAGAGGAAGCCCGTAAAAGGGAGCTCTGTCGATCGGGAGCGCCCAATTACTCTTCGCTGGATCAAGACCCTTTGTGCAGGCACCATCCAAAACTTCCATTCTCATGTTCGCGTTTCCGGCAGCCGCGCGATTGTAGGCCGCTACCGTATCCTGGAAGATATTTGGATCCAACGAAAGAGCCCGCGCGAGACCTTCCACCGAATCAGCCCGAAACGGTTTGAACAAGGGGGGAAGGAAGCTGTTTATCGTTTTCGAGTCAACAATGCTGTGAGCGATTTGCCCGGGCTGGGACGCGATCAACTGACCCCAAATCGCGTAGCGCTTCGGCCAGATGTTTTCTCCCTCATCATAAAATCGCCGCGCATCCCGATTCACGACGATCCCAAAAGGTATGGAGTCGAGCCTTGTGACGATGCCCCCATCGAATTTTGGCGCCCGCGCATCAACCGCGATCGCGTGGACGCCCTTGGGATCGCCGATGGGTTTGGCGCCCTTGGCCAGCAGGTTGGCGAGGACTAGGCCGTCATTGTAAGGGGTGCCCCGCACAATAAAATTGTCGGCCGCGTCGCCCCAGTACTTCTTTAACCATCCCAGGTTCGCCTCGAATCCACCGGCCGCGATCACAATGGCGCGCGCGCGTATCAGTTCCGGTGGTTCGCTTTTCAAGACCGCGGCCTTAAACGATCCATCTTCAATGAGGAGGTCTTCAACCGTAGCGTTGTAGCGGACGCTGATACCCATTCGTTGAGCGGTACGGTAGTAGGCATTCAGAAGAGCTTTGCCACCGCCCAGGAACCAGCGATTCGTACGTCCCAGGTGGAGCGTGCCCGCGAGAGGCTGCTGCCAGTGGGCGCCGTGCTCGGAGATCCATGCAGGAAGTTTATGCGACTCGCGAATCGCGTAGCGGGCCAACTCGCGATTGGCCGGGCCACCAGTCACCCCAACCAGATCATCAAAAAACTCGTCGTCCGAGTAGGGTCCGGAGAAGAAACTGTCCGGAGAGTCGTGCGCGCAGCGGATGTTCCGGGTGTGCCTTGTGTTCCCGCCCCGCATATGTTCCGGCGCCCGCTCCAGCACGAGGACGCGAGAGACGAAGCGCCGGGCCTCCATCGCCGCGCACAAAGCGGCGTTGCCTCCCCCGATTACCAGCACATCGTGCTCGACCGTCACTTTGTTCTCCCGCTCGAGAAAGCCGGTCTCTGATGAATGGACAACAAGCTGGCATTGGGATTCATGTCGTCCGCGATCAGAAGATTCTCATCGTCGACTGGACGGCGGCCGTGTCAATTTTCTGGGCGTTCTGCTGTTAGCCGGCAGCGTTCCATCCTCCATCGACGAACAGCGTCTGGCCGGTCACAAAGTCCGACGCGGGACTTCCCAAAAAAATGGCCGCACCCACTAAATCCGCCGGTTCGCCGAATCGTCCAAGCTTTATCCGCGCGAGCCGGCGCTGCGCCTGCTCCGGATTTTCTTGTAGATGGCGAATGGTGTTGTCGCTGAGGGTTGCAGCCGGAGCGATCGCGTTAACCCGCACGCCGCGTGGAGCCCATTCGGTCGACAACGCCGCGGTGAGATGGGACACGGCGGCCTTCGCGAGGCCATAGGTGCTCTTGCCCACCTCCGTGCTGGCCGACCAAGTGGAACTCATGTTGATGATCTTTCCATACCCGCGCGCGATCATCAGCCGCCCTATGAACTGGGAACAAAAGAAACTCGCCTTCACATGCAGATCCAGGACCCGGTCCCAATCTTTCTCTGTCACATCCAGCGCCGCCTTGGTGAACGCGAATCCGGCATTGTTGATTAAGATCAACCGCTCCTCTCGACCTTCAAGAATTCTCGAAACTCCTTCTGCGAGCGAGGTTATGTCCGCGAACCGGGTGAGGTCGGCGGAAATTACGTGAGCCTTTCCGCCGCCAGCCGTAATTGCTTGTTTCACTTCGAGGAGTTTCTCCTGGCGCCGGCTTACAAGAATTACCTCGGCACCCGAACGAGCATACGCAAGGGCGAAGCTACGCCCTATGCCTTCGCTCGCGCCCGTGATCGCCGCGATCCGACCGTCCAGCCGGAACGAGGGTACTGCACCACCTACCAATTCGACCGTCATAGCAACACTCTCAGGGGCGTGTTCGAGCGGTCGTGGCATCGAGCGGATGGGGCTGAATCACCAACCGTTCGTCAAAGGGATAGGTCGTGTAAATATCGACGCCGTCTTTGGTCACGATATGATTATTCTCGAGCCGGATGCCACCGACGCCTACTTTGCCCACATAAGGTTCAAAATTCAGCACCATGCCTTCTTTCAGAACCACCGGGGCCGCCTTTGACGCATAGCTGAAATGCGGGCTCTCCCAAGGGCATAGTCCAGCCGCGTGGCCTAAGTTGTCGAGCACATGAGGAACCGCCGCCTCAAAGACTTCCGCGTTGGTGGCGCCCGGGCGAACCTTGCCGGCCGCGTTGAACAGAGCATCATAAGCTTTCTGATGCATGTCGCGCATCTCCGTCGTCGGTTTGACATTTCCGCAAACCCACGTGCGCGTTAAATCGCCCCAATAACCGTTGAAACCAGCGCCAATGTCGATAATCACTAAATCACCGTTGCGGATAATCCGGTCAGAGGTGAATCTGCGATAGGGAGCCGTGTTGGGGCCGGAGGTAATGATGTTCGAGCATTGCGTCCATTCGCTACCCAAAGCCGTCATCGTGTGCCATGCGACCGCCAAAAGCTCGCATTCTTTGATTCCGGGACGCAGCGCTTCGATCGCGCGGTCCATCGCGGCCTCAGTGAACGCGTTGGCCATTTTCAGGCACAGGATTTCGTCTTGCGTCTTGATCTCTTTCGCACGCATCAGCACGCCCTGATAACCGTCGCAGAACTCCGTTTTCGGCAGCGCCCCGCGGATAGCAGCCTCAAGGCTGAAATCCCAGATATCAATCCCTACTCGTTTGCCGGCGAAAGAGCCGAAGAAGCCTTCTGCCTGTTCGACCCAACCCTGCGCTCCACCTTTCTCCCGGAAATTGGCTCTTGGCTGAAACTGTTCCTTCTCGAACCACGGCATCCGGTAGCGGCATTGCTCGAAGTCCATCGTCCAGAGGACGGGCTCCCGATCGCGGGCTAGGACAACGACAGCATTGCCAACCACGAATGCCGGCCCCAGGTGATGCCGGTAGCCCGTTAAATAACGGGCATCCTCTGGACGAAAGATGAAGAGCGCATCAAGATCTGAGTTCTTCAGCGCGTCCTTCGCCCGCTGCAGCCTCTCTTTCCTCATTCGACCCGGGTCGAGGCGCGCTTCCCAGTCCACTGCCATAAGCCCTATGTCAGACATGTCGGCTCCTTTATTTTCAACGGCTTCAAACGATCAAAAATCGCCATTCCGAATCTTCGGCTCTCTCGGAATAAGAGAAATCCGTCTCAACGTCCATCCAGCGCCCGCAACTCAGACAGCCAGCTCCCATACCGCATCCGAGCTCGGTGGTTTTTTGATCAACAGGCACAGCGCGGCAACGACCAGCAATCCAATTGCGAGCAACGCATACCCATAAAGAAAGCTTCCCGTTCGCTTCGCCAGGTAACCGACGGCAAGCGGGCCGAAAAACCCGCCCAAACTTCCGATTGCCGTGACGACACCCATGACCGAGGCCGCCACATTGCGCGGTAGGGTCTCGGTGGGAATCGCCCAATATGGACCTAGGGGACCGTATGTGCCGATTCCGGTGAGACACACCAGAACAAAGGCGAAAACAGGCCAGTGCGTGCTGGTCAGCACCCCCGACAGCAAAAAGATTCCACCCAGCGCGAATGCAATCGCGACGTGGTGCCGCCGTTCGCCCGTCTTGTCGGAATGCCAAGAGATCAGCAACATCGAAATAATCCCGACAACAAACGGGAGAGTTGAAAGCCCTCCAATCCCCACGTGGCTCAATTTTTTGGCTTTTTCTACGGCACTCGGCAGCCAAAATAAGAATCCGACCTCGGAACTCATACGCAGAAAATAAATGAGGATCAGCAATAGAACCTGGGGACGAACAAGCGCGCGAAGGATCGGGGCGGGAACCACGGGCTCAAGTTGCGCCCGCTCCCGCGCGAGCGTTGCTTCCAGATATTCACGCTCGCCATCCGAAATCCAACGGGCGTCGCGCGGATGGTCGTAAACAAGGTTCAGCCATAGAGCCAACCACAAAAAAGGCAACGATCCTTCGGCGATTAACATCACCCGCCAATTCCAGTGGTCCAATATCCAGCCGGAGAGCGGCGACGAGATGATGAGAGCCAGGGGTCCGCAAACCATCCACATCGCATTGGCCCGCCCCCGTTCACGGCTGGGGAACCAATTGGAGATTAGAACGAGCGTCGCGGTGAACACCCCGCCCTGGGTCACGCCCAGCAGGAGTCTCATCAACCATAGCTCGCGCCACGTTTGCACTAGGCCGCAGCCGATCGATGCCAGACCCCACGCCACCAAGAGAATGCTGATAAAGCGTCTGGCACTCCATGCGTTTGCGATTTGGCCTCCCGGTATCTGAAGCAACAAATAGCCCCAGAAAAAAATGCCTGCGATGTTGCCCGCTTGCCCGGAATCCATCCCGAGATCACGGCTCAAGGAAGGCAGCGCCATCGAAATGTTGGTCCGATCAATGTACGCAATCATATAAGTGATGAGCGCACCCGGGATGATTCTGATCCAACGTTGACGTGGCACTCCATTCACCTCTTCCTCATATCTTCTAGCGGCTTCGACTCATCCGGCGTGAGTTCGCCTTGTTTCCCGCTGTACTCCGCTGCCGGTCATCGCCAGGGCCGTTTCCCGCCATCCGAGCTCTCTCAGTTTACGGAAATGGCCCTGGGCCGAACCGAGCGATTGATCAGTCCGTAGGGCGTCTCGCCTCGCAGACATGCAATCACTTGCTTGATCGCACCGGATTGCATCGCGGACCGTGCCTCTTCACTGAGCCAAGCCGAGTGGGGCGTCAGAATCACCTTCGGACTCTGCGCCAAAGTCTTACCCGCAGCGGAAGACGGCGCGGATTCCATCACGTCAAGAGCCGCTCCCGCGATTTCTCCAGAATTGAGCGCAGCGAACAAAGCGGCATCATCAATCAATCCGCCACGCGCCGTGTTAATGATAAAAGCTGTATCTTTCATCTTCTGGAACGCCGTTGCTCCAAACACGTGATATGTCTCGGCGGTGAGCGGCGCGTGCAGCGAGATGAAGTCTGAGCGTTCCAGCAGCGCGTCAAACGAAGTTCGTTCGACGTCCAACTCGCGTGCGCGGTTGTCCTCTAGATAAGGATCACAAACGACGATGCGCACGCCCAGCGCCGACAGCTTTCGCGCAAGCAGAGATCCAATCCTTCCAAATCCGAATAGGCCGCAAGTCTGTCCTCGCAGCCGATGCAGCGGCGGAATTCCCGCGACGGACCATGTTTCTCCCGTCGCAATCGACACGGCCGGCATTACCTGGCGGCTAAGCATCAACAGAAGGGTGAGGGTATGATCGGACACCTCATCGGTGCAGTAGTCGGGAACATTGGCCACCATAATGTGGTGCTTCGTTGCCGAATCTATGTCGATGGTCTCGACGCCGATTCCGTATCGTACGATAATGCGGCAACGCTGCATCGCTGCCAGGACCGCTTCGGTGATCTGCGCTCGCCCGGCAAGCACGCCGTCTGCGTCACAACACAACGCGATCAAGTCTTCTTCGCTCGCCGCCTGACCCACAACCAGATCCCAACCAGCGTCTGCCACGGCTCGCCTTTCGTGTTCGATATGAGGAAACCTATGATCGGTAATTACAATCTTCACTTTTGCCGCCCGCTGCAAAAGTGGTAGGTGATACTTTTTTCCCGAGGCCTTGGTAACACGTCTCGCGGCAAACCAGTTCCTTCGGTCAACTGATGCGTCAAGGATGAACCCCTTCGAGATTGAGACGCACTCGATACAATTCTCCGGTGTGGGTCGTCAGATAAAGCATTTTGCCGTCGGCGTCCCCGAAGGCGATGTTCGTTATCCGCGTCGGCGTAATGATCGTGCCCAGATGTCTCCCGCTTGGCGACATCACCCATACCCCATCGGGACCGCTGCTGTAGACATTTCCACTTACGTCCACCTTCATCCCGTCCGGTCCACCGCGATCCTTGCCATCGGGAGTCAAATGATCGGAATTCATGTCGACAAAGAGTTCCCCGCCGGCGATCGTGTCATCTGGCAGAATCTGGAAACGCGTGATCGTATTTTTCGTGCTGTCGATGGCATAGAAGTATTTCTCGTCCGGCGACAAGGCAAGCCCGTTCGGCCGGCCATGAAAGTCCAACTTCTGCAATTTTCCGTCCTTGAGCAGAAAAATGGCCTGAAAAGGCAATTCCTTCAGGGGATCGCTATCGCCTCGTTGCAAGCCCGAATTGGGGTCAGTGAAGTAGAGCGCCCCATCCGACTTATAAACAAGGTCGTTGGTGCTGTTGAGGCGCTTACCTTCGAATCGATCGGCCAATACAGTGCGCTTGCCGTCTGGTTCCAACCGAACGATGGCGCGATCCCCTTGCGCGCAAAATACAACCCGCCCCTGTGGGTCTAACGTGATTCCGACCGAGCCAACCAGGTGGACCAAAGCACGGCCATTGTGCGTCAGCTTGGAGGCAGCCGGACCATTTCCGGAGTATCCGCTTGGCTTTAGAAATACGGAGATTTTCCCGTCGTGAGTCCACTTGTAGATCACGTTCCCAGCCACTTCACTAAAGATCAGGTACCCACCGTTGCGCACCCAGACAGGTCCCTCCGTCAGTGCGCCCTGCGCGAGGCCCAAATCCGCCAATACTTCCACATGCGTGTTGGCTGGAACGATGTCATCGAACGCGGGATCTAATCGAATTACTTCAACCGCTAGTGGCGGATCGTTTGCAGTCGCTGTCCGGGCGCTGTTCTGCCGAATTACCCCCGATTGGTCGGTGTAATAGAAGGCGCCATTTCCGGCTCCGGCTACCGGACTCGCCGTCACCGCGTACGTGCTAGGCCTCCCGTCAGACACCTCGGTGGAATATTTGAATACATACCCATTCTCGTTTCCGTTTCCGAGTTGGTCGTCTATCAATCCTGCAGCGGAATATTTCGGCTGGCTCGCGGTTCTCCCCGCTAAGACAATCAGCGTAGAGCTAAAACCCCTCATGTAGGTGGTAGCGAAGGCAGTTTCGGCTGCGTTGATTTCGTGAAGCGCCGCGATCGCGGAAGCTTGATTTTTGGCAATCGTTGCCGTGTCAGAGGCCGAGTTCTGACTCCCGTGTGCGAGGCCGGCGACCATGGCGCAGAATCCCAATGTCGCAACCATCAAAAGCGTCAGGGCATTCGACTGCGTTCGAACGGGCCTTGGATGAAAAGGCATTGTCCGTCTCCTTACACCTGTGATCTGCCAACTCCGCCGGCGAGATACATTCAACGTGATCGGCTGTAATTCGATCGGTGGGACGCGCTAGGGTCGAACGCCCTCGATCTTAAGACGTACGCGATACAACTCTCCCGTGTGGGTGGTCAGATACAGCATTTTGCCGTCAGCGTCTCCAAAGGCGGGGTTCGTTATGCGCGTGGGGGTCACGATTGTCCCCAGATGCTTCCCCTCCGGCGACATGATCCACACCCCATCCGGACCACTGCTATAGACGTTGCCCTTTACATCCACTTTCATGCCGTCGGCCTCGCCACGATCTTTGCCGTAGGCGGTTCGCAAGTCTGCGCTCATGTCGACGAACAGCTGCCCGTCGGCAATCGTATCGTCCGGGAGAATTCTGTAACGGAAAATGCTGCTTCTCAGTGAATCAATCGCATAAAAATATTTCTCGTCAGGCGACAGTGTGACCCCATTCGGAAGCTTGTAGGTCTTTTCGAGTACTCGCAGTTTTCCGTCCTTCAGCAAGAAAATCCCGTCGAAGGGCAATTCTTTCTTCGGATCGCCGTCTCCCCGTTCAAATCCGGAGGAAGGATCCGTGAAGTAAAGCGCGCCGTCGGACTTGTAAACGAGGTCATTCGGGCTATTCAGCCTTTTGCCTTCGAAACGATCGGCCAACACCGTGCGTTTGCCGTCCGGCTCCAATCGCACCACCGCGCGATCCCCTTGCGCGCAAAAAACGACTCTTCCCTCTGGATCCAGGGTTGTGCCAACCGAGCCAATGAGGTGAACAAATGCACGGCCGTTGTGGGTTCGTTTCGATTCCGAAGGGCCGGTGCCCGTGTATCCGCTGTCCTTCAGATACACCGTAATTTTTCCGTCGCGGGTCCACTTGTCGATCACGTTTCCGGCAACCTCGGCGAAAAGCAAGTAATCTCCCTTGCGTACCCAAACCGGGCCCTCTGTCAGCGCGCCCCTCATGAGCCCTAAGTCAGCCAGCATTTCCACGTGGGCGTCGGGTGGAACGATCTCATCCAGCGCGGGATCCAGGCGAATTACTTCAAGGGACAGCGGCGGATCGCTGGCAGACGCGGCGCCGGCGCTATTCTGGCGGATCACGCCCGACTGATCGGTGAAATAGAAACCGCCGTGACCGGTGCCTCCTATCGGGCTAGCCGTCACCGCGTACGTGCTCGGTCGTTGTCCCGAGACTCTGGTTGAATATTCGAACAAGTAGCCGTTTTTCGCGCCGCTCGCAAGTTCGCTTTCAATCAAACCGGCGGCCTCATAGCGGGGCAGGTTCGCTGTCCTGCCACCGAGTTCCTTTAGCGACGGACTAAAACCGCGTAGATAAGTGGTGGCGAAGGCAGCCTCGGCTTCATTAATTTCCTGCAGAGAGGCAATCGCCGAAGACTGATTCTTGGCGATCGAATCTGGCTCGGACACTGCGGAGTGCGGTTCCTGCGCCCGGGTTACAAGACCCCAGAATAAACTAAAGAGAACCACGGCGAACAATCGAGTTTGCAGCGATGGATTCGACCATCGGTTGCGCGCTACCGTGAATAGGATCGCTTTCAGTCTTCGCTCCCCTGCTTGCAAGTTGTCCCTCTGCTCACGCTCTGAATATCCCAAGCCCCCTTCGGTTGTCAAGCAAAATGAATTGGCAATTCAGAAATGCATTTCCGGCTCAGCCGCTTTCAGGGTGGACGGTTTTACGACTTTCGCCGCGGCACTCCCGCGGGCGGCCGGAATTGCCAATTTACAATCGGTATAGCAGCGATTAGTATCTCGATGGTCCGCGACGGCTCGGGTCAGGCAGGCCCGAGGGCGGATGCTGGTATCAGCGAGGGACGATGAATCGTAAACCTGCTCCCGCAGCGAAACGGAAGAGTGCCGACTCTTTGACGTTTCCCATCACTCGATCGAATGGAAAAAAAGACCCGAAGTTCGTCACTGCCTTAGGGAGGGGCATCGAAATTCTGCAATGCTTCACTCCTTCCGAGCCCGAACTGGGGACCGTCGAAATCGCGGCCATGGTCAAGCTGCCGCAGCCCACCGTTTGGCGATTGTGCTACACATTGATGAGGAAGGGATTGCTGACCTTTTCTCCACTCAATAAAAAGTTGAGCCTGGGGGTGCCGGTTCTCGGTCTCGGCTACGCCGTCATCGCCAGCCAGCACATCGCCGAGATCGCCAAGCCTTATATGCAGGCAATCGCCGACCGATTTCGAGGCGCAGTGTCTCTGGGAGCGCCCGACGGGTTGAGCATGATTTACCTGCAACGTTGCGAAGGATCTTCCATCATTTTGGTCAACAACCAAGTCGGTTCGCGCGTCCCGGTTGGCTACTCCGCGATGGGCTGGGCTTATCTGGCCAGTCTCGCCCCGGAGAAAAGAGAAGAACTTCTCAGCCAGATTCGCGCGTCGGAGGAAGGACGCTGGAGCCAGACGGAGCGCCGTTTCAAGGCGGCACTCAGGACCTATGCGAAGGATCGCTACATCGTGAATAAAGGATCGTTGCACAGGCAAATCAATGGCGCCGCCGTCCCGATCCGGTTTCCAGACACCGATACGCTGCTTTGTCTGAGCGCCAGCGGAATAAACTCGATCTTTACCGACGACAAGCTCCGAGTCCTGGGCCAGGCTCTCGTTGATCTCGCCACGATGTTGAGCAGAGTGCCTCCCCGCCAGGTGATGGCCCACTATCCTTCTTCTCGATGAGGTTTGCTCTCAGTCGCCGGCGGTTTCAACTCTACCGCGGGCTCCCTGCGCCCCATCGGCGCCTGTCGAGATCTGCGCGAGTTCCTTTTCGGCGATTTTGCCCTGAAACGGCCTGAGAATGATTTCGAATTGCCAATTCATTCCTCTTGACAAGCGCATCTCGATACGATATCAGTCGCTGGGCATCTGCGAAAATGGTGCTGGCAGGGCGATTCCAAAATCCATCTGGAGCCCGCTGATTGCGGAGCGCATGCCAGCGGCCGAGGTGGTTCCAGTCCAATTGTCGACTTTCCAGCGAGTCTGCTGCAGACGCCACGCGAAGTGCACGCGGCGTCGATCCCGCGATTTACTACCGACCACCTGCGGAACTGTGATCAGTCGGGCTGGTTCGCACGACAACTGAGGGCCAAAAACCTATGGAAAAGCACTCGAATACAAAAGGAAGACCGATTTCTATCGTGATCGCGATCATTCTTGTGGTCGCGGCAGCAATCGCATTTCGATACGTTCAGAGGTCGCAGATCCGTACGAATGAGGCTTTGGCGGTCGAATCTCTGCGCAAGATCAATTCTGCGGAGATGGTCTATGCGACGACCTACGAGGCGGGCTTCAGTCCGTCACTCGGCGCACTGGCTGGAACCGCCAGTCCACCCACGGCTTCGGCGGCAGGGCTGCTCAGTAACGAAGTTGTGAGCGGCAAGACGAGCGATTACTCGTTTGTTTACTCCGGTCTGACGTCGGGAGGCAGGTATGACACGTATTCAATCACTGCCAGTCCGATGGGCGGAGCCGGACATGGAGACTCTTACTTCACCGATCAATCCGGACTGATCCGTCATAATGCCACGCGACCAGCCACGGTGGATGATCCGATTATCCCATCCGATAGCTCCTCGAACGCGAATGGAAATCCTGCGATTGCCGCACCGTCGAACCCGACAAAAGTTCCCCCATTGGGCCCGACCGAAGTCGTCAAACTAAATCCCGCATTCGACGCGATTGTCGCGCCTGACGTGCATCTTGAACTGCTGGCCGATTTGGGACTCGATCGCGGCGCTCTCACCGAAGGCCCGGTATGGATCCGCAGGGGCGGCTACCTGCTCTTTAGCGAAATCGCCGGCAATGTCATCGACAAATGGACGCCCGACGGAAAAATTACGGTGTTCCTGAAGGACAGCGGGTTCACCGGAACAGATCCGTCAACCGTGGGAAAGCTGACTCACAATGGACGCGCGTTGCTGAGGCTGATCGGATCGGTTGGAATTACAGTAGATCCGCAAGGCAGAGTCGTCTTTTGCGCGCAAGGGGATCGTGCCATCGTTCGGTTGGAACCGGACGGCAAACGCACGGTGTTGGTCGATCGCTTCGAGGGTAAGCGCCTTAACAGCCCGAACGACTTGGTTTACAAGTCCGACGGCGCGCTCTACTTCTCAGATCCATCGGGCGGACTGCAACGGGGAGATAATGATCCCAAGAACGAACTGCAATTTAACGGAGTGTTTTTATTCAAAGACGGAAAGCTGCGAGTAATCGACAAGGGCTACTCGATTCCAAACGGGGTCGCTCTGACTCCAGACCAAAAGTATCTCTACATCAATTACACGATGAAAAGAACGATCAAGCGGTTCAAGATCCTTCCCGATGACACCGTCGGAGAGGGAGAAATTTTCATCGACATGAGCTCCGATAAGCATCGGGGCGCGCCAGACGGCATGAAATCCGATACGCAGGGCAATCTCTATTGCAGCGGCCCTGGCGGACTATGGATCATGTCGCCGACCGGAACACCATTGGGAATAATCAAAACCCCGAAGCGTCTCACGAATATTGCTTTCGGGGACGCCGACGGAAAAACTCTCTTCATGACCACACATACAGGCGAGCTATACCGAGTCCGTCTCAAGGTTGCAGGGGTCGTTCCTTGATGTATGGGAGCCGCCGCAAGGATTGTCGGCGCGGGCATAAGACTTGTGGCAAATTGTTCGAGCGGCTCGAGTCCGTGTTTCGTGAATTTCAATTTCTTATCCGATACCTAGGATCAGTCCAGGTGGTGGCTCGATGAAACGACATATCGTTACGCAGGGACTCTGTTTTAGGAATTCTGCCAATTTGGAGTCTGGCTCCTTCAGCAAAACGAAGCGACGCAATCTTCGATATAACAACCAGCAAAAATCCTTTCTTTGGGCGCTGCTGCTTGCCGCCATGCTGTGTGCTTCGGTGACTTTCGGGCAGGCCCAGGACACATCGAAACCTGATTTTAACTTAGCTTTGGTGGGAGACTCGATTATTGAAACTCCGGTGAGCGTCCACCAGAACGACCCTAGGTTCATGGCTGCGGTACAAGCCGTGCGGAACGGAGACGCAGCTTTTACGAATCTCGAACTGACTTTCCCCGGGCGAAATACCTATCCGGCGGGAAAACCGAGGAATAGTTGGATTTCCTCTGATCCTGCGACGCTCAAGGAGCTGCAATGGTTTGGTTTTAACCTGTTCGCAGCGGCCAACAATCACTCTCTCGATTACGGCATCCAGGGACTCTTGGATACGATTCAGGTGCTGAAGCAGGACAACGCGGTCTTTGCGGGAATCGGTGAAAACCTGGGAGAAGCGCGGGCGCCGGGTTATCTCTCGACCGCCAACGGCCGTATCGCCCTCGTTGCTTGCGCGTCGACTTTTCAAGACGACGAACCCGCCGGCGCGGCGAGATCGGATTTACGCGGGCGCCCGGGATTGAATCCGTTACGCCACGAAACTCGTTATCTGGTCAACGGCGCTTCGCTGGAAGCACTGGAGAAAATTAAACAAGATTTGAAGCTTGGCGAATCAGAGAAGGGCTCCGAACCGCCGCGGTCCGTTGACTTTTCGTTCCCGGCCTCCTCCGTTTATCCCATTCAGGTCAAATTTGAGCTGAGCGAAAAGTCCGGCGTGCTCTCGACGCCCGATCCTGCTGATCTCGCAGGCTTGACGCACTCCATTCGGGATGCCAAAGGAATGGCCGACTACGTCCTGGCGTCGATCCATGCGCATGAAGGTGCTCCCGGCCCTGACTCAAGAGAAGTGCCGCCGCAATTCCTGATTGAGTTCGCGCATGCGGCAATCGACGCGGGTGCGGACGTGGTGGTCGGCCATGGTCCGCATGTGCTCCGCGGGATCGAGGTCTATAAAGGGAAAGTTATCTTCTACAGCCTCGGAAATTTCATTTTTGAGAACTGGCTTGTAGTCCCTGAGCCATCGGAGTTTTATTCAGATTTTGGCCTCGGTCCTGACGCCCTTCCCTCCGAACTCTACGATGCCCGCAGCGATTATGAACGCCGCGACGAGCCGGCGAATCCATTGATCTGGCAGTCCGCCATCGCTCGCGTTCGATTTCGCGATGGACGACCAGCGGAAGTTATCCTTACTCCGATAACCCTGGGATTTGGCCGGAAGCGACCGGATCGCGGCTATCCTCAAGTTGCTGATCCCGCCCGCGCGGCGGAGATCCTATCGCGCCTGCAAAAGCTAAGTCAGCCATTCGGAACCAAAATTGTAGTTAAGGACGATGTTGGAATTATTGAAATTGAAAAATAACAGTCCGCGCAAATCGTTAGGAAACAGGCGCATCACAATAACTGCCGGAAACAGCGAGCCGCTTCAGCTTCGCTCAAGGGGAAACGCGATGGAGGACTTTCTTGATCGTAGAACGATGCTTGGGAGCTTGGCCGCCTGTATTGTCGCGAGCCCTTTGCTTCAGGCTCTTGACGCGCATTCCGTGGTGATGGATGCCAAGGACGTGACGGAGGATCCACGGCCTTTCGGAACGGTGCGACGATATATCGACGGGCCGGCTGGCGGATTGAAACACCTCTTGGTCAGCCAGACAACCCTCAAGGCGGGACAAGAACCTCACCCGCCCCATTCTCACCCGGAAGCCGAGATCTTAATCGTCACCGAAGGTAGCGGGGAGGTAAGCTTGCAGGGAAAGGCTTCGCCGATTGGACCTGGCGGACTCCTGTATGCAGCACCCAATGATCTTCACGGCATCAGAAACAGCGGCTCCGTCCCGCTGAAATATTGCGTCTTCCGGTGGCTTGTGAATTAGTTGTTTTCGAGGGACCCCAACTCAGGATGTCGTCGGCTCTCGAGTAACAGTGTGTGCGGCAGAATTGCCGCTTGGACCCCAGTCTAATTCCTCCTCGCAACGACTCGAGCGACGCGTTCCGCTCTTCACACGCGATAGCTAGACTGAGATTAAGAAGCTCGCGCGTTGCACTTTGCAGAGCTCGGCGCGTCGCCGCTTACCAGATCATCTTGATCCCAAACTGAATTTCTCTGGCTGTGGTGGAGGTGGAATCGATCAGACCTGCGCCACCGACCGGCGAACCGTCTTGATTGAATATCGTGCTGTTGTCGATCGGAGCATTGAAATTCGAGCGGTTGAACAGATTGAAAAACTCCGCGCGAAACTGTACGTTGAAGTTCTCCGAGATTCGCTGGACGCGGTTATTCTTGAACAGTGAAAAGTCGAGATTCACTAAACCAGGTCCGATGACTGAGTTACGCCCTTCGTTGCCAAGAAGGTTTGAGCAAGTGCCCGTGATTACGGGATTGCCCGCGCCCCCCGGCTGGAAAGGCACGCACTGCGCCGCAATCGCGGGCGTAGACATGGGAAGGGTGAAGCAGTTCAACTTGATGTAATCGTTAGGATTTCCGGGATTAACAGCGGTACTGCACCCAGGTCCTTTCAGGCGATCCGGATAGTCCGTCGTGTCGGTGCTGTTCATGCCAAGCGGGTCGCCACCAAGAACCGGAGTAAACGGCAGGCCACTTTGCACGGTTAGGATTCCGCCTAGCTGCCAGCCGCGAAGAGCCCACCCCGCGGGACCCTCCCGGAGTGACTGCGGAGTAGGAATCAGCCAGTACGAATAGAGCGTTAGAGTATGGGCAACGTTGTAATCGGACAACCCATATCGTAGCTTCGGAAAAAGGTACATCGGTATGACGACGGAATTCAGAAACGAGTTGGAGGTCTCGATGCTCGACCCTTCATCGAGTGATTTAGCCCATGTATAAGATGCTTGCGCTTGCAGCCCATGACTGAACTTCTTCGTGATTTGCGCTTGCAGCGCGTTATAGTTCGCCTCCGTCCCCCAGTCCAGGAAGTCGATACGCCCAACGTTTGGATTCGTATTCTGCACAGTTCCGCTGCCTATCGGCGACGGCCATAGAAAGCCGGATGATGTCACGGTTGGCACTACAAAATTCGCATCGGAAGACGATTGGGCGACGTGCACGCTGCGTGAGCCTACGTAGGCGACCGAAGCCGCAACATTGGGTGTGAATTGATGCTGGACGTTCAAGTTCCACTGCATCACGTAATTCCGTGGCGGGTTTGGATCGATGTGAAAATATTTGAGGCCAAGATTCTTGCCGACGAGCAGGGGATCTGCGCCACCTGGGAATACTCCCGCCGGCGCTGGTTGCACCTGCGCGGTGTTGGAGAACGGAGCGTCGAGCGCATCGAGAGTGCCATATTCGTAGATCAGGGGAAGCGCGTCATACATTCCGAAGCCACTGCGAATCGCCGTCTTGCCATTGCCGAACGGATCCCAGGCAAAGCCCACCCGCGGCTCGAAGTTTCGATACGTCGGATTTGAAAACAACGGCGCCCCCAGGCGAGGTTCCGCGTCCGTCACGTTCACTAGATTGGTCAATTTGTTGTTAACCTCTGTCGGTAACGTCGACATCTCGTACCGCAACCCTATGTTCAATGTAAGATTCGGCCGCAATCGAACATCGTCCTGAACGTAACCTGCGAGAATCGTCTGGCGGTAGTTTCGCGGAGTGTCTGGAAACGTTGAATTGGGGCCGGTGAAGGATTTGGGTTTGTTCGTCAAGAAATTAGTGAGTGTGTTAAATACGAACTCGCCGCCAGGATTTGTTCTCTTCAGCCCTTGCACCTGATCCCGCTCGACGGCAAAACCAAACTTCAGACTGTGATATCCCTTGATTAAGGTGAGATCGTCATAAGCCTGATAGGCATTAAAAACATGTGACTCAGCTGAAGTCGAGTTTAAACCTCCCTGGAACAATGTCAGTCCAGTCACGGAGATTACAGGGGCAAACTGTCCTGGGACCGCAGCCAACGTGGGATCAGTGGCCAGTGGGCTAATAGGCGTGAAACCGAAGGTCGAAGCAGTGCTCCGGTTGTAGCCTACGCGCAACGAGTTGACCAGTTGTGACGAAAAAACGTGATTCTCTCCGATCGCGGCGAGCACCCTGGTTGTGTGGCCGGGAAATTGAACATTGTCGAGCGCGTCAGGCGTCGAAGTGCTGCTTGTGTCGTATTGCCAGCTGGCAAACAGGCCGTCCTTAGCGGAAATTGTGCGGTCCGCCCGCGCGCTGTAGAAATTTTCGCTCACGACATCTTGCGATACGAGCGTAAATATCGCCGTGTTCCCGGGAGCCAAGATGGGTCCATTCGGAACCGGCCATGCGGGTAAAAACGGAATCACATTCGGATCCACCGTGATCGTGGTGGTCGAACCGTTCGCGTTGTGAAGAATCCCATTGCGCGCATCGAGCGACGGTACGTCCGAAAGACTCGTTACACCCAGGTTCTGTCGAATTCCCTCGTAGTCCCCGAAGATGAACGTCCGATTCTTCTGAATCGGCCCCCCAGCGGATGCCCCAAATTGGTTTCGCTCGAAGTCCGGGATTTGGGGACCGTCGAAGTAATTTCGAGCATCGAGTGCGCTGTTACGTGCAAACTCGTACGCGGAGCCGTGCAACTGATTCGTCCCGGGTTTCGTGATGGCGTCCACGACGCCGCCGGAGGTTCGCCCATATTCCGCTGAGTAATTGCTGGTAACCACCGAAAATTCCTGCAGAGCATCGACGCCCAACGCGCCGCCCGTTACGCTCCCAGGTGATCCGTTTACGTAGTTATTCACGTTGATGCCGTCGATACGATAACTGTTCTGCTCCGGTCGAGCGCCAGAAATGGTCAACGTGGTTCCAAAGCCTCGCGTGATTCTCAAAATCGTGCCGGCACCTGCCTGGATTGAATTCGTCGAAGTGACGCCCGGTTCCAGAGTTGCGAGCTGCGTCCAATCCCGGCCGTTAAGAGGCAGCTCGCGAATGGTGCTCTCCTCTACTCCGCTGGTGATGTCGGATGTGGCCAGTTGCACGGACGGAGTGGTTGCCGCTACCACAACAGATTGAGTCGCCTGTCCAACCTTCAAAGATAGATTGAGGATTTGAGAGTCACCCACTCCCAGGACGATACCGGCTTGCACCAGAGTGCTGAATCCTGCGCCCGAGCCAGTCACATCGTATTTCCCCGGCACCAGGTTTGGCACCGAATAGAATCCCGCCGAATCAGTTAAGACGTTCCTGGTGACGGAGGTCGCCGTGTTCGTGATGGAAACGCTCGCGCCGGGCACCACTGCCCCAGACGCGTCGGTCACCGTTCCAGAAAGGGTTGCGCCCCCTTGCTGTGCCTGTAAGCGACCGCACACAAAAAATCCGAACCCAAGCACTACGAGAAGCATGACCGCAAGCTGGCACTTCTTTTTAATTGTGGGATAACACAACTTTCTTCGGTTCATGAATCCCCCTGTGGAAACTCCTCTTGCTGTCTGGGTCTGGAACGTACGTGTGCTCTTGCCATCGGTAGAAGCAGCTCAATCCGCTCGATCGCGACCGATTGCCAATTGTGAAGGAGCGCTGGGAAGACTTCAGCGTCGAGTTTTTCGTGAAACCGAATGCTTGGAAATTCTGAATCGCAAGGCAATCAGGTCTCCGCTGCGACGGCGCGAGTTAGGATATCTACGCCCATTCGTCCCGAAACCTCAATCGGGACGGAGTAATACTCATCAAGCCCCAGCCTGTCGGCTTTCCAAACGTCTATATCTGCTCTGACGCGGCAACCGCACGGAACATTCTTCCGCCGCGATGTCGATGACGTTTCCTAGCCTCTCGCATATGCACCTAAAAAATAACCGTGTCAAGAGAAAAATGAATTGCCAATTCACACTCACGTGACGCATCGGAAAACTCGAGCTCGTGATACCGTCCCTCGGCACCCTGCGAGCGACGCTCTCAAATGCCCCGAGTGCGAGACCGTTTCTTATAGTGATGGTTGAGTTTTCACGAATACGTGAAAGCCGCGACGGTCGACCGATGTCATTGAGATTTCTTGAGAGTCGATTCCAGCGAATGCCCGGGTAGGCAGGACGAGCGCAACTCCATGATCGGTATTCATGTGCTGAAAGATCTTGGATGCAGCATCTGCCAACGGGTCGGGTTGCGCGCTGTAGTATTCCGAGGCAGCGACCCAGCCCATCACCCCGAGCCCACCCATGTAGTAAACGTCCACCACGTCCATGCGGTAAAAGGAAAAGTCGTCAAAGTCGCGTTACCAGAAACTCGACACCCACGTGGACGGTTAGCGTGCATCAGGAGTTGGGCAGAATTTCCATGAAACTCGGTATACCCTCTTACTTCCCCTTCCAGGATTCAACATGCTCTCCCGCCGGGGCATTTCTTGCGATCCGGTCTGCCATCATTCGAATGAGTTCTGCATTTGTCATAGGTTGCCACCCGTGCCCTTTCATCGGACGCCCGTACACAAATTCTCCGTCGTAATAAGGATCCTTGGTTGACTTCAAGAAATCCTCAAGAAGGTACACGGCTCCGGCCAGATAGAAGTTATCCATATCTCCGCAATAGAGTCGCAACTTACCTGCGAGTTGCGGCCCGATTTTAGGCCAATTGGTTTGCAGGTAGTCCCGCAGGTCATAGCCGTGGTCGCGCATGTAGTTCGCCACAGCATGATCGATTTGGCCCGTGAGGTGATTCCAGAGCGGCTTGGGATAGCCGTCGTCTCCGACGGGTCCATAGACGGCATCCCAGATATCAATCTGAGCGCCTGAGCGGTCGTGCGTCCCTGACGCGTACTCCATCTGGCTAATTTGCCGTATGCTAGCCACGGCTTGGCCGTCCGGATTTTGCTGGAACATGCGTTCGGGCGCATTGATTGGCGCATTGGGAACGATAAACGCGTTGTCGTCATCGTAGGCGTCGACCATCCCATACTTCCGAAAGTCCACCGGATCCGGATACATCGTCCATGTGCCACCAAAAAAATCAGGGTGGTACACCTGCAATGCGAGGGATTCCCAACCTCCCGTCGATCCGCCAGTCAGGACTCGCGCATATGCTTTCGGAATCATCCGAAAGTGAGCTTCCAGATACGGGATGAGTTCTTGCATGATCGCGTCGCCATAGGGGCCGTTGTTGGCGGAGTTGACGGCGTATGAATCATCGAAATACGGCGTGGGATGCTGAAACGTGACTGCGATCACACGGGGAAAAGCATCGGAATTCCATGATTGATAGAATTCATATCCGGATTCCCTTCGTCCAGCCGCCTGCTTCTCCATCGCTGCAAAGAGATTCGGACCGTTGCTTGGCTCGGTTGCGAAGTCGAAGGGCGGACTCAAAGCAAAATGAGACTGAACATAGACGACCGGATAGCTAACATCCGGATGTTCTGCGTATCCCTTCGGAAGCAACACAGTTGCACCGAGAAACATCGGATGACCCCAGAACGCCGTCAGGATTTGGCTTTGGATCTTGATCCGCTTTACCCACTCCGTATCTCTTGGCATTTCAATCGGCGGGATGATTCGAGTCAGCGTAATTTTGACTGTTACAGACTGCTTTGGATCGAGGTGCACCTTCTGAGGTTCACTCAGCAAGTTGCCTGGTGAGAATCCCCAGCGTTGTCCTTCCCATTGATCCATGTGAGCCCAGATGACGTGGCCATCGCTTCGATGGAATTGGGTATACACGCTGAGAACGCCTTGCACGTAATAATCGCCGGCGGGAAGTTGGCTCAGACTCATGTACGGAAAGCCAAAAGACGTTGCGTCAATCACGGCCGGCTGGGCCGGCTTCAGTTGGTCCACGTCCACGGCGAAGAATGGAACCCGCGCATCACGGCGCCGCGCAGAATTGTAAGCGGCGATGCGCGGCTCGGGATCGAGAGTGGGACTAATCGCCACAAACATGCGTCCGGTAGTTGGCTCGCTGCGCACAAAATCCGGGAAGGAGATCTCGAAGCGGACTTTCGAATTATTCTGTTGCGCGTGCGCTGTGAAAAGGCAAGACAGGCCCAAGACTGCCCCTGTAAGGGCACCGAGCCGCACCAAGAACCGACTAAGATTCATTTCAGTCCTCCATCTCTTGTATCTCTGGCACTTTCTAGTTGATCGATCTTATGCACTTCTACTCTGTGTCACCGGGGGATGCTCTGTCCGCAAAAGACGCATCGATGACACTGTCCTTCAGGTACTGATCAAAAAAATCGAGCATATCCAGACCTAATTCCTCTGTGTTCTCACGACCCGAAACGTAATAAGGGCCGTAGTGCGAAGGCTCTCCATGATTGACGTAAGCTTTGAAGCGATAAACTTTGTAAGCCTCCTCTAACGCGCGGGCAAATTCCATCGACGCGGGAGGCACATCTTCTCCAGGCCGCCAAACAGTGGGCGGTCCATCGCCCTGGACCAGAAAGACCGGCGTGGTGACGTTAGCTACCGCATAAATCGGAGAAACTTTTCGATATACATCGGCACGCTCGGGGAATGGTCCAAGCTCGTAGGCGAGCAGTTTCGTGTGTCGCAGCTCAGTGTTGTAGCTCATGAACGAAACCCAGTCTCCATACCCGGACATCGGAATGGCTGCCTGAAAGACTCCAGGAGCGAAAGCGACGGCATCCATGGACATGCAGCCGCCATAGCTGGTGCCGGTGATGCCCATTTTCTGTGGGTTGATGAAGGGAAGCGTCTTGAGGTATTTCACTCCGGCGAGCACGTCGTCCAAGTCGCAATGTCCCCAGCATCCATTATTGGCATCTTCGAATTTCTTGCCGTATCCCGAGCTGCCACGAATGTTCGGCATGAGAATCACGTACCCCTGTTTAACCAGAAATTGCACGAGAGGTGCATAGGTGTCCGTGAATTGAGATGTCGGCCCGCCATGGATCCAGAGGATTCCCGGAAACTTTCTATCATCCGTATAATTGGCTGGTTTATATAGATATGCCGAAATAGAGAGGCCTTCACCGCTCGGGAAATTTACCTTCTCAGGCATCACAAGTTCTTGGTCGTGAACGCTGTCTGGCACAGAAAAAGTCAATTGGGTAGCATTGCCATCTTTGACGGAGATTGCAAAGAGATCCGCGGGTTTCCGTGGAGTACCTAAGGTGTAACTGATTCGATCGCCTGCGAATGACCATTCAGGACCCGCGATCACGCCGACGTGTGGATCGACAAGGACACGTTGGTGTTCTCCATCCGCTCCCACCAAGCGTAACTGCAACGTTCCGTCGTGATTCGAAACGTACGCCACCTGTTTGCCGTCAGGGGACCACCGGGCTTCGGTCTGGTCCGCTTGTTCGGGAGCTAACGGCTTGGGTTGAGAACCGGTCAATTCGATCGTCCAGTAATTCACCCAGCCGTTGCGATAGGAACTGAAGAGCACCGTGCTGCCGTTCGGAGATATCCGCGGAGTTCCGAAAGTGCTATTTGTCCAAATCGTGCCATAGTCAAACCAGCCGCTGTCATGGACGACGACTCGTCCAACGCCTCCACCTGCAGGCATGATCACGATATCGTGGTCGACCCATCTGTCATCCGCGCGCACATAAATGATGTTCTTGGAGTCCGGGGACCATGAAGGACAGATAGAGTATTGCAACGTCGCCGTTAGGCGATAGACTTGACCGTCTGCAACGGAAGCTTTCCAAATATCGAAGCTGCCGTAACGGTCTGCTGAAAAGGCAATCCATTGCGCATCGGGAGACCAATTGAAGGCGTTGATCCTCGCGCCGAGTCGCGTGAACTGTCTTTCATTCCCGGCCGCAACGTCCCAAATCCACAATTCCGGATACCCGCTCTTGGCTGATAAGTAGGCGATCCACTTTCCGTCTGGCGACCATTTGGGGGTCTGGATGTCGCTTTCGGTGGATAGAAGGCTTGGAGGAGAGCCTCCGTTCACGCCGACAGTCCAAAGACCGGGCTTCCCCGAACTCGATTCGAACATGATGCGCGATCCGTCAGGAGACCATTGTGGGGTGCCGTCTACTTTGGAGGCGATCGACGTAAGCAACCCGATGGACGCTCTCGCAGATCCCGTCCCGGGGTCGTCAGAGCCTGAACATGGAGCGGGACTGGCAGCCAACAAAACGGCGCAAGCTCCCATCATCAACTTGCAAGCACACCCATAGCGCGTAGCCAATTTCCCCGCCTTTTTTCGAGTTTAGAGCTCGTCTCCTATCCGAAGGTGATTCGACGCGGAACGCTTTTCGTACTCGCTTATTTTTGAGCGAGGCCTTGATAGACATCACGAGCTTGCCGCCAAATCTGGAGCACTTCTTCTTTCTCAGCGACAGTATCGAAACACGGTGCTAGAAAGCCGCGCTTGTTGCAATCAGCCTGCTCTATAGCCGGGAGCACTTCGTCGATCCAATCCCGGAAATGAATCGCGTCTTCCTTTGAAACCGGCGGCGCGTTTGCATTCGTCAGATAAACCGGACTTGTGTGCGCATACACATAAGTGTCCATCAACGAGTGCTGGTACCCTGGCCCGGTAACCCGGGCTGCGAGCCAACTGCTCTGGCTGACGGTCAGGCTCCGGTGGATCACAATTCGATAAGGATCCTGGGCTTTTATGGAATCGACGACTTTCCCGTTTTGCAGTATATCCAGGGTTTCCATAGGAAAAACGGAAACGGCTTCTGCATCAATCTGCACCGAGGACGGTTTGCCGGAGGGCAGATGAATCTCATTTCCGGACTCTTTTCCATTGACCTTGAAAGTCAACAAGGGTCCATTGGTCACGAAGGTATGTCCGGCGACCAAATTGTGCATCCAGTCTTCGTAGGTCAATGGCGAGTCGGCATGCACATAGACTCGCACCGATCCAACGGATGGTGCGCGCGAGTAATTCGTCATGGCATCCGTGCCGGCACTGGCGGGCAATCTGAAACCAAGATTGAGCACGCGATACCATTCCTCGGCGGATTTATATGCATCGCTCCACAGGCACATCACCTCGTAAAAGTCGAGCTTGTGCAGCGCCACCAAGACCGGGAATTCCTTGGACCGTCGGGGAAGAAAACCGCCACCGTAAAACGGATGAGCAAGCCCGCCGTATCCCCCCTGAGCGTGCACTTCGTCCAAGACTTGCGCCAGGTCAGGGTAGTGGGCTTGGCGAGCCGTGCCCGGCACCGTGTCAGACGGATAGATATAATGCCTCAAATTCACGAGATTTAAGTGGCCTGGATAGGAATACCGATACTCCTGATTGAAATAGATGAGCCGGTTCGCTTGGGAAATGCCATTCAGTTTGCCTTCGAAATACTGGCGATCCATGATGCGGGTATTCCAGTTCGCTAAGAGATCGTTGATGACGTTTAGGTCCTCTCCTTCTTCTTCGAGCAGCAGGGAAGACGGAGTAGCCTCATAGTTGCCTCCATAGTTCATGTGCACGTGGTTGTCGCCCGAATACCAGCCCTTTGCAGCCATGTTGGTCAACCGAGTCAGCTTGAATTCCACACTCTGGGTTTGTCCGGCCACAATCTGGACCGTTTGTTTCTGCGGGTGGAATTCGAATCCCTTCATCACCTCGAGCGTGGCCGCGCCAGGGGGCAGATCAACTTTGAAATCGCCTGTCGTATGGAAATAGTGGTCCCTCGTTACAGTTACGAACCGACCGAAGGCGCCCACCGGCGCGTATGACTTTCCGTCGCTTGCTTGTAGATAGACTCGCGCAGGAGTCACTGCACCGGTGCCCTCATCCCTTACGACAACTTCCAGATGACCCACCGAGTGGCTGTACTTCAGGCCCTCGACCGGGACTTGCGATGCGACGCCTCCGACCGCCGGAATTGTCCACAGCGCGAGTTCTCCACCCTCATCCGATATGTACGCGATTCTCTGGCCATCCGGTGACCACGCTGGTTCAAACACTTCACCCTTGGAAAACGTGAGTTGCAATGGATTCCCCGCAATGGCATTGAGTACCCACAGCTGATTGTTCCCGCCCCGAAAGGAAATGTAAGCGATTTTCTGGCCATCCGGTGACCACGCGGGCCGGGCGCGCCAGAGAGTCTCTTCTTGCAGCAGTAATGAAGGATCCTTTTCGCCGATGCGCAACTTCCAGATTGCCCCGGTGCCAACGATTTCCTTTTCGTCCCATTGCCGATTGCTGACAAAGGCAATCTCTTTGCCATCAGGAGACCAAGAAGGAGTTATGTTTTGATGTTGATCCTCGAGTACAGGTCGCATCGTTCCATCCTCGATGGACGCGACCCAAAGACCGAAGCCCTTTCCGCCTGCCGAGGACGTGCAGAGAATCGACCTCCCATCGCGAGACCAACGCGGGTCCACATTTGCGTTGCCGGTTCGCGTGACCGCATGGGCCGAGCTGCCGTCCGCCTTCATGACCCAAATTTGAATGCTCTGATCATTGTCCCGCACAAATGCGACTTCACTTCCGTCGGGACTCCAAGCTGGTTCAGAGTCATACCCGGAGGCGGAAGTGAGTTGCACAGCCTCTCCTCCAGCGACGGGAATTTCCCACAAACTCCCCTGCATGGAGAACGTAATCTGCCGTCCATCGGGGGACCAAGCGGGAGACCACGGCCCCGTAGTTACCGGTGGCATGTACATGGCCTCCATGTAAAGACCCGAGGCATCAGAAACGGCGCCGTACGCGGAATCAAAGTTCTTCCCATTCTTCTGGAAATCCTGAGCCGGATGTTGAGCCGTTTGCGCGGCGAGTGAAATCGCCGGAAGGCAGACCGACGTGAACAATATCCTCGCAGGAACAAATCTCCGCTTTGCGATCCACTGGCAGCTCATGACTTTCTCCGATGACAGTGCAACCTAGGCAATGATTCGGCTGAATTGCTTTGAGCAAATTCCCCAACGATCCGCAGCTCGACTCTTGGCGTCACTCGTCCGAGCCGTCCCATTCCATCGTGAAAATCCTCCCGTCGTCCGTTGCGGATTCATTGTCGAGCATTCAAAGAATTGCCTTCGCGAATCAGAAATTGTACTTCAAAGCAAATTGAATGATTCTCGGTGCGACCGTCGTCGCTGTGATCGCGCCGAATGTTGCCAGAGGCAGGATGGAAGCAGGATTCGCGAACTGTGGCGTATTGAACGCATTAAAGAATTCCGTGCGGAATTCTATGTTGGAGTTCTCTCGCAGCCATCCGACGGGTGTCACCTTAACGATCGCGAAGTCCACGTTGTGCTGTCCCGGTCCCCGCACAGCCCCGCGTCCGATCGTGCCGAGACCAAAACCGTCGCCGACAACCGGCGGAGGACAGAACGCTGCAGTATTCAGATAGTCGGCCAGATTATTCTCAACCGATCCAGGTGTTTTGAGCTGACCGTCTGTAAATCCCGGGCAGACCTGCCCATATCGATATCCAGATACTCGAAATGCAATGATTGAACCAGCGCGTTGATCTTGGATGGGAACCGGTGTTCCGCTTTGCACGGTAACCACGCCGGACGACTGCCAGCCGCTGAGCATCTTGCCAACGAAGTCGGTGCGCTCTTTGGGTTGAGGCAATGCCCATAAGTAACTGAAAACGAAGCGGTGCGCTCGGTCGAAATCCGATGGGCCCCATTCCAAGCTCCGCGCCAAGTTGCCGTCACCGGGAAAGCGACCGCCCCTTCCGGAATCGAAGCCAATGGTTGTGTCGGAGAGATCATCGAGAGTCTTGCTCCATGTGTAAGAGCCCAGAAACTGCAGACCGTGATTGAACCGTTTGGTAATGCTGGTTTGTAGTCCGTTGTACCAAGAATCAAAATTCGTTTCATTATCCAGCAATGACGTGTAACCGACAAACGGCACGCGTTGCTGGGCGTTGGCAACGGTATTGGTCGTAATACTGTTAACAGGATTGGTCGGACTAGCAAGCAACGGCGTATTCAAATCGGCCGTCCCGTAAAGACGTTCGCCCCGCGCTCCCACGTATCCAACTTCCCACAAAAATCCTGGCACAAATTCATACTGCAAGTTGAGATTCCACTGCTGGATGAGTGGAGCGCTTAAGTTATTCGAGATGACCGAGTGCGCCGCGATCGCGCTCGTGGGAAAAGTAACCGGCCAGAAGGGGGTTGCAGGAAGCGGGGGATTCCACGGCACTTGGAACGTCGCCGCGGTATTCTGAACACCGGTAAAGGACTGCAGTGCGTTAAAGGGAGGCTCCAAGAGGAGCTGGAGAAAGTCGTTGCCGGCTAGACGCGAATAAAAAATTCCATATCCTGCACGAACCACGACCCGATCAGTTCGCGCGAAGGGCCTCCAAGCAACGCCGAACCGCGGAGCCCAAAAGTTGTTCTGGACATTACCGCAGCAACCTTTGTTGCCGGTGCTCATGACCGCAGGACTGCCAACCGAGTCCAAAACGCTCTTGGGAAAGTTTGTCGGAACTATGTACCCGGATAGCGTGCCACCGGCCGGTGGGGGATTGATGGCCAGTGCGGGATCGAAGTTCGTCATAAACCCGCGTGCCTCGGATACGTCTCCGTAATAGTCCCAGCGCACACCGATGTTGAAGGTTAGTTGCGAGTTGGCCTTGAAGTCATCCTGCAGATAAGCGGAATAATCGACAACCCGAAACTGGCGATCGGTTATCCCGCTGATTGCGCTCTCCGAGAAGATATTGCTGAAGTTACTTCCGTTCTCCGCGCCGCTCATTCCAAGCAAGAAGTCCGGGAAGCTCTCAAAGGTCAGGCTTCCTCGCTTATTCCCAAACAGATTGAAATTATCTCTGATGGGATCAACCTCGAATCCTCCCCGGAGACTATGTCCGCCATGAACGAATGAAATCTGATCGCCCGCGGTAAATCCGGTAACGGCGGTGTCGAAGAAATCGTTGTTGTTACCGCCAAGCGTGAATAAGCCCGTCACAATGATTTGCGGCAGTACGGTCGTTTGACCGGTGCCGGTCATGCCGATCTCGGTGGTCGTGGTCGGCTGCAAGTTTATGAGGCTTCCCGTGTTCCGCAGTCCGCTGACCGTGACGGTATTCACCACACTGGGGGTCAGCACGGAAACCAGCTTCACAACCAGACTTTGGTTTCCAAAATTATCCAGGCCGCCGTTACCCGGCACGTTGGATCCGGAATTCGTGAAAGCTGGGGATTCGGGGTCTCGGGACCAAAAATATCGGGCGCTGAGAATGTTGCTTTTATTGATTGTGAAATCCATGTTGTAAATGACCTGGTCCTCTGTGAAGGCGGAAACATTACTGAAGACAGAGAACCCTTCCCCGTTCGGTTCAATTAGCTGTGGTGTCGGAATCACAAACGTGCCGTTCGGCAGCTTCTGGTTCAGGAGCGCGAGCGCCACGGGATTGATATTCGAGCCGTCGCAGGCGACTGCCACGCCCCCTTGAGCGCCACTCTTCCCGCAAAACGTCTGCCCGAGCGTAGGGGCGGAGCGATCATTCGTGAGCGGCGGAAGAAAAGCGCTTTGCAGCGAGTTCGCGCCAACCCCGTTGCGTTGGCGGGTGCCCTGATAGGAGGCGAAGAAAAAGAGTCTATCCTTTAATATTGGCCCTCCAAATGTGCCTCCGAATTGATTCTGCTTAAGGACGGGCCGGGGCCGACCGTTCCTCTTGAGAAAGAAGTCGTTTGCGTTGAAAACGTTATTTCGGAAATACTCAAATGCGTTGCCATGAAAAGCGTTCGAGCCGGATTTGGTGACCACATTTACGTTTGCGCCTGAGCTTCGGCCATACCCGGCGTCATACAGGCTGGTCTGAACTTTGAACTCTTCGATGGCATCCGGATTCGGAATGGCAATGCCGGTGTATCCAAGCCAGTCGCCGGCCTTCGCGGTACCGAAATTGTTTATGTGCACTCCGTCCATCTGGTAGTCGTTGTCTATGGCCCGGCCCCCATTGACGAAGATGTCCGGAGAGTTCCTTCCCAGCGCGCCGGCGTTATTTACGTCCGCTTGCACGCCGGTATAGAGGTTCAATATCTGCGTATAGTTGCGTGTGACCAGGGGCAAATTATCGACGGTCTGTTCGTTTACCACGCGGCCCAGCGTTGTGGATTCAGTCTGGGCCAGCACGGTCTCAGCCTGCACCGTAACGGTTTGGGATGTGGATCCTACGGTCAACGCCATATTGAGTTCTTCTGATTCTGTGACGTTGATCATCACCGACGGCGTCTTGTAGGTCTTAAAGTTGGTAGCTTGTACTTCGACCGCATACTGGCCAGGAGAGAGCAGGGCAATCTTGTACACGCCGGTGGAATCGGTCTTCACACTCCTGGTGGTTCCCGTGGCCAAACTGCTTACCGTTACGGTCGCGTCAGGTACAACTGCTCCCGAAGAATCGGTTACCCTCCCGACGAGCGCCCCCGTCGAAGGCGTTTGGGCTTCGGAGACGGGGCACAAGACGAGCAAGAAGGCCGCCGCGAGCGTGAGTATTAGCTTTGGAAGGGCAACGCGAACCTTTTTCGTCATAAGCACTGCTCCACCTCCGATTTCCGTAAGGCTCTTTTACCTGCGAGCGGAAGAATTAGGCAATGGCCAACACATGATTTGTTTGTTGTCGGCTAATGCATTGAAAAATTAACAGTTGTGTCTCTACGTTATCGTTCCCTTGACAGTTGACTTCCCAAAGAAACTGCGTCAGAATTCGGGATGTTTTCGCAAAACCCGCAAGTAGCCGCACCGACTCTGTGTTTTGGTGTTTTTGAACTGGACCTCCAGAGCAGTGAGCTTCGAAAAGCGGGCAGGCTGATCAAGCTATCCCCGCAACCGCTGCGAATTCTGACCCTCCTGGCAACCCGTAAGGATCTGGTGACGCGCGATGAGATTCAAAAGCAAATCTGGAGCGACGCCACCTATGTCGATTTCGAGCGAGGAATCAATCACTGCATTAGTCAGATCCGGTCAGCCCTAGATGACAATACGGGAACGCCGCGCTACGTTCAGACTCTACCCCGTCGTGGGTATCGTTTCGTTGCCCCGGTCACAGAACGAGAACACGAGCAGATCCAGCCGCCGGAACGTAGTCCCTCCGCGGAACCCAGAATCTCAGCGAGGTTTGCGCTCGTTGCGTTTTGCTTGACCGTCGTTCTGGCGGGTAGCGTTTTCGGTTGGAAACACATTTCGTCGGAACACAATGTACAGCGATCGAAAGTTCCACTGGCTGTGCTTCCGTTCGTTAACCTGAGCGGTGATCCGCAACAGGATTATTTTGCGGAGGGCATGACGGAAGCCCTGATTACTCAACTGGGGAAGTTTGGCCGTCTGCGCGTGATTTCGAACCAAACGGCCATGCATTTCAACGGAATTAACAGTCCTTGGAACGAAATTGCGCGGCAATTAAACGTAAATGAGATCGTCAAAGGATTCGTCCTGCAGTCCAACGGGAAGGTACGGATCAGCGCCCAGCTGATTGACCCCGCGTCAGGCACTTACGTTTGGACGGGCAGTTACGAGAGCGATCTTCGCGACGTCCTGACGATACAAAGAGAAGTCGCCGATGGAATCGCGTCTAAAATTAGAGTCACGATGACGCCGCAGGAGCGGCAAAGGGTTCGCAGTACTGAGGAGGTCAATCCGGTCGCCCACGAGGCTTACCTGAGAGGCCGGTATTATTGGAACAAGAGAACGCGACAGGCGCTCGATAAAAGCATCGAATATTTCTTCAACGCTGTAAAAGAAGACCCGAATTATGCGGAAGCGTACGTGGGATTGGCGGACTCCTATAATTTGCTCGCCTACTCCGGTGCCGTGCCACCCAAAATAGCTTATCCAGAGGCGACGGCGGCGGCAATGAAGGCACTTCAACTGGACGATACGTCGGCTGATGCGCACACTTCTTTGGCGGACATTCGGTCCGTCTATGAATGGAAATGGTCCGAGGCGGAAGCCGAGTATCGCCGCGCAATTGAACTCAACTCGAGCTATGCGATCGCTCATCAATGGTACGCGTCCTATCTCAGCGCTATGGGCCGCCCCGATGAGAGCGTTCTGGAGGCAAAACAAGCTCTTGTGTTGGATCCTCTGTCCCTGGTGATCAACTCGAACGTGGGATGGAGCTATTATCTCGCTGGAAGATACGACGACGCGATTGCAAGTTGGCAGTCAACTCTGGAAATGGATTCTGATTTTGGGTTGGCGCACCTGGACATTGGGCGCGCCTATCAGCAAAAGAATATGAATGAATCCGCCATCTCGGAGACGATTAAAGCGATCGCTCTCTCCGGCGAAACACCCGCAGCGCTCGCGGCGCTGGGCTACTCCTACGCTGCCGCCGGCAAGCCCACGCAAACGATCGAAATTGTAAACCGACTAAAGACCATGGCTAAGACTAGCTACGTCCCGGCATATGACCTAGCCGTTCTCTATGCGGGACTCGGCAGACGAGACGAAGCGCTCAATTGGTTGCAGGAGGCTTATGGAGAACGTTGTGGCGAATTGCTTTACATTAAGGTTGACCCACGCTTAGATAACCTTCACGACGATCCCCGATTCGTGGCCCTGACAAGGGACATGGGACTGCAGTGACTGGGTTCAGCTTACAACGGAAAAAGGGTCGGAAAACTGCCTAAAATTAGGGCCATTCGTTTGGCTCCGGGATTCGCTCAACTGGGGCTCGAAAGCGCCTGCGACTTCCCGGCCTTCTCCGCTCAAGCTTGCCTGTCTTGTTCATGGCCTCTTGCGATTCTGGCGGATTCCGGTACAAGGCCTTTTTCTGCCGCTCCTTTTCCTGGGCACGGCTTCGGGCGAATTCCTGCGCCCGGCAGCTTCGCGTCTTCTGCTTTCCCGGTTCCTCCCGAAAACCACCCGGGTCCCTCCCGGAATACAGCCGCTCGCCTTGGGAGCAGTGGCCCTCGCTTTGGGGTGCCTCAGGAAAATGGGGCAAAAAAAGGAGAAAGACATGTACCTCAATTCCGTAACCATCGTAGGATTCGCCGGAGCCGATCCCGAGCCGCGCCAAGCGAAGGGCAACGGCACGAAATTCACCGTGCTTTCGGTCGCCACGCAGCGCTCCTGGAAAAACGCCGACGACGAATGGGTCTCAAAGACCGAGTGGCACCGGGTCGCGATCTTCCGCACGCGCCTGGCGCAATACGTTCTCGACAACATCCGGAAAGGCTTGCACGTACTCGTCGAAGGCAGCCTCATCAGCTCGATCTACGAGCGTCCCGGCAAAGGCAAGAAAGACGCCGCGACGAAGATCACCTCGTGGTCCATTCGGGCCGACGCCGTGCGCCGGCTCGACCGCGGCGAACCGGAACCGGAGGCCATCACTTCCCGTTCCAGTGCTGCGGAGGAAGCTCCCGAAACGTCTGTTGAGGCTCCCTACTGAGGCATCGGCACACAGGCCCCGGCGAGAGCCGGGGCCTTTTTTTTGTGCTGGCCGCACTTCCGACCGATCCCGCAGAAGTTCGCCGCTGTGGCGCGTCGCGTAGCAGCATATCTTCCTGCACATGCGGCCTCCGTTTCCGGCCGCTCGTGCCTCGGGGACCGCGCCTTGCCAGCCAGCGGGCTCGGCCCCGAAAACGACTGGCGCCGTCCCCCTCCCGCCGTATTCACCGAACCATGTCCGAGCATACGGAACAGGCCCGTTTTCTTGGCAAACGGCCCTCGGCGCCGGAGCAGCGTCATGATGGCCGGAAGCGACTGCGGTTGCCTGATCTGCCGTCTGGAGGCGAGTCTCCTCGTGAAGATTGGTGCCTCAAAGTCGCGTAGTGTTTATTGATGACTTTGCGCGAAGCGTTTACCAGCGTCGGACTCAAGTCCCGGTAAACGCTGCCAGCTCAACCGGTCGATGCAACACCATCTAGCGCATTGATTCGGCAATGGTTCTCCGAGAGAACCCTCTGTTTATCTGCACTCGATCGAAACCTAGCCAGGGCAGCGTTCCGGCTGGTCTGGCCCTAGCGAGCGAATTTGGCTTTTGTTTTCAATGCAAG
>Ga0209006_10000420_pt1 | contig 41270 bp, 29 predicted proteins | sample JacPin_JW_Ref_O2_FD_188567 | JGI IMG/M metagenome (GOLD analysis project Ga0209006, IMG submission 188567) | Forest soil microbial communities from Algoma, Ontario, Canada - Jack Pine, Ontario site 1_JW_Ref_O2 (SPAdes) (version 2) | ecosystem: Environmental > Terrestrial > Soil > Boreal... | reverse complement strand
CCTCTTGACGGTGGTCAGCGGCGCCAACATCGCTATCTGGCTCCTGCTATATCGTGAATTCCATACCGGCCTCGCATCGCGCTTTACCAGCGGTTCGAGCACTGAGCTTATGCTGCTCCTGAGTGCGGCGTATGTTTTTGGCTGCGCGTTCAGGTCGCTGCTTCCGCGCGCCGACGTTCAGCGGGTTTGCTTGTTCGACACGTGGTTGTCGAGCGTCGTCGTGGGACGGTCCGTCGCCACTTTGGCCGAGCTGTGCTTCGCGGCGCAGTGGACCATTGTCCTCCTGCGACTCGGCACAATGACGGGATCGGATACGACCTTGAACGTGGCTTTCGCGATCTTGCCTCTTATTCTCATTGCCGAAGGTTTCTCGTGGTATGCCGTCCTGACCACCAACTATCTCGGCACGGCAATCGAGAATTCGATCTGGGCTGTCACTTTCGCCGCAATCGGAATCGGGCTCGCCCGCCTGGTGCCGGATGTTGACGGCTCGGTTCGGATCGCTCTTGCGATCGCGTGCATTGGGATCGCCGGCTATCTCATCTTCCTCCTGACCGTCGACGTACCGATGTATGTCGGCCGATGGCGAGACAAAGCGGCCAACGGAAGCCGGCGTCTGCGGCCGCTTGAGGGACTACGCGACGCGAGCACGCGCTGGGTGGTGACGCGCGATTTTGCCGCGTGGAAGGACGAGATTATGTGGATGTCGCTTTATTTCAGCGCGGCAGTCTGGTCGAGCCTCGCGCTCTGTGTTTTCTACGCACTTCAGAATCGGTGAGCTTTCTGACGTGAACCTCGGTCCAACGACGCGGCCGACATCTAAACTTCTTCGTAGACGTCGATCTCCAGCGCTCCCGGCAGCATGGCCCGCCAGCCTTGCAAATAGACTTGAAAGCGCGCGTCGCTGGCGATGGACTGCCGGTTCATTTCGAAAGATTCCGCCGTCTCGTACTCGATCACCTGGATGAATTTTGTTGCATCGTCGGCATTGCGGAGCAAACGGAAATGCGCTTTGCCGAACATCTGATAAAACGGCGCCGCCGCCTTCATCATGGTCAACAGATGTTCGGATTCGCCACCAGGAATCGTGAATTTCAGATGCAGCGTCCGCCAGATTTTTGCATCTTCGTTGCTCATCACTTCTAATCCTCAAAGTCCCCGCGCTCCAGGGACGGGCCGATCGACTACATCCCGCAAGGTAATCGCCGAAGCCGCCGGCCTCGAAAGAATCATAGCCTACTTGAAAGTCTCACGGAAACGGTGGCCCGGATAGACGCCCAGAATCTTCAGCGATTTCGGCCGGGACACGAATTCGAGCTCTTCGAGCGCGAGTTCCAGCGCGCGGTCCTTCGGATGTCCCTGTACATCGGCGTAAAACTGCGTCGCGGCGAAGCTGCCGTTGACCATGTAGCTTTCGAGCTTGGTCATGTTGATACCGTTAGTGGCAAAGCCGCCGAGCGCCTTGTAAAGCGCAGCCGGAATGTTACGGACTTCGAACACAAACGTCGTGACGACGTGCAGCTCCTTACGGTTCGCCCATTTCGGCTTGCGGGCGAGCACGACAAAGCGTGTGGTGTTGTGCTTGGCGTCGGCCACGTCTTTCTTGAGGATTTGCAGCCCGTAGATTTTTGCGGCCAAACCCGTGGCCAGCGCTGCACGGGTAATGTCGCCCGCTTCCGCTACTTCGCGTGCCGCACCCGCAGTGTCGGCGGCGACCACCGCCCTGATGCCGAGTTTACGGATGATGCGGCGACATTGCCCGAGGGCGTGGACGTGACTCTCGACGGTGCGGATGGTCTTGAGCGTCGCGCCGCGCGGCGCCATGAGCTGATGCTGTACCGGCAGAAACCATTCACCGACGATGTGCAGCCCGGACCGCGGCATCAAGTGGTGAATGTCGGCGACCCGCCCGGCGATGGAATTGTCGATGGGGATCATCGCGAGCTTTGCCCTGCCCCCGCGTACCGCCGCGAATGCATCTTCGAAGGTCGGACAGGGCAGCGGCTCGTGGCTCGGATAAGCCTGGTTGCAGGCGATATGCGAGTTGGCGCCCGGCTCACCCTGAAATGCGATCCGCTTGGGTCGTCTCATAGGCGCTCCGATAGCACGGCGCGAGCCCGCGCCAAATCCGCTGGCGTATCGACCCCCAAGGGAACGGAATCCACGATAGCCACGTCGATACGCATGCCGGCCTCCAGCGCACGCAATTGTTCGAGCTTTTCTCGCTGCTCGAGCGGCGACGGTGGAAGCTTGACGAAGCGCTCTAGGGCCGCACGGCGGAAGGCGTAGATTCCGATGTGGTGATAAAGCGGCCCCTCGCCATACGGGGCGGTCGTGCGGGTAAAGTAGAGCGCGCGCATGCGGCCGCGCGCGACCGAAGTTCCAACGACCTTGACAACATTCGGATCGTCGCGCTCGGCGGCATGCGAAATCTCTGCCGCAAGCGTCGCAATATCGACAGTCGCGTCCGACAGCGGCGCCAATGACGCCACAATATCCGAAGACGCAATGCTCGGCAGATCAGCTTGCAAGTTAATGACGATTCCGGCGCGGCGTTCTGGATCGATCTTACCGAGCGCCTCGAAGATGCGGTCCGAACCGGACCCATGGTCGGGGCTGGTCATCACCGCGCGTCCGCCTGCCTTTTGCACGGCTTCCCCGATCTCCGGCGCGTCGGTCGCCACAAAAACCGGCCCGAGATCCGCTGCTTCGGCGCGTTGCAAAACGCGCACGACCATCGGCGTTCCGGCGATGTCGGCCAGCGGCTTTCCCGGCAGCCTGGTTGCGCCCAAACGCGCCGGAATAATAATGAGAATGTCGACCATCGAAAGGCAAATCCCGCCCCTGCTTATACGGGTTGCAAATCGGGCGGCAAACTGGCTATCTCTGCGCCTCCCGCCCCCATTCAACGGTACGGAGCCGTTGCCTGATGCATTCGTTCGAAATCAACAAGATTCTGGGCGCCCTCCTGGGCACGTGCCTCGCGCTCCTTATCATTCACATCGCCTCGGGGGCGCTACTCGCTCCGCCGGTAGTGGCTAAGCCGGGCTACGAGATTGCCGTGAAAGAGGAAGAGCCGGCGAAAGCAGGTGGTGAGAAAGCGGCCGCGGCAGAGCCGATCGAAAATCTGCTTGCCGGCGCATCCGTCGAGCACGGAGCGCAAGTCGCCAAGCAATGCCAAGTTTGCCACAACCTGCAAGAGGGCCAGGGGCCCAAAATCGGACCCGACCTCTACGGCGTTGTCGGTCGCCAGGTCGCCACCGTGGCGAATTTTCATTACACTGACGCCTTAAAGGCGAAGGGCGGCACGTGGACCTTTGACGCCCTCAATAAATGGCTCGACGATCCTCGCGCTGACGTCCCCGGCACCGCCATGACCTTCGCCGGAATCAAGAGCGAGAAACAGCGCGCCGACGTCATCGCGTACCTGGACACGTTGTCGAAAAGTCCGGTTCCTCTACCTAAGGCGCAAGGCGGCAATACCGGCGCGAAACCTGAAGCGGCGGTGCCGGCCAATCCGCCGGCAAAGCAATAACGTTAATCATCCGGCGCCCAAGCGGCTTAAGCGCACGCGGTTGTGAAGTCCAATTCGTCGCGGCGTCCGGCGACCCGCTGGCGCCGCTATGAAAAAGCCCATAATCAGCGTCATTCGCGGGCTGACGAACGCTATCTGATTGGAGCCTTGCAAGTGAACCGCCGGACTTTGCTTAAATCTACGATTGCCGCGTTAGCGGCGGGACAATCTTTGCCGCGATGGACAATGCCGGCACGCGCGCAAGAGAAAATTTGGCGCCATGGTCTGTCGCTGTTCGGCGATCTGAAATATCCCGCCGATTTTAAGCATTTCGATTACGTCAATTCTGCCGCGCCGAAAGCCGGGTCGATAAGAGAGGTCGCCATCGGTGGCTTTGACAGCTTCAACCTCGCAGTAGCGGACGTTAAGGGGCAGATCGCCGCGGGCTTGGGCCTCATTTACGAAACTCTCCTGATTTCCTCGCTTGACGAGGTTTCGACCGAATACGGCTTGATTGCCGAAGCCGTCAGTCACCCCGATGATTTTTCGTCTGCCACCTATCGGCTGCGTGCCGAAGCGAAGTGGCACGACGGCCAGCCGATCACGCCGGAGGACGCAATTTTTTCCTTTGGCGCCTTCAGGCAATACAGCCCTCAATTCGCAGCGTACAACCGCCACGTCGTAAGGCTGGAAAAGACGGGCGACCGCGAAATCACATTTACCTTCGACGGTCCGGGAAATCGCGAGCTTCCGCAAATCGTCGGCCAGCTCATGATCCTCCCCAAACATTGGTGGGAAGGCGCCGACAAAGAAGGCAAGAAACGCAACATCGGCGAAACTACACTGGACGCGCCGCTCGGTTCAGGTCCCTACCGGATCAAGGAGTTCTCAGCTGGCCGAAGCGTCGTCTATGAGCGAGTAAACGACTACTGGGGCAAAGACCTCAACGTAAATGTCGGGCGCAACAACTTTGACCAGCTCGGTTTCGAATATTACCGCGACACTTTGGTCGCTCTCGAAGCTTTCAGGGGAAACAAGGTCGATTGGCGAAGCGAGAATAGTGCGAAGAACTGGGCGACCGCCTATGATTTTCCTGCGGTCGCTGAAAAGCGCGTAATCAAGGAAGAGTTTCCCGTCTTGAGCCGCGGCATAATGCAAGCGTTCGTGTTCAATACTCGCCGCGCAAAATTCCAAGACCCGCGGGTGCGCCTCGCCCTGAATTTTGCTTTCGATTTCGAGGAAATGAACAAGCAGATCTTCTTCGGGCAATACAAACGCATCACCAGTTACTTCGAAGGCACCGAGCTTGCCTCAAGCGGCCTGCCGGAAGGACGCGAGCTCGAAATCCTGCAAGCGGTTCGCGATCAAACACCACCCGAAGTTTTCACCACGCCCTATTCCAATCCTGTCGGCGGCAATCCGCAGGCCGTTCGCAACAATTTGCGCGAGGCGATCCGGCTCTTCAAAGAAGCCGGTTATGAAATTCGCAATGAGCGAATGCTCAATAGCAAGACTAACGAACCACTGACTATTGAATTTCTTGCCGAAGACCCGAGCTTCGAGCGAGTTTTTTTGTTTTATAAACCCTCTCTCGATCGTCTCGGTATCGGCGTTTCCGTTCGCACCGTCGACGTGTCGCAGTACGAAAACCGGCTGCGGAGCTGGGATTACGACGCGATCACCTCCACATGGCCGGAATCGCTCTCGCCCGGCAACGAACAGCGCGCCTACTGGGGCTCGCAGGCCGCGGACCAAGTCGGATCGCCCAACTATATCGGCATAAAAAATCCGGCAGTTGATTCGATAATCAATGAGATAATCTTCGCGAAGAGCCGGGCCGATCTCGTCGCCGCCACCAAGGCGCTCGACCGCGTGCTGTTGTGGAATCACTACGTCGTTCCGCAATGGGCCTACCCTTATGAGCGCACGGCGCGCTGGGATCGCTTTGGTCATCCCGCAACGCTGCCAAAGTATGGCGCCTCCGGCTTCCCCAGCATTTGGTGGTGGGATGCCGAGAAGGCGGCCAAGACCGGAAGCCGTCAGTAATGAAATGAACGCACTGACGCGCCGATCCGTTCTCAAGCTGACCGCCGGCGTGGCTGCGGCGAACGCATCTTCCCTCGGAACGCGCGCCGAAGACGAAGTTGAGTCGCACGGCATGTCAGCCTTTGGCGACCTCGCCTACCCCGCCGACTTCCAGCATTTTAGTTACGTGAATCCGCGCGCGCCGAAGGGCGGCACGTTCTCGCAAATCGGTCCTGACCGGCAATTCAACCAGAACTTCCTGACCTTCAATTCGCTCAACAGTTACATCCTCAAAGGCGATGCCGCTCAAGGGATGCAATCGACGTTCGCAACACTGATGGTGCGTTGCGGCGACGAACCCGACGCCATGTACGGGCTCGCGGCGGAAAAAGTCCGGCGCTCGGCCGACGGCCTGACCTACCGATTTTTTGTCCGCCCGCAGGCACGATTTCACGACGGCACCCGCCTCACCGCGGTCGACGTGGCTTTTTCGCTAAATATCCTCAAGCAAAAAGGCCACCCGCTGATCACCCAATCGATGCGCGATTTTATCGGCGCACAAGCCGAGAGCGACACTATCGTGGTCGCCAGGTTCGCACCGCAGCGCGCCCGCGACGTGCCGCTTCTCGTCGCCGAGATGCCGATTTTTTCCAAAACGTATTACGCGGCAAAGCCGTTCGAGGAATCGACGCTCGATGTGCCGCTCGGTTCGGGCGCATACCGAGTCGGCCGCTTCGAGCCTGGCCGTTACATTGAATATAACCGCGTGGCCGACTGGTGGGGTGCCGATCTTCCGGTCGCCCGCGGACAAAATAATTTCGACGTAGTGCGCTTCGAGTATTACCGGGACCGCGACGTCGGCTTCCAGGGTTTTACTGCTGAGAATTATCTGTTTCGCGAAGAATTCACGTCGCGCACTTGGGCGACGCGTTACGACTTTCCCGCGATCAAGGACGGCAGGGTCAAGAAAGACATTATTGCCGACGACACGCCGTCGGGCGCTCAGGGCTGGTTCATCAACACGCGGCGGCCGAAATTCGCCGATCCACGCGTGCGCGAGGCATTATGCAACGCGTTTGATTTCGAGTGGACCAACAAGACCATAATGTACGGCTCTTATGAGCGCACCGTATCGGTGTTTCAGAACTCCGACATGATGGCGAAAGGGCCGCCCGGCGGCGATGAACTCGCGCTGCTTGAACCGTTCCGCGGCCATGTGCCGGACGAAGTATTCGGCGAGCCCTATGTGCCGCCGATGTCGGACGGCTCCGGCCAGGACCGCGCGCTGCTCCGCAAAGCAACGCAGCTTCTCAAAGATGCCGGCTGCGCCGTCACTGCAGGCAAGCGCATGCTGCCGAGCGGCGAGCCTTTGAGCATCGAGTTTTTAATCGACGAGCCGACCTTCGAGCCGCACCACATGCCGTTCATCAAAAATCTCGGCACGCTGGGCATTGACGCTTCGTTGCGGATTGTCGACCCGGTGCAATACCGTGCCCGCCGCGATGGTTTTGACTTCGACGTCACGGTCGACCGCTTCAGCTTCTCCGCCACGCCCGGTGATTCGCTGCGCTCTTTTTTCTCCTCGCAGGCCGCTGCGTTGAAAGGTTCCAACAACCTCGCCGGCATAGCCGATCCGGCAATCGACGCCCTCATCGACCGCATCATCGCCGCGCCCACGAGACCCTCGCTGACCGTCGCGTGCCGTGCGCTCGATCGTTTAATCCGCGTTGGCCACTATTGGATTCCGCATTGGTACAAGCCCTCCCATTGGATCGCTTATTGGGATGTCTTCGGCCGGCCGCCAGCCCAGCCCCGCTATTTCCGCGGCATTCCGGAAACTTGGTGGTATGACGCCGATAAAGCGGCAAGAATCCAGCGCGCCGGCTGAACGCGCCATGCTATACGGCACCGGTCGCGCGTAAGGACGTTGTCTCGTCGTCACGGTCGAAAGGTCGGCGGTTCGCCGGTCGCATTGGAGTCCTATGACCGCCTATATTGTCCGCCGCGTCCTGTTCATGATTCCCACCATTTTCGGGATCATGCTGGTCTCGTTCGTCGTCGTGCAGTTCGCGCCCGGCGGCCCGGTCGAGCGCGTTATCGCGCAACTGTCCGGCAACGATACCGGCGCTACCTCGCGCATTTCCGGCTCAGCCGGCGGCGACTTTGGCAACCGCGGCGCGATCCAGTCGGGCGCCCAGATGGACATCAATTCCAAATACCGCGGCGCCCAGGGCCTCGATCCCGAATTCATCAAGAGCCTCGAAAAGCAATTCGGCTTCGACAAACCGGCTTACGAGCGGTTCTTTCTAATGCTGTGGAACTACGTGCGCTTCGATTTTGGCAAAAGCTATTTCCGCGACATTAGCGTCCTGCAACTCATCAAGGAAAAACTGCCGGTTTCCATCTCACTCGGCATCTGGATGACGCTTTTGAGCTATCTGATTTCGATCCCGCTCGGTATCCGCAAGGCGGTGCGCGACGGCACGCAATTCGATGTATGGACCTCGGGCGTGATCATTATCGGTTACGCCATTCCCGGCTTCCTGTTCGCCATCCTTCTCATCATTTTGTTTGCCGGCGGCTCGTTCTTCCAGATTTTTCCGCTCCGCGGACTCACATCCGACGGATGGGAGCAGTTTTCGTGGTGGCACAAAATTCTCGATTACTTCTGGCACCTGACGCTGCCGATTATTTCCATGGGGCTCGCGGCGTTTGCCACCATGACGCTGTTGACCAAAAACTCCTTCCTTGAAGAGCTGCGCAAACAATATGTGCTGACGGCGCGCGCTAAAGGCTGCAGCGAGCGGCAGGTGCTCTACGGCCACATTTTCCGCAACGCCATGCTACTGGTGATTGCCGGGTTTCCCGCGGCATTTGTCGGCGCCTTTTTCGCCGGCGCGCTTTTGATTGAAACCATTTTCTCGCTCGACGGCCTCGGACTGTTGAGTTTCGAAAGCGTGCTCAACCGGGATTATCCCGTGGTGTTCGCTAATCTCTACATTTTCGCCCTGGTCGGCCTAGTGGTGAATTTGATCTCCGACCTGACCTACACCTGGATCGATCCGCGCATCGACTTCGAGACGCGGGAGGTCTAGGTGGTCGTCAAGGCCTACGAAGAAGAGCCCATCGACACGCCGGCCGCCAAGCGGGAAACCGGCCCGGAGCTCATGCCGGATATCGAGCCCACCGGGCCGCTTGGCCCCCCGGCCGGGCCGCCGCGCTTTGCCCTTTCACCAATAAACACGCGCCGCTGGCGAAACTTCAAGACCAACCGCCGTGGGTTCTGGTCGCTCTGGCTCTTTCTCGTGCTCTTTATCGCCTCGCTGTTCGCCGACGTTATCGCCAACGACAAGCCGATTTATGTCAGCTACGCCGGCAAGTCTTATTTCCCCTCTTTCTTCACCTATCCGGAAACTACTTTCGGTGGCGACTTCGAAACCGCGACCGACTACCGCGATCCTTTCGTGCAAAAGCTGATAGCCGACAAGGGCGGCAGCGTGATCTGGGCGCCAATCCGCTACTCCTACGATACGCATAATCTCGATTTGCCAACCCCTGCCCCGTCGCCGCCGACCTGGATGCTGTCGGAAGCACAATGCAAAACCGTCGTGGAGCACAAGCACCTCCACGGCTGCGGCGATCTCGAATACAACTGGCTCGGCACCGACGACGAAGGCCGGGATGTGCTTGCGCGTCTGATCTACGGCTTCCGTGTTTCGGTCCTGTTCGGCCTGATCCTGACCATCGTCTCGTCGATCATCGGCGTGGCGGCCGGCGCGGTGCAAGGCTATTTCGGCGGGTGGACCGACCTCCTGTTCCAGCGTTTCCTTGAAATCTGGACCTCTGTGCCTGAGCTTTATCTACTGCTAATCATTTCCTCCGTGCTGGTGCCCGGGTTCTTCGTGTTGCTTGGCATCCTGCTCCTGTTCTCATGGACTAGGCTAGTCGGCCTGGTGCGCGCCGAATTCCTGCGCGGCCGCAATTTCGAATATATCCAGGCTGCGCGCGCACTTGGCGTATCGAACGCCGTCATCATGTTCCGTCATCTATTGCCCAACGCCATGGTCGCCACTCTGACGTTCCTGCCGTTCATCATGTCGTCGTCGGTGATGACCCTCACCGCGCTCGATTTCCTCGGTTTCGGCCTGCCCCCGGGTTCGCCGTCGCTCGGCGAACTGCTCTCTCAAGGAAAAGCCAACGTCCAGGCGCCGTGGCTCGGACTGACCGGCTTCTTCACGGTTGCGCTGATGCTTTCGCTGCTGATTTTCGTTGGCGAAGCGGTGCGCGACGCCTTCGATCCGCGGAAAACATTCAGATGACAGCGGGATTTGAATGACCGAGCCCCTTCTCGCCGTCCGCGATCTTTCCGTCACTTTTCATTCGAGCGGCCGCACGACGCTCGCAGTCGATCGCGTCTCGTTCGATATCCGTAAGGGTGAAACGGTGGCGCTGGTCGGCGAATCCGGTTCGGGCAAATCGGTGACGGCGCTATCGATTCTGAAGCTTTTGCCTTATCCGGCCGCGCGCCACCCGTCAGGCGAAATCCTGTTCAAGGGTCGCGATCTCTTACCGCTCTCAGAGCGCGACATGCGCCGCGTGCGCGGCGACGACGTCACCATCGTGTTCCAGGAGCCGATGACGTCGCTCAATCCGCTTCACACAATCGAAAAACAGATCGCAGAGATTTTGCTGCTGCATCGCGGGCTCTCCGGCACCGCAGCGCGGGCGCGAACCTTAGAGGTGCTAACGCAGGTCGGAATACCCGATCCGCAGAGCCGCCTCGCGAGCTATCCGCACCAGCTTTCCGGCGGCCAGCGCCAGCGCGTCATGATCGCCATGGCGCTGGCCAACGAACCGGACCTGTTGATCGCGGACGAACCGACCACCGCGCTCGATGTCACTGTGCAGGCGCAAATTATCGAGCTGCTACAGGACATTCAGAAGCGCCTCGGCATGTCGCTTCTCTTCATCACCCACGATCTCGGCATTGTGCGCAGGATCGCGCAACGGGTATGCGTGATGAAGGAAGGCAAGATCGTCGAGCAAGGCGATGTCGAGCGCGTATTCGCTGCGCCCACGCATCCCTATACGCGGGCGCTCCTTGCCGCCGAGCCCAAGCCGGATCCGGCGCCGCCGCAACCGCAAGCGCCAATCGTATTGCAGACGACCGACCTGAAAGTCTGGTTTCCCATCAAGCGCGGGGTGCTGCGAAAGGTCGTGGGTCATATCAAGGCGGTCGATGGCGTCAGCCTCGAAATTCGCAAAGGCGAGACGCTCGGCGTGGTCGGCGAATCGGGTTCGGGAAAAACCACGCTCGGTCTTGCGCTGCTGCGCCTTATATCTTCCGACGGACCGATCGTGTTTCTCGGCAACCAGCTCCAGGGCTTGCGCTTCAAACAGATGCGCCCGTTCCGGCTCGATATGCAGATCGTGTTTCAGGATCCTTACGGCTCCCTCTCGCCGCGGCTTTCAGTGGCGGAAATCATCAAAGAGGGGGTGACGGTCCATTATCCGGCCATGACCGAGCGGGAACGCGATCAGCGGGTGGCGCGAGCGTTGAGCGACGTCGGCCTTGATCCGGCAACGCGGTTTCGCTTCCCGCATGAATTCTCGGGCGGTCAGCGCCAGCGTATCGCGGTCGCCCGCGCCATCGTGCTTGAGCCCACTTTCGTGGTGCTCGACGAACCGACCAGCGCGCTCGACATGCTGATCCAGTCGCAAATGGTCGATCTATTCCGCGACCTGCAAAAGCGCCGCAACCTCACCTACCTTTTCATCTCGCACGACTTGCGCGTGGTCGCGGCGCTGGCGAGCCGCCTTATGGTCATGCGTCACGGCAAGGTCGTCGAAAGTGGCGACGCCGCCGCGCTGTTTGCTAATCCGCAAACCGACTACACGCGCGCATTATTCGCCGCCGCGTTCAACCTGGAGACGGCACCGGCCGGTGTGGTGGCTCAATAGTCGCTGCCACCAATCGATCGATCACGGGGACGTAGCCGTTAAGTGGCGGAAATTCCGCCGATGAGGCTCTGGGACCATAGATCGTGATTAACCCAAATGCTGCGCCCTGCGATGAAGGCGTCATCCGCTCGACGCGCGCGGCCGCGGACTGTACTGCCCGGCAAAAGTCGTGGGTTCTATTGGCGACGATCTTGGCTTCCGCCACCGCCAATATCGACGAATCCGTGGTCAACGTCGCCCTTCCAGTTATCGAGAAAGACCTGGCGGCGTCAGTCGAAGTCATTCAGTGGCTGGTCAACGCCTATACTCTATGCCTTTCGGCGCTACTGCTCGTTGGCGGCGCGGCGGCCGATCGTTACGGCCGCCGGAAAATTTTTATCATCGGGCTCGCGGTATTTGCCGCGGCGTCGCTGTGGTGCGGACTTTCGCCGAGCATCGCCCAGCTCATCGCCGCGAGGGCAGTGCAAGGAGTGGGCGCCGCGCTCCTGGTTCCATGCTCGCTGGCGCTGATCGGCGCGTCATTTGACGAGAGCGAGCGCGGAAAGGCCATCGGCACCTGGGCAGCCTTCTCGGCCATTGCCTCCGCCATCGGTCCGCTTCTGGGCGGCTGGATCGTTGACCATTTCACTTGGCGATGGATCTTTCTGATAAATCCGCCGATCGCACTATTCGCGATCTGGATCGCCTATTCCCACGTTCCGGAAAGCGTCGATCCGCAGGCGCGTGGGACGCTTGATTGGCGGGGCGCCCTCCTGGCATTGCTTGGTCTGGGCGGGGTGTGCTTCGGGCTGATGGCAGCACCTAGTCTCGGCTGGAGCGATGTGAAAGTCATAGCGGCGCTCGCCGGCGGATTGTTGTTGCTCGCGGCATTCCTTTACGTGGAGCGATACAGCGCAACGCCGATGTTGCGGCTCGATTTATTCCGATCGCGCGCCTTTTCCGCCGTCAACCTGCTGACGCTGCTCCTCTATGCCGCTCTCGGCGCGACGTTGTTTTTTCTGCCATTCGCGATCATTCAGGTGCACGGTTACTCGGCCGTGCTAGCCGGTGCGGTGTTCCTGCCCTTGACCATCGTGATGGTGTTGTTGTCGCGGTGGTCAGGAGGCTTGCTCGACCGCTTCGGCGCCCGACTACCTCTTGTTATTGGACCGGCGATAGCCGCGTTGGGATTTGCGCTGTTAGCGTGGTCGGTCGGCGGCGGTGCCTATTGGGCTTTCCTGGGCTCGACCACGATTCTCGGATTTGGCATGGCAATAAGCGTTGCCCCATTGACGACCGCGGTCCTCAACGCAGTGCCGGCGCACGAAACCGGGACCGCCTCGGCGATCAACAATGCCGACGCCTCGCTGGCCAACCTCCTTGCCGTCGCCATCTTCGGCATGCTCGCGCTCGGTTTTTACGATCGCGCCCTCAATCGCCACCTGGGAGACACCACAATCTCCACCGAAACCCTGCAATCCGTCGAGGCCGCGCGCGGGCAATTCATCACGCCACAGGCCACTCATACGCCTGCAGGTGCCGAGCAAACGCGCGCGCAAACCATTATCAAGACATCGCTCGGCGATAGCATCGAGCAGATCATGATGCTCGCGGCGCTATTGGCTCTTGGCGCTGCCGCGAGCGGCGCGTTAGTTCCGCGCACGGTTCGTCCGCCAGGATCCTAGCTCTGCTATTCCCTACTTCGGCGCATCGGCCGCCGTTTGTCCCGGTGGCTCGATTCTGAAGGTGAAGATCGAAACTTTCTCACCCGGCTTGAACGGCCCGGCCACCTGGTTGTGCACCGGAGGTATGCTGCGGAGATAAGCGACAACGGCCCCCACATCCTCCTTGGTCAGATGCGTAAAAGCGGCATAGTTCATGATTGGCGCCAGCTGCCGTCCATCAGGACGCTTGCCGGTGGTGATCGCGGTCGCGATTTGCTCGTCGGTCCAGGCGCCGATGCCGGTTTCCTTGTCTGGCGTGATGTTCCTACCGTTGAACACGCCGAGGCCGGGAATCTCGAAGCCCACATCCGAACCGCCGAGGAACTTGTCCTTGTCGGGCTTGCCGAAAAAGAACCCGGGCGTGTGGCAGTCGTTGCAGCCCGCAACGACGACAAGGTACGAGCCACGCTCGACCGGCGACTCGGCGTGAGCTTTGGGCGACAGAGACACCGCCAGAGCGATTGCTGCGAAACTTGCAGTCGTGGCAGCTAGAACTGAAAACCGCATGATTTCCTCCCCCGACTTGCGCATGGTTTGCGCAGGCACTTTTGTGCCCCGTGAGGTTATACGGGTGACGGGCGAAGGCAAGCGGTCGGCGACAGTGGCAGCGGCCCAACTTTTTGCCTTTGGGTAGAAGATCATCAAACGTCCCACTCGCGGCGGGCGACGCGCTTAGCTCAGGCTTGTTCGCCGCTGCCGCAGGTGCCACCAAACAACTATCGCAATCCCCACAATAACGGCGGCGACCAGCACGAACAACAACGCCGAGTTTTCAATCCACGCAATTGCGGGAATTCCGAACGCCATGATCAAGCCGAGCAAGCAGACCTGCCAGGAGAGAATATGTACGCCGGCGGTGAAGGTGCCGAGTGCGAGGAGCGTAAAGATCGCAAGGCCGGTGCCGGTGGCGTTGAACACGCGCTGCACGGTGCTGAGGTAGACCATGTTCATCACCAGGAGGAACGCCAACCAGTGCAACGCTTGCGTTGCGATCAATCGAAGCCGCGCTTGATTATCGACCGCGTTCGGCCAGCCGTACCATACGCACACCAGCGCGATCACCGGGGTAAGAATTTCCCAGTAAATCAAGACCGGATGTTTGGAGAAGCTGGTGTAGCCGACGCCGGCGATGGTGAGCAGCAAAACCAGCGTGAACGGCAACTCGCGGATCCAGAAGCTCGCGTGATGAGCGGGATGCGAAGCCGTCTGCGGAACGCTCAACGGAACTTGCGGATGCATTTCGTTGGTCATGGAGTGCGCTCCACCTGCCGGCTAGTTTCGGCCGACCGCAGGATTAGATCACCTTCAGCGGCGCGCCGCTAGGAAGCGTTCGCGCGTGCCAGCCGCCGTATGCTTGAAATTTCTGCGCCACTGGCGCGGATGCGCTCGACAGCTTGTGAAATAGGCTCGATTGCGACCGCCATGTGAAATGCGTTGGCGTGGATCAAGTTGGTGCGATCGCGGACAACGGCGACGTGGTCCTCCCAGAATATCAGATCGCCCCGCTGCGGGTCGGCTAGTCCGCTGGCAACTCTAATCGGTACGCCGAGCGCCGCTTCCTGCATATCGCTATCGCGCGGGCTGGCAATGCCGCATGCCGCGAGCGCGACCTGGACGAGCCCCGAACAATCAAGACCGAGTACTGTCTTGCCGCCCCACAAATAAGGCGCCCCGACAAAGCGCTCGGCAACAGCGACGAAATCCGCCTCATATTGTTTGAGGGGCGCAAGATGCACCGATGGCACGTAGCCACGTGTCGGCGTGATGGCCATCCGGTCTGTCGTCTCAGCCACGACCAGTTGCGCACCGAAGGGCAGCGCCTCAAGTGGCGGAAGTTTGATTGACGGTCCTGGGAAGACCAACGTACGCAACGCCATGACTTTGTGCGTCGGCTGCTGCCCAGCCGGCTTAATTGCGCTCTCCCCCAGCCAGCCGACATACCCATCAGCGGTGAGCTGACCCCAAGCCCAGCCTTCGCTATTGATATCGTAGACCGTTACACGTTCGCCTCTGAGCGCTTCGGTTGCGAGCGGCGCATCGGGCCGCGGCTCGCTGCGGACCGGCGTTTGCGCCGCGATGATTTCGTAGCGACTGCCTTCAGTGTAACGCGGAGCCGCGACCTTGCCCTGAAGTTCCTTCGCCGCAAGATTGGCACGCACCGGCGTCACCCGCGGATCAAAAGGGCGCATCGCCTTCTGCTCTCAGCCGTAGCGCTCGGCAAGCAACGCGTAGAGGCCGCGCGCGGCTTGACATTCCCCGCCCTCGGGCCGGCCGGGCTTGGCGCTCGGCGTCCATGCGTAGATATCGATGTGCAGCCAGGCTTTCGCCGCCGAGACAAACCGCTTGAGAAATAGCGCACAGGTAATCGAGCCGGCAAAGCTGCCCGAACTAACGTTGTTGATGTCGGCGATTTTCGAGTCGAGCAGCGCATTGTAGGGCGCCCACAGCGGCAGCCGCCACAGCGGATCGTTCTCGGCGGCGGCGTGACGGGACACGTCGGCCGCAAGCGCTCCGTCGTCGGTGTAGAAGGGCGGCAGATCCGGACCGAGCGCAACACGAGCCGCGCCGGTCAGCGTACCCATATCAATCAAGAGATCCGGGGCGTTTTCGTCGGCCAAGGCCAGGGCGTCGGCGAGCACCAGCCGCCCTTCGGCGTCGGTGTTGCCGACTTCGACGCTAAGCCCTTTGCGTGAGACGTAGATATCGCGCGGCCGAAAAGCGTCACCGCCGATCGAATTTTCCACCGCGGGGATTAACACGCTGAGCTGGACCTTCAGTCCGCGGCTCATGATCATATGCGCCAGCGCCAGAACACTAGCCGCCCCGCCCATATCCTTTTTCATCAGCAACATCGCGCTTTCCGACTTGATGTCGAGACCGCCGGAATCAAAACAAACGCCTTTGCCGACGAGCGTGACTTTCGGGCGATCCCCTTCGCCCCAATTGAGCTCGATCAGCCGCGGCACCCGCACCGACGCGCGGCCGACGGCGTGGATAAGCGGAAACTTTTCGGTCAAGAGATCGTCGCCGACGATGGTGCGCATCTTTGCGCCGTGGTGTGCGGCCAGCGCGCGCGCGACCTTTTCGAGCTCTGCCGGACCCATATCGTTCGCCGGCGTATTGATCAGATCGCGCGCCAACGTCACGCCATCGACGACGCGTTCAAGCTCGTCCCGGTCAACACTCTGCGACAGGTCGAGCTTGACTTCGCTGCGTTCGATTTTGCGATAGCGCGAAAAGGTGTAAGCGCCGAGCGCGAAGCTGAGCGCCGCGAGCCGCATATCATACGGATCATTGGCGAAGCGGTACGCTCCGGCGGGAAGTAGCTGCGGCAACAATCCGGGAAGAAAGAGATCGCGAGCTTCGCCGGCGTCTTCGAGGCCAAAAAGGACGGCGCCCAGCCCCTGCCCTTTCGCCTCGGGCAGCAACAAATGCCGGCCGGCTTTAGGCTTAAAACCGGCTGCATCGGCGAAGGCAAGGTTGGCTCCGCCAAGCCGCTCGCGGACCTCCGCATAATTAGCCGGATTCACGAACCAGATCGGGAGCGTCGCCGGCGCTGTTCCGCTCTTTATAAAGATTGAGTCCACAGATGCCCCGCCGCTTTCATCGGCACTTTGCGACTGCGCGAAGCACCGTCGCCAGACACTTACGAACGCGACGCCGCCAAATCCTACCCGCCGCCGCCTGCACGGCTGTGCCTGATACCGTAAAATCCGTAAAGCAAAATTCCGATGACCAGCCAGCCGGCAAATCGCAGCCAAGTGTCAAGCGGCAGCCCAGCCATCAGGAACAGGGAGGACGCCACCCCCAAAGGAGCAACAATAAAAACGGCAGGTGTCTTGAACGGCCGCTCCAATCCAGGATTGGTGATACGCAACACGAAGACGCCCGCGGATACGATGGCAAAGGCAAAGAGCGTACCGATACTGACCAGTTCGCCGACCAGGCCGATCGGCAGAAATCCAGCAAACACCGTCACGACTATTCCGGTGATAATGGTGGTGACATACGGCGTGTGAAAGCGGGGGTGGACGCGCGCCGCGACCGCGGGCAACAATCCATCGCGCGCCATGGAATAAAAGATTCGCGGCTGGCCGAGCATCATCACCAGGATCACCGACGTCAAGCCGAGGATGATGCCGATCTTGAGGAGCGGTGAAAGGAACCCCATGCCGATAGCGTCGATGCCAACGGCGATCGGATCGGGCACGTTAAGCTTGTCGTAAGACACAATACCGGTCAGCACGAAACCAACCGCGACATAAAGCACCGTGCATATCACCAGTGAGCCGAGAATGCCGATCGGCATGTCGCGCTGCGGATGCTTGGCCTCCTGCGCCGCGGTCGAAACGGCGTCGAACCCGATATAGGCAAAGAACACCACCGCGGCACCGCGCAGAACACCGCTCAGCCCGAATTGGCCCTCGCCAATGTTCGGCGGAATGAAATTGCCCGAAGGGTTTGCCGCGGTCACCCAATGCGCCGTGCTCACAAACGGCGCGGCAACCGCAATGAACACCAGAATGATGACGAGCTTGATGGCGACAATCACCACGTTGGCTCGCGCCGTCTCGCGCACCCCGACAACCAGCACCGCCGTGAGCGCCACCACCACAAGCATCGCCGGAATATTGAGGATGGCGCCGGTCGCATGCCAAGCGTCCGTCGCCGGATCGTAAGCAAATGGCGCGCGGTCAAAGGTCGGTGGCACTGTAATGCCGAAATCTTTGAGAAAGCTCACCACGTAGCCCGACCAGCCGATCGCGACCGTGGCCGCGCCGAGCATGTATTCGAGGATCAAATCCCAACCGATGATCCAGGCGATCAACTCACCCAAGGTCGCGTAAGCATAGGTGTAGGCGCTGCCGGCGATCGGCACCGTCGAGGACATCTCCGCGTAGCAAAGGCCGGCGAAGACGCAGGCGATTGCGCCGAGAACAAAGGAGAGCGTGATCGCGGGCCCGGCATTGGCCGCAGCGGCATGCCCGGTCAGCACGAAAATGCCGGCGCCGATAATCGCGCCGATGCCAAGCGCGACCAGGTTCAGCGCCGACAGCGTGCGCGACAGCGGTACCTTTCCATGCGCGACGAGCGCCTGGGTTTCAGGCTCCTCCGCCTCTGCCTGCAAGGCGGCGATGGACTTGCGAGCCCAAATACTCGACATCGTTCCTCCTAGAGGCCGGCCGCCTTGAGCGCCGCTGCCTGGCGCTTGCCGACCCGATCCATGGAAAAGTTCTCGATCGCCTCGTTAAACAGACGATAGAAATTCAGTTCCGCGCGCAGGTGCAAAAATACTGCGCCTAATCCGACCGCGGCGCGGTCCATGAACACGAATTCGCGCGGCACCGTCACCGGCCCTTTGCGTTTAAGCGCCTGATGCACCTGAAACGCTTCGCGGCGGCCATATTCCCCGGGCGCCACACCGTCGGCGATAGTGCGCACCCGGTCGTCAAGGAGCGGCGCGTAAATGAAGCGCGCCCAGATGTTCAGCGTCTCGATCAGGTCGCGAGACAGCCGGCGGAAGCCCCACGTTTCGTAGGCGCCCACAATGAGATCATCGTCGCCGTGCAAAAGCCCGTGGTAGAGATCGACCACGCCTTGCACGAATTTCGGCGCAAAAATGCGGACGCAACCGTAATCTAAAAGATTGATCCCCGCCGGCTTCCCGCCGTGCGCAAAAACGGTGTAGTTGCCGAGATGCGGGTCGCCGTGAATGACGCCGAAGCGGCTGAAGGGAAACCACCAGGCGCTGAACATGGCGCGTGCCAGCACATTGCGCACCGCTAACGGGTCGCTCTTGTGCGCAAGCATGCGCGTGCCCTCAAGCCAGTCGAGCGTAAGCAACCGTCCGGTCGAGAGTTCGGGCCAGGCTTTCGGGACTCGCACGATATCGACGCCGTCGAGCATCTGCCGGTAAAGCCCGACGTGCTTTGCCTCGCGCCGGTAATCGAGCTCCTCGCGAACCCGCTCGCCGATCTCCTTGCCGATCTCGCTGGTGTCGATCGCGGAATCGAGCCGCCGCCGGATGGCAAGGAGCCATTGCAATTGCTGCAGGTCGGCTTCGACCGCAGACTGCATGTCGGGATATTGTAGTTTGCAGGCCAGTGCGGCGCCGTCGAGCGAACACGCGCGATGAACTTGGCCAAGCGAAGCAGCCGCCGCCGGATGGTGTTCGAAGCTCGCAAATTTTTCCGGCCAGTTGGAACCGAGTTCGGCGTTCATGCGCCGTTTGACGAAGGCCCAGCCCATCGGCGGCGCTTCACTTTGCAGCTTCTGCAGCTCCTCCGCATATTCGGGCGGCAGCAGGTCCGGAATGGTCGCCATCAATTGGGCGACTTTCATGAGCGGACCTTTGAGGTTACCGAGCGCCGAAGCGAGCGCAGAGGCCTCGCCGGCACGGTTGGGCTCGCCGCCAAGCAGGCGGCTGCCGCCGTAGCGCGCTGCTACGCGGCCGACATTGGCCCCGACTCGGGCGTAGCGCGCAGCGCGCGCAGTGAAGCGGTTTTTCTCGTTGTCGGCCATCAATCCGTTAACGCAATCTCATTAGGAAACGACATTGGCAGAATGGCAGCGGCGATGAAACAGCAAACTGCGGCAATTGCCGCCGCGGCGATGATCACGTTCGCTTTCGCGAGCGACGCGCACGCCGGACGCTGGGAATGGGGCTGCGCCAGCGCCTCCGCAGATACGCAGGTCATATTCAATCGTCGTCAGCTTGTCGTGGTCCCGCCGCAGAAACGGCTTGGGAAGATTGAAGATCTGATCTTTGTCGACGAACTCGCGAAAAGCTTCAACGTCGACGAGCATTATGACGCGGCCGATGAGAATGGCGGGTTGGCGACGACGATGGCGTTCACGCGCGGCGAGGATGCGAAGCAAAAGATCACGCTGACCGAGAAGTCATCAAAAACGATCTTCAATCACACTGCCATGGTCTGTGGCAGGGACGAAGACAAAACCATCACCCGTAAAGTTTATCGCCTTGAGCAAACCGGCGCGCCGGCACGCGATATCACCATGCAATGCATGGAATATATGTTGACCACGCGGGGCGGACGGCCCTGCATCAACCGGCCCTGAGCCAGTTTCTAAAGCATCTCCAGTTCGGCAATCATCCGTTCGATCACGCCGAGACCACCCTGCCAAAACGCGGGGTCGCGCGCATCGAGGCCGAAAGGCGCAAGCAGCTCGGAGTGATGCTTGGTTCCTCCAGCCGCCAGCATGGCGAGATAACGGTCGGCAAAACCTTCCTCCGCATGCTCGTAGACGGCGTAAAGCGAGTTCACCAGGCAATCGCCGAAGGCGTAAGCGTAGACGTAGAACGGCGAGTGGATGAAATGCGGAATGTAGGCCCAGAACGACTCATAACCGGGCTTTAATTCGATCGCAGGGCCGAGGCTCTCGCGCTGCACATCGAGCCATAATTCCCCGATGCGATCCGCGGTCAATTCGCCATTCTTGCGCTCGGTGTGGACGGCGCGCTCGAAACTGTAAAACGCGATTTGGCGCACCACCGTATTGATCATGTCCTCGACCTTGGCGGCGAGCATGGCCTTTCGTTCTTTTGCGTTGCGCGTGTCGGCCAAGAGTCGCCTGAAGGTGAGCATTTCGCCGAACACGCTTGCCGTCTCGGCAAGCGTCAACGGCGTCGGCGCCATCAGCGCGCCATTTGGCGCGGCAAGCACCTGATGTACGCCGTGACCCAATTCGTGCGCTAACGTCATCACGTCGCGCGTCTTGCCCTGATAATTGAGCAGCACGTAAGGATGCGCCGACGGCGTTGTCGGATGCGCGAATGCGCCCGGCGCTTTGCCCGGGCGAACCGGCGCATCGATCCAGCGCTCGGCAAAAAAACGCTCGGCAATCTCCGCCATCTTCGGCGAAAACGCGGCGTAGGCCGTGAGCACGGTCTTGCGCGCCTCGGCCCAGCCGACCGTGTGCGCAGGCACCTGTGGCAGCGGCGCGTTGCGGTCCCAATGCGGCAGTTTTTTCTTGCCGAACCATTTCGCCTTCAGCGCGTAATAACGGTGCGACAGCTGCGGATATGCGGCACGCACAGCTGCGACCAGCGCATCGACCACTTCGCCCTCGACCCGATTGTCGAGATTGCGCGCGTCGGCGATGTCGGCAAAACCGCGCCAACGGTCGGAGATTTCCTTATCCTTCGCCAGGGTGTTGGTGATCAGCGCAAACTGGCGGACGTTCTCTTTGAGCGTGTGGGCCAGCGCCTCGGCCGCAGCCTTGCGCTTTTGTCCCGAACGGTCCTGCAGCAGGTTCAGCGTCGGCTCGATGGCCAGCGTCTTGCCCAACACCTTAAATCGCAGCGAAGCGATGGTGGCATCGAACAGCCGGTTCCAGGCCGAATAGGCCGTCACGGACTTTTCGTGGAACAGCTGCTCGACGCGATCTTCCAGCTGGTACGGCCGATACCGTCGCACATCTTCGAGCCACGGCCGGTAATGGCCAAGCGCCGGATCTCGCATCGCCGCTTCCAAAAGCGCGTCGTCGACGCGATTGAGCTCGAGCGCGAAGAACAACAAATGCGTCGATGCCGCGGTGAGCCGCTCCTGCACGTCGCCGTAGAATTTGGTGCGCGCCGGATCGAGCGTATCGCCGGCATGCAACAAGCCGGCATAGGAGCCGAGCCGCCCCATCAGATCGTCAATGGCTTCATAGCTTTTCACCGCGGCCGCGAGCGCCGCGCCGCCCTCCGGTGACGCTGCCATATCGGCGAGCTTGCCTTTGTAAGCGACCTCGAACGCCGCGCAGTCGGCGTCGGCTCGGTCGAGGTCCCGCTTGACCGCGGGATCGTCCAATCCGGAATAGAGATCGGACAAATTCCATTCCGGCAGCACGCCGAGCGCTTTGTTGCGCGTCGAGGTGCCGGTGACCGGCCGCTTAGTGGCGGTTTTTCGAGTCGCTCGCTTGGACGGCATGGCGGCTTTTGCGATAGGATTCTTCCTCAACGTTTACTGATGTGGCGCGGCAACAAGGCATACGCAAGGCAGCCACACTACGCCGGCAACCTGGAGCAGCGGCTTGGCGAAAATCCTCATTCCGCTCCCGCGCAAAGATTTCGACCCGAGCGAAGCCGCAGTGAGCTGGAGCGTGCTTAAGCAACTCGGCCATTCCGTCAAATTTGCGACACCGGATGGCCGGCCCGCCGAAGCCGACGACATGATGCTGTCAGGCGAAGGGCTCGATGTGTGGGGCTTTCTGCCGGGCCTTAAGCATGTCGCCGCGATTGGGCGGCTGATGCGGGCGAATGCCGACGCCCGCGCTGCATATACCCGCATGAAGGACGATCCGGCTTACCAGGCGCCGCTCTCGTGGTCGCAAGTCCGCCGCAAGGATTTCGATGGCCTCCTCCTTCCCGGGGGGCATCGCGCCCGCGGCATGCGCGAATATCTCGAGAGCGAGACCTTGCAACGTTTAGTCGCCGATTTTTTCGCCGCGGGATTACCGGTGGCTGCGATCTGTCACGGTGTTTTGCTCGCGGCGAGAAGCCGCGGCGCCGACGGGCGCTCGGTATTGTTCGGCCGGCGTACGACAGCGCTCACCTGGGCGTTGGAACGCGTGGCGTTGCGGGTCGGGCGAATCGTTCGCTTCTGGGATCCTGGTTATTACCGCACTTACGACGACGGCCCGGGGAAACCGGAAGGCTATATGTCGGTCGAGCAGGAAGTCACGCGCGCACTCGCGAGCCCTTCGGATTTCCTCGACGTGCCGCGAAATGATCCGCATTACCGGCAAAAAACCAGCGGCATGGTGCGCGATACTTTCGACGACGAGCGTCCGGCCTTTGTCGTACGCGATGGCAACTACATTTCAGCGCGCTGGCCGGGCGATGTGCACACCTTCGCCAAACACTTTGCTGAGATTCTCACCGAAGCATAGCCTTGGGCGCGCCCTTCGTTTCAGTCTTCGTATTTCTCCGGTTTCGTCTCCGACACAAACAGCCAGATCAGACCCGTCGCCGCAGCAGCGATCGCCGCGAGCGGCAGATAGCCGATGCGGGGGCCAAAAGCCTGAAACAAAAATCCGGTCGCACTCGTGCTGAGCGAAGCGGCAATGCCGCTCATCGTGCCGACCACGCCGACCGCGAGATTGAATCGCCCGGTGCCCGCCGTCAAATCGGCGATAACCAAAATCGTGAGCACGCCGATGACCGCGCCGGTAATTCCGCTCATGATCTGTCCGACCACCAACAGCGGATAGGCCGAGGTAAACGCCAGCAAGATGGCGCGGACCGGTTCAAGTCCGAAGCCGATCAAGAGCAACGGACGCCGCCCGCGCTTCTCGGAATGAAATCCCACCCACGGCGCCAGGAAGGCGACGACGACCTGCGGCACAATGATCAAGCCCGACATCCAGATCGCGGCCTGATCATATTTGGCGGCTACCAGATTTTCTCCCATCACCGGCAGGATGGAGGCGTCCGCGAGCTGAAACAAAAGCGTCGCGGCGGTGAACAACACGAGCTTGTGATTTTTAAAGAGATCGGCGACGCGTCCGGTGGCTACGCGGTTGTTGCTCCGCGTCGCGTTTCGGGCTCTCGCGTAGTCGATCTCGTCGCCGCGAATGAAGCCGAGCGCGATCAGCGCGGGAATGCACAACGCCGCCGCACAAAAAAAGATGGCGCCATTCCAAAGGTAAGTGCCTGCCGCGCCCATAAGCGCGGCCGTCAACGCGTGACCGGCCGCAGCGTAACGATAGTTGCGCCCGGCGCGCAGTGCGATCGCGCTTCGGCCGACCAGACCGAGACTGATCGCTCCGATGGCAGGCGTGATGATCCCCGCGGTCAGCCCCTGAAGAATTTGGGCAAAGAAAACCAAGATGAAATTCGGTGCCAAACCAAGAAGGAGCGCGGAAACACCGGTGATCAGGATGCCGATTGCGGCAAGACCGCGCTTCCAAGTTATCGCGTCGGCAATCGCCCCGCCCGGGATTTGGCTGATCATACCGGCGATACCGGCCGCCGATAGCGCCACGCCGATTTGGCCTTGGGACCAGCCGGATTCCGCCAAATAAAAAGCTACAAACGTGCCAAACCCGGTTTGCACGTCGGCGATGAAAAAATTCATCCAATCGAGACCGCGCCGGCTTTGCGCCGACGCGGGCGTGCGCAGCGAGTGCCGTGCTTCGCGGTACCGCCCGGCGGCGGCGTGCAAGCGGGAACGCGGATGTCCTGCGGCGGCAGGCATATGGGTATTGCGACTAGCCTGGACCGAAAGGCCCTTGAAACAAGAGCCAAACGTTACCGATGCGCCGCAAGTTCCTCCCGCCCCGTCGCATACCGGCCCCGCTCCACCGAGGCTGTTGCCGCAGGGAGGTTTAACGGCGCTTTAAACACCCCTCGCCCAGACTGCCCCGAAACGGCACAAAGGCCACTTGCGAAATTAGTTGAGGATTTACGTGGGCATCCTTGTTGTTGATGACGATCCGGTGCAATGCCGCCTTGTCGAGGGCATGCTGCAAAAGTTCGGCTACGAGACCCAATCGCTGGATAACGGCGATGCGGCTTTGAACCTTCTGACCGGACCGGAGGGCTCTCGGTTCGATGCGGTCATCCTCGATTTGGTCATGCCCAACCTCGACGGGCTCGGCGTGCTCGCCAAGTTACGTCAAGCGGCAATCGCGGTGCCTGTGATCGTGCAGACCGCGCACGGCGGAATAGACAATATCGTCTCGGCGATGCGGGCCGGCGCCGTCGATTTTGTGGTCAAGCCGGTGGGCGCAGAGCGGTTGCAGGTAAGCGTGCGCAACGCGCTCAATTTGCGAGCGCTCGAAGGCGAGCTCAATCGCATCAAACACAGCCGCTCGGGTACGCTCGGTATCGGCGACGTCATTACCAAGAACGCGGTCATGCAATCCGTGCTGCGCATGGCGGAAAAGGCTGCGGGTTCCAACATTCCAGTCCTCGTCGCCGGTGAATCCGGCGTCGGCAAGGAACTGATCGCGCGGGCGATACACGGTTCCGGTGAGCGCCGCATGAAGCCATTCGTCGCCGTCAATTGCGGCGCCATGCCGGAGAACCTGATCGAGTCGATCTTGTTCGGGCATGAAAAAGGATCGTTCACCGGCGCCACCGAACGTCACGTCGGCAAATTCGTCGAGGCATCCGGCGGTACGCTGTTTCTTGATGAAATCGGCGAACTGCCCCCGGCGGCACAAGTCAAACTGTTGCGATCAATCCAGGAAGCCGAGGTCGAACCGGTCGGCGCACGCAAGCCGGTGAAAGTCGACGTCCGGCTCGTTTCCGCGACCAATCGCGACCTTATCGCCGACGTGAAGCAAGGCCGTTTCCGCGAAGACCTGTTTTATCGCCTGCATGTATTTCCGATCACAGTGCCGCCGCTGCGCGAGCGCCCGAACGACATTCCGACACTGACCCGCCACTTTCTGGCGCTATTTGCAGCGGAAGAAGGCAAGCGGATTCGTCACATCACACCGGACGCCTTGAGGTTGCTGACGGCCTTCCCATGGCCGGGCAATATTCGCCAACTCGAGAACGCGGTATTTCGCGCGGTCGTTCTGGCCGAGGGCGACAGCATCGGCGTTGCCGAATTTCCGCAAATTACCGCGCAACTGGATGCGCCTTCCGCCATCCCGCAGCTCGAGCCGGAAATGGCCGAGGATGCCAGTTTCGGGGAACCGCCGCTCTCTGCCGACTTGAACCCGGATGCTGCGCCCGCCCCGGCCGCGGTGGACGCCCTGCCCTTGCTCGATGCAGCGGGCTCGATCCGGCCCCTGGACGAGCTTGAAGCCGACATTATTCGTTACGCGATAGCGCATTATCGCGGCCAGATGTCGGAAGTCGCTAGGCGGCTACAAATCGGCCGCTCGACCCTCTACCGCAAATTGGAGGTTCTGGGCCTCACCGGAAGCGAGCGCCGGGAACCGGAACCCAAGGGCGAGAACGTTGCAGGGGAGCGACAGCCGTCGAAAATCGTCGGAATCGGGGCCAGTTAAGCCTATTCTTCAACGACAAACACAGTCGGCTTCACGTAAAGTGAGTTCCAAAGGAAATTGACCACGGTTAAATATCGTGATCGGGGATTGTTGCCCTGATCGGCGTCGTGGTTTTGACGTTTTTAGCGCTTGGTTGGGGCAAATCTGACGTTCGGTTGGGGTCGATAAGGAGAAAAGGCAATGACGGGCGTCCGCCTCGATCGGTTCTTCGCTTCAACCGCGATCGCGCTGCTTTTATGCGCGGGAGGAACGGCCTTTGCCGGCTCCTCCGGAGACCAGGACACTTCCGCGGCGACCGAGACGACATCGTCGGTCTCCGACCAACCGGCGGCTGCGTCCGACCCTGCGATGGAAGCCGCGCCTGCGCCGGCGGCAGACGCGATTCCGGGCGAGTCTTCGCCGGCTAGTGCAGCCGAACCAGCCGATCAGCCTGCGACCGCAGCCGAGCAACCGGGTGAGCCCAAAGTTCCTTCCGCTGCAGAAACTCCTCCGGCGGCGCCGAAGCCTGCCGCCGCGAGCGGCGGAGACGAAGTGCCGACGCCTACAGCCAGTGCGCCTGCTGTCGGTACCGCCGCTACCACCGTCGCTGACGGCAATACCGCGATCAGCGAAAAATTGCGGGACCTCGCCACCGGAAAATTCGATCGGATGCTTGGAGGCAAAAAGGAAAGAGCTGCGATTGAGGCGTATTATGCGAGCCGCGATTACGCGCCGCTCTGGTTGACAGACGGCAAGCCGAACGCCGGCGCGCAAGCGGCGATCGTCTATCTCGGCCATGTCGATGCCGACGGCCTCGAGCCCGGTGATTATCCGACCCCGAATTTTGCAACGCTAAGCGATGCGTCCGCGCTCGCCGAAGCCGAGCTGCGGCTTTCGCTCTCGATCATCGCGTACGCGCATCACGCCGAGGTGGGCCGCGTGCACTGGTCGCGCGTTAGCAGCGACATCTCTTACGAGCCGAAGGTCCCTGCCCCCGGCGACGTTCTGACCAAAATCGCCACAGCGTCTGACGTGGGCGAAGCGCTGGCGAGCTATGAGCCGCAAAGCCCGGGTTACTTGGCGCTGAAAGCCAAGCTGGCCGAATTGCGCGGCGGCAAGGAAGGAGCCGGACAGACTCCGATAGCGAATGGGCCGGCGCTCAAAATCGGCGCGCAGGACGAACGCGTCCCACAGCTGCGCGCGCGACTGAACGTGCCCGGCGACGACAGCACTTACGACAAGACGCTCGCTGAAGCCGTGAAGCGGTTTCAGCAGGAGCATGAGCTGAAACCGACCGGATTGCTGACGCCTGCGACCATCGAGGCGCTCAACGGTCGCCAGCCCGACCGGCCGATCGACACTATCGTTGCCAACCTGGAGCGTTGGCGGTGGATGCCGCACGAGCTCGGCCGCACTTATGTCATGGTCAATCTGCCGGACTTCACGTTGCGGGTCATGCATGACGGCAAGGAACTCTGGAAGACGAAGATCGTCGATGGCAAGCCGAATATGCCGACGCCGATCATGAGCGCAGAAATGAAATACATCACGGTCAACCCGACCTGGAATGTCCCGCCGTCAATCGTCGCCAGAGAATACATGCCGGCTCTGCAGCAAGATCCGACCGTGCTGACGCGGATGGGCTTGTCGGTCAGCACTAATCCCGACGGGACCGTGCACATTTCGCAACCGCCCGGCGAGAGAAACGCGCTCGGCCGGCTGCGCTTTAACTTCCCCAATAAATTTCTGGTCTATCAGCACGACACGCCGGAGAAGCACCTGTTCGCTTTAGACAAACGCGCATTCAGCCACGGCTGCATGCGGGTAGAGAATCCGGTGAAATACGCCGAAGTGCTGCTCTCGGTCGTGCGGCCGCGTGAGGGCTATACTGAAGACCGCATCCGGCGAATGTTCGGCACCAACGAGACGGACATCAGCTTCCCGAATTTCATTCCTGTCCACTTGACCTACCAAACCGCGTTCGTCGACGAGAACGGCAAGCTGCAATTCCGCGATGACGTTTATGGCCGCGATAAAGTTCTGCTTTCGATTCTGAAGAGCGATGAACGAAAAGTCGCCGACACGCCGATCGAGCGCAGAGAAAACGCGGTCAAGCGCGAGCTGTTGGCGATGCCCGAGCAGTCGGGCTTTTTCGGTGGGCGCAGCTATCCCGGTGGCGGTGGCGATTTCTTTTCGCGATTGTTTGGTCAGCCTGCGGATCCGGCGCCGCCGCGAGCCCAGCGCCGGCGTTCGGCGCAAACGACCGACAGTAACCCCTCTGAGCGCTGGCGGTAAGATCGCAATAGCAGCGCGAGCCCGGTTTGGGCTCGCTTGCTACGGACGGCTTCCGGCGCCAGCTTTCGGCTGGTAGGACAGGACCGGCAACGGATTTGCCTTTCTCGTGCTTCGCCAGCTAGCCCGCGAAGCGGATGCCGCGTGTTTGACCTCCTTTATCCGGCGTGGATTGCCCCAATTTCAACCTGGGCGGCTGCTCACTGGATCGAACACAACGCGGCGGTGGCGTACTGTCGCCTGAACGCCACAGCGTTCCATGAAAAGGCTGTTGTCAAAGCCCGCGAAGGCTGCCGCCGTGTTGATATCCCCTATTGCCTAGGGCATGTTTTACGTTTGACGCGGCCGCTCGGGGCGGGGGGTCGCAGTAGTAAACGCGCGTGTGACCCAACCGGCGCAAACGTTTGACCGGCGGGCGTGGCAAGTGGAACCGGCGCGTTTAGTCCTGTTCCAAAAATTGAGTAGCAGGTTGGCCGCAGTGGTTGCGTTAGCGCATGCTTGTTGCGATGGCCGTGCTTGGCTGCGTGCGGAGAAGCTTTTCTCCGGCGCGCATGGCCGTAGCGCCGTCCTGGCTGTAGCGTTATGCGTGGGCGCCTGCACTGTCGGTCCTGACTACCATCCCGACGCGGCACCCACACCAACGCAGTTCAAAGAGCTGAAAGGCTGGAAAGTCGCAACGCCAAGCGACAACCTTCCGCGCGGCGACTGGTGGGCCTTCTACCGCGACCCGAAGCTCCATTTTCTCATCAAGCAGGTCGAGATCTCGAATCAGACGGTGCTGGCAGAGGCCGCCGCTTACGAACAAGCGCGCGCTGTGATCCGCGAAGCGCAGGCATCGCTGTTCCCGACATTAACCGGCGCATACACCTTCACTCGCACCTATACCGGCCCAAAAGCAGTCGGCAACCAAGCCGGCCTCTCCGGCGTTGGGGGCGTCGGCGCGATCTACACGACCACGTTCAATCCGCAGCTCAGCGCGACCTGGGACATTGATGTGTGGGGCCAAGTGCGCCGGCAAATCGAAAGCAACGCGTCGGCTGCGCAAGCTACTAAGGCCGATCTCGATAACGCCAAGCTCTCGGCACAGGCAATGCTGGCCACGGCCTACTTTAATATGAGGGCGACGGATTCGCTGATCGATCTTTTGCAACGCACCACTGTGCAATACCGCAAGACGCTCGATATTGTGCAAAACCAATTCAACGCCGGCTATTCGGTCACACTCGGAGACGTCGCTACCGCGCGCGCCCAAGTCGAAATAACTGAAGCGCAGACCAAAAGTGCAATCGCGACGCGGGCGCAGTACGAGCACGCCATCGCCGTCTTGATTGGCCGGCCGCCCGCCGAACTGAGCATCGGGCGTCGCCTTCTCTCCGGCGCCATTCCGAAAGTTCCGGTGACATTGCCGTCGGAGTTGCTGGAACGTAATCCCGGTATCGCGGCCGCCGAACGCGCTATGCAAGAGCAAAACGCGCTGATCGGTGTGGCGGTCGCCGGTTATTTTCCGGTGATCAGCTTGTCCGGCAGCTTCGGATGGATCAGCACGCATCCTTTGCCGTTCAACGTCGCCAATGAAGTGTGGTCGTTGGGGGCCGCCGGCACGCAAATCTTGTTCAACGGCGGACTAACGTCGGCGCAAGTCGATTCCGCGCGCGCGGTCTATTGGCAGAGCGTCGCCACTTATCGGCAGACCGTGCTCACCGCGTTCCAAGGGGTCGAGGACGAACTCGCCGTTATACGGCAATTGACCCAGGCCCTCGCGGTCCAACACCAGGCCGTCAAAGACGCACAACAGGCAGTCGACGTTTATCTCAACCAGTTTCAGGCTGGCACCGTAGCCTTCACCACCGTGGTGACGGCCGAAATCACGCTCTTGGCCGACGAGGAAACGGAACTGACCTACCGTCAGAACCTATTTCTTGCCAGCGTTGCGCTGATCCAAAACCTTGGCGGTGGCTGGGACACGAATTTGCTGCCGTCGCGCAAGGAACTCGAGCAGGGCTTCTCGCTCTTGCCGCAACTTCCGCCCAATGAAACCGGTCCTCGCCCGGCACTGCCACCTGACCCCGCAAGCCATTGATTTGCCATTTTATTTTATTCTGACGGCGCGTGCCTAACCGCGCCGTCTGCCGCCGCGCTCCGGCACGGGGTAGCCAGACTGACCCTTTTATTAGCGAATATTCATTAGCTAAGGAGTCGCGGCTCCCGTTATATACGGCCCGCCGGATAAACGAACGCGCTGATGGACGAGCGAACGCGCCGAACGATTGACGAAGCACCCCCGGACCCCCGCACGGTACCGGCGCCGATCATCACAAAGCCGCGCGGCGGAAGAACTCGCATCGTTCTCGGCTTCATCGTCGTCATTGGTCTTCTCGTTGTCGGTTATCTGATCTTCCACTGGGCCCTTCCCGCCACGCCGCCTCCCTCAGCCGCGCGCTCTCAGCAGGCCGGCGCCCCCCAATCCGTCGGCGTCGCCACCGTAGGCCGCGGCGATATTCGCGTGGTGTTGAACGCGCTCGGAACGGTCACGCCGATCGCGACCATAACCGTGGTGACGCAGATTGACGGTCAGGTGATATCGGTGCCCTTCACCGAGGGGCAGATCGTCAACAAGGGAGATACACTGGCCCAAATAGACGACCGGCCCTACCGCCTGCTGCAAGCACAATACGAAGGCCAGCTCGCGCGCGATCAAGGCGTGCTCGCGCAGGCGCAAGTCGATCTCGCCCGCTACCAAAAACTCGCCGAGCAGAATTCAATCGCGCGCCAGCAATATGAGGACCAAGTCTACATCGTGCAACAGAACCAGGGCACGGTGAAACTCGATCAAGCGCAGATCGATCAGCAAAAGCTCAATGTCCAGTATTGCCACATCGTCTCGCCGGTGACCGGGCGAGTCGGCATTCGGCTTATTGATCCGGGAAATTACATACAGGCCGCCTCGAGCACCGTGATCACCACGGTGACTCAGATGCAGCCGATTACGGTGATCTTTCCAATTCCCGAGGACAATCTGCCCGATGTCATGCCGCAATTGACCGCCGGTACAACGCTTGAAGTGGCGGTCTACGACCGCGCCAATGTCAAACATTTGGCGACCGGCCGCGTCATTGCGCTCGACAGCCAGATCGATACCACCACTGGCACGGTCAAAGTGCGCGCACAGTTCGACAATCCGGACAATGCGCTGTTTCCGAACCAGTTCGTCAACGCCCAGCTTTTGGTCAACACCTTGCACGACGTGGTCACCGTTCCGGTAGCAGCGATCCAACGCGGCGCGCCCGGCAGCTACGTCTACCTCGTCAACGCCGACAACACCGTCTCGGTGCGGCCGATCAAGACCGGACCAGCCGACGGACCGACGGCGCAGGTAGTTTCAGGTCTGTCGGCCGGCGAGCGCGTCGTGGTCGACGGCACCGACCGGTTGCGCGATGGGGCGCGCGTCACCATTCCCGGGGCTGCCGCCGCTCCGGCGACCACGCCGGCCGGACAACCGCACGGCGCCGAGCATGGCCAGAATCGGCGTGGCAACGGGAACCAATAGATTCATGACCGGGAAAAGCGGCGTGCGGATTTCCGAACGGCCGGCACTTTGAGGCACCCGGCGGCGAGCCCGAGCCGAACAAAAAATGCGGCGCGACACTAAAGCCAAGCGATGAACGTCTCCGAAATCTTCATTTTGCGTCCGGTGGCGACAACGCTGCTGATGGTGGCGATCATGCTATCGGGCATCGTCGCCTACACTTTTCTGCCGCTGTCGACGCTGCCCCAGGTCGACTACCCGACCATTCAGGTCCAGACCTTCTATCCCGGCGCCAGTCCCGAGGTGATGACGTCCTCGATCACCGCGCCGTTGGAACGCCAGCTCGGACAAATGCCGGGGCTGAATCAGATGACCTCGGCAAGCTCGGCCGGCGCGTCGTCGATTACATTGCAATTCAGCCTCGAGCTTTCCCTCGACGTGGCGGAGCAAGAGGTGCAGGCCGCGATCAACGCGGCCAATAATCTTTTGCCGAGCGACCTGCCGATCCCTCCGGTCTACGCCAAGATCAACCCGGCCGACGCGCCGATCCTCACGCTGGCGGTGACCTCGAAAAGCGTGTCTCTGACCCAGCTTGAGGATTTGAGCGAGACCCGCCTCGCGCAGAAGATCTCGCAATTAAACGGCGTCGGCCTGGTCGGGATCAGCGGCGGGCACCGCCCGGCGGTGCGGGTGCAGTTTAATCCGCAAGCGCTTGCCGCTTATGGGATCAACATCGACGATGTCCGCACCACCATCGGCAACTTCAACGTCAATACGCCGAAAGGAAATTTCGACGGCCCGACGCAAGCGACCACAATCAACGCCAATGATCAGCTAGAGAACGCCTCGCAATACGCCAACACCGTGATTGCCTATCGCAACGGCGGGCCGGTGCGGCTCTCGGACGTCGCCGATGTCGTCAGCGGAGCGGAAAACACCAAGCTTGGCGCCTGGGCGAATACCACGCCGGCGATCCTGCTCAACATCCAGCGCCAGCCCGGAGCCAACATCATTCAGGTGGTGGATCGCATCAAGACGCTGCTGCCACAGATCTTGTCCGGCCTGCCGGCGGCGGTCGACGTCGGCGTGCTTAGCGACCGCACCGTGACTATCCGCGCGTCCGTATCCGACGTCGAGTTCTCACTCGCGCTGGCGGTCGTCCTGGTCGTGATCGTGATCTTCGTGTTCCTGCGAACGGTCCCTGGCACGATCATCCCGAGCCTGTCGGTACCGCTATCGCTCGTCGGTACGCTTGGCGTGATGTATCTGCTGAGTTTCAGCCTCGACAACCTTTCGCTGATGGCGCTGACCATCGCCACCGGGTTTGTGGTCGACGACGCCATCGTGATGATCGAGAACATCGCGCGCTACGTCGAAGACGGCATGGAGCCGGTCGAGGCGGCACTTCAGGGCTCGCGGCAGATCGGCTTCACCATCATTTCGTTGACGATCTCGCTGCTCGCGGTACTCATCCCACTTTTGTTCATGGGCGACGTGGTCGGCCGACTGTTCCACGAATTCGCCATCACGCTCGCCGTGACCATCGTCATTTCGGCGGTCGTCTCCTTGACGCTCGTGCCGATGATGTGCGCCAAGCTGATCCGTCATCACCCGCAGTCGGAGCGCTCCGCCTTCGACATTCACGCTGAACGAACGTTCGACGCGATCATTGCGGTCTACGGCCGCGCACTCAATTGGGTGTTGGACCGCCAGCCGCTCACACTGATCGTCGCCGTGCTGACGCTGGCGGTCACTCTCGTACTTTACGACCTCATCCCGAAGGGCTTCTTCCCGGTTCAGGATACCGGGATGATCCAAGGCATTTCGGAAGCGTCGCAAAGCATTTCCTACCAGGCCATGGCGGAACTGCAGAATAAGCTGGCGACTGCCATCCTGCAGGACCCGGACGTGGCGGGCTTAAGCTCGTTCGTCGGCGTTGACGGCACCAATCAGACCCAGAATGCCGGGCGCTTCCTGATCAATTTAAAGCCCCACGACGAGCGTGACCTGACGGCGACCCAAATCATTCGGCGCATCCAAACGGAGATAGCCGGCGTTGTCGGCGTCTCGCTGTACATGCAACCCGTACAGGACTTGACTATCGATGCCACGATAAGCCGCGCGCCATATCATTTCGTGCTTGAGGACGCCAACTCCAAGGAATTCACCACGTGGGTTCCCCGCCTCGTCGACCGGCTCAGCCAGCTGCCGCAATTAACCGACGTCGCCAGCGATCTCCAGCAGCAGGGCCTGGCGCTCGACATCGTCATCGACCGCGCCACCGCCGCCCGTTTCGGCATCACGCCGGCGACTGTCGACAACGCGCTCTACGACGCCTTCGGGCAGCGCATCATCTCGACCATTTACACGCAGTCCAACCAGTACCGCGTGATCCTGGAGGTCGACCCCACGCTACAGCTTTCGCTCAAAGGGCTGTCGATGATTTACCTGCCGTCCTCATCATCGACGACCAACGGGCAAGTGCCCCTGTCGGCCATCGTGCGCCTCGAACAGCGCACCGGCCCGCTGTTGATTACTCACTACGGCCAACTGCCGGCCACCACGATCTCGTTTAACACCGCACCCGGTGTTTCGCTCGGCGAAGCGGTTAGCGCCATCGAGCAGACCGAACACGATCTCGGCTTGCCGATCAGCTTCACCACCGCGTTCCAAGGTACCGCAGCCGCATTCCAAGCTTCGTTGCTCAATGAAGTCTTTCTCATCATTGCCGCGATCGTGGCGATGTACATCGTGCTTGGTGTGCTCTACGAGAGCTTCATTCACCCAATCACTATCCTGTCGACGCTGCCGTCGGCCGGCGTCGGCGCGCTGCTGTCGCTCATGCTGCTGCATTACGACCTCGATATCATCGCCATCATCGGCATCATTCTGCTGATCGGCATCGTCAAGAAAAACGCGATCATGATGATCGACTTCGCCCTGGATGCCGAACGCAACGAGGGACTGCCGCCGCGCGAGGCGATTTATCAAGCCTGCCTGTTGCGATTTCGCCCGATCATGATGACGACCATGGCGGCGATCCTCGGCGCTGTGCCGCTGATGGTCGGCACCGGCACCGGCTCTGAGCTGCGCCAGCCGCTTGGCATCGCCATTATCGGCGGTCTGCTGTTCAGCCAGTTGCTGACGCTGTTCACCACCCCGGTCATTTATCTCTACTTCGATCGGCTGGCCGTGCGTTTCACCGGGCGGCGTCCGACCAATCCACTCGCTCCGCGCGAGCCAGCCGAATGAATATTTCGGCGCCATTCATCGCCCGCCGGGTGGCGACCACGCTTTTAACGATGGGCATCGCCATCGCTGGCGCCCTGGGATTTTCCAGGTTGCCGGTGTCGCCGCTCCCGCAAGTCGATTTCCCAACCATTTCGGTGACCGCGACGCTTCCCGGCGCCAGTCCCAACACTGTCTCGACCAGCGTCGCGGAGCCACTTGAGCGTCACCTCGGGCAGATCGCCGACGTCACCGAAATGACCTCGCAGAGCGGCATCGGACAGGCCCGTATCACGCTTCAGTTCGACGTCACCCGCGACATCGACGGCGCCGCCCGCGACGTGCAGGCAGCGATCAACGCCGCGGCCGCCGATCTGCCGGCCAACCTTCCCAGCAACCCCACCTATCGCAAGGTCAACCCAGCCGACGCGCCGATCCTTATTCTTGCACTGACTTCCAAAACCATGACGCAGGGACAGATGTACGATGCCGCTAGCAACGTGCTGGCCCAGCGTCTCTCGCAACTAAGCGGTATCGGCAACGTCGTCATCGGCGGCTCGACGTTGCCGGCGGTGCGGGTCGAACTCAATCCGCAAGCGCTTTACAAATACGGAGTCGGCCTGGAAGACGTACGTGCCGCGCTTGCCTCGGCCAACGCCAACAGCCCCAAAGGTACGATCGACGACGGCAACCAGCGTTATCAGATTTATACCAACGATCAGGCCAACGTGGCCGCGGATTATACCCCGCTCGTCATCGCTTACCGCAACAACGCCGCCATCCGCCTGTCTGACGTCGCCGCCGTGCAGGATTCAGTCCAGGATGTGCGCAATCTCGGCATGTCCAACGGCCAGCCCTCAGTGCTCGTCATTCTCTTCCGCCAACCGAATGCCAACATCATCGAGACTATCGACAACGTGACGGCCGAGCTGCCGCATCTGGAAGCGGCGATGCCGGCGGACATCAATGTCAACGTCGCCATCGACCGCAGCACCACGATTCGCGCCTCGTTGCACGATACGGAAATGACACTGGTGATGGCCGTCATCCTGGTCACGCTCGTCGTCTTCCTTTTCCTGCGCAACATCCGCGCCACGCTCATTCCCAGCGTCGCCGTGCCGGTGTCGATCATCGGCACTTTCGGCGTCATGTATCTGTTCAACTACAGCCTCGATCTGTTGTCGCTGATGGCGCTGACCATCGCCACCGGCTTCGTCGTCGACGACGCGATCGTGGTTCTGGAAGATGTCTCCCGGCACATGGAAGAGGGTATGTCGCCGATGGACGCCGCCTTTCGCGGGGCGCGCGAAGTAGGCTTCACCGTGGTGTCCATCAGCCTTTCGCTGATCGCGGTTTTCCTTCCGATCTTGCTGATGGGCGGGATTCTCGGCCGGCTGTTCCGTGAATTCACCGTGACGCTGTCGATCGCGATTCTGATATCGCTGGCGATCTCGCTCACGACCACCCCCATGATGTGTGGGCTGCTGTTACGTCCGAAGCCGGCACGCCGTGAAAACACGGGCTTTTTCTATCACGTGCGGACGGCCTATGCGCATTCCCTCACTTGGGCGCTGCACCACAGCCGTCTGGTGCTGATTTTATTCATCGCCACGATCTGTCTGAACGTGGAGCTCTTTATCATCGTCCCAAAAGGCTTCTTCCCGCAGCAGGACACCGGCCGATTTGTTGGGTCGCTGCAGGCTGATCAAAGTATTTCGTTTCAGGCCATGAGCGAAAAGCTGCGGCAGATGATGAACATCGTGCGCGCGGATCCAGCGGTTGAAAACGTCGTCGGCTATACCGGCGTTGGCAGCGGCGGCGGGTATGCGCAGATCAATACCGGCAACGTCTTCGGTTCGCTCAAGCCGATATCCCAGCGCAACGCAACGATGGATCAGATTATTGCGCGGCTGCGGCCGAAACTCGCGCAGGTGCCAGGCGGGCGCCTGTATCTGGCCGCGGTGCAGGATTTGCGCGCCGGCGGACGTCAGAGCAACGCGCAATACCAATACACACTGCAATCCGAGGATGTGCAGGATCTTTACCAGTGGACGCCCAAGCTGGTCGATGCGCTGGAGCATAACTCGGTGCTGACGGACGTCAGCTCCGATCAGCAGCAAAGCGGGCTCGAGACTTATCTGGACATCGACCGCGACACCACGGCTCGGCTCGGCATCTCCCCGCTGCAAATTGACAACACGCTCTACGACGCATTTGGCCAGCGGCAGGTCTCGGTCATCTATAGCGCCATCAATCAGTATCACGTCGTGATGGAAATCGACCCGCGCTATACCCAGTATCCGAGCTCGCTCAAGGACGTGTTCGTATCGCTCACCGGAGCGACGCCGCCGGGCACCGCGACCACCAATGCATCAGGAGGAACGGTGACCGCGCCGTCCTCGGCAGCGACAATTTCCAACACCAAGACCGTCCCTACGCCGGCATCCAACATTTCCGAATTCACCATCGGCCGCCCGACTACCACGGCGACGCAATCCGCCAGCTCATTAGCGGCGCGCAACTTCTTCACCAACTCGCTCGCCAACACCGGTCACGGCGCGACTTCCGCCGGCGCGGCGGTGTCGACCAACGTCGAGACCATGATCCCTCTGGCCGCCGTCAGCCATTACCGGCCGGGTCATACGCCTTTGTCGATCAACCATCAGGGATTGTTCGTCGCCTCCACGATTTCCTTCAACCTGCATCCCGGAAAATCGCTGGGCCAGGCTTCCGACGAGATCAACGCCGCCATTGCCCGCATTCACATGCCGGTTTCGATCCACGGCACGCTTGCCGGCACCGCGCAATTGTTCCAGCAATCGCTGTCCAAAGAGCCGATCCTGATTCTCACCGCCATTGCCGCGGTCTACATTCTGCTCGGGGTGCTCTACGAGAGCTATATTCACCCGATCACCATTCTCTCGACCCTGCCATCCGCCGGCGTGGGCGCCCTGCTGGCATTGATGCTGTTCAACACCGAGTTCGACATCATCGCACTGATCGCAGTCATTTTGTTGATCGGCATCGTCAAGAAGAACGCAATCATGATGATCGACTTCGCCATCGAAGCGAAACGCGCGCGCAATTTGAATTCTTATGACGCGATTTTCGAGGCTTGCCTGCTTCGGCTTCGGCCGATCTTGATGACGACGTCGGCGGCGGTTCTCGGCGCCGTGCCGCTGGCGCTATCGTTCGGCAACGGCGGAGAAATCCGCCGCCCGCTCGGCATCGCCATTGTCGGTGGCCTGCTCATCAGTCAATTGTTGACGCTCTACACCACACCGGTCGTCTATCTTTATCTTGACGGTGCTCGTGAATGGCCTGCGCGGGTGCGCGAACGGTGGAGGCGGATGCGCGAATGGTGGAGCTCGCGCCCACGGCTAAGCGAGGGTTAAGCGAACGAACGGCGGCGGCGTATTCAGCGAAGGTGGATCGGCTTGCGGCCGTAGCAGCACGGGTCGGTCCAGCGCCAATAAGCGGGCGGAAGCGTTGCCTCGAGCCGCCTTATCTCCCGCCGCGCCGCTTCGATGATGGGAGCGCGGTAGCCGTCATCCATCTTTGGATCCGCTTCGAGCCGCGCGATCCGGTTTTCCAACTCGTAAATGTCACGGTGAACAGCGTACCAGCGATCGCCATGACCTTCGGACCAACCGGCGGCTAACGCGGGCGAAGCGGCGCATATGAGGGCGAGCGCCGTTACTGCAAACACACCACGCGTTGTCATCCACACCCTCCGGTCGTTGCCCCATGATAGCCGCGACCGCCACCGCCGCAAAGCCGATCGCGAATTCGTCCACACCACAGATCGCTCTTGGCTATAATTGGAAATGCGCCATTGCGACGAGGAGCCGATAAAGTATGAGCCAGCGGTATTTCGAGGATTTTGCCGTCGGAGATATCCACAAACCCGACAGTCGGGTTCGGGTCGAGAAGGACGAAATTATTGCTTTCGCCAAACAATACGATCCGCAGCCTTTTCACCTCAGCGACGAAGGAGGACGAAAGTCGATATTCGGCCGGCTAGTGGCAAGCGGCTGGCATACTGCGGCGTTGACCATGCGGCTTGTTGCCGGAAGCGAGTACCGGGCCGTCGAGGGAACCATCGGGCTCGGCATGGATAATCTGCGCTGGCCAATTCCGGTCGTTCCCGGTGACGAATTGCGCATTGAGAGCGAAGTGATCGAGAAGCGGCTGTCGAACTCGCGGCCCGATCGCGGCCTCCTCAAAATACGCACCCGAACTTTCAACCAAGCCGGCCAAGTGGTGCAGGAACTGATCGCCAACGCGATGGTGCCGCGCCGTCCGGCGTCCGACAAAGCCTGAATGGGATCGTCAGGGTCAAGCTGAAATCAAGGGGACTCCTCATGCAGATTGCAGCTTTGTCCGGTTGGACCAGTCAGCAAAAGCACGTCGTCGCTGCAAGCTTCCTCGGCTGGACGCTCGACGCCTTCGACTTCTTTCTGATGGTATTCGTGCTCACCGATATCGCGAAGGAATTTAATACCGACGTCACGCAAGTAACCCTCGCCATTCTGCTCACCCTCGCGACACGGCCGATCGGGGCATTTCTGTTCGGCCGCGCGGCCGACCGCTGGGGACGGCGGCCTACCTTGATGGTCGACGTGCTGTTCTACTCGGTGATCGAATTCGCTTCCGGATTCGCGCCGAACCTCACTGCTTTGTTGATCTTGCGCGCGATCTACGGCATCGCCATGGGCGGCGAATGGGGAGTCGGCGCCTCGCTCACCATGGAGTCCATTCCACCGCAGGCGCGCGGCTTCGTCTCCGGCCTGCTGCAATCGGGCTATCCGACCGGATATTTCCTCGCCTCGATCGTCTACGGGTTACTTTTCCAGTACATCGGCTGGCGCGGCATGTTCATGGTCGGCGTCATACCGGCACTGCTGGTTCTTTACATCCGCCGCCATGTGCCCGAGTCGCCGAGCTGGATACCGACACACCATAGCAACACGCTTTCGGTTCTGCGTTCGCATTGGCGGCTCGGCATTTACGCCGTGCTGTTGATGACGGCGTTCAATTTCTTCAGCCACGGTACCCAGGATCTTTATCCGACCTTCCTACAGGTCCAGCACGGCTTCTCACCGCACGAAGTCGGCTTGATCGCGGTGATCTATAATATCGGCGCGATCATCGGTGGCATTTTCTTCGGCTCGCTGTCGGAACGTTTTGGCCGCAGACGGATCATCATTATCGCCGCCGTGCTGTCGCTCGCAGTGCTGCCGCTATGGGCCTTCGCCACGACCGCGGTGTGGCTCGCGGTCGGAGCTTTCTTAATGCAGGTCACGGTCCAGGGAGCTTGGGGAGTCGTTCCAGCTCATCTCAACGAGCTGTCGCCCGACGAGGCGCGCGGCACATTTCCGGGTTTCACTTACCAGCTCGGCAATTTGATCGCTGCGGTGAACGCGCCTTTGCAGGCGGCAATCGCTTCGCATAACGGCAATAATTATGGGCTCGCACTTGCTCTCGTTGCCGGCACAGTCGCGGTTGCGATCGCCGTTCTGACCGCGCTCGGCACCGAGTCGAAGGGCGTAAAGTTCGGCGCTGATCACGAGAGCGTAGTCGCGGCTGAATGAGGCATCCGGGCGATAAAACGTGGCGTCTTAGTAGGAGGTATTGATGGCTCACACTGTGGCAGACATCTTGGTGGAGGCTCTGCAAAAGATCGGCGTCCGACACATTTTCGGGTTGATCGGCGACTCGCTCAATCCACTCGCCGACGCCGTGCGCCGCAGCGACATTGAATGGATCGGCGTCCGGCATGAGGAAGGTGCCGCGCTCGCCGCGGCCGGCCAAGCCAAGCTGACCGGGCGGCTCGGCGTGTGCTGCGGAACCACCGGGCCCGGCAGCACGCATCTCGTCGCCGGTCTCTATGAGGCAAGCCGCGACCACGCTCCGGTGCTGGCGCTGTCCGGCGACATGCCGCGCCAGATGCATGGAACCGACTACATCCAGACCACAGACACCGATTTGCTGTTTCGTGACGTCTCGCTCTACACCGAGACCGTCACGTCGCCGGCGCAAGCACCTGCGGTGATCCATCAGGCGATTG
>Ga0209006_10000419_pt1 | contig 41305 bp, 37 predicted proteins | sample JacPin_JW_Ref_O2_FD_188567 | JGI IMG/M metagenome (GOLD analysis project Ga0209006, IMG submission 188567) | Forest soil microbial communities from Algoma, Ontario, Canada - Jack Pine, Ontario site 1_JW_Ref_O2 (SPAdes) (version 2) | ecosystem: Environmental > Terrestrial > Soil > Boreal... | reverse complement strand
GGGCCTCTCCACGCCCAAGATCGAGGGCAAGTTCAGTTTGCGCGCTTCGGTCACCGGCGAGATCGCGATGGACGACGTGTTCGTGCCGGAGGAAAACCACCTGCCGGGCGTAACCGGCCTCAAGGGACCGTTCTCCTGTCTCGACAATGCGCGCTACGGGATATCCTGGGGCGCGATGGGCGCCGCCGAGTTCTGCTGGTTTGCGGCGCGCGACTACACCCTGTCGCGCACCGCCTTCGGCAAGCCCTTGGCCGCCAACCAGCTCATCCAGAAAAAGCTCGCCGACATGCAGACCGAGATCGCGCTCGCGCTCCATGCCTGCCTGCGCCTCGGGCGGCTCAAGGACGAAGGCAAATCGACGCCCGAGATGGTGTCCATGCTCAAGCGCAATTCCTGCGGCAAGGCGCTCGACATCGCGCGCGCCTCGCGCGACATGCACGGCGGCAACGGCATCGTCGACGAATATCACGTCATCCGCCACCTGATGAACCTGGAAACCGTGAACACCTACGAGGGCACGCACGACATCCACGCCCTCATCCTCGGCCGCGCTCAGACCGGCATCGCGGCGTTCTAGTCGGCGAGGAACCCCGGCGATGAACTGCAGATCGGTGAACACGGTTTCGGCGGTTCTGTTCGGGATCGCCGCCGCCCTGGCCGGCGCGTTTTTATCTTCACCGGCGCGCGCTACCGACGGCCTGGCGGTCGGCGCCTGCGTCACGGTCCGCGGGCAGCCATCGCCCGGCCGGATCATCGCCCTGTCGCGGGGCGGCTATGTCGTGCAAGCCGAGGGCAAGGCGCCGAGCGAGGCGATGAACTGGGCGACAATGGATGTCGATCCGGGTCCGTGTCCCGCCGCGCCGAACGCGGCCCAGCTCGCCCAGCCGCATGCCTGCTTCGCCTCGGATTCGGACGCCCTCGGCGCGACCGCCCTCGAACAGAGCTTTCGCGGCGCGGTGCGGCAGACCATCGAGCGCCCGGCCGCGCCGGGCGCCGACGGCGCGGTGACCGTGAGCTTCCAGTCGTTCAAGATCGGCGCCGCGCGCCGCTGGACGGCCGCCGACAGCTTCAACTTCAGCGCCGATCAGAGCAAGCCAGTCTACCCGTTGCGCGTCAAGTTCACCAGCTGCACCGACTACCGCGCCGCCATCGAGCTGCGCCAGCAGGAGAGCAATTACGACTGCTTCACCACGCCGACCGGCGAGACCGCCTGCCAGATGTCGGGGAGTTCGGGCGGCATGATGCAGCCGACGACGCAGCGCATTCCGAAATAGCCCGGCGGCGGCGACTCAAATACTCGCGAACATGACGATCGCGGCGCCGGCCATGGCCAGGGTTGCGATCCAGCCCAAAACCGCCAGTCCGGGCCCGATCACGAACCGTCCCATCACGCGGCGATTGCGCGCCATCAACATGGTCACGGTCATCAGCGGCGCGGCGACCACGCCGTTCAGAACCGCGCTCCAGAACAACGCCCGGATCGGGTCGATCGGCGTCAGATTCATGCCGACGCCGATCATGGTCGCGGCCGCGATCGCGCCGTAAAAAGCCTTCGCGTCCATCGGCAATCGCGCCAACCCGACCGGCCATTTGAGCGTCTCGCCCAAAGCATAAGCGGCCGACCCGGCCAACACCGGCACCGCCAGCATCCCGGTGCCGATGATGCCGAGCGCAAACAGCAGGAAGGCGAATGGACCGGCCACCGGCCGCAACGCCTCGGCCGCTTGCGTGGCGGTATCGATGGTGACCGAACCGTGGGCGTGCATGGTTCCGGCGACGGTGACGATGATGAACCAGCCGATCAGGTTGGAGAAGAACATGCCGATATAGGTGTCGAGGCGAATGCGGCGGATTTCCGCGGGCGCTTCGTCCGGCGACCGGGTCAGCACATGGGCGTGACGGTCTTGCCGCTCATTCTCGGCCTCGTCCGAGGATTGCCAGAACAGCATATAGGGGCTGATCGTGGTGCCGAGCGTGGCGGTCAGCGCCAGCGCCGCATCGAGGCTGAAATTCGGCACCAGGCTGTCGAACAGCACCTCGCCCCACGGGATGCGGATGGTCAGCGCGGTTACGACGTAAGCCAGCAGGGTGATGCAGGTCCATTTCAGCAGATCGATGTAGCGCCGGTATCGCATATAGATCTCGAGCACGATGCACAAGGCGCCGAAGCCGAAGACGTAAAGCAATCGCGGCCCGCCGATCAAAATCTGCATCACGTCGCCCATCGCGTTCAGATCGGCGCCGAGATTGATGACATTCGTCACGATGAGCAGTCCAACCGTGACGTAGAGCAGCGCGGGCGGATAATGCCGGCGGATGTTGCCGGCGATGCCGTGGCCGGTGACGCGGCCGATCCGCGCGCTGATTTCCTGGATCGCCGCGATCAGCGGAAAGCTGAACAGCATCGTCCAGGCGAGCGTGTAACCGAACTGCGCCCCAGCCTGGGAATATGTCGCGATACCGGACGGATCGTCGTCCGAGGCGCCGGTGATGAGGCCCGGGCCCAGGATACGCCAGAACCGCGGCTTGGGATGGACGGGCTTGCGTCGCTTAGCCGCCACGGACGGCGTTCCTGCGAATCATGCCGACACGATGCGGCATAACGCGGCGCTGTCAATGACTCTGGGCCGCGCGCGCAGACCGGAAAACGAAACGGCCGGGCGCTTTCGCGACCGGCCGCTGTTATACCGAAGAGCGAATGAGTTACGCGGCCGAGGTGAAGGCCAGATTGCGGGCGCCGAGTTCGACCGCCTGGGTCCAGAAGCGCTCGAGGCGACGCAGCGTCTTGTGCGCGTTGGCCAGGTCGTCGGCCGTAACCACGCCTTGGCCGAGCGCGCCGAGGTGGCGCTCATGCATCTTGTTGATCTTCTCGTGCAGCGCCAGGCCCTTATCCGTCAGGCGGACGCGCACCGAGCGGCGGTCATGCGGCGAACGTTCCTGCACGATATAGCCGTTCTCGAGCATCTTCTTGACGTTGTAGGAGACGTTGGAGCCGAGATAGCAGCCGCGCAGGGTCAACTCGCCGACCGTCATCTCGAGGTCGCCGATGTTGAACAGGATCATCGCCTGCACGTTGTTGATGTCGTGGACACCGTTGGTGTCGAGCTCGAGTTTGACCACTTCCAGGAACTGGCGGTGGAGACGCTCGATAAGCGCAATCACGTCCATATAGGCGGTTTGCATATGTGCCTCGGCCTGGCTTGAACTGAATTCCAGGGCGAAGGGTACGCTCTCCCGGGTTAAGACTTTATTTAAGCGAAATATCCACAGCACTTTGCACGAGGAATCGAGACATCATCGGTAATCGAGCCGCCCGTAACGGTGCGTTAACTCTCGCCGGAACACCGCGCCGGCAAAGCCTTTCCCGCTCCGCGCGCCCCGCCGTCCCGGCTTGAACGGCTTGCCTTCCGCGCCGCGCTTCGTTAGCAATCGCTGCCACGGGACATCTTCAGCTCAATTTGTAGGCAAAAGGCACGGGGGCGGCCGCTTGAAGAATTGGACAAGAATCGTGTCGATGGGCATCGCGGCGTTCGCCCTGGCCGCCCAGGCGGCGGCGCAAAGCCCGGCGGCGCCGAAACCGCTGCCGATGCCGAGCCTGTCCCAGGCCTCGGCGCTGTGCCGCAACACGGCGGTGAACCCCAATCTGCGCGTCGCCGCCTGCGACGTGGTGATTCAGCTCGATCGGAACCAGGTGACGCCGGAAAACCTGGCGATCGCCTATTCCAACCGCTGCGCCGCCTATCAGGCCGTCGGCCAATTTGACGCCGCCAACGCCGATTGCGATCAGTCGCTCAAGCTCGATCCGGGCAGCGCCGGTACCTTGGCCACCCGCTGCGAGGTGCTGAACAACAAGGGCCTCTACGACGACGCCCTCAAGGACTGCGACCGCGCGGCCAAGCTCGATCCCAACTACGCCACCGCCTTCTACGATCGCGGCCTGGTGCACGACAACAAGCAGGAATTCGACGCCGCGATCGCCGATTACAGCCAGGCGATCGCGCTCTATGCCGATTTCGCCCAGGCCTATTTCCACCGCGGCGACGACTACATCGCCAAGGATCTGCCCGACAGCGCCATCCACGATCTGGTCCAGGCGGTCAGGCTCGACCCCGGCAATGGCGACGCGCTGATCGACATCGGCAATTCCTACGACAGCAAAGGCCAGCGCGAAAACGCCATCATCGCCTATAGCGGGGCGCTGACGACCGACCCCGACGATCCGGCCACGCTCAACAACCGCTGCTTCGACCGCGCGGTGATCGGACAACTCCAGCCGGCGCTGGCCGATTGCAACCAATCGCTCAAGCTCCGCCCCGGCGACGGCAACACGCTCGACAGCCGCGGCTTCGTCTATCTCAAGCTGAAACAGCCGGATGCGGCGATCGCCGATTACGACGCGGCCCTGAAGGACAATCCGGAGCGCGTCAGCTCGCTCTACGGCCGCGGCCTGGCCAAGCGGCTCAAGAACGACAAGACCGGGGCCGACGCCGACATCGCCGCCGCCCGCAACCTCGATCCCGATATCGACAACGTCTTCGCCGCCTGGGGCGTCAAGGGCGGCTAGACGGTCAGGCGAATTTCAGCTCGCGCTCGCCCAAATCCGCGAAATAGCTTTCGACCTCGCGCTCGCCGACATCGGCCGGCGCGGCGTGTTGCCAGCGCGGCTTGTTGTCCTTGTCGACCAGCGCCGCGCGGATGCCTTCGAAGAAATCCTGCCCGGCCATGACATGCTGGGTCAGGCGGTATTCGAGCGTCAGCGCCTGGTCGACGCTCATGCCCCTGCCCAGCTGCAATTGGCGGAAAGCGATTTTGAGCGAGAGCGGCGAAGCCCGCTCCATGGCGTCGCGCGCCTCCTTGGCCCACGCCGCGTCTTCCTTGCCGAGCGCGGCCAAAATCGCCTCGACCGATTTTCCGGCGAAGACGCGGTCGATCTCCGGCCGGAGCGCTTGTAGCGCGGCCGCTCCGGGTTCGGCGGCAAAGCGCGCGATCGCGGCATCGATCTGGGCGCGCGCCGTGCCCGGATGAAATCGGATCGCCGCCAGGGATTCCAGCAATTCGTTTATTCGCGCGCTCGGCACGTAGTGGGTCGCGAAACCGCAATAGAGGCAATCGGCGGCGCCGATGCGCTTGCCGGTGAGCGCGAGATAAAGCCCGCTCCGGCCGGGAGAGAGATTGAGAAAACGCGACGCGCCGACATCCGGGAACAGGCCGATATGTACCTCGGGCATGGCGAACAGGGTTTTCTCGGTGACGATTCGATGCGAGCCGTTGACCGAGATGCCCGCGCCGCCGCCCATGACGATGCCGTCCATCAGCGCGACATAGGGCTTGGGAAAACGGTGGACGCGCGCGATCAGCGAATATTCCTCGCGGAAGAAATCGGTCTTGTAATCGCCGTCGCCGACCGCGCTGCGGCGCGCGTCATAGATCGCCCGCACGTCGCCGCCGGCGCAAAAGGCGCGCCCGCCCTCGCCCTTGACGGCGACGGCGTGGATGTCCGGGTCGCGCCCCCAGGCGACCAGCTGGGGATCAAAAACCCGGTACATGGCGAGCGACAGCGTGTTGAGCGCCTGCGGCCGGTTGAGGGCGACGAGCCCGAGCCCGCCGCGGCGTTCGATCCGGATTTCTTCCGCGGCCATGCGATTACTTGACGCGCTTCCACGAGACGTTGCCGGTGCCGCTGCCCTGCGACGGCGTCGGATTGGTCCAGACCATGTCGGTGGCGTTGAGCGTGGTGACCAGGCGCTTCAGCGTGGTGCCGTCGTAATTCGGATAGGTGCTGGCCTCGACCGCCAGGGAGACGGTGCGGCTGGCTTCGTCGACCGTCCAGGTGCCGAAGAAGGCGAGCGACTTGGTGACGATTTCCTTGTTCTCCTCCGGCGTTCCGGTGTCGCGGCTGTTGGAGGCGAATTTGGGCAGGCCGGCCGTGAGCAGGATTTGCACGAACCGCCCGTCCGGTTCCAAAATCAACAGGCCCTTCGGGTCGGGGCCGAAGACCTCGCGCTTGACGTCGCCCTGGCTCACCACCGCCAATACGACGGCCCAGTTGCCGATCAGCTGCTGCCGCATGGTCTTGGCTTGCGCTGGCGCGCCGGCCGCGGCAACGGTCAGCGCGATGGCGGCCAGCGCGGCGAGCGCCGTCTTGCCGATTTTTGTCATCGTCCTCCCCTTTCGATAAGTCTCAAAACCGTGAATCCCATCCTAGCGCGCGGCCGCATGCCGCGGCCAGGGATGGCGCGGTCGCCGCTGGCCTCCGGCCGGGTTTTGTGCGAATTTCGCCGCCATGGACGACCAGCCGAGACGCGGCCACGCCGCCGCCCGCAAGGATCGCGCGCAAGGCGCCTTTCCGCGCACCCGCCTGCGCCGCAACCGGCGTTTCGACTGGTCGCGGCGCCTGACGGCGGAGCAAGTCCTGACCGCGGCCGATCTGATCTGGCCGGTCTTCGTCCACGACGACAAGACCGCGCGCGCGCCCATCCCGTCCATGCCCGGCGTCGACCGGCTTTCGATTTCCGCCTTGGTCGACGAAGCCGGCAAGGCGAAGCGGCTCGGCATTCCGCTGATCGCGCTGTTCCCGGCGACGCCGCCCGGCCTCAAGACGCCTGACGGCGAAGAGGCGCTCAATCCCGACAATTTGGTCTGCCGCGCGGTGCGCGCGGTCAAAGCGGCGCATCCCGATCTCGGCGTGATGTGCGACGTCGCGCTCGATCCCTACACCAGCCACGGCCATGACGGCGTGGTGCGCGGCGGCGAGGTCGCCAACGACGAGACTGTCGCGTTGCTGTGCCGCCAGGCGCTGGTCCAGGCCGAGGCCGGCTGCGACGTGATCGCGCCTTCCGACATGATGGACGGGCGCGTGGGCGCGATCCGCGACGCGCTCGACGCCGCCGGGCTCGAACGCGTGCTGATCATGGCCTATGCGGCGAAATACGCCTCGGGCTTCTATGGGCCCTTCCGCGATGCGGTCGGCAGCAAGAACGCGCTCGGCAAGGCCGACAAGCGCGGCTACCAGATGGATCCGGCCAACGGCGACGAGGCGCTGCGCGAGGTCGCGCTCGATATATCCGAGGGCGCCGACATGGTCATGGTCAAGCCCGGCCTGCCCTATCTCGACATCGTCTGGCGCGTGAAGCAGCGCTTCGGCATGCCGACCTTCGCCTATCAGGTGAGCGGCGAATACGCGATGCTCAAGGGCGCGGTCGAACGCGGCTGGCTCGACCCGGGCGTCATCATGGAAACGCTGCTCGGCTTCAAGCGCGCCGGCGCCGACGGCGTGCTGACTTATTTCGCGCTCGAGGCGGCGAAGCTGCTCAAGCAGGGCTGAGCGCGGCGAAGAAACGCGCGATCGCCAGATCGTGCCAGGCGACGTCGCCGTGGCCGTGATAGCCGACATGCCCGCCGCGCGCGGTCAGCACCGGGCGCAAATACGGATGCCGGTTCCAGGCGACGGCGTCATAGGGTTCGGACGGAACCCAAGGATCGTCGCGCGCGTGCAACAACAGGGTCGGCACCGCGATGCCGGGCAGGAACTGACCCGATGACGAGCGCTGGTAATATTCCGCGGCGCCGTTGAACCCGGCGCGCGGCGCGCTGTAGACGTGATCGAATTCCCACACGCTGCGCGCCTTCAAAATATCCGCGCGTTCGCGATGGGTCAGCACCGCGCCCGGCGCCACGGCGTCGGCCTTCATGTAGCTCAGCAGATAGCGCTGATAGAAATCGTTGCGCCAGCGGTCGAGGCGGCGCGCAGTGGCCGCCAGGTCGAGCGGCGCCGACACCACGGCGGCGGCCTTGAGCCGCGCCTCGCCGCCGCGCTCGCCCAGGTATTTGAGCAGCAGATTGCCGCCGAGCGAAAAGCCCACCGCCGCCATTCCGCGCGCGACCAGGTCGTTCGGCAACGCCGCGAACACGCGGGCGAGATCGTCGCTGCTGCCGGCATGGTATTGCGCGGCGCAAAGCGGGCGCGAACGCCCGACGCCGCGCAGATTGAGCCGCAGCACCGGAAAGCCCTGCGACAGGAAAAACGCCGCGCTTTCGCGCATGTAGAAGCTGTTTTCGAGCCCGGTGAGGCCGTGAATCAAAACCACCAGCGGCCGCGAGGCATCCGCGCGCGGGCGCCCGAGCATGGCGGCAAGCGTGTCGCCGCTGCCGTCGTTCATCGGAATCAACAGCCGCTCCTGCCGGTAGCGGTCGAGCGGCGCGCGGCTTTTCACCAGCACGCAGCGCATGGTCTGGAGGTCCGCCCCCCACCACGGCCAGCGCGGCCGGAAAGTCGGCAGGTCGAGGGTCTGGAATTGCGCGTCAGGCATGATCGAGCAGGAAATCGTGCACCGCCTTGATCTGGTCGGGCGCGGTCAGCGACGGCGCGTGGCCGATGCCGGCAAACTCGATGAGCTTGGCGCGCGGGCCGCGCCGTGTCATCGCCTTTGCGTCGGCGGCGCGCAGGATGTCGGATTCGGCGCCACGCAGCACCAGCACCGGGCAGGTCACGGCGTCGTAATATTGCCAGAGGTCGATGTCGCGCACGAACCAGCCCTTCTTGAACGGCGCGGCGATCCCGGGGTCGTAGGCGAGGCCGAGCCTGCCGTTCGGCTTGAGCCGCGCGCTGTGCTGCGCCATCTGCCGCCAGACATCGTCGGTCAACGGTCCGAAAGCGGCGAACACCGAGCGCAGCGCCGCTTCGAGCGCGGCCAGATCCTTGAAGCTCGGATCGAGGCCGGCATAGCGGCGGATGCGTTTCAGCCCCTGCTTGGCGATCAGCGGCCCGATATCGTTCATCACCAGCTTGCGGATGGGATTGCCGGGTTGCGCTGCCCACACCATGCCGATATTGCCGCCCATCGAGGTGCCGACCAGATCGAGGGACTGAACCTCGAGCGCGGCGATCAACGCCGTCATGTCGGCGAGATAGAGCGGATAGCCGTAGAGCATGGGATCGTCGAGCCACGCGCTGCGGCCGCGGCCGGCCATGTCCGGACAGATGACGCGAAAATCGGACGCGAGCGCTGCGGCCAGCTGGTCGAAATCGCGTCCGTTGCGCGTGAGGCCGTGCAGGCACAGAACGGTGCGCGCGTTCTTGGGTCCCGCCCACTCATAATAGGCAAGCCGGTGAGCGGGCGGTCCGGGGCAGTCGAGGGTCTTTTCGATCATCGTCACCCCGATAGATTGCGCCCCCCGCGAGCGACGGATCAAGTCAGGTCATGGACGCGCCGCGCGTCATGGTTTAAGACCAGGGACAAGAAACGCGTGGTCCATGGCAAGAAAAGATGAGGAACGAACATGGCCGTCAAAGGGCCGCTCTCGGGCGTCACCGTCGTCGATCTCTCCCGCATCCTCGCCGGTCCCTACTGCACTTTCCTGATGGCCCAGCTCGGCGCCCGGGTGATCAAGGTCGAGGCTCCGGGCAAGGGCGACGACGCGCGCGAATACGGGCCCTTTCGCAGCGGCGTGTCGACCTATTTCGCTTCGGTCAACCGCGGCAAGCAGTCGATCGCGCTCGATTTGCGCGGCGATTCCGACAAGCGCGTCTTCGAGAAGCTGCTCGATAAGGCCGACGTGCTGGTGGAGAATTTCCGCCCCGGCACCATGGAGAAATTCGGCTATGGCTGGGACCGGCTCCATCCGCGCTATCCGCGGCTGATCTACGCCGCCGCCTCGGGTTTCGGCCATACCGGACCGTTTTCCCAGCATCCGGCCTATGACATGGTGGTTCAGGGCCTGGGCGGCATCATGAGCGTCACCGGCCACAAGGGCCAGCCGCCGGTCAGGATCGGCGTGTCGGTCGGCGATCTCGGCGCCGGGCTCTACGCCGCCATCGCGGTCAACGCCGCGCTGCTCCACCGCGAGAAGACCGGCGAAGCCTGCAAGGTCGACATCGCCATGTTCGATTGCCAGCTGGCGCTGCTGGAAAACGCGATCATGCGTTACACCGTGACCGGCGAAATTCCCGAACCGCTGGGCGCGCGCCATCCCACCATCACGCCGTTCGAGGCTTTTTCCACCGCGGACAATTACATCATCATCGCCGCCGGCAACGATCACCTGTTCAAGCAGCTGTGCGACGCGCTTGGCCGGCCCGAGATGGCCGGGAAACCGGAATATGTCAGCAACGATCTGCGGCTGCGCCACCAGCCGCAATTGAAGGCCGAGATCGAGCTGGTGCTGCGCGCCAAGCCCGCCGCCTATTGGCTCGATCTGTTCGACAAGACCGGGATACCGTCCGGGCCGATCAACAACATTCCCCAGGCGCTCGCCCATCCCCAGGTGAGCGCCCGTGACATGCTTGTGACAGTGAACGATCCGGTTGCCGGCCCGCTCAAGGTCGCCGGCAATCCGCTCAAGATTTCGGGATTTCCCGAGCCGAAAACGCACGACCCCGCGCCGGCGCTCGACGCCGACCGCGCCGCCATCCTGAAAGAGCTGGGGCTTTAAGCCGCGCCCGTCCCGGCTTACACTCGGACGAAATCCGCCGGAAGTCCCAGGGAGCCCGTTCATGCTGCAGAACCGCCTGTCGCCCGTGCTCGATCCGCGCGCGCTCGCGCGCGAGATGTCGAACAAGCTTTTGATCGACGGCGCGATGGTTGCGGCGGTGTCGCGCAAAATCTTCCCGGTGGTCAATCCGGCCAACCAGGAAACCGTCGGCGAGGCGGCCGACGGCGCCGCGGCCGATGTCGATGTCGCGGTCTCGGCCGCGCGCAAGGCGCAGAAGGCCTGGGCCAAGCTCGCGCCGCGCGAACGCGGCAAGCTGGTGCAGGAATGCGGAAGGCTGCTCGGCGATCACGTGGAAGAGCTGGCGCGGCTCATCACGCTTGAAACCGGCAAGGCGATCCGCACCGAAAGCCGGGTCGAAGCCGGCGTGTTCGCCGACGTGCTGGTGTTCTACGGCGGGCTCGGCTCCGAGCTCAAAGGCGAAACCGTGCCTTTCAAGCCCGGCATGCTGACCATCACCCAGCGCGAGCCGATCGGCGTGGTCGGCGCCATCATTCCCTGGAACGTGCCGCTCTTGCTGATGGCGCTCAAGATCGCGCCGGCGATGGTCGCCGGCAATTCGGTGGTAGTGAAATCCGCCGAGGAAGCGCCGCTCACCGTGCTGCGCGCCTGCCAGATCATGAACCAGGTTCTGCCGCCCGGCGTGCTCAACATCCTGTCGGGCGACGGGCCGCAATGCGGTGCGCCGCTGGTGGCGCACAAGGCCGTCGGCAAGGTTACCTTTACCGGCTCGGTCGAGACCGGAAAGATGGTCTACGCCGCGGCGGCGCAGAAGCTGATCCCGGTGACGCTGGAATTGGGCGGCAAGAGCCCGATGGTGGTGATGGGCGACGCCGATCTGGAAAAGGCGGTCGAAGGCGCGATCATCGGCATGCGCTTCACCCGCCAGGGGCAAAGCTGCACCGCGGCCTCGCGCATCTTCGTCCATGAATCGATCCACGACGTCTTCGTTTCGAAACTCAAGGCCAAGGTCGATGCGATGAAGATGGGCGATCCGCTCGACGAGGCGACCGATATCGGCTCGATCATCTCCAAGCAGCAATACGACAAGGTGATCTCCTATATCGAATACGGCGAGAAGAGCCCGGGCGCCACGGCGAACAGATGCTCCGCCATGCCGAAGGACGCGAAACTGGCCAAGGGCTATTTCGTGCAGCCGGTGATCTTCACCGGTCTGTCGAACGACAACAAGCTGGCACGCGAGGAAATCTTCGGGCCGGTGACCTGCGTCATCAGGTTCAAGGATTACGACGACGCCATCCGCCAGGCCAACGACACCGAATACGGCCTAGCCGCCACCATCTGGACGCGGGATCTGAAGACCGCGCTCGACGCCACCCAGCGGCTCGAGGCCGGGCTGGTGCAGGTGAACCAGAACCTGGTGGTGCAGGCCAATATGTCCTATGGCGGCGTCAAGAACTCGGGACTCGGCAAGGAAGCCTCGCTCGAATCGATGCTCGAGCACTTCACCCACAAAAAGACCATCATCCTCAACCTCAATTGAAGAGAACCCGTCGGGAAAAGCAGGTTCCGCGGCGCGCGCGTTCGCCTTTCCGCCGCGCCGCGTCGGGATTTCTGATTGTGGTGCTGGCGCTCGCCGTCGGCGCCGGCGGCATGAGTTATCTCTGGCTCAGAAGCTCGCTGCCGCAAACCAAAGGCCAGCTGGTGCTGCCCGGCCTCGCCGCCGAGGTCACCGTCACCCGCGACGCCCACGGCATTCCCACCATCACCGCGCAGAACGATCGCGACGCCGCTTATGCGCTCGGTTTCCTGCACGCCCAGGACCGGCTCTACGCCATGGACCTGATGCGGCGCTACGGCGCCGGGCGGCTGTCCGAATGGTTCGGCGCGGCGGCGTTGCCGATCGACCGCTTCACCCGCACGCTCGGGCTTTACCGCGCGGCGCAACAGCAATACGCCGGTCTTTCGCCCGAGCTGCGCGCGGTGTTCGACGCCTATGCCGCCGGGGTCAACGCCTTCCTCGCGGCGCGGCGCGGCGCGTTGCCGCCGGAATATTACCTGGTCGGCGGCGCGCCCGAGCCCTGGACCGCGGTGGACTCCCTGGTCTGGGGCAAGATCATGGATCTGCAATTGACCGGCAATTTCCGCGGCGAGCTGCAACGCCTGCGCATGCTGCAACGGATTTCGCCCGGCGACCTCGACGTGCTCTACCCATCCTATCCCGACGACGCGCCGCTGCCTTCGGGCGAACGCGCGCTGCTCGACCGCCTTCCCGCCGACGCGCTCGCCGCCGCCTTGCCGCCGGGCGCGGACGTGCCCGAGCGCGCCTCCAACAACTGGGCGGTCTCCGGCCGGCGCAGCCAATCGGGCAAGCCGATCATCGCCAACGACACGCATCTGGATTATTCCTCGCCCGGCACCTGGTATCTGGCGCGCATCAAGACGCCGGCACTCGATCTCGCCGGCGTCACCGCTCCGGGCGCGCCTTTCGTCGTCATCGGCCACAGCGACCGCATCGCCTGGGCCTTCACCACCACCACCGGCGACGTCGAGGATTTGTTCATCGAGAAACCCGACCCGGCCGATCCCGACCGTTATCTCGCGCCCGGCGGCTCGCTGCCCTTCGATGTGCGGCAAGAGGAGATCCAGGTGCGCGACGGCAAGCCGGTTTCGTTCACCATCCGCTCGACCCGCCACGGCCCGGTGATATCCGATCTCGCCGGCTTGAACGCGCCGGGCGGCGAGATGCTGGCGCTCGACGCCACCTGGCTCGGCGACGACGACCGCACGCCCGAGGCGATCTGGCGGCTGGGGCGCGCCGCGAACTGGGGCGAATTCGTCGCCGCGCTCAAGGACTGGGTGGCGCCGCAGCAGAACATTCTCTATGCCGATTCCGCCGGCCATATCGGCTTCTTCGCGCCGGCGCGCGTGCCGATCCGCGCCAAGGGCGACGGCTGGCTGCCGGCGCCGGGCTGGAGCGGCGATTACGACTGGACCGGCTATATCCCGTTCGGCGATCTGCCGAGCGCCTTCGACCCGCCGTCGCAACGCCTGGTCACCGCCAACAACCGCATCGTGCCCAAGAACTACGGCTATTTTCTCAGCCGCGACTGGGACATGCCCAACCGCGCCGAGCGCATCGCGGCGCTGCTCGACCGCGATCCCATGCAATCGCCCGAAACCGCGGCGGCGATTCAAGGCGACACGGTTTCGCTCATGGCGCACGAGCTGCTGCCGTTGATGCTGCTGACCGTGCCGTCCGATCCGCGCGCCCGGGCGGCGATGGACCGGCTGCTCGCCTGGGACGGCAGCATGGACCGCGACAAGCCCGAGCCGCTGATTTTCAGCGCGTGGCTGCGGGAACTCAACCGCGCGCTGTTCGCCGACAAGCTCGGTCCCTACTTCGCCGATTACTGGAGCCTGCGCCCCGAAGCGGTGCGCGCCGTTCTGACGTCGCATCCCGATTGGTGCGGCGCCGGCGGCTGCGGTTCGGCGCTGTCGCAGTCGCTCGACCGCGCGCTCGACGATCTGTCCTCGCGTTACGGCTCCGATCCCGGCGTATGGCGTTGGGGCAAGGCGCATTACGCCGCGTTCGAGCATCCGCTGTGGTCGAAACTGCCGCAACTCCGGGATTGGCTGACGCCGGTCATCGCCGCCGATGGCGGCATCGACACGGTGAATGCCGGCGCTTTCTTCGTCGGCGACGACGACGCGCCCTTCGCCGACCGTCACGGCCCGGTGATGCGCATGATCGTCGACATGGCCGAGCCGGATGCGGCGCGTTTCATGGTGGTGCCGGGACAATCCGGCAACCCGCTGTCACGGCATTGGGACGATCTGCTGTCGTCCTGGCGCGATCTCGATTATGTCCGATTCGGCGGCGATACCAGCGGCGGCACGCTCGTTCTGACCCCGCCCTGACGGGGCGGCCCGGCTACTGCCCCTCGACGATGAAGAGCCGGCTGCCGGCCGAGGCCTTTTTGCGCAGCGAAATCGCCGCCTGGTAATCGGCCGATTCGTGAAACCGCTTGGCGGTCTCGAGATCCGGGAATTCGAGCACAATGATGCGCTTGGGTGGCACGCCTTCGAGCGCCAGCGTCTTGCCGCCGCGCGCGATGTACTTGCCGCCGTAGCGGGCGATCGCCGCGCTGGCGGCGGTCTTGTAGGGCTCGTAGGCCTTGGGGTCGGTGACGTCGATTTCGGCGATCAGATAAGCGGTCATGGATCCTCCGTTTCGGGCCTTTTTGCCGGGCTGGGCCAGTTTCCGGCTTTCCGGCGACTCCCGCCATAGCAATTTAAGCGTTTTCCGGCAGGGACTTGCGCCGAGGCCTTACAGTCGTCCATAATCCTCTCTCGAAAGGGGGATGCAGCATGCCCGAAGGCCGCGGCGGCTCGTCGAGAGTGGCGATCGAACTGATCCCGCCCCAGCATTTCTTTGCCACCGGCACCCTGCCCTGCCCCTATGTCGCCGGCCGCGGCGAACGCAAGCTCGTGACCGAGCTGTACGGCAGCGCCGCTTCCGGCCTTTACAACGAATTATCGCGCGCCGGCTTTCGCCGCAGTCATGCGCTGGCCTATCGCCCGGCCTGTTCCGGCTGCTCGGCCTGCGTGCCGGTGCGCATACCGGTGGAGGGTTTCGCCGAAAGCCGCTCGCAGCGCCGCATCCGCAACGTCAACCGCGACCTTGCCGCTTCGGCCGAAAATCCGCGCGCCGATCACGAGCAGTTCCGCCTGTTCCAGCGCTATCAGCGTTCGCGCCATGCCGACAGCGACATGGCGGCGATGACCTTCGGCGATTACCGGGCGATGATCGAGGACAGCCCGCTTTTGACCCGCATACTCACCCTGCGCGAAACAAGCGGCGGGTTGCGCGGCGCCTGCCTGGCCGATGTGCTCGATGACGGGATTTCCGCGGTTTACAGCTATTACGATCCCGAGGAAGCCAAGCGCGGCCTCGGCACCATGCTGGTGCTGGGCCTGGTCGACGAGGCGCGGCGGCGCGGCCTGGCTTTCGTCTATCTGGGCTATTGGATCTCGGCCAGCGCCAAAATGGCCTACAAGGAACGTTTCCGCCCGCTCGAAGCGCTGCGCGACGGCGAATGGCGGCGCATGAGTTAAGCGCGACTCGCGTGAAGAAACTCTCTCAGAATTATGTTTTTAAAGTAATTTGTGCGATGCACCCTATTCGGCGGCCGAACGCGCGCCCAAATTTCGCAGGCACCGGTCGATCCACAGCGCGGCGAGCTTTTCCTCGAGCGCGTTCTGGCCCAGGCGCTCATGCAGGCATTTGAAGTCGACTCGCTCGAGCGGCTGATCCTGGTTGAAACAGGAGAACACCACGGTTTCGGCGCCGGTCGCGGGGTCTTTCTGCACCTGAAGGCATTGGGCGCAGATCTCCTTCATCATGCATTGCATCGGCGAGTTGATCGAGGCGATGGCGCGGTTGCCGGGCTTCAGCATCGGCTTGAACGCGCCTTCCCGCGCCTGCGCCACCGCCTTCATCATGCCGTCGGAGCCGATGACGATCAGGCGGTCGACCTGATCCAGGCGAATCGGGGCAGGCCCTAGCTTGCCCATCCCATAGGCCGATATTGCCGCCACGATATTGCCGACAAAGGCGCGGTCCTGCTTGCGGCTCGGCGAAAAGCCCGGCGCCTCGTCGCAGCACCACACCACCGTGTCGGCGCAGGCCTCGATCTCGGCCACCTTGTAGCGGTCCGCCAGCTGCTTGTAGCCGGCGAAATAGAGCACCTTGGAGCCGTTCTCGCGCAACGCCTTGCCGATCGACAGCAGCACGGCGTTGCCGAGCCCGCCGCCGATCAGCAAAACCGTCTCGCCGCCGGGGGTTTCGGTCGGGGTTCCGGTCGGCCCCATCAGGATCACCGCATCGCCCTTTTCCAGCAGCATACAGAGATCGGACGAGCCGCCCATTTCCAGCACGATGGTGGAAATCAGCCCCTGCGCGCGGTCGACCCAGGCGCCGGTCAGCGCCAGCCCTTCCATGCTGAGCCGGGTGCCGTCGATATAGGGGCTTTGGGTCTCGTAATTCTGCAGCCGGTAGAACTGGCCGGGATGGAAGGCGCGCGCCGCCGCCGGCGCCCTGACCACCACCTCGACGATGGTGGGCGTCAGGCGGATCACTTCGCGGACGGTGGCGCGCAGCTCGGCATTGAGTCGTTGCAGCAATTCCGCCGGTTTGGGCCCGGCCGGCCGGCGGCGGTGCAGCATGCGGCTTACCACCGGATAGCCCAGCCGGGCGCCGCCCATCGCTTTCACCACATTGCCCGAAAACGACGGGTGCAGATCGCCGAAGAAGCTGATGGCGCGGCCGTCGGCGATGCGGCTCATCAGCACATGGACCGCCGCCGGTTTGGCCACCGGCTCCGGGCTGGCCGGGTTGCCGTCCTCGTCGAGCGCGCGGAAATAGCGGCCGTCGAGCACGATATGCGCCGGGTCCTCGCGCCCAAGCACGGTGTTGGGCTGGGTCCCGGCGGCGACCAGGATAGTGCGCGCCGGCAGGCTGACGCGTTCGGCGTGGCTGGCGCCGTGACGCATCAGGGTGAGCGACGCGGCGTGGCCGAAACCGTCCAGCTCGACCGCCTCGGGCGACAGGCCCTCGGCGAAGCGGATGCCTTCCTCCATCGCCTTGGCCACTTCCTCGTGATTGAGGGTGTAGCTCGGCGCGTCGATCAGGCGGCGGCGATAGGCGATGGTGACGCCGCCCCAGCCGTCGACCAGCTCGGCGAGCTTGGGCGCGCGGTTCTCGCGTTTGGCGGCGGCGCGCTCATCGCGGATGGCGCGGGCATGGGCGACGAACTCGTCGGCGATCGCGTTGTCCTCGGCGCTCCAGCCGGCGCGCACCGCGCTTTCGCCGCGCTCGGAAACGAGGATTTCATAACGCTTGAGAAACTTCTCCACCTGCACCGGATAATAGGCGAGCGATTCCGTGGCGGTGTCGATCGCGGTCAGGCCGCCGCCGATCACCACCACCGGCAGGCGCACGGTGAGATTGGCCAGGCTGTCGGTCTTGGCCGCGCCGGTCAGCTGCAAGGCCATGAGAAAATCCGAGGCCTGGCGCACGCCGCGCGCGAGACCGTTCTTCATCGGCACGATGGTCGGCCGACCGGCGCCGGCGCACAGCGCGATGTGGTCGAAGCCCAGGGCGAAGGCGTCGTCGATGGTCAGCGTGCCGCCGAAACGCACGCCGCCGAACATGGCGAAGCGCGCGCGCCGTTCCAGCAGCAGGCGGATGAGCTTGAGGAAATTCTTGTTCCAGCGCACGGTGATGCCGTATTCGGCGACGCCGCCGAACCCGGCCATGACGCGGTCGTCGAGCGATTCATAAAGCTCGGTCACGTCGCGCACCGGCTTGATGGGATAACGCGCGCCGGACAGATCGACGCCCGAAATCTCCTTGGGCAGCGGCTCGATCTTCAGCCCGTCGACGGCGGCGACGTAGTGGCCGTCGTTCATCAGGTGATGGGCGAGCGTGAATCCCGCCGGCCCCAGCCCGACCACCAACACCTTGTAGCCGGTTTCCGGCTTGGGTACGGGCCGGCGCAGATTGAGCGGGTTCCAGCGCGTCAGCAGGCTGTAGATCTCGAAGCCCCAGGGCAGCTCCAGCACGTCCTTGAGCGTGCGCGTCTCGATCTGCGGAATATCGACCGGTTCCTGCTTCTGATAGATGCAGGCCTTCATGCAGTCGTTGCAGATGCGGTGGCCGGTGGCGGCGACCATCGGGTTGTCGACGATGGCGATGGCCAGCGCGCCGAGGGAATATCCCTGCGCCTTGGTCAGGTTCATTTCCGAGATTTTTTCCTCGAGCGGGCAGCCGGCGAGCGTCACCCCGAACACGCTTTTCTGGAAGGCGCCGCTTTTCTTGTCCTTGATGCCGTGCGAGCAGCTGTCCTTGCCCTGCTCGTGACACCAGATGCAGTAATTCGCCTGGTCGAGCGCGCCGGTCAGATCCATGCCCGCATCGGTGAGCGCGAAGCCCTCGCGCCGCCGCCATTTCCCGGGCGGGAAGCGCAGCGCCGATGTCCCGCCCGCCTTGACGCTTTCGGTCGCGACCAGATGCAGCGGATCGGTCTTGTGCGGCACCTTGAACAGCACGCCGTCGCGGTGCTTGGCCCTGCCCGCCGCCGACAGCGTCGCCCAGGCGGCGTAGCGCGCGGCCAGATCAAGCTCGGCCGCGTGTTTCGGCTCGTCGTCGAGCCAGCGCGCGACATGCCTGGCGAAAGCCAATTCGGTCAGGCTTTCGCCGAAAATCTTTTCGAGATCGCGCGCCAGCCCGGGCCCGTCGATGGCGGCGGCCTGTTCCCGCGTCACGCCCTTCACCGCGCGGCGCTGGATGAACAGGCGCTTGACACTATGCAGCGGCGCGAGTTCGCCGTGCCGCGCCTGAAGCGCGCGCATTTCCCTGGCGTTGCCGAAAAAATCGCCGATGAAATCTTCCAGATGCGGCGCCAGCGCGACCAGCAGATCGGATTCGGCCTTGGCTTCGAGCGCGTCGGGATCGTTGCGCGCGGCGGCGAGGCGCTCGGCCAAACCGGCGTCGCCGGATTTGAGATGGGCGAGGAAGGCGGCGTCGAGCCGCACCAATCCGTCGCGCCGGTACAAATCCGCGAAAGCCAGTCCGTGTTTCAGTTGGAGTTCCGTCATCTCAATTCAGTATCGGCGGAACGCGCCGTCGATATAACCCCAATTTTCCTGTGGAAGTGGAACGATTCCACCTCTGGGCGGCGGTGCTTTCTACGCGAGCGCACGGCCGATCTCAATAGCCCAGCGCCATGCCGTCCTTGCGCGGGTCGGAGCCGCCGGTGAGCGTGCCCTTGTCGTGGTCGATCCAGATCGCCTGCGCGCCGCCCAGCGGCTTGTCCGGCCGCACGATCTGGTGGCCGCGTTGCGCCAGATCCTGCGCGACGTCGTCCGCGATGCCGCGCTCCAGTTGCAGCACGCCGTCGAAGGCGAAGCTGCGCGGCGCCTCGGCCGCGGCCTGCGGGTCGAATCCCCGGTCGAAGATCTGCGACAGGTAATGCGCGTGGCCGTTGGCCTGGTAGTGTCCGCCCATCACGCCGAAGGGCATCGCCGCCTTGCCGCCTTTCATCACCATGCCGGGAATGATGGTGTGCATCGGCCGCTTGCCCGGCGCGATGGCGTTGGGGTGGCCGGGCGTGGTGCGGAAGGTCTTGCCCCGGCTGTGCAGCAATACGCCGCTCTTGGGCCCGAGAATGCCGGAGCCGAATTCGTCGAACAGCGAATTGATGAAGGAGACGACGTTGCGCTCGCGGTCGACGACGCAGAGATAGACCGTGTGCTTGTGCTCGATCTCGTCCCACGTCACCGGCTCCGAGGCGCGGTCGAGCCTGATCCGGGAGCGCACCTCGAGCGCGTATTGATCCGACAGGAAGCGTTCGACCGGCACCTTGGTGAAACGCGGATCGCCGAAATAGGCGTCGCGCGCGCGATAGGCCGCCTTGGCCGCCTCGGCATGCAGGTGGATGCGGTCGGCGTCGGAATATTTGGCATCCCCGAGATCGTAGCCTTCGAGCGTGCGCAGCATCATCAGCGCGGCCAGGCCCTGGCCGTTGGGCGGGCATTCGAACACCTGGTGGCCGCGATAAGTCGCCGAGACCGGCTCGACATACTCGCTTTTCTGCGCGGCGAAATCCTCGAGCGTGTGCAGCCCGCCCAGGGCGTTGAGCTTGGCGACCAGATCAGCCGCGACCGCGCCTTCGTAGAAGCCCTTGCGCCCTTCCCTGGCGATGCGTCTTAAAGTCTCGGCCAATGCCGGCAAGCGCATGGTCTCGCCCAGGCCGAGCATCTTGCCGCCGGGCGCGAACACCCGAGCGGCGTCGGCGTCGCCCATGACGTTCTGCCGGTAATAATGGAAGTCCCAGGCGACGCGCGGCGTCAGCCGGACGCCCCGCTCGGCCAGGTCGATCGCCGGCCCGAACAGCTCGGCCAGATCCTTGGTGGCGTAATCGCCGTGCAAGGTAAGCCAGGCATCGACCGCGCCCGGCACGGTGACGGCGTGCGGCGAGTTGAACGGGATGGTGGCGATGCCGCGCTCGACGAACCATTCCGCCTTGGCCTTGGCCGGCGCGCGGCCCGAGCCGTTCAAGGCCTTGGGCAATCCCGCTTTCGGCGAATAGAGCACGAAGCAATCGCCGCCAGTGCCGGTCATCTGCGGCTCGGCCACGCACAGCAGCACCGCCGCCGCGATCGCGGCGTCGACCGCGTTGCCGCCGGCGCGCAACACCTCGACCGCCGCCAGCGTCGCCAGCGGATGCGAGGTCGCGGCCATGGCCTCGCCCGAAACGGCGGGTGAGCGGCTCGGCTGCTGGAAATCGCGCATGTTCGTTCCCAAAAAAGCCCGTATCCATGCCACCGGCGGGCGGCCCTGGGCAAGCGCATTATACGGCTTGTCGCGCGCCGCCATCTTTTCTAACGTCGCGGCTTCCCGCCAACCGGAAGGAGTGCGCCCCATGTCCACCGCCAAATCGAATTCGCCGCTGTTCGCCAAGGGCCTCGCCGTGCGCCGCGAGGTGCTGGGCGCCGAGTATGTCGACAAGTCGCTGGCCGACGCCGACGACTTCATGATGGCGTTCCAGAACCTGACCACCGAATGGTGCTGGGGCGAGGTCTGGTCGCGGCCCGGCCTGTCGCGCAAGACGCGCTCGATGCTCAATCTCGCCATGCTGACCGCGCTCAACCGCCCGGCCGAGCTCAAGCTGCATCTGCGCGGCGCGCTGACCAACGGCGTCACCGTCGAGGAGATCAAGGAAATCTTCCTGCAGACCGGGATCTATTGCGGGATTCCGGCGGCGCTCGAAAGCTTCAAGGTCGCGCGCGAGGTGTTCAAGGAGCGCGCACGCTGACGCGCGCCTGACATGCCGCGATGGCGCTTGTCGCAACCTACGGTTTTGCCTAAGTATTGCCGAGGAGACTCGCGCCATGCTGGACGCCTATGTCTATGACGGTTTGCGCACGCCGATCGGCCGCCACGCCGGGGTGCTGGCGCCGGTCAGGCCGGACGATTTGCTGGCCGGGGTGATCGCGGCGCTGGTTGCGCGCAATCCGTTTAAGCCCGAGGACTACGAGGACGCCATCATCGGTTGCACCAACCAGGCCGGCGAGGATGCGCGCAATGTCGCGCGCCACGCCGCGCTGCTGTCGGGTCTGCCGGTCGAGATCGGCGGCTTGACCGTCAACCGGCTGTGCGGCAGCGGCCTCGCCGCGGTGCTCGACGCCTCGCGCGCCGCCTCCTGCGGCCAGGGCAAGCTGTTCGTCGCCGGCGGCGTCGAAAGCATGAGCCGCGCGCCTTTCGTCATATCCAAGTCCGAAAGCGCTTATAGCCGCGAGGCCAAGCTGTTCGATTCCACCATCGGCGCGCGCTTTGCCAATCCCAAGGTCGGCAAGAAATTCGGCGAGGACACCATGCCGCAAACCGCCGACAACGTGGCGCGCGAGCACGACATCAGCCGCGAGCAGTCGGACCGCTTCGCGCTCGCTTCCCAGGAGAAATACGCCAAGGCCAAATCCGGAGGATTTTATGCCGGCGAGCTTCTGCCGGTGAGCGTGACGGGACCGAAGAAAGGCGCCACGGTCATGGTCGACCAGGACGAGCATCCCCGCCCCAACACCACCATGGAGCGGCTCGGCGAGCTCAAGCCGATTTTCGCCGGCGGCGTGGTCACGGCGGGCAACGCCTCGGGCATCAATGACGGCGCTTGCGCGCTGCTGATCGGCACCCAGCAAGCGGGCGAGAAGGCCGGCAAGGCGCCGATCGCCCGCATCGTCTCGGCCGCCATCGCCGGCGTGCCGCCGCGCGTCATGGGGCTGGGGCCGGTGCCGGCCTCGAAGAAGGCGCTGGAGCGCGCCGGCAAGACGCTCAAGGACATGGACGTGATCGAAATCAACGAGGCCTTCGCCAGCCAGGTGCTCGGCTGCCTCAAGATTTTGGGCATCGATTTCGGCGACGGCCGCATCAACCCGAATGGCGGCGCCATCGCCATCGGCCATCCGCTGGGCGCGTCGGGCGCTCGTTTGGCACTCACGGCAATAAGGGAACTCGAGCGCCGCCAAGGCCGTTACGCGCTGGTCTCCATGTGCATCGGCGTCGGCCAAGGCATCGCCGCCGTGATCGAGCGCGTCAACGGCAAGGCTTAGCTACAACGCCGGCGCGCTGAGTTTCTTCCAGTCATTGGCGAGGGTCAGCGTCGGCTCGGTGAGCTTCTGCAATTGGGCGAGATCGAGGCCCTCCACCATCTCGCGCACCACCAGCCCGTCCTCGGTCACGTCGATCACCGCCAGATTGGTGTAGATGCGGCTGACGCATTTGGCCGCGGTCAGCGGATAGCCGCAGCTTTTCTTGATGCGCGGTTCGCCTTCCTTGGTGGTGTGCTCCACCAGGATGCGCACGTCTTTCGCGCCTGCCGCCAGGTCCATCGCGCCGCCGACGCCCGGCGAGGCGTGCGGATGGTTGGTGGTCCAGTTGGCGAGATCGCCCGCTTCCGAGACCTCGAAGGCGCCCATCATCGCCAGATCGATATGGCCGCCGCGGATCATCAGGAAGGCGTCGGCGTGGTGGAAATAGCTGCCGCCCGGCATCAATGTCACGAGCTGCTTGCCGGCGTTGATCAGGTCGGAATCTTCTGCGCCCTGGGCCGGCGCCGGACCCATGCCGAGCACGCCGTTCTCGCTGTGAAAAACGATCTCGCGTCCGGCCGGGATGAAATCCGAGCACAGCGTCGGCAAGCCGATGCCGAGATTGACCACGGCGCCGTTCTCGATGTCCTGCGCGGCGCGCCACGCCATCTGGCGGCGGGACAAGGGCTGCATCTTTTCTCCTCCCTGCCGTTATACCACGACGACGCGGTCGACGAAGATGCCGGGCGTAACCACGGTTTCGGGATCGAGAGCGCCGAGATCGACCACCTCCTGCACCTGCGCCACGGTGAGCGCAGCCGCCGCCGCCATCACCGGATTGAAATTCCGCGCCGATTTCCGGTAGACCAGATTTCCCCAGCGGTCGGATTTGAGGCCGCGGATCAGCGCGACGTCGCCCTTGAGCGGTTTTTCCAGCACATAAGTCCGGCCGTCGATGATCTTGGTCTCCTTGCCGGCGGCGAGCTTGCTCTCCGCGCCGGTCGGCGTGTAAAAGCCGCCGATTCCCGCCGCCGCCGCGCGCATGCGCTCCGACAACGTGCCCTGCGGCACCAGTTCGAGCTCGATCTTGCCGGCCTTGTAGGCCGCTTCGAACACGTGCGGGTCGGTGGTGCGCGGATAGGAGCAGATCACCTTTCTGACGCGGCCTTCGCGGATCAGCGCGGCGATGCCGGTCTCGCCGGTGCCGGCGTTGTTGGCCACCACCGTCAGATCCTTCACGCCCAGGGGAATCAGCGCCTCGATCAACTCGATCGGCTCGCCCACCGAGCCGAAACCGGCGCACAGCACGGTCGATCCGCTCTTGATCCCCGCCACCGCGGCGGCGAGGTTCTTCACCCGCTTGTCGATCATGTCAGAAGGTTACTCTGTCGCCGCCCTTCAGCGACAGCATCTCGCGCGCTTCCTTGGCCGTGGCGATTTCGAGCGAGAGGTTTTCCAGGATGAGGCGGATGCGCCGCACCTGCTCGGCGTTCGATTGGGCGAGTTTGCCCTTGCCGATGTAAAGCGAATCCTCGAGCCCGACGCGCACATTGCCGCCCATGATCGCGCCCATGGTGATGAGCGGCAGCTGATGGCGGCCGGCGGCGAGGATCGACCAGTAGTACTGATCGCCGAACAGCTTGTCGGCGATGCGTTTCATGTGGCTCAGGTTGTCCGGATCGGCGCCGATGCCGCCGAGAATGCCGAAGATGGTCTGGACGAAGAGCGGCGGCTTGACCAGCTTGCGGTCGAGGAAATGGGCGAGCGTATAGAGGTGCCCGACGTCGTAGCATTCGAACTCGAAACGCGTGCCGTGGCCCTCGCCCAAATCCTTCAGGATGCGTTCGATATCCTTGAAGGTGTTCTTGAAGATGAAGTCGCGCGTCATCTCCAGGTATTTCGGTTCCCAATCGAATTTGAATTCCTTGTAGCGGTTGAGCATGGGATAGAGGCCGAAATTCATCGACCCCATGTTGAGCGAGCACATTTCGGGCGACGCCTTCAGCGGCGCGGCCAGGCGCTCCTCCACCGTCATGTTGTGGCCGCCGCCGGTGGTGATGTTGATGACCGCGTCGCAGGCCTGCTTGATGCGCGGCAGGAACTGCATGAACACCGCCGGGTCGGGCGTCGGGCGCCCATCCTTGGCGTCGCGGGCGTGGAGATGGAGGATGGCGGCGCCGGCCTCAGCCGCCTCGATCGCCTGCTTCGCCACCTCGTCGGGCGTCAGCGGCAGATGCGGGCTCATGGTCGGCGTGTGGATCGACCCCGTCACCGCGCAGGTGATGATGACCTTGCCCGAACGCGCCAATATCCCCTCCCCGCCGCCCCGTTTGAAGGGCCCTGGCTTTGGTACTTATATAGAGCCGTGGGCGCGGATGAAATCCCGCATTTGCGGATAGATCTCCTCGCGCCAGCGCCGCCCGTTGAACACGCCGTAATGGCCGACCTTCGGCTGGACGTAACGCTTCTTCCGGCCCGATTTCAGCCCGGTGAGCAAAGCGTGCGCGGCCGAGGTCTGGCCGACCGCGCAAATGTCGTCGTTTTCGCCTTCGACGGTCAGGAGCGCGGTGCGCGCGATCGCCTTCGGCTCCACCTTGCGCGCGCGCGACACGAACTGCCCGAGCGGCAGGGCGTGATCCTGGAAGACGCGCTTCACCGTCTGCAGGTAGAAATCGGCCGATAGATCCATCACCGACATGTATTCGTCGTAGAATTTCTTGGTCGCGAGCGCGCTTTCGCCGTCGCCTTCGACCAGGTGGCGGAACAGATCGACATGCGCGGTGACGTGGCGGTCGAGATTCATGGTCATGAATCCGGCCAGCTGGATGAATCCGGGATAGACCCTGCGGAAGGCGCCGGGATAGCGCGCCGGCACCGCGGCGACGACATGGCGCTCGAACCAGGCGAGCGAGCGCGTGGTGGCGAGCCGGTTGACGGCCGTGGGATTGACGCGGGTGTCGATCGGCCCGCCCATCAGCGTCATGCTGCTGGGCTGGTCCGGATCGCGATCCGCCGCCATCAGCGCCACCGCCGCCAGCACCGGCACCGAGGGCTGGCACACCGCGACGACGTGCAGATCGGGCGCGAGCTCGCGCATATAGGCGATCATCAGGTCGATGTGATCGTCGAGGTCGAAGCGGCCGTAGAGCATCGGCACGTTGCGCGCATTCGCCCAATCCGTGACGTAGACATCGTGGTCCTGAAGCAACGTTTCCACCGTGCCGCGCAGCAGCGTGGCGAAATGACCCGAAAGCGGCGCCACCACCAGCACGCGCGGTCCGGGATGCGCGACCTCTTCTTTCTTAAAATGGAGCAGCGTGCAGAACGGGTGGCGCGCGACCACCGCCTCGCTGACCGCCACCGTCTTGCCGGCGATGACGACGCTCTTGATGCCGAAGGGCGGCCGCTCGTGCCCCATGCCGGCGCGCGCCACCATCTCGCAAGCGGCGGCGGCGCCGCGCACCAGCGGATGGTAGGCGAAGATCGGCCAGGGCTGGGAAAGCATCCCGCGCAGGTTCTGCGCCAGGAAGCGAATCGGAGCTAAGGCGTCGCTTTGCGCCTGATAGGTCTCGTACAGCACGAACCGGGTCTAGTTCCCCCCGCCACCGCGGTCAAGCGGGCAAATGTTGCAACGCAATAAATGCCTCATTTTCCATCCGATTCGAGGGTATTCATGTCCCATTAACGTAATTGCGACAGGTTGACACACCTATTACCGCCGAGAGTCGGGTCCCGGTCGATGAACGCTACGCCAAAGCGAGTGGAGCTCCCCGCGGAGCCGGTCCCCACCGCGGGCGCGCCTGGAAGCGTGCTCGCGGCGAAACTTGCCGCAGCTGAAGCGAAACTCGCCGACGCCGAGGAAATTCTCGGCGATGCGCTGCACAGTTCCTCGAGCTGGATCTGGGAATCCGACGAGAACCACTGCTTCACCCGCATCATCGGCCCGATCGAAGCGTTGCTCGGAACCGATCCGGAAAAGCTGATCGGCAAGAAGGTCGAGGATTTCACGCGCGCCAGCCAAGATCCCAGCGTGCAGAATCACTTGAACACCATTCAACAGCGCAAGCCCTATCGCGACGTCGTAACCTCGATCAACACGCCCAAGGGCGTGCGTTTTGTCAAGGCGAGCGGCAAGCCGCTTTACGACGTCACCGGAAAATTTCTCGGCTATCGCGGCACCGCCGGCGACGTGACCGACCAGGTGCAGACCGAGCGGCGCGCCAATGAATCCAACCGCCGTTTCATGGAAGCGATCGAGAGCGTTCCCGCCAGCCTGATGCTGTGCGACCGCGAGGACCGCATCGTCTTCTGCAACAGCGCCACGCAGCGCTATTTCCCCACCGCCGCGCATCTGCTGATCCCCGGCACCAAATACGAGGAACTGCTGCGCGCCCACGCCGCCAGCGGCGTCGTCGCCTCGATCGGCGATGATTTCGAGGGCTGGATCCGCGAGCGCATGCAAAGCCACCGGTCTGGCAACACCAACATCATCCGCGCCTACAGCGACGGCCGCTGGAGCCAGATCGTCGAACGGCGTACTTCGGATGGCGGCATCATCAGCGTCCGCCTCGATATCACGCAGCTCAAGAAGCGCGAAAGAGAGCTTCAGGAGGCCGCGGCGAAGCTTCAACACAGCCAGAACCATCTCGAGCGCGCGCAGCGGATTTCCGGCACCGGCAGCGACGACCGGAATTTGATCACCGACGAGTGCGAGTGGTCGGACACGACCTATGAAATCTTCGGCGTCAGCCGCGAGAGCTTCGTTCCGAGTTACGACAATTTCCTCGCCCTGGTCCATCCCGACGACCGCCGCATTTGCCTCGAGGCGCGCCAGGACATCGGGTCGGGCAAGGACATCAAACCCTACGAATACCGGGTCATCCGGCCCGACGGCCAGGTGCGCATCATCTACCGCGAGACCGCCGCGATCCGCGACGAGAACGGCAAGCCCGTGAGCTATACCGGCACCATCCGCGACGTCACGGAATTGCGCGCGGCCGAGGAAGCGGTCGAGCATAAGACGCGCGAGCTCGAGGAGCGCGCCGCCGACCTGCAACGCTCCAACGCCGAGCTCGAGCAGTTCGCCTATGTCGCCTCGCACGATCTGCAGGAGCCGCTGCGCATGGTGGCGAGCTATTGCCAGCTGCTGCAACGCCGCTACAAGGACAAGCTCGAGGGCGACGCCAACGAGTTCATCGGTTTCGCCGTCGAAGGCGCCAACCGCATGCAGCGCCTGATCAACGATCTGCTGGGTTATTCCCGCATCGGCCGCCAAGGCGGCAATCCGGAGAATTTCCGCGCCGCCGACGCCTTGAAGACCGTGCTCGCCAATCTGCAGGGCGCGATATCCGAAAGCGGCGCCAAGATCGAGGTCGGCGCGCTTCCCGATATTCGCGGCGACCGCACCCAGGTCGGCCAGCTGTTCCAGAATTTGATCGGCAACGCGATCAAGTTCCGCCGCGACGGCGAGACTCCGCTCATCCGCATTTCCGCCGCGCCCGAGGGCGGATTCTGGCGCTTCCTGATCGAGGATAACGGCATCGGCATCGAGAAGGCATATCTCGAGCGCGTGTTCCTGATCTTCCAACGCCTGCACGAGCGCAACAAGTATCCCGGCACCGGCATCGGCCTCGCCATCGTCAAGAAGGTGATCGAGCACCATGGCGGCCGCATCTGGATCGAATCCACGCCCGGCCAGGGCAGCAAGTTCAACTTCACCCTGCCGGCGGCTTCCAAGACGGAGAGAGTGTGATGAGCGATTCGCGTAACATCGAGATCCTGCTGGTGGAAGACAATCCCGGCGACGCGCGCCTGACGCAAGAGGCGCTGCGCGAAGGCAAGATCCGCAACAATCTCCATCACGCCAAGGACGGCGTTGAAGCGCTGGCGTTCCTCAAGCGCGAGGGCATTCACGCCAATGCCCCGACGCCCGACTTGATCCTTCTCGATCTCAACCTGCCGCGCAAGGACGGCCGCCAGGTGCTGAGCGAGATGAAAGCCGATCCGCGGCTGCGCGTCATTCCGGTGGTGGTGCTCACCACCTCGGAAGCCGAGAACGACATCGTCAAGAGCTACGAGCTGCACGCCAATTGCTACATCACCAAGCCGGTCGATCTCGAGAAGTTCATCGCCATCGTGCGCGCCATCGAGAGCTTCTGGCTGGCGGTGGTGACGTTGCCGAACCGCAATCCGCAACTCGCCGCGCTCTAGATCAATCGGAGGATCGCATCCGGTGTTGAACAAGGTGGATACGGCGGCGGCGGGAGTGCTGCGCATCCTCCTTATCGAGGATAATGCGGGCGACGCGCGGCTGACGACCGAGCTTCTGCGCGAGGCCAGCGTGTTCACCTTCGAATGCGTCTGCGCCGAAAGCCTGGAACGCGGCTCGGGTCTTCTGCTCGAACAGGATTTCCAAATCGTCCTGGCCGATCTGTCGCTGGGCGACGCCGGCGGCATCGAAATCGTCAAGCGGCTGCATGAACGGCACCCCACCCTGCCGCTGATCGTGTTGAGCGGCCTCGAGGACGAGACCGTGGCCATGAACGCGCTGCAGCAAGGCGCGCAGGACTATCTGGTCAAGGGCCGGGGCGACGGTCATCTCATCAGCCGGTCGATCCGCTACGCCATGGAGCGCAAGCGGGCGGAGACGCAGCTGATCGAGGCCAAGAACAGCGCCGAGGCGGCGAGCCGCGCCAAGTCGGAATTCCTCGCCAACATGAGTCACGAGTTGCGCACGCCGCTCAACGCCATCATCGGCTTTTCCGAAATCCTGCGCCAGGAAGGCCTCGGGCCCCTGGGCCACGCTTCCTACCGCGACTACGTGCGCGACGTTCACGAAAGCGGCGTCCATCTGCTCAAGATCATCAACGACATTCTCGATCTGTCGAAAATCGAGGTCGGCCGCCTGACCCTCAACGAGGTGCCCATCGACGTGCGCGACACCGTCGAATCCTGTCTCCGCATCGTGCGCGAGCGCACCGCCAATGCCGGGCTCGACCTGATCGCCGATTTCGCGCCCGATCTGCCGACGCTCAACGCCGACGAGCGCATGGTCAAGCAGGTGCTGCTGAACCTGCTTTCCAACGCCATCAAGTTCACGCCGCGGGGCTCGGTGCACGTGACGGCCGGCGTCGCCGCGAATGACGGCGTGTACATTTCGGTCATCGATACCGGCATCGGCATCGCGCCCGAGGACATCGAGAAGGCGCTCATGCCCTTCGTCCAGATCGACAGCTCGCTGCAGCGCAAATACGCCGGCACCGGCCTGGGGCTGCCGCTGGCGCGTTCGATGATCGAGCATCACGGCGGCAGCTTCGAGATCGCCAGCAAGATCGGCGAAGGCACGGCCATCACGGTGCGCTTTCCGCCCGGGCGATCGCTGCGCATCCCGGCCGAGCAGTCGCTCAGGGCCGCCGGCTAAATCCCCGCCTAGAACGTTCCCGGATAAGCGCCGCCGTCCACCAGCAGATTCTGCCCGGTGATGTAGCCGGCCTCGGCGCTGCACAGGAAGGCGCAGGCGGAACCGAATTCTTCCGCCGTGCCGAAACGTCCCGCCGGCATTCCCGCCAGCCGCTGCTTGCGCGCCTCGTCGACCGAGACCTTGGCGTTCTTGGCCATGGTCTCGATGTTCGACTTGAGCCGGTCGGTATCCATCGCGCCGGGCAGAAGATTGTTGATGGTGACGTTGTGGCGCACGGTTTTGCGCGACAATCCCGCGACGAATCCCGTCAGGCCGGTGCGCGCGCCGTTGGACAGGCCCAGAATGTCGATCGGGGCCTTCACGGCGCTCGAGGTGATGTTGACGATGCGGCCGAAACGCCGCGCGATCATGCCGTCGATGGTCGCCCGGATCAGCTCGATCGGCGTCAGCATGTTGGCGTCGAGCGCCTTGATCCAGATATCGCGCGTCCAATCGCGGAAATCGCCGGGCGGCGGCCCGCCCGCGTTGTTGACCAGGATATCGGGCGACGGACAGGCGGCCAGCGCCAGGCTGCGGCCCTCCTGCGTGGTGATGTCGCCCGCGACCGCCGTCACCTTGACGCCGAATTTCTGGCGCAGCTCGGCGGCCGTCGCCTCGAGCGCGGCGGCGCCGCGCGCGGTGATGACCAGATCGGCGCCTTCGCGCGCCAAGGCCGCGGCGCAGCCCTTGCCGAGTCCCTTGCTCGCGGCGCAGACCAGCGCCGTCTTGCCCTTGAGGCCGAAATCCATGCCGCTCTCCCTCGCCGAAATTCCGCTTGCCGGGGGCTCTACTTACCCGTGGCGCGCAGCGGCGGCAATGATTTGAGATAGACCGCGATGGCGTGGCGGTCTTCCTTGGTGAGATTTGCGGTGCTGTTCACCACCTCGCCCATGCCGGCGCCCACGGAATCGAAATCCGGCGTCTGGCCGGAAAACAGCACGGTTTCGATATCCGCGACGCTCCACTTGCCGATGCCGGTGGCGTCGTCGGGCGTGATGTTGGGCGCCCGCTGCCCGTCGGGCCCGTGCGGATTGCCGGCGAAGGCGTGGGCGTGGTCGAGCGCGCCGAGAAAATTGCGCGGCGTGTGGCATTCCTCGCAATGCGCGACCGCCTCGACCAGATACCGGCCGCGGTTCCATTCCGCGCTCTGCCCCTCGACCGGCGCCAACGGCCCTTCGCGGAAGAACAGCAGGCGCCAGCCGAGCAGCAGCTTCCGCCAGCCGAACGGGAACTTGACCTGGTGCGGCGTGTCCGGCCGCGCCACCGGCGGCTGCGCCATGATATAGGCGTAGAGATCGGCGATGTCGGCGTCGCTCATGCCGGTAAACGAGGTGTACGGAAACACCGGAAAGAGAAAATCGCCGTCATCGTCGCGGCCATCGCGCAACGCGCGGTGAAAATCATCGAGCGTCCATTTGCCGATGCCGGTGGCGTCGTCGGGCGTGATGTTCGGGCTGTAATAGGTGCCGAAGGGCGTCGCCAGCGCGCGGCCGCCGGCCAAGGGCGCGCCGTCGTGCTTCTTATCGGTGTGACAGGAGACGCAATCGGCGGCGTTGAACAGATAGGCGCCGCGGGCGATGGCGGCCGGATCGGCGGCCCGGGCCATGGACGGCATCAGGACGAGAAGCGCCAAAACCAGGAAATGACGCCTCATCGCCCGGACCGCGTGTCGCCGTGCTTAGTGTTTCGGCGCGCGGTAGTCGGTGTGGCAGGCGCCGCAGCCGTTCTTGTACATTTTTGCGAGCTGGTCGGCGGTGGCCTGGGGATCGCCGCTCTTGACGGCGTCGACGAGCTTCGCCTCTTCCGCCTGGAGCACCGGCACGACCGCCTTGAACTTGTCGAAGCTCTGCCATATTTCGGGCTTGGCGTAGGACACGCCGGGCATGGCATCGCTGCTGGTGTTCTGTTTGCCGTCGAAATAGCCGATCAGCTTCGGCGTCAGCGCCACCAGATCGTTTGCCTTGTCCAGCGCCGTGGCCTGGTCGCCTTGCCCCTTGCCGAAGGCGCCGATGGCGTTCACGTCCTTTTGCTGCTGGTCCATGAAACCCTGGCGCTCTTTGACGAAGGCCGAATTATCCTGGGCGAAGACCGCGGTCGCGGCCGCCATCCCGACCGCCGCGAATAGCGCGGCCGCACTCCCTGCAATGATTCTACGCATTAATCTCTCTCCCAAAATGAATTCGAGCCGCGAATGATAAAAGCCGGCCTCCGCAGGCCGGGGTCACGATTACGTGAGATGGTAAGTTATTCAACTGATCGGACCGGCGATGTGCGCGACGAATCCCGGGCGTTTGGATATCCGCCGGTACCATGCCATCAATCCGGGTAGATCGGGCCGCTCGACCGGAAGCTGGTACCAGCGATGCACCCAGATGCCGTTGCAGATATCGGCCAGCGAAAAATCCGTGCCGGCGAGGTACTCCTGCTTGCCGAGCTGCCGCTCGACCATCTGCCACAGCGTGATCGCATCCAGCCGGTATTTCGCCAGCGCCGCCGAATCGCGCTTTTCCGGCGGGGTGCGGAAATAACCCCACAGCATTGCAGACAGGGGCGTGTTGAGGGTGGAAAGCTGCCAGTCCATCCAGCGCTCGACCCGGCTGCGCTGGGCGGCATCGGCCGGATAAAGGCCGGCGCCGTTCCGCGTGTTGCAGAGATAACGGATGACGCTGTTCGATTCCCACAGGATGAGTTCGCCGTCCTGGACCGTCGGCACCAGCCCGTTGGGGTTCATCGCGCGATAGGCGGGATCGTCGTTGCCGCCGAACTTGCCGCCCCAATCGACGCGCTCGAACGGGATGCCGAGATCGGCGCAGGTCCAAAGCACCTTCTGCACGTTGGACGAATTGGTCCGGCCCCAGATCTTCAGCATCGCCCCTCTTCCGGCTTATTTTCTAATCCATCAGCCCCAATTCGAGCCGGGCTTCCTCGCTCATGCGGTCCTTGGTCCAGGTTGGTGTCCATACCAGCTTGACGCGCGCGTCCTGTACCCCGGGCACGGATGAAATCGCGTCGCGCACCTGGCCGGGCAGCGCTCCCGCCACCGGGCAGGCCGGCGTCGTGAGCGTCATCTCGACATAAACCACGCCGTCCTTGCGCACGATGAGCTCGTAGATCAATCCCAGATCCACCAGGTTGACCGGGATTTCGGGATCGCGCACGGTCTTGAGCGCGCCCAGCACTTTTTCTTCGAGTTCGGGATCCTTTTCGCCCGGCTCCGGCCGCTCGACCTCCTCCGCCGGCGGCGGTTCGGCGTGCATGAAATCGAACGGGTCCTTGCCTTCGTCCTGCATGATCTACTCGGTCTTGACCGTGATGTTGCCGTCCTTGAGCGCCGCCTCGAAGGCGTGCCAAGCCAGGGTCGCGCATTTGACCCGCGCCGGATAGGCCTTCACCCCGGTCAGCGGTTCGAGCCGCTCCAGTTCGTCCTCGAGGCCGTGGGACGGGTGCGGCTGGGGATGCTGGTGGCCGGTGACGCGGGCGTGGAAATCCTTGAACAGCTCCTCGGCTGTGGCCGCGGTCTTGCCCTTCAGCACCTCGGTCATCAGCGAAGCCGAGGCGGTGGAGATGGCGCAGCCGCGCCCCTCGAAGCTCACATCCTTGATCACATCGCCGTCGAGCTCGAGATAGACGGTGACGCGATCGCCGCACAGAGGATTGTGCCCTTGGGCCGAATGGGTCGGGTGGGCGAGCGCGTGGAAATTGCGCGGGTGGCGCCCGTGATCGAGGATGATGTCCTGGTAAAGCTCGCGCGTATCCATCGCCACCCTCAGCCGAACATTTTCTGCGCCACTGTCAGCGCGGCGGCGAGCGCGTCGATGTCGCTCTCGTCGTTGTATATCCCGAGCGAGGCCCGCGTGGTGCCGGCGAGACCCAGCCTGTCCATCAGCGGCTGGGCGCAATGATGCCCGGCGCGCACCGCCACCTGATGCTGGTCCAGCACCGTGGCGAGATCGTGCGGATGGATGCCCTGGACGTCGAGCGACAGGATGCCGAGCCGCCGCTGCCCCGCCCCCACCAGCTTGACGCCCGGCAATCGCGAAAGCCGGTCGACGCCGTAGCCGGTGAGCTGTTCCTCATGCGCCAGGATGGCGTCGCGGCCCAGCTCTTCGATGTATTCGAGCGCGCGCGCCAGGCCGATGGCGCCGGAAATGTCGGGCGTGCCGGCTTCGAAACGGTGCGGCGGATGCTGGAAGGTGGTCTGCTCGAAACTCACCTGCTCGATCATGTCGCCCCCGCCCTGGAACGGCGGCATGGATTCCAGGATAGCCCGCTTGGCGTAAAGCACGCCGATGCCGGTCGGGCCGTAAGTCTTGTGGCCGGAGAAGACATAGAAGTCGCAATCGAGCGCGCGCACATCGACCGGCAGCCGCGGCGCCGCCTGGCAGCCATCGACCAGCACCTTGACGCCCGCGCGGTGGGCGAGCCGGACAATGGCCTCGACCGGCAGCAAGGCGCCGGTGGCGTTGGCGAGATGCGTCACCGCCACCAGCTTGGTCTTGGCGGAGAGTTTTTTCTCGAAGGCGGCGAGGTCTAAACCGCCTGAAGCATCAATGGGCGCCGCCACCAGCTTCAACCCGGTGCGTTCGCGGATCAACTGCCAGGGCACGATATTGGCGTGGTGTTCGAGCTCGGTGACCAGCACCTCGTCGCCTGGCTTGAGGAAATTCAAACCCCAGGAATAAGCCACCAGGTTGATCGCCTCGGTGGCGCCGCGCACGAACACGATCTCGTCCGCACTGGCGGCGTTGAGGAATTTCGCTGCGGTCTCGCGCGCGCCTTCGTAGAGATCGGAGGAACGCGCCGACAGGCGATAGACGCCGCGATGCACATTGGCGTAATCCGAACGGTAGAAATCCGACACGCGGTCGATCACCGCCGCCGGCTTCTGCGCGGAGGCGGCGCTGTCGAGGAACACTAGCCCGGGATTGCGCTCGAAAATCGGGAAGTCGCGCTTGATCCGGCGCGGATCGAAGCCCGGCCCGGCCGTCGTTTGAATCCTGGTCGCGCTCACGATTCGCGCCCCGCCAGCCAGCGTTGCACATGAACATCGAGGAAAGCGCGCAGATCCTGGTTCTCGATCCGGTCGAGCGCATCGGCGGCGAAGGCGGCGATCAGCATCTGCCGCGCCTCGGGCGCCGGCAGCCCGCGGCTTTCGAGATAGAACAGCGCCTCGTCGTCGAGATCGCCCACGGTCGCGCCGTGGCCGCATTTGACGTCGTCGGCCAGGATATCGAGCTCGGGTTTCGTGTCGATGGCGGCGCGCGGCGACAGCAGCAGGTTCTTGTTGAGCATATGCGCGTCGGTCTTCTGCGCGTTCGGCCGGACCGCGATGGTGCCGAGGAACGCGCCATGCGCGCTGCCCTCGGCCACGCCCTTGAACAGCTCGCGCGTGGTGCCGCGCGGCGCGGCGTGATCGGCGAAAGTGACGTTGGTCGCTTCTTGCTGGCCGCGCAGCAGGAAGGCGCCGTCGAGATGGCATTCCGCCCCCTCGCCTTCGAGCCGCGCCTGGCTGTCGTGGCGCGACAGCTTGGCGCCCAGGGTGAGCGCAAAACTTTCATAGCGCGCGTCGCGGCCGAGCTCGATCCGGTTCTGCGCCAGATGGATGGCGGAAGCGCTTTCGTCCTGCAATTTTATATGGGTCAGCGCCGCGCCCTGGCCGAGGTCGATCACGCCGGCGGCGTTGGTCCAGTAATCGCCCGCGCCGGCATAGCTTTCGATCAGCGTGGCGCGGCTGCCCGCTCCCAGCAAAACCAAATTACGCAGATGGAACGAACGCTGCCCGCCCGTGCCGAAATGCGCGATCTCGACCGGCTTATCGAGGGCTGCGCCCGGTTCGAGCGCGAGCACGAACCCATCCTCGAACAGCGCGGCGTTCAAGGAAACGAAGGGCTGGCCGCCGATGGCGTCGGTTTCGCGCAACGCCGATTGCAAAAGGTCGGGCCGCTCCTTGAGGGTCTGCGCCGTCGAGGCGAGATAGACGCCTTTGGGCAAAACGCCGATAGCAGAGTGATCGGGAGAAAAGCGTCCGTTGATCAGAACAAGACGATGCGCCTCGCCAGGATAACGCCAGGACGCCAGCGCGGCGGTTTCAATCGCCGCCGCTTCCGCCGCCGGCGGGAAACTCGCCTTTTGCAAGGACTGGAGATTGGTGAAGCGCCAGGCCTCCTGCCGGCGCGAGGGGAAGCCCAGTTCGGCGAAACGCTTCATCGCGCCTTCGCGCCGCGCCGCCAGCCAGCCCGGTTCGCTCTTGGGGCCGCGCCGCTTGAAGGCCTCGACATAGGGACCGATTTCGGCGAGCGCGCCGCTCACGCCGCGTCTCCGAAGGCGGCGTAGCCGGTCTTCTCCAGTTCCGCCGCCAATTCCTTGCCGCCGGATTTGACGATGCGCCCGCCCGCCAGCACGTGAATGCGGTCCGGCACCACGTGTTCCAACAGTCGCTGGTAATGGGTGATGAGCAGCACGGCGCGCTCCGGCCCGCGCAGCGCGTTGATGCCCTTGGCCACGGTCTGCAGCGCGTCGATGTCGAGGCCGCTGTCGGTCTCGTCGAGGATCGCGAGCTTGGGCTCGAGCATCGCCATCTGGAAAATTTCGTTGCGCTTTTTCTCGCCGCCGGAAAATCCCACGTTGACGCCGCGTTGCAGCAGGTCTTCGCCGATCTCCAGCAGCTTGAGCTTGGCGCGCACCGCTTTCAGGAACTGGCCGGCGTCGAGCTCGGGCTCGCCGCGCTGCTTGCGCGTGGCGTTCAAGGCGGCGCGCAGGAAATACATGTTGTTCACGCCCGGAATCTCGACCGGGTATTGGAAGGCGAGGAACACGCCTGCGCGCGCGCGCGCGTCCGGCGCCAGCGCCAGGAGATCGCTCCCCTGGTACAGCACTTGGCCTTGCGTCACCTCGTAGCCGGGCTTGCCGGTGAGCACGCCCGCGAGCGTGCTCTTGCCCGAGCCGTTGGGGCCCATGATGGCGTGCACCGCGCCCGCCTTCACCTCGAGATCGACGCCCTTCAGTATCTCGCGCCCGTCGGCGATGCGCGCGTGCAGGTTCTTGATTTCCAGCATGAGGATTACCCGACGCTGCCTTCCAAACTCACCGCCAGGAGCTTCTGCGCCTCGACCGCGAATTCCATCGGCAATTCCTTCAACACAGCCTTGCAGAAACCGTTGACGATCAGCGACAGCGCGTCTTCCTTCGACAGGCCGCGGCTCTGGCAATAGAACAGCTGGTCGTCGCTGATCTTGGAGGTGGTCGCCTCGTGCTCGACCCGCGCGGTGGGATTGCGGGTCTCTATATAAGGCACGGTATGCGCGCCGCACTTGTCGCCGATAAGCAGCGAATCGCACTGGGTATAGTTGCGCGCGTTCTGCGCCTTGGGCTGCATCCGCACCAGGCCGCGATAGGTGTTCTGTCCCCGGCCCGCCGAAATGCCCTTGGAGATGATGGTCGAGCGCGTGTTCTTGCCGAGATGGATCATCTTGGTGCCGGTATCGGCCTGCTGGTAATTGTTGGTGATGGCGACCGAGTAGAACTCGCCCACGCTGTCGTCGCCTTCGAGGATGCAGCTCGGGTATTTCCAGGTGATCGCCGAGCCGGTCTCGACTTGCGTCCAGGAGATCTTGGCGCGCGCGCCGCGGCAGGCGCCGCGCTTGGTGACGAAATTATAGATGCCGCCTTTGCCCTCGGCGTCGCCGGGATACCAGTTCTGCACCGTCGAATATTTTATCTGCGCGTCCTCGAGCGCCACCAGCTCGACCACCGCGGCGTGCAGCTGGTTCTCGTCGCGTTGCGGCGCGGTGCAGCCTTCGAGGTAACTGACATAGCTGCCCTGGTCGGCGACGATGAGCGTGCGTTCGAACTGGCCGGTCTTGGCGGCGTTGATGCGGAAATACGTCGACAGCTCCATCGGGCAACGCAGCCCCTTCGGCACGTAGACGAAGGAGCCGTCGCTGAACACCGCCGAGTTGAGCGCGGCGAAGAAATTGTCGCCTTGCGGCACCACCGAGCCGAGATATTTCCGCACCAGCTCGGGATGCTCGCGCACCGCCTCGCCGAAGGAGCAGAAGATGATGCCGAGATCGCCGAGCGTCTTCTTGAAGGTGGTGGCGACCGAGACGCTGTCGAACACCGCGTCCACCGCCACGCCGGCCAAGGCCGCGCGCTCGTGCAGCGGAATGCCGAGCTTCTCGTAGGTCTGGAGGATTTCCGGATCGACCTCGTCGAGCGATTTGGGCGCGTTGGCGCGCTTGGGCGCGGAGTAATAGGTCGCCGCCTGATAGTCGATCGGCGCCACGCGCAGCTTCGCCCAGTGCGGGTTCTCCATCGTCTGCCAGTGGTGGAAGGCGTCGAGCCGCCAATCGAGCAGCCATTGCGGCTCGTGCTTCTTGGCCGAGATGTAGCGCACCGTATCGTCGTTGAGGCCGGGCGGCGCGCTGTCGCTGTCGATGTCGGTGACGAAGCCGTATTTGTAGCCCTCGCGCAAGGCGCCGAGCTTGGCGACGTCGCTGGTGTCGCTGCTCATCGGGTTGCTCCCTCGCCCGGGGTTTTGCGCGGCGGCGTGCGCGCCCAGCGCGCGAGCAGGCCGGAAGGCGCCATTTCCGCGAGGTTCATCGCCGACAGCGCGCTGCCGACGGCGTCGTTGATGCGCTGCCAATGCGGCTTGGTCGAACAGAATTGGGTGCGTTCGCAAGATGGCCCGTGGATGGTGCATTGGGTGGCGCCGATTTCGCCGTCGATCGCCGCCACCACTTGGGCGACCGAGATCGCCTCGGGCTTGCGCGCCAGCCGGTAGCCGCCGGAAGCGCCGCGCGAACCCGCCACCACCCCGCCATGCGCCAGCGTCTTGAGCACTTTGGCCACGGTGGCGCGCGGCAGGCGGGTCTGTTCGGCGAGGCTCGCCGCGGTCATCTGGCGCGCCGGATCGATCGCCATCTGGGTGGCGATGATGACGCCGTAATCGGCTAGCTTGCTGAGTATGATCATGGCTCTCGGGAGCGCCCGGGTAATTAGGACGGTTTCAGTACTATACATCGGCACTAAAGCCGATGGATCAAGCCCGCGCAACCCCGTTCTCGTCAGGGTCTTAGGCCGCCCTGCAAGCGGCCGCGCGGCCGTTATCGATTCCGCCGCCGAAATCGACTTTAATAACTATAGTTAATATATTGTTTATATAACATTTATATCCGCCATAGCCGCGCCCCGCGTCGTGCCGCGGTCATCGACTCGAATATCGCGCCGGATCCAGCGCGCCGCGTTTCGGACTTCGCGTTGCCGGAAAAAATATCAACTTCTCCTCGCCCTTCTCGATGGCATTTCTTGCGTTGCGATTGCGAATGATGCCGTGCGTCCGGCGGCGTGCGCGCCGCCCTTCCCTTTTTCACGCCGGCGATATGCCGTATCCTTCCGCTCGCGGGGAACGCCAAGCCGGCGCATAAGCCGGCGGACGAGGACAAATGGATTTCGAATTCTCGGAAAAGTCGAAGCGCGTTCAGGCGCGGCTCAAGGATTTCATCGCCCGCAACATTGCGCCGCGCCAGGCCGAGTATAAACGCCTGGTCGAGGAGCAAGGCGTGTTCCCGCCGCCCTTCATCGAGGAATTGAAATCCCAGGCGCGCGCCGAGGGGCTGTGGAATCTTTTTCTTCCCGGCCTCCAGCCCGGCGAGCCGGGCACCCAGCTGTCCAATCTCGATTACGCGCCCTGCGCCGAAATCATGGGGCGAATTCCGTGGTCGTCGGAGGTCTTCAATTGCAACGCGCCCGACACCGGCAATATGGAGCTGCTGCACCTCGCCGCCGACGCGCGGCAGAAAACGCAGTGGTTGACGCCGCTGCTCGAAGGCAAGATCCGCTCCGCTTTCGCCATGACTGAGATCGACGTGGCCTCGAGCGACGCCACCAACATCCGCACGTCGATCAAACGCGCGGGCGCGGATTGGGTGATCGACGGCCGCAAATGGTTCATCACCAACGCCGCCGATCCGCGCTGCAAGCTGTTCATCGTCATGGGACAGACCGAACCGGAGCGCAAGGAAGCGCACAAGCGGCACAGCATGGTGCTCGTGCCCGCCGATTCTAAAGGATTGAAAATAATAAGAAATCCGCCGGTGATGCATCACGTCCATCCCGAAGGACATTGCGAGGTGCTGTTCGAGAATGTGCGCGTGCCGGCGGAAAATCTTCTGGGCGAGGAAGGCGGCGGCTTCGCCCTGGCGCAGGCGCGGCTCGGCCCCGGCCGCATCCATCATTGCATGCGCTCGATCGGCGCCTGCGAATTGGCGCTCGAGCTGATGGTCGCGCGCGCCACGTCGCGCCAGGCTTTCGGTTCGGCTCTGGCCGATCACGGCACCATCCGCGAATGGATCGCGCTGTCGCGCATCGAGATCGAACAGGCGCGGCTGCTGGTGTTGAAGGCTGCCTGGCTGATGGACCGCGACGGCAACCAGGCCGCGCGGCGCGAGGTCGCGCTCATCAAGGTGATCGTGCCGCGCATCCAGGTGGCGATCGCCAACCGCGCCATGCAGGTGTTCGGCGCCGCCGGCCTCACCCAGGACACGCCGCTGGCCGATATCTGGAGCTGGGGGCGCGCGCTGCAAATCGTCGACGGGCCGGACGAGGTTCACCTGCGCGCCATCGCCCGCGGTGAAATAAAATCCTCGGGCAAACCCGGCAAGGGCTGAGCGCGGCGCCGTCCAAACCCGGACGGTTCGGCGACTCCGTGCTTTTTGGCGCCAAGTCGCGATCGAAGCCCTTTCGATCCTGTAATGTTCACGGCGAAAACGGCCTCAATGGCCGTGGGGAAGCTGGGGATGACTCGTCACGTAACAGTGGCGGGATAGACGGTCTTACGGTAGGCTTTAACCAATCCCCGCATCCCGCTTGAGCAAGCAAGCAGCGGGGGGTGGGGACAGCAAACAACGGAATGCCGCAAGTTATGCGAAGACTTGCCGCCGACATCGGATCCGGAACGCGCGGGTTATATTCCGCGGCGGCGATGTTCGTTCTGGCGCTGGCGCTGGTGGTTTCCGCCGCGCTGCCGGCCCGGGCGGAATACGTCTATGACAGTTTCGGCGTTTCAAACGTGACCATCGATCTGCGCGTGCTCGACCGGCTCGGTCCGGCGCCCACGGTTCCCGACAGCCGCTTCGTGCTGCGTGGGCCGAACGGTGCGCGCATCGCGCAACGGCATACCGCGCCGCGGCACGTGGCCAACAACCGCATCCAACACTTCGGCAGCGTCACGGTCGATTACTCGGCGCT
>Ga0209006_10000418_pt1 | contig 41353 bp, 30 predicted proteins | sample JacPin_JW_Ref_O2_FD_188567 | JGI IMG/M metagenome (GOLD analysis project Ga0209006, IMG submission 188567) | Forest soil microbial communities from Algoma, Ontario, Canada - Jack Pine, Ontario site 1_JW_Ref_O2 (SPAdes) (version 2) | ecosystem: Environmental > Terrestrial > Soil > Boreal... | reverse complement strand
AAAAAAGCGCCGCATCCCGCCTCGGATCGAGGCGGGATGCGGCGTCACCTCACCATGCTCGGTTCTTGGTTAAGACCCTTCAGGCGCATGCAGCACGCGGAACGTGTTGCCGCCATTGGACCAAACCAGCAGAAGAGCGTCCTGCCCTTTGGGCACACTGCTCAACGCCTGCTGAACTTCCTCTGCGGACTTTACTTCGTGGCGATTCACTTCCAGAATCACGTCGCCACTTCGCAGCCCGGCGTTGTCCGCCGAACTTCCGGGCTGGACATGTTCGATTACGGCGCCGTGCAAATTGCTGGGCCCTTGAATTTGCTGGCGCACTTCCGGAGTAAGATCACTCACCCCGATGCCCCAGCGCATCTTGCCCTGGCCCTCGCCTTTCGCGCTGACGTCTCCTTTGCGATTGCCCATCGCCTCAAGTGTCACTGGAACGGTCATGTCTTTACCGTCGCGTAGAACCGTAAGTTCGGTTTTCGTGCCCGGTTTCTTTCCGCTGATCATTACCTGAAGTTCTCCCGCGTCGTTGACCTTCTTTCCGTCGACCTGGGTGATCACGTCACCGATCTTCAAACCCGCCTTGGCTCCCGGTGAGTCAGGTTCAACCTCGGTCACCACGGCGCCGGCAGCCGTCGAGTCGTCGAAGAACCTTGCGTTCTCCGGCGTCACATCCGTAATTCCAACTCCGATGTGACTGTGCGTGACCTTGCCATCCCGGATCAGCGTCTCCACCGTGGGCTGCGCGATCTTGGCGGGAATCGCGAATCCCATGCCGGAAAACGTTCCTGACGGAGAAACCAGGAAGGTGTTGATGCCAATTACCTCGCCGCGGGCATCGACCAGAGGACCACCGGAATTTCCCGGATTGATGGCCGCATCGGTCTGTATGAATTCTCCAGGCTTGCGCGGATCGCTCGAATCCGGATTGGCGCGATTGATGGCGCTCACGATGCCGCGAGTGACCGTGAAGCGAAATCCAAACGGATTGCCGAAGGCCAGAACAGTCTGCCCCGGCTCGACGTCTGCCGAATCGCCCCAAGGAACGCTGGCCAATCCTGTCGCGTCGACCTTGATCACCGCCAGATCGGTCAGCGGGTCGGTGCCGATCAATTTCGCTTTCATGACTCGGCGATTGCTGGTGGTCACACGAATATCGGTCGCGTTTTCCACGACGTGGTTGTTGGTGACGATGTATCCGTCGGGCGAAATCACAACGCCACTGCCCAATCCGTGCTCGATCTGCGGTTGTTGCGGCATCATCCGCTGGCCAAAGAACTGACCGAACATGCCGCCCTGGCCATTCTGATCGAAGAAATGCTGCAGGCCTTCCGGCAGATGTTGTGACACCTGACCTTCATTGCTGCGCGAAGTCACGGTGACATTCACCACTGCGGGAGTTACATGAGCGGCAAGATTTTCCATAGCGCGATCGACCGCCAGTAAAGCGTTGACGCTTTCTTCGCTAAGCGGAGGAGCGACTGGCCCGACGACCGCAGCGCTCGCCACGCCTGGCCGGATAGCTTCATAGGTTGCGAACGAAGCGACAGCCGCCAGCGCCAGCGCGATTGCGAACTTCGTCCAATTGGTTGAGCAATATTCCCTGAGCTTCATTGACTGTTACACCTTTCGTGAAATAAGTTACCAACTAATTCGTTAGTTTCTAAAGCGGTACCCGTTTCCTCCTGCTTGCGCTAAACCTTATGTTTGTTTTCGAGGAATTCGTTGAGCGGAATCGGCTGGCGAATTCACCAGCAGGACGTACCACACGCTTACGCGGTGAATATCGTGACCCGATACTTCGTACTCCCCTTGTTCGACGACCACAAACATCGTCTGCGCCGGAGCAGCCGTTTGCTGAAAACCCGCCATGCGCACTGGAGGCGCACCGCTCGCCGCCAATTCAGGCAACCGTCCAACCGCCGAACTGCCAGTCTTTGAATCAGCGTCGCGAACTACCGCCTTGGCCTGAACGACTCGCGGAATGTGAGCTTCTGAGGTCGCCTTCGCTTGAGGCAGACTCGTACTAAATGTTGCAGGTACGATTACAGGCTTAATATCAAATTGCGGCGGAATGGAAGATGCCAGAATGCGAGGTTGGTGGATTTCATGGAAGGCTAGCAAACGCGGCACCCGCGCAATCCCGGCCAAACAGACCATGGCGAACACGGCCATCAGAGAAACAGAGAGTTTCCACCCACTGTTCGCATTTGCCCTGGCTGACCGATCGACGTTCAGAATCTGCGCCACTCGCAACGAGGTTTGGCGGAGGCGTCCCACCGCAGCCTGAGCCAGCGCCAGACTGCGCCGCACGACGCTCTTTTCCGCGAGATGAACAAGGCAGGCGGCGTAGGCCCGCGGACTTCCACTCTGGGCCAGCACCGCATCGTCACAAGCCATCTCACGCTCCAGCGAAATTTTGTTTTCGATCCACCACACCGCCGGGTGAAAAAAGAACAGCGCTTTTACAACTTTCTGCGCGAGATTCGTCCAATCGTCCCAACGCCGCAAGTGGGCTAGCTCGTGCAGCAGAGTCTGGTTCAGTTCCTCAGTAGAAAGTTCCTTTAGGAGCCATGAGGGAATCACTACTGCCGGGCTTACAAGCCCCACAGCAGTCGGCGTATTTACGCGATCCGAAGTACACACCACGACGGAGCGGTATCGCCCGTGACGCGCAAGCTTTTCTTGCATGCTGGCATCCAGAAGGTCGAATTTGACCGGAGTCAGACTCTTCCGCAGCACACGAAGATTCCACAATCCCCAACTCAATCGCAGGAATCCGATGGCCGCAATCGTTACCCATGCGGCAAAGAAATAAACGGCCCACGAAGCCGGGGCGGTGATTGCGGCAGTGCCGGTCGCTGCCGATCCGTGCGCGCCCAGATGCAAGCCCGCCGCGCCATCAACCCAGGGAACGACCGCAACGGCCATCAGGGCCGAAAACCACACGGCAAAACGTACCGCCGCGCCCGACCGCCGGTATATCCGCAGTAGCACAAACGCGAAGGGAGCGACAAGCGCACCGATGACCAGGGAATCCACGGCTTTCAGAGCTGCCATCTCTGCGATTGCATGGAAGTCGAGCGCGGCGATCATCATTTCGGGTTGCTCCCTTCCAGAAGCTCGCGCAGCCTCTGCAACTCCTCGTCGTCAATGCCCTTTTCTTCCAGAATATTCAGCACCAGCAATTCGTGGGAATCTCCGAAGAAGCGGCTCACCAGATGCCGCACTTCGAAACGCGTCGCATTCGTGCGATCAACCTGCGGAGTGTAGACGAACGAACGCCCGTCTTTTACGTGCTTCACGTAGCCCTTTTTTTCCAGAATCCGAATAATGGTAAGGACGGAGTTATAAGCTAGCGCCGGTTTGGCCGGTAGCCCATTCAGGACGTCGTGTACGGTCGCCGGACCCTTATCCCAAAGCACATTCATGATGCGCAACTCGGCTTCGGTAAGGGTTGCGGACTTGCTGCGAGCCAATCGGAACCTCCTGTGGTAAACCATCCCGCTAAAAGGTCAGACGCATCAAGCGGGAAAAGGTCAACTAATTTATTAGTTGCTTGGGGAAAACTTCGGGTTGCCCGCCTCCAAGGTCAAGGTCCAAACGGCTAAAGGTCCAACGATTAGCGGAATCGGCGAACGAATAGGGTATGGCGTTCGGACCGGTAAAACCCCACTCCGTAGATGGTGGCCTTGCCGGTGGTGGAGTAAATGACCTGGCGAATCCGCAGGATGGGTGAGCCTTTGGGAAGTCCTAACAATTCAATGATATTGCCGCCCGCCGCAGTGGCATCGATTTCCTCATCTGCGTAGGCCAATTCGACTCCATAGTCGTGTTGCAAAGTCGCGAACAGCGAACTCTTTCCCAAGGGAGCCGTCACGAGGCCGGAAAAATCTGCGGCCGGAAGATAACAGATTTCCAGCGCAAACGGTTCGTCGCCGGTCAGGCGAAGCCGTTCGATCTTCACCATTGGGCTGGATGCAGGCAGGCCCAGTCGCGCGGCCACTTCCTGTTCGTCATGGATCACTTTTGCCACCAGTACGCGGGAACGCGGCGGCAACCCGCGACTCGACATGTGCTCTGTGTAGCTCATCAACTTATTGAAATGAATCTTGGGAGACGCGACGAAGGTGCCGGCTCCGCGCCGCCGTTCGACAATCCCCTCGCGTTCCAGTCCGGCGAGCGCGTGGCGTGCGGTCATCAGGCTGACCTTATGCGTCTTCGCTAACTCGCGTTCGGAGGCAACGGCATCCCCCGGCCGTAGATCGGCCGCCTCAATCCGCTTGCGGATCGAGTTCTGAATCTTCTTATAAACAGGCGTTCCGTTGCGATGGTTTCCCGACATATCGATTTTGTAGCCGATCTGGCCTCCCAACTCGCCAGCAATCCTACACGGGTGGACCGGGTGCGTCGGCAAAAAATGAAAAGGCTCTTGTGCTATATAGCTCAATCATCAGTTTCTGTAAAGGCCGAAGTTGGAGATCGGTTCTTTGCCGCGCCGAAATACGAAGGGTTGCTATAGAGCATGTGGCTTGAAGGTCCGATTCGTTGTTGAGGTCGCCAAAATCGCAGACAATCTATTTTTTCTATGGATTCAATAGATAATTGAGATATTCACATATCCCGGTCTGTCCGTCGCTCCGGGCTCACGGCGATCACGACCTCGCAATTCTTCGGTGATATAGAGCGCTTCGGGGAATGGGAAATGAAGATTTCCACAGGCTCCTACATTTTTTTCTTGACCATGATAACTCGTGTGCTATATAGCATAGTCCAATTGTATTACGCGCCTATCGGTCAAGCCGGTTCGAAAGCGCTCTCAGGAGGCTGTGCGATGAAGAGACTTTCTTGTGGATTTCTGATTTTTCTGGCAATGCTGGGATTCTTGGCAAACGCTCCCGTTGCGCTCAGTCAGGACGTTACAGCCGCGATTGTCGGCACCGTGACCGACCCCAGCGGAGCTCCAGTTAAAGACGCGACGGTCGTGGCCACCGACACCGAACGCGGCACAGTCTGGAAGACGCAAACCAACGACACCGGAGCGTACAACTTCCAGCGTCTACCGATCGGCAGCTACACGGTCAGAGTCACCAAAGAAGGATTCCAAACCTCCGTTCAGCCGCCTTTCACAATCGTGCTGAACCAGACGGCGCGCGTTGACGCGCAGTTAAAGGTTGGCAGAGTTTCGGAGACCGTGGAAGTCTCGGCGGCCGCGCCGGTTCTGCAAACCGAAAATGCCGAAGTGGGAACGGTCCTCGATGCGCGCACCAACGACAATCTCCCGCTGGCTACGCGGAACTACGTTCAATTGACGCTGCTGACGCCGGGAACCGTCTCGGTCGATCCCCACAGCATGAATCTCGGATCGAACACCGCCGAGGAAGGCGGACGCCCTTATATCAATGGCAATCGCGAGCAGTCCAACAACTTTCTTCTGGATGGCGTGGATAACAATCAGGCTTCCGACAATCTGCTCGGTTTCACGCCTTCGCCTGATGCCATCGGCGAATTCAATCTGATTACGCAGAACGCTTCCGCCGAGTTTGGTAATTACAACGGCGGAATCGTCAATGCCATCATCAAGTCCGGAACCAACAGCTACCACGGCGATGTCTTCGAATTTTTCCGCAACGATATTTTCAACGCGAACAAGTGGGAAAATGGCTTGCACAACGGCGACCCGATTCCCGGAACCAACGCCGAGGGAATAATTCCAACTCCGAAAGTGCGCTGGAATATGTTTGGCGGAACGTTCGGAGGCCCGGTCATTAAGAACAAGTTGTTCTTCTTCGGCGACTACCAGGGGGGGCGGTTTGATACTCCCTCGGCTGCAGCCGCGATTCACACGCTTACGGCCGCCGAGATTGGCGGCGACTTCAGCGCATTGCTGGCTCAGGGAATTCAGCTCTACAACCCATGCGCTGCGGGCACCGGCGGAACTTCCGGTACCGCGTGCAGCATTCTCCCTGCGAACGCGAGATCGGCATTCAATGGAAACAAAATTCCAACCAATCAGCTTGATCCGGCATTTACCGCCCTGGTCACAAGCCCGCTTTATCCCGTCGGCGTGCCCGATCCGACCACCGGTTTTGGCATTGCGACGAACGTTCCGGGCAATCAATACAACTCGGATCAAGGTGATATCAAGCTCGACTACATCGCGTCCGACCGGGATCACCTCTTCGCCCGTTATTCCAAGGGCGACCAATACGACCCGGCCAGCAATTCCATCGCGCTTCTCGGCAACACGGTGAATGAGGCGTACCTGGATAACGCCACCGTCAACTGGACTCACACTTTCTCTCCAAACCTGATGAATGAAGCGCGGTTCGGTAAGAATTATGTGAAACTGCCGCACGGCATAACAACATTCGATCCATCCGTGGGAGCCCTGGGCAGCAAGATCGGCATTGCCGACGGCAACCCCTCCAACATCGACGGCCTTCCGTTGTTCGGCTTTGCCGGTGGGTCGGTCACCAACATCAGTGCTGGAACGCTGCAAAACCTCGGAGCGGCGGGTGTGGTGGAGAAATTCTCGTCCACTGTCACCCAGTTTGACGACGTTCTGATCTACACGCATGGCCGGCACGTCATCAAGACAGGTTTCCAAACCAACCGCTACAACATCAACGTTTTTTATACAGGCAACGGCGGAGAGCTTGGTGTCGAACTCTTCGGCAGCGGTCCTGGCGGAACTTACTCGGGCATCGGCGCGAAGGGCACGGGCGATCCCTCAGCCGATTGGGCGCTCGGCCTCCCCGGAGATGTAGGGCGTGGAACCAGTTCGGGCGGCTGGCATCAGCGCGATTGGCTATTCGCCGGCTTTGCTCAGGACGACTGGCGCATCACCGATCACTTAACCTTGAACCTTGGCCTGCGCTACGAAGCCCGCACGCCCTGGGTCGAGCTCAACAATCGCCAGGCGGCAGTGAATATCCAAACTGGCGCGCTTGAATTTGTGGGTAACACTCCGGTGCCCGCAGGCGTTGTGGGTAGCAACGGATTCAGCCGCGGCCTCTACAATTCCGACTACGGTGCGCCTGACTTCCAGCCGCGTATTGGCTTTGCCTGGAGCCCCGCATTTGGCGAGGGCAAAACAGTAATTCGCGGAGCATTCACGATCTCTTCGTATCTGGAAGGTACTGGAACCAACCTGCGCCTCACCCAGAATCCGCCATTCACTCCACCGCAGGTTGAGGCGCTGAACGTTGCGACTGGCAATGCTTACAGCACGGAATCGGCTTTCAGCGCAGCCGCCCCGCCAACCGGTGATCCCTTCATCAACGCAACGATGCTTACCTTCGGCTCAACGGTTCAGCCGTCGGTTGCCGACCAGTGGAACTTGTCCATCCAGCAACAGATCGCCAGCAACACCACTCTTCAGCTTGGCTATGTAGGCCAGCGTACGACCCACCTGATGGTGCCTGAGTGGCTCTCGCAAGGCGATCTGCAAGCCAACGGTACGGTTACTTATCCGCTGATTGGCGGTCAGAATCCGGCAGGAACGGTCATCAATGGGGTGACGACAACCTCGACAACCTACGGCCCCAACGGTTTCGGCAACGTGAAGAACACCGCATCCGTCGGAAACATGAACTACAACGCGCTGCAAGCCGTCCTGCAAAAGCGCTTCAGCCACGGCCTTGAGGCGCAGGTCTCTTACAGCTATGAAAAATGCATGACCAATGACGACGGCTACTACGGCACTTGGGGTACCACGACGCAAGCCGGTCCGTCGGGTAACTACTGGCAGAACCTCTATAACCCGAACGGTGACTATGCGCGATGCTACTGGGATTCGACGCATGTGCTCAGCGCCTACGCTGTTTACGATTTGCCCTTCGGCCGCGGCAAGCAGTTCGGACACGACCTGCCTACCGTGGTGAATGCGGTGGCAGGGAACTGGACGGTCAGTCCGATCATTTCCTGGCACAGCGGCTTCCCGCTTTCTATTTATGGGGCCAGCGACTCGGGCACAGGAAGTCCCGAGAATCGTCCCGATTGTATCGGGCCTGTTACCTATCCTAAGACGGTCAGCACCTCTGGAATACAATGGTTCGGGCAGGGTTCCTTTGCCAATGCAGCGGCCGGCACATTTGGAAACTGTCCTGCGCAGGGTCCAGTGATCGGGCCGGGATACGCCGATGTGGATCTCAGCCTACAGAAGAACTTCCCGGTTTCGGAGTCTATGAGGTTCCAGTTCCGGGCGGACTTCCTGAATCTATTCAACCATCCCAATTTTGCAGTGCCGAACGATAGCTGTTGTACGGGAACTTTCGGGGTCAGCGGTTCGACGCAGGATGCACGACAAATGCAGTTTGCCTTGAAGTTTTACTTTTGACGAAGCATAAGCGAATGGCGGGCGCGCGATTGGGCGTCCGCCATTCGGTTCGTTTATGATTTTGTTATGCCTTTTCCCCGGTGCCTGATCCTCGCGTCAACCCTTCTATTATTTTGTGGCGTCGAGTTATCGGCTCAGACCGCTGCCACCAAGAGTCCCGACTCTTCTAGTGCGGCCCGTACGGCTGTCGCGCTCGCGGAAGGCGGCCAGTGCGCCAATGCTCTGCCGGCTCTCAAGAAAAGCCTCCATCAAATTTCCGATAAGGATCTGAAACGCAAAGCGGGACTGGCGGGCCTGCATTGCGCGATGACGCTCGATCGCGCTGATGCCGCACTTGATTTTCTTCAAGTGATCGCTCACGAATTTCCAGCCGATCCCGATGTGCTCTACGCCGAAGTCCACGCGTTCTCCGATCTCTCCACACGCGCCTCGCAAGATCTGGCAACCAAGGCGCCGTCGTCTTCTCCAGCCCGCGAACTCCTGGCCGAGTCCTACGAGGCGCAGGGAAAATGGAAGCAAGCGGAGAAGGAGTATCAGGGCATTCTCGCGCAGAATCCGAGCACGCCCGGCATTCATTTTCGCGTGGGACGATTGCTGCTTTCTCAGCCGAATCCGAGCCCCGACGTTGCCGATCAGGCGAAGCACGAATTCGAGCAGGAGTTGCAGATCGATCCCACAAACGCGGGAGCCGAATATGTGCTGGGCGAACTGGCGCGTCAAAATCAACAATGGGACGAAGCCGTGAATCGCTTCTCACGCGCGGCCAAGCTGGACGCGCACTTCGGCGAGGCTTTTCTTGGACTCGGCATGTCGTTGCTGGCGGAAAAGAAATACACTGACGCACTCAATCCACTTGAAACCGCGGTCCGGCTGGAACCCAGAAATCCCGATGCCCACTACAATCTCGCCATGGCCTACACTCGCACCGGACGTAAGGAAGATGGAGAAAAGGAATTTGCCATCCATAAACGGCTGATCGCAAACGATGGCGGCGCAACACCGTCGCAGCCGGAGAAGGCCAATTAAGAGGTGAACAGCCTTTTGCTCTGCGACGGCAACCACCGGGCCCTGGGCCGGCGCAATTTCTTGTGGACCATGGCGGGAGGCCTCGCGCTTCCAGCCTTTTCCCGGCTTGCCTGGGCTGCACCGCAAACGCTTTATCCTTTTAGGCAAGTGCCTCCTGCCGCGAGCGGTATCAACTGGAAGCACACCGCAGCTCACTCTCCGCAGAAATATCTCCCAGAAACCACTGGCGCGGGTTGCGCCTTCCTCGACTACGACAACGACGGCTGGATGGACGTCTATCTGGTGAACAGCGGGCGCTGCGATTTTTTCAATCCCGATCCGCCTCTGCGCAACGCGCTATACCGGAATAATCATGATGGAACCTTCACGGATGTAACCGAAAAAGCCGGAGTCGCCGCCGGCGGATATGGCCAGGGAGTGGCTGTTGGCGACTACAATGGCGATGGCTTTCCCGACATCTACGTCACGCAATACGGCCGAAGCATTCTTTACCACAACAACGGTGACGGCACTTTCACGGATGTGACGGAAAAAGCAGGCGTGGCCGCTCCAGGGTGGTCGTCGAGCGCGGTATGGTTTGATTACGACAATGATGGGCGTCTGGACCTGTTCGTCTGCCGCTTCGTTGACTTCGATAAATCGAAAAACCTTCCCTGCGCCGCCGGCGACAGCCCGGGTTATTGCATCCCGCGCCTCTACAAGCCGATGACCAGTTGGCTGTTCCATAACAATGGCGATGGAACATTCACCGATGTCAGCAAAGCGTCAGGCATCGCGAATTTTCTCGGCAAGGCATGGGGAGTGGTAGCGACCGATATCAACAACGATGGCCGCATGGACTTGTTCGTCGCTAATGACACTGTTCAAAATTTCCTGTTCATGAATCGAGGCAACGGCAAGTTCGAAGAAGTGGGTGCGCCGGCCGGAGTCGCATTCAGTGAGGCCGGCCGTCCGCGCTCCGGCATGGGAGTCGACTCCGCCGACTTTAATCAAGATGGCTGGATGGATTTGTTCGTGGCCAATATCGATCATGAGATGTATTCGCTCTACCAGAACAATCACGACGAAACCTTCGACGATGACGCCGGTGCGGCCGGAATCTCGTCGGCAACTCGCCTGATGAGCGGCTGGGGACTGAAATTCTTTGACTACGACAACGATGGCAACCTTGATCTGATCGTTGCCAACGGCCATCCCGACGATCTGATCGTCAAGAAATATGACAATGTTGGCTATCTCGAGCCGCCGCTGTTGTTTCACAACACCGGGCGCGGGTTAAAGAACGTGAGCGCCGAGAGCGGCCCGATTTTTTCGCAGCCGCTGCCCGCGCGAGGATTGGCACTGGGTGACTTCGACAACGATGGCGCCGTCGATGTTCTGATCTCATGCAACAACGAAGGTCCTGTGTTGTTAAAGAACGATGTTGGAAGCAAGAATCACTGGCTGGGAATCAAGTTAGTGGGTAAGAAGGCCAACATCGACGCGGTCGGCGCGTACATCAGCTATCAGGCCGGCGATTTGAAGAGAAGCCGGATGAAGGTGGGCGGAGGCAGTTATCTGTCGTCGCACGATCCACGGCTGGTACTCGGCCTGGGGCAAGCGACAAAGATCGACTGGCTGGAAGTGAAATGGCCACAACCCAGCGGGCTCACGCAAAGGTTTACCAACCTTCCCATCGACCGCTATGCGACGTTGCGAGAAGGCGAAGCGAAGTTTGAGTGAACCACAGCGTGGGGTACGCTATTCGCCGTTTCTCCAAGCTAACTTTTTGCCCCTTCGAAATGAGCCTCAATCTCTTCCAAAGTCTTGCCTTTGGTTTCGGGCAGGAAAACGGCAGCCGTCAGGAAGTAGAGCAACGTGCACCCAGCGAATCCAAAGAAGATAGTGGAGTAGCCAAACTTGCCCACTGTGGGCAAAAATATGGCGGCAATGGTTGTGGAAACCGCCTGGTTTAACAGCAGCGCAATGCTCATGCCGTTAGAGCGGATTCGAGTGGGCATGAGCTCGGATAGCGCGAGCCACACGCATACCCCCGGCCCCACCGCATAAAACGCCATGAAGATGAAGAGCGTAATCGCTATAACCCAACCACTGCGCTCGCTGGGAACGGGAGTGATGAGCGCGTTCTCGATCCTTAGAGGAGCCTGGCGCGCCGCGTTCAGATCGCCGAAAGGGTTCGAAAAGAAGGCCACGACTTTGTTGGCCGGGATGCAGCTTTCACGCGTAATCTCGATCGGCGCAGCAGCCAGGGCATCCGAACGCGCAACTCGAGTCGCCGCGCGGAAATCTCCATACGAATAAATGATGCTTAAAGAGGTAGGTCCGTGTCCGATTTTCTCCGCCGCTTCCCCCGCCGCACTTAATAGCTGGTCCGCCACGTTTTTGTCGTATGCGAGCGTGATCTTCTGGTCGGCGGTGACCATGAACTGCACAGAACTTCGGCTGTCTACGCGTAAGCTTTCAGTCTGGCGAAACAAGATGCCGGTGCACACGAGCGACACAATAATGCCAGCCGTGCCCAGCGACAGCAGGAACTTGCGGCCCTTGCGATCCACCAGCACCACGCCACCAATGGTCATGAGAAAGTTCACAACGGTGAAAATGACGTAGCCCCAGTGTGCCTGCACGTCGGAAAGGCCGCTTTGCAACAGGATGTTGGTGTTGTAGCCGATGATGGAATTGACGCCGGTGGCCTGGTTGCACGCGAGAATCACACAGGCGAGAACGAAAGGAATCACGTATTTCCGCTGCAAGAGCGATTCCTTGGCCTTTTTCCCGAGGGAGGTTGTCAACTCGGAGGCAGCAGCCTGTGCCATTTCCCGGAATTCCAACTGCGCCTGTTCGCTCGTCCGTGATCGCAGCAGCGCGGCCAGAGCGGCGTCTCTCTTGCCGCGACGGAACAGCCATCGCGGCGACTCGGCCACCATGAAGCTTCCAATCACAAACAAGATCCCGGGCGGCAGGGAAACCCAGAAAATGCTGCGCCACGCTTTATCCTGGAAGGCGAAGAGTCGGGCCGCATCGCCGAGCTTCGCCACCTGCTCGACTCGGATACTGAAAAACATTCCCACCACGGCTGCGGTCACGATGCCCAGCGTCAGCAGCCATTGAAAAATCCCGGTCCCTTTGCCGCGACTTGAGGCCGACAAACATTCCGCAAGATAAAGAGGAACCACCACGCCGATCAGTCCGGCGCTGATGCCTTGCAAAAGTCGGCCCAGAATCAACGGCTCATAGCCATGGGAGAGCGCAATGACAGGGATACTGACCACAAAGAGAATTCCGCTGAGGGCCATCAGCAGCTTGCGCCCCATCCAGTCGGCCAGCAAGCCGGCGAACAAGGTGGAGATGACACTGCCCAGTAACACGGCGGCGACCACGCTTGAAAGCTGGTTCGCATTCAACTTCGACGTGGCTTCCAAGTAGGGGTAGGCGCCGGCAATGATGCCGACGTCGACTCCATAGAGCAGCCCGCCAAGCCCCGCCACCAGCAGGAGAAAGCGGTTGTACAGAATCTTGTCGCCTGGTCTTGTCTGGGATTTCGGAGCGGTGTCAGCTGTCATGTGTCTGGTTCTTCACGAACAACATTGTTACACGGAGAGCGGGATCGTCGGAGTAATCCTCTCGCTTACCTCCTTAAGAAAGCCGAAGCATCGGGCCTTGAGGAAACAGAAGCGTGAATCTAAATATTCAGTGAAAAGGCTCCTCGCCGCCCGCTTGTTTCGGCATTGACTGCAGCCCATCAGCCGGGGTAGGCTTGACGCAATGGTAGTTACTTGCCCTTTGGGCATGCGCATCCCGGTCGATCCCCTCTTTGAGCATAATCCTGTTTTGTCTCCAACTTCGAGAGGCACCGTAGTCGGATATCCCAAAAAGGCGGCGCACAACCGCTTGCCCACTCTCCCGTCCCCACTCCAGCCTAGCCCCTACGAGCACCAGTAATGACACAAGCATGAAGAAAAGCATCGGGATCAGTCCCAACATCGAGACCCTGTTCGGTACCCGCGATGAGAATGTGCGAGTGCTGGAGGACGGGCTCAAGATCACCATTAATCTGCGCTCCAACGGAATTGAACTAGAGGGCGCTCCGCGTGACGTGGCGCGCGCAGAGCAGGTGTTTGCCGACTACGAGACTTTGCAGCGCTCCGGATATGCCTTCAACAACGGCGACTTGAACAGCATGTTGCGGGTGCTGACTTCTGACGCCAACGCGACGTTGCGCGGGCTGGCCGACGCCGGGCGGCAGCGGTCCTTCGGCAAGCGATCGGTACAGCCGAAAAGCATCAATCAGCGCCGCTATCTGGATGCGATCGAGAAGCACGACATGGTTTTTGGCATCGGTCCGGCGGGGACTGGAAAGACTTATCTCGCCGTGGCTATGGCGATTTCCGCGCTGGTTGCTAAGCGCGTGAACCGAATAATTCTGGCGCGTCCGGCAGTGGAAGCGGGCGAGCGGCTGGGATTTCTGCCGGGCACGTTGCAGGACAAAATCGATCCTTATCTGCGTCCGCTGTATGACGCGCTTTACGACATGCTGGAACCGGAGAAAGTGGATCGCTATCTAGAAAAAAACATCATTGAGATTGCGCCCATTGCTTTCATGCGAGGGCGGACGCTCAACGATTCATTCGTGATTTTGGACGAAGCGCAGAACACGACCTCGGAGCAGATGAAGATGTTTGTGACCCGCCTGGGATTCAACTCCAAGGCGGTGATCACCGGAGATATCACGCAAATCGACTTGCCCAACGCACGGCGCAGCGGGTTGTTGGAGGTCATCGATGTCCTCAAAAGAGTGGAAGGGCTGGCTTTTGTCCACTTCGACGAGAGCGACGTGGTGCGGCACCATCTGGTGCAGCGGATCATCCGCGCCTACGATGAACACAAGAATAAAGTCGCGGAGCAGCAAACCCTGCCGCTGATCGAACCGCGAACCACTGAAATCGGCTTGGGCGGAGCCGCGAGTTCGCTTGAAGCGAATGACGACAAGAAGTCAGGAAAACTTGCCATCGTGCGCGAGGAAGGTTCTCGCGAAGGCCTGGAAACTAGGGAAGGGAAGGTTCAGGAAGGTTAGGTTCACGGCTTGAATCGGTAACTCCGGCGGCCTCAGAAAAACTGGTTATCTTGCCTTGGTCATTTTGCGAAAGAGAGTCGGAAACTTGAACCGGACGATGCTTGAAAGCTTTGTGGGGCGGGTTCGTAGGGCCGTGAAGCTGAAGGGCGCCGTGAATGTATTGGTGACAAGCAGCGCGGAGGTTCGTTCTCTCAACCGCCGCTTTCGAGGAAAGAATAGGAATACGGATGTCTTGTCGTTTCCGGCGCAGTCGCAGAAAAGTAGCGCCCGCTTGTTGGCCGGCGACATAGCGATTTCCGCCGATATAGCCATGCAAAACGCAGTGAACCTGGGCCATTCCGCGGCGGAGGAAGTGAAGATTCTCGCTTTGCACGGGATACTTCATTTGTCGGGCTTCGATCACGAACGCGACAACGGGCAAATGGCTCGCAAGGAAATAGCCATGCGCCGGCGGTTCAGGTTGCCGACAGGATTGATCGAGCGTGCTGAATTGATTGCGGCGGGAAAACGGGATGGAATGAAGGCGCGGAGGGCGAAATGAATCTCGGCATCGCCTTTGCCTTGTTTCTGCTGTTGGGATTGCTAACGTTGGTTTCTTACGTCGATCGTGTCTACCAGGAGATCGGGAAATTTCTTTCGCGCGAATTTCAGGACAACATCGATGTATTCGAGAAAAAAATCGAGCCCGTGCTGGGAGTGGGCCGCGGTCGCGCAGCGATCTCCATGGCTGTGCTGACGCAGTTGACCATGGCGTCAATTTCGCTGGTAATTGGTTTTGTGGTTTTCAGCGACCAGCGCTGGAGCATTTACGAGATTTTGCAGGCGACGATCAGCCTGGTTCTGATCGTCATCTTCTGCAACCGGTTTTTGCCTTTTCTTTTTTTTACGCGCACCAGCGGTCAGTGGCTGGTGCGTTGGATCCCATTGCTGCGTGTGCTTATTTACCTGGCGATGCCGGCCACGATCATTCTGGGATTTCTGAAATCCGTAGTCTCGCTGACGCGCCAGAGTTCCGGAGAGCAGCCAGAGAGTTCGGCCGAGGCTGTGGATGCGCTGATCGAAGCAGGGCAGGAAGAAGGAATTATTCAGGAAGGCGACCGGGATTTAATCCAGTCCGTGGTGGAATTCAGCGGCAAGACGGTGCGTGAGGCGATGAAGCCGCGTCCCGAGATGTTTGCCGTTCCCGTGGACACGACGGTCGAGCGCTTCATCGAGATGCTGCGCAGCAAGCATTATTCGCGCGTTCCGGTTTATCAAGGAACCATTCACAACATCCGGGGAATTGTGTATGCGCAGGATGTTCTCCAGGTTAAAGATAGCGACGCTGGCCGAAAGACGCTGGAATCGTTGATGCGTCGGGATGTGTATTTTGTGCCTGAAAGCAAACTGGGCAGTGACCTGCTGCGCGAAATGCAACGCAAGAATGTCCGGATGGCGATTGTCGTGGATGAATACGGCGGGGTCGCGGGCCTGGTGACCATAGAAGATCTCGTCGAAGAAATTGTTGGCGAGATTCGCGACGAACGAGACAAGCCGGAAGTCGTGCGCGAAGGCGAGAAGTCTTACGTCGTTTCCGGCGGCATGGATGTGGATCGCCTCGACGAGTTATTTGGAATAAAACCGGAAGGCAAGGATTCGGCCACGGTAGCGGGCCTCGTCAGCGAACTGGCCGGGCGGATTCCGCAGACCGGAGAAATCATCGAAGAGGATGGCCTGCGGTACGAAGTGGTGGAATCCACCGACCGAAAAGTGGAGCGGGTGCGGGTTACGGCGGTGCAGCCGCGGCAGTTGAAGTTGATTTAAACCTAGCTTCTACCTATTAGCTCCTGGTATCTAGCTTGGGAGATCCGGGGGGTACGCTCTTATAGGAAACAACGCTCTCAAGGTGTTGAAGTCGTCAGCGAGGAGATTTCGCTAGAAGCTAGGAGCTAACAGCTAGAAGCTAGACGCTAGAAACTTACTCATGCCATTCCGCTCTGGATTCGTCTGTATTCTCGGCCGGCCCAACGCCGGCAAATCGACATTGCTCAATGCCTTAGTGGGCGAAAAACTGGCCATCATTTCGCCCAAGCCCCAGACCACGCGCACTCGCATCCAGGGCATTATTCACATTCCCAAGCGCAAGGGCCGCGACGGCGCCCAGATCGTACTGATCGATACGCCCGGAGTTCACAAGCCCGACAGTTCTCTGGGACGCAAGATGCTGGTTGAGATTCGTGAGGCCCTGGAGGGATGCGATGTGGTTTTGGTGATCATGGATGTGACGCACAAGTTCGATCCCCGGGACCAATTCGCTCTTGACCTGTTGAAGCAGTCGAAGACAAGCGCTTTCCTGATCCTTAACAAGATCGACCGGTTGCGCGACAAATCGAACTTGCTTCCCATCATCGAGGAATATCGCAAGCTTCATGATTTCGAGCAGGTAATTCCCATCTCGGCGTTGAAGCGCAGCGGTCTGGATGAGCTGCTGAAGTTGGTGGTGGCGGCGCTGCCCGCGGGCCCCGCATATTTTCCTGAGGATCAGGTGACCGACCAACCGGCGCGATTCCTGGCGGCGGAGATTGTTCGCGAGCAGGTTTTGCTTGCCACTTCGGAAGAAATTCCTTATGCAACCACGGTAATTGTCGATGGGTTTGAAGAAGGCCGCAAGCTAACCCGCATTTCAGCGACAGTCTATTGTGAGCGCGAAGGGCAGAAAGGGATTCTGGTGGGCAAGCATGGCCAGATGATGAAGAAAATTGGGACAGGTGCGCGTGTGCAGTTGGAGCGGATGTTGGGCACCAAGGTGTTTCTGGAATTATACGTAAAAGTACAGCCCGGCTGGCGCGACTCCAGAGCGTTCGTGGAAGAACTCGACTGGCGCAGACAAATGGAACATGCCATGTGGAAGCAGACAACTGACGCGTTCGCGAACGGCGGTGGCGACGACTCGCCGAAGCAATTCGCGAAACAGCTTGCGAAACAACGATGAAGTGTGTTGTTTCTCCGATGCTGGCGCTTACGGCATGACATGGGTGCATTGCCGTTTCAGCGGCAAGACCGCTAGAATCGCAAGAGCCGTTCAGCGGACGGCAGACAAGGAACTAGACAACTATGGAGCCGTGCCCGCCTTCGGCGGAAAATTTTCCCGAGCACGATTTTGATCCGGACAAACTGGATCTTCGCGTCCGCGTCACGTTAGCCGCGGATCGCAATGCCGTCGAGCCCGTCGTAGCGAGGGTGATGCAGACCATTCGCGAGATTGGTTGTGTTGACGGTAAGGAAGACGCGATCGAGTTGGCGCTCCAAGAAGCGCTGGCGAACGCCGTGGTTCACGGCGCCAAAGAGGATTCCACTAAGACCGTCGAATGCCTGGTGGCTTGCGAGCAAGAGCGTGGGATCATTATCATCGTGCGCGATCCCGGTCCGGGTTTTAATCCGGAGAGCATTCCGCCTTGCACGGTGGGCGAAAATGTTTATTCCAATCACGGGCGCGGAATTTTCTTGATTAATCAACTGATGGATGAAGTGAAGTTCCGGAAGAACGGCACCGAGATTCACATGGTGAAACGGTGACGGACTTTTTCTCAGGACCATTCCACCCGAATAGTACTTCCAGCCAGTCTCTAGTCTTTATTCTTTCGCGGCAATTCCCAGCGTTTTCATCTTGCGATAAAGATGGCTGCGCTCCAGTCCTAACGCCTCGGCCGTGCGGCTGACATTGCCATGATTATCGTCGAGCTTCTTGAGGATGTAGTCGCGCTCATAAGCATCGCGCGCCTGGTGCAGGGAGGCGAATTCCGTCCCTGATGCGCGTCGGCCGCCATCGCGATACACCAGCGGCGGCAGATGCTTGCGCTCGAAGCGAGTGATCGTCGGATTCATGATCACGATACGTTCGATCAGGTTGCGCAACTCTCGAACATTCCCCGGCCAGGAGTAGCGCATCAGTGCCTCGATCGCATCGTCCGTGATTTCGCGGGGACGGCGACCGTAAATTGCGGCCAGATCTTTGAGAAAGTAGCGAGCGAAAAGTGGGACGTCTTCTTTTCTCTCGCGCAAAGGCGGCACCACAAAAGGAATGACGTTCAGGCGATAAAAGAGATCTTCGCGAAAGTTGCCGCGGGATATTTCTTCCTCCAGATCTTTATTGGTGGAAGCGATGACCCGCGCATCGACCGTGATCATCTCTTCACGGCCCACGGGCGTGAACCGCTGTTCATCGAGCGTGCGCAACACCTTCGACTGTGTCTTCAAACTCATGTCGCCCACTTCATCCAGAAAAAGTGTTCCGCCGTTGGCTTTCTGGAATTTCCCTTCTTTATCCGAACCCGCTCCCGGGAACGACCCTTTGTAGTGGCCAAACAGCTCGCTTTCGATCAAATCTTCGGGAATGGCTGCGCAGTTTAATTCGATGAAAGCCTCGTCCTTGCGCAGGCTCTGCGCATGAATGGCGCGGGCCACAAGCTCTTTGCCCGTTCCCGATTCCCCATAGATAAGGACTCGGCCATTGGTGGGTGCCATCAGGCCGATTTGCTGGCGCAGAGCCTTCATGGGGATGCTGTCTCCAACGATAACGTTCTTCGCATGAAGCTGCTTTTTCAGATCCGCGTTTTCGCGCCACAACTTCTTGGACTCGATCGCATTCTTGATGAGAATCAGCGTCTTATCCAGCGTGAGCGGCTTTTCCAGAAAGTCGTAAGCGCCCAGCTTGGTGGCCCGCACCGCGGTTTCAATGTTCCCGTGGCCGGAGATCATGACCACTTCGGGAGCGTTGTCGAGGGAACGAACCTCCTCCAGCGTTTCCAGTCCATCAATACCTGGGAGCCAAATGTCGAGCAGGACAACATCAAAGGCAGTTTTGCGGACGAGGTCAAGGCAAGCTTCTCCGCTATCGACGGAGGAAACGGAATAGCCTTCGTCGGTCAGCGCGCCCGTCAGTGCTTCGCGGATTCCTTCTTCATCGTCGACAATCAGAATTTTAGGCATGTTGAGTGATGGAATCCGAAGTAACCGGATCGGGCGCCAGCGGCAATTCCACGACAAAGCGCGAGCCCACAGGTTTATTTTCTTCCACGCGAATCGAGCCGTGATGATCTTCAATGACCCGGCTCACGATGGCCAGGCCCAGACCTGTGCCCCGCTTCTTCGTCGAAAAATACGGCAGAAAGAGTCGTTCTTTCAATTCGCGCGTTACGCCGTGACCGGTATCGGCAACCACGATCTCGACCGCGTCGCGGCTGGCCACCAGCGCGGACGAAATTTCGATTTCCTTCATCAGCGAATCGTGCAGAGCTTCCGCCGCGTTATCCACCAGATTGGCGATAGCCCGCTTCATCGCCTCGGAATCGGCCATCACCTTGGGCAGGCTGGCCGCGAACGCCGTATGCAGTTGAATTCCATCGAGCCGGCCATGAAACATCGCGAGCGCGTCTTCCAGGATTTCGTTGATGTCCGCAGGCTGCGGCTTGGAAGCCGGGAAGCGTGCCAGCGTGGAAAATTCGTCCACCAGGCGGCGTACGGTTTCTACTGCGCCTGCAATGGTTTCGGCGCAAGAGCGAATGACGTCGAGCGAGGAGGGATCGGAAGGGCGATATCGTTCCAGGTGGCGCTGGATTCGCTCCGCAGAAAGGGCGATTGGAGTGAGCGGATTCTTGATCTCATGCGCGACTCGCCGCGCCACTTCGCGCCAGGCCGCCTGTTTTTGCGCTTTGAGCAAGTCCGATAAATCTTCAAAGACCACGACGTATCCGGAACGCTCCTCCTCGTGCCGCAACGTTGCCGCCGTCACCGCGACGTTCAGCGACAGGCGGGGCAGTTGCACTTCGAGTTGACTGGTCGTCATCCCCATGCGATCGGCCCGCCGCAGCAGCGGTTCCAGGTCTTCAAGCACTTCGGCAGGGAAGCATTCCGTTAGCGAAGCCCCGCGCAGAATCTGCGATGTGACATCGGGCGTCGAATCCGGTTGGAACATGCGCAGGAGCGCTTGGTTCGCATGCGTGACGCGGCGCGAAGCATCGAGTGACAGCACGCCCGTGGGAATGCTTTCGAGAATGGTTTCCATCTGGCGCCGGCGTTGATCGAGTTCCGTATTGGCGGCGCTCAGGTCGCGGCTGGAAGCTTCGATCTGCACGCGGCTGGTCTCCAACTCGTCGGCCATGCGGTTGAAAGAGCGGACGAGATCGCCGATTTCATCGGCGCCGCTTACGTCGACGCGGTAATCGAGCCGGCCTCGAGAAATTTCCTGCGTAGCTTCAGCCAACGCCGAGAGCGGACGAGTGACCAGCTTGGACAGAAACAGTGCCAGCCAGGTGGTCACAAAAAGCACGGCCAGCGTGAGCAAGAGCAGCAGGCCCATGTAGGTGCGGCGCACAAGACGCCGTTCGTGGGCGAGATCGTAGTAGCGTTTCTGGCTCGCTTCAACCTGAGTCACGGTCTGAGAAAATTCTCGCGGAAGCGGCAGGGCCACCAGAATCACTCCGCCACCTTCCACCTGCGCGCTGCCCAAAGTGTAGTCAATCTGGTTCCATGTGAACTGAGCCGGACTGCCCGAAGCCGCTTCGTTCAAAGGAAGCTTCGATTTCAAAGCCGGCCAGTCCGCGGGGGCGTTGGAAGCGGCTTCTACGTTGCCATCCTGCACGGCCAATGCGAACCCTCCCTGCAGCGTCGGTTCGTGTTCTCTGAATTCGGCATCGACCGGCGCGAATCCATATCCGGCGAACGCCCGCCGCGTATCTGCTGCCGAAGCGATCGCGACGGCCTCTGCTCGCGCGTTTTGCGCCGCGTAGTTCGCCAGCAGCGAGGCCATGGCGTGAATGTCGGACCGCACCTCTTCAACTGGAGTCGAGAACCAACGTTCGATGGAACGATTCATCAATCCGTAGGCGAAGAAATACATGACGATCAACGGCACTGACGAGAGCAGCAGCCCGCCGACCACCATGCGAGTGCGGAATTTCGAACCCAACACGCCGAGTCGGCGCTCGGCGAACAGCTTCAAAAGATTGCGCGAGAGCACGAAAAACAGCGCCACAAACAGCAGAAAGATCAAAATCGAAATCGCCGCGAATACGACAATCTCTTGATTATTGCCCGGGGTCAGGAACTTCAGGTCGAACGCCGTTTGCGAAACGAGGATGGCGAGCAGCAAAAAGACAGAAACTGCCAGCAAAATAATCGCCCGCTTGCGATTGGAGGTCTTGGAAGGCCGAGTTGGAATGGGCTGATGCAAAGTGATTCTGGCCTCCAGCGACAACATGACTGTCTGAATCCGGACCGAGAAACATTATAGATGCACCAGCGCAGGGGCAAATGCCGCAAGCGTTGCGCGGCGGGTATTCAGACCCTGCCGAGAGATCGGTTACAGTCCGAGTCGAGCCACTGCCTCGCTGGCGGATACGATCGGGATGCCCTGGATGAAGCGCAGAGAGAGCAAGTCGGCCTTGTCGCCACTGACGAGCGTGGTCGCCCCTCCATCCACCGCGGTCTCCAGAAACACGTCATCGTCGGGATCGGCGCTCAGCCTGATCGTAGAGATCAGTTCGACACGCTCGGTATGGTGGAGTAGGTACGCTGCAATATCGGCGACGAACGCATCTGTAACCTTCTTGAATTTCCGGATGCGAGGATAATCCAAGACCCGCAAGTATTCTTCCACGATCGGATCTGAGATTAGATGTATGGCTTTCTTGCTCCTGATGGCACGAAGAACTCGGGCAGGCGAACCGCCTCCAGAAATAAGTCCGCTCACGAAGATATTGGTATCGATCACCAGTCGCGGTACGGCCGTCCTTCTGGGATCGTTCATTTCCGCCGGTTTGTCCTCACCGCCTTCACGGCTCTAGCGACCTCCAATTCAACCTCCGTCGCGGAAGTTCGACGATTGGCCCCCTGCACTTCGGCAATCGACTTCCAGGGATCGACCGCTCTCAAGGCGCGCCGGACGATCAACGCCTGCGCAAAAATTCCGCTAATCGAAGTTCCGCTGTCGAAAGCTTCCTTGGCAACCTCTGCGTGAACCTCGGGCGGTATTCGAACATGGATCTGACCATTGAATGCTCGCGGCATCGGCCGACCTCCTAGATATACCAATATACCACGGTATATCACAAAAATGCAGACTGTGCGGGAATTGAGAGATCGAAACGAACAGATCATCGCTTCGAATTCCGGCCTCTGGCCAGTTCCTCGGCGATGGCGTTGTAGGCCGCCTTTGGCCGGTAGTCGCGATCAAAGGGAAGCGCCCATCCCTGCGAACCGTGCGAATGAGAGCCGATCCACGAATATTTGTCGGTGAACCCCCAGGTTTGAATCGCCGTGCAAGACGGATTGTCCAGACACATCCTGACGATTCGCCGATATATTTGCGCTTGTCGATCTAAATCTTCCGGATGGGCCGACTCGCCGCCCCACACGCCGGTTGCTTTCACCGGCACCGGAACATCCAGTTCCGTAATGTGAATCTGTAAGCCCAGCGCGGAGATGCGGGACATGTTGGTGGCAACGGATTGCAGGTTGGTTTCGAAACTGGAGATGTGCATCTGCAAACCGACGCCATCAATGGGTACGCCCCGACCCTTGAAATCTTCAAGCATGGCGTAGATCGCGTCCGACTTGATGCCGAGTCCTTCCCCCTCGCCTTCGTTGTAGAAGAGCAAAGCTTGAGGGTCGGCCTCATGGGCCCAGCGAAAGGCCTGCTCAATGTAGGCCGTATCTTTATCTACGTGCGCCAGCCCAATGCCCGGCTGGTTGTACCAGATGGAGTCGCGAACCTTGCCGTGCTCGTCGAAACCTTCGTTCACCACGTCCCACGCAAAGACCTGGCCAGCGTAATGCTTTACCACTGTGGTGATGTGTTCATGCAATATTTGAGAAAGTTGGGCCGAAGTGAAATTTCCATGCGCCAGCCAGTCGGGATTGTTATGGTCCCAAACTAGGCAATGGCCGCGTACCAGCATCCGGTGAACCTGGGCGAAGCGAACAAGTTCGTCGCCTTGGCTGAAATTGAATTTGCCGGATTCGGGACGAATGGTCCACCACTTCATCGCGTCTTCCGCCTCGACCATATTGAATTCGCGCGACAAAGTCGCCGCGTAAGCCGCTTCCTGCAAAAGCGACGGGCGAGCGGCGGCGCCGATCAGGACGCCCGCGCGATCCGCTGCCAGGCGGAGCGTTGGCGTTGTCGCGGGCAGGCTCGCGAAAAGAAGTAATGCGACGAACTGGCTGGATCGGAATTTAATGTTCATCGGGCGGCCGCCTCGTTTGTTGCGTCGCCTGCTTACTTACGACAAGGAAGGAATGGTTGTAAAGGGCATTGGTCACAAAGGGCCTGTGATTTTCTGCAGTAATTCTTTCCCACGCCAACGATCAACCCGTGCATTTCGTTGTAAACCTGCACCAACGCAGACCGCCGGGCAGTACTCATGCGAGACGACGGGTGAGCGGAGCCTGCAAGTCCGGAGGCGAGGCTTGTACCTACATCGGCAGGTTTATATTGCTGAGAATCAACAATAGGAAGCAGCGCTGTTTCGAACAATCGGCGAATGTCTTCGTAGCTGTCTTTGGGGTTTACGATTTCGTGCCGCTCCAGAATCCTGCGGGTGTAAGCGTCGACTACAAAAACCGGGTGGTTTCCCGCATAGAGCAGGATCGAGTCCGCCGTTTCCGGCCCGACTCCGTTGAGACTGAGCAACTCTTCTCGCATCTTGTCCGTCGGCTCAGAGAAAAGTTTAGCCAGCGATCCGCCATATTGCTCATCCAGGAAGGCCACGAACGTTTTCAGCCGCAGCGCTTTCTGTCGAAAATATCCCGACGGACGAATCAATCGCTCGAGCGTTGCCAGCGGTGCCTGCCGAATTCCATCGAGGCTGAGCAGACACGCTGAGCGCAGGCCGCTCAAAGCCTGTTCGACGTTGGTCCATGCCGTATTCTGCGTCAGGTAGGCCCCGACGATAACTTCGAATCTGGTCTGCGCAGGCCACCAGTGTTGCGGTCCCCAGGCACGCGCGAGAACGCCATAGTAAGTTCGAATCGCCTCTTCGTGGGCTGTGGTCGATCGAGAATAGCGTTTTCTTGCTGGCAGTGTTTACCCTTTCAAATCGCTATGGGCCGCTTTGTTACCCGCTCAAGAGTGCGTTCAGACCTGTATGAAATCTTACCGAAGTGCATGTACCACAGCCTGACAAAAGTTCTGCCAGTGACGAAAATCGTCATTTGGCGTGCAGTCCAGCCACGCATGCTCCTGGCGGCCACTTGCCCTGCCCGGATCAAGTACTAAAGTTACATGTACGGTAATCGCCTTTGCGTTGACAATTTGTGTCAACGCGAATGTGCTGTGCTTCTCTCCCAACAAAAGCCAGCTCTTTGCGCCTCTTTGTCAGCATCGTCGACTTTGTGGATAGGAGAGTAAAGCATGTCTCAACGGCTGGGCGATCTTCTCGTTAAAGAGAAGATCATTACCCCAGAGCAGTTGGATCAAGGGAATAAGCTCCAGAAAGAGCAGAACTGCCGTCTCGGCTCTGCTCTTGTGAAGCTCGGCTTCCTCACCGATGAGGATGTCACGAATTTCCTTTCCCGCCAGTATGGCGTTCCCGCGATTAATCTCTCCTATTTCGAAATCGATCCCGTCGTCGTCAAACTCATTCCTTTTGAAACCGCGAAGCGTTACCAGATTCTTCCGCTAAGCCGCGTTGGCGCATCGTTGACCATCGCCATGGTCGATCCCACCAATGTCTTCGCCATGGATGACATCAAGTTCATGACGGGTTTCAACATTGAGCCTGTGGTGGCTTCGGAAAGTTCCATTCAGTCCGGCATCGAAAAGGCTTACGGAGCGACAACAAAAGAAGAGAACCTAGAGACCGTGATGCAGTCGATGTCGGAGATGAATGAGAGCGACGTCGAACTGCAGGCGGAAGAAGAGCAGATGCAGTTGTCGGAGCTGGAAAAGGCTGCCGACGAAGCTCCCGTAGTCAAGCTGGTGAACATCGTTCTGGGTGATGCCGTGAAGCGGGGCGCCAGCGATATTCACATCGAACCTTACGAAAAAGAATTCCGCGTGCGCTTCCGCATTGACGGCGTCTTGCAGGCGATCATGTCGCCGCCCATGAAACTGAAAGACGCGATCACGTCGCGCCTCAAAATCATGGCCAAGCTTGACATCAGCGAAAAGCGATTGCCGCAGGATGGCCGCATCATGCTGAAAATGAATATCGGCGGCCGCAAGAAGCAATTAGATTTCCGCGTCAGCACTTTGCCCACACTGTGGGGCGAGAAGATCGTGCTCCGCTTGCTCGATAAGGAAAATCTGCGGCTCGATATGACCAAGCTGGGCTTCGAGCCGGAATCGCTGGTCAAATTCGAAAAAGCGATCTTGAAGCCATACGGCATGGTGCTGGTCACCGGACCCACCGGCTCCGGCAAAACCAACACGCTCTACTCCTCTATTTCACGCCTGAATCAGCCCGATACCAACATCATGACTGCCGAAGATCCCGTGGAATTTCAGTTGGGCGGAGTCAATCAGGTGCAGATGAAGGAGCAGATTGGTTTGAATTTCGCCGCCGCTCTGCGTTCCTTTTTGCGTCAGGATCCCAACATCATTCTGGTCGGCGAAATTCGCGACTTTGAAACCGCCGAAATTGCCATTAAGGCCGCGCTCACCGGCCACCTGGTGCTTTCCACACTGCACACCAACGGCGCTCCGGAAACCATCACTCGCTTGATGAATATGGGCATCGAGCCTTTCCTGGTTGCGACTTCGGTTCATCTCATCTGCGCCCAGCGCCTGGTCCGCCGCGTTTGCAAAGATTGCGCCGAGATCGTGGATGTTCCCGTGCAGACGCTCATCGAAGAAGGCTTCACGCCCGAAGAGGCCAAGACGATAAAGATCCAGAAGGGCAAAGGATGCACGGTTTGCAGCAACACTGGCTACAAGGGCCGTTGCGGCTTATATGAAGTCATGGAAGTGGACGACGAAATCCGCGAACTGGTTCTCGTGGGCGCATCCGCAGTCGAATTGAAAAAGAAAGCGATTGAACGCGGCATGATTACGCTGCGCCGCAGCGGGCTGATCAAAGTTGCAGCGGGCATGACGACCCTTGAGGAAGTTGCCCGCGAAACGATTCACTGATTCGGGATTTACCGATTAGGTTAAGGAGCCATCATTTTATGGGTTTGTCGCTAAGCGATCTTCTAAAACGCATGCTGGAGATGGGGGGAAGCGATCTCCACATCACCACGAACTCTCCCCCACAAATTCGCGTGCACGGACACTTGAATCCGCTCGATCTGCCGCAGATGACGCCCGCCGAGACCAAGCAGCTGGCCTACAGCGTCATGACCGATTCGCAGAAGCACCGCTTTGAAGAAACACTGGAACTGGACTTCTCCTTCGGCTTAAAAGGCCTGGCCCGCTTCCGCGCCAACGTATTTAACCAGCGCGGCGCCACAGCCGCCGTCTTCCGTTTAATTCCTTTCGAGATCAAGTCGTTCAACCAACTCGGCCTGCCGACCGTCGTAAGCAAGCTGTGCGATAAGCCGCGCGGACTGGTGCTGGTTACGGGGCCAACAGGCTCCGGCAAGTCCACGACGCTGGCCGCCATGATCGACAAGATCAACAGCGAACGCCACGATCACATCCTGACCATCGAAGATCCCATCGAATTCGTTCACATGAACAAGAATTGCCTGGTGAACCAGCGCGAACTGCACGCCGACACCAAAAGTTTTACTGACGCGTTGCGCGCCGCTCTCCGTGAAGATCCCGACGTCGTTCTGATCGGCGAAATGCGCGATTTGGAAACCATCGAGTCGGCGTTGCGCATCGCTGAAACCGGCCACTTGACCTTCGGCACTCTACACACCAATTCGGCTACTTCCACCATCAACCGCATCATCGACGTGTTTCCCGCGCACCAGCAGCCGCAAATTCGCGCTCAGCTTTCGTTGGTGCTGGAAGGCATCTGCTGTCAAAGCTTGCTGCCCAAGGTCGACGGCAAGGGCCGCGCCATGATCATGGAAGTCCTGGTGCCCAACGCAGCCGTGCGTAACTTGATTCGCGAAGACAAGATTCACCAGGTCTACTCGTCCATGCAATCGGGCCAGGAGAAGTACGGAATGCAGACCTTCAATCAGGCGCTGGCCACGGCTTATTTCCAGAAACAGATTTCGCTCGAGGTCGCGCTACAGCGCTCCAGTAACGTGGATGAACTGCAGGAAATGATCAACCGGGGAGCGGGCTTGGTAAACCGGACCGCCGCGGGAGCAACTATGGCCAAGGCTGCGACACCGGCCAAGCGTTAGCGGGAGCGGGCAGCAAGCGCGCGCGGACTCCGATAAGGGTCGTCAGGATTTGAGATTCGGTACGTCGGTAAGGAGAGGGTAAAAAACCATGCCAGTCTTCACATTTTCGGGCAAGGATGCTTCCGGGCAGAAAGTCTCCGGAGAGCGGAACGCGCCAAATAAACAGTCGTTGACGCAGCAGTTGCGGCGGGAGCGCATCACGCCGGGCTCAGTCCGCGAAAAAGGCAAAGAGTTTTCCATGCCCACCTTCGGCACCAGCAAGGTCAAGGTCAAGGACATTGCCGTATTCTTTCGGCAGTTCTCGGTCATGATCGACGCCGGATTGCCGCTGGTGCAGTGCCTGGAAATTCTCGCCGCTAACCAGGAAAACCAATCGTTCCAGAAGACGCTAACCGGCGTGCGCACCACGGTGGAAGGTGGCTCAACGCTGGCCAATGCCATGCGCCTATATCCCGCTGTGTTTGACGACCTGACCACAAACATGATCGAGGCCGGTGAAACCGGCGGTATTCTCGATGTCATCCTTCAGCGTCTCGCCCTTTACGTCGAAAAAGCGGTGCGTTTGAAGTCGGCGGTAAAATCGGCCTTGATTTATCCCGTCGCAGTCATCAGTCTTGCCGGATTGATCGTCGGCGCGCTGCTCAAATGGGTCGTCCCGATCTTCTCCAACCTCTTTGCCGGACTGGGGGTTGCCCTCCCGTTGCCCACCCGCATCGTGATGGGGCTGAGCGGCTTCGTACAAAGCTTCTGGTGGGTCTTCTTTGCCGTTATCATCGGTTCGGTATTCGGAGTAAAGCAGATGCGCAAGCATCCGCGCGGACGTTATTACTTCGACAAAATGTTGCTCATGCTGCCCATCGTGGGGTCGCTGTTGCGCAAGATCGCCGTCGGCCGTTTCACGCGAACTCTGGGCACTTTGATTACCTCCGGCGTTCCTATTCTCGAAGGATTGAGCATCACAGCCAGAACCTCGGGCAACGCGGTGTTGGAAGAAGCTTTGATGAAAGTTCGCAAAGCCATTGAGGAGGGCCGCACGATTGTCGATCCGCTGCGCGAATGCGGTGTCTTTCCCAACATGGTCACGCAGATGATCGGAGTCGGCGAAGCCACCGGCGCCATGGATTCCATGCTGCAGAAAATCGCCGACTTTTATGAAGAGGAAGTGGACGCTGCGACCAGAGACATGTTGGCGATGCTCGAACCAGTGATCATCGGCGTGCTGGGCGTTTCGGTGGGAGGCATCGTAATTTCGCTCTACATGCCTCTGTTCGCCATGATTGCCAAACTTGCAGGCTAACAAGAACTTTCGGGAGCCGGTCCGCATTGAAGCGGGCTGGCTTCCGGATTGCAACGCGTCGTTTCCGGCCCGATGAAGACGACGAATCGGACGGCTCGCTCATCACTCGTGCCGCCTCGCTTCCCAAAATCAACGAGATCCCATGCATCCGACCTTCGATGAGCGCAATTGGCTGGCCTGGCTAGTCAAGGTTCGCATCCTCATCCTCACATTCTTACTGGGAATCGAACTGGCGGTGGCGCAATTCACTCCTACGCCGCTGCCCATGCGGCTGTTCGTCAGCACCATCCTTTTCTGGTACAGCCTCTCGCTGTTTTACGTGCTGCTGCTTTCCTTCTGGCAGGAACACCGGCTCCAGGCTTCTTTGCAGGTTCTCACCGATCTGGCGCTGGTCACTCTGGTGGTCCACGAAACCGGTGGCTGGGACAGTTCGCTGAACTTCCTCTATCCCCTTGTGATCATCGTGGCCGGAGTGCTTCTGCCCCGTGTGTGGTCTCACCTGGTTGCCGCCCTCGCATTCATCCTTTATGGATCCGTGCTCGAACTTAATTACTTCGCCGTCATTCCTTCGTACTGCACGACGCATCCGGGCTTCAAAGCGTTGTTGGCGATCATCTTCGTAAACTTGTTCGCATTTTTTGCGGTGGCTTACCTTGCCGGCCTGCTCACCGCGAAATTGACGCAGGTGCGCGTGCAGTTGAAAGACACCAGCGGCGCTCTCGAGAATCTCCAGGTTCTGCACGACTACATTATTCAATCGATCAGTAGCGGACTCATCACGACTGGCCTCGACGGCCGCATTACTCTAGCCAACGCCGCGGCGCAAAAACTGCTGGAACGCTCCTCCGCAGAATTGACCGGAAGCCCCGTCGGCGATTTATTTCTCGATTCTCTGCCCACAGCCGAATCCGACCAGTATCACGGCGAAATTCGCTTCGATACGCCGGGCAAGTTTCGCAAGACAGCCCGAATTCGCGTGGCGGCGCTGGTTGTGCCCGAGGGCGGTGTGATCGGATTCGTCTATGCCCTGGATGACCTGACCGAAATCCGGCGTCTGGAGCGCGAAGTGCGCATGCAGGATCGCCTGGCCGCGGTCGGGCGTTTGGCCGCGGCCATCGCCCACGAAATTCGCAATCCTCTCACTTCGATTGCGGGCTCGGTCAGCATGCTTTCCGGCGTTCCTGAGATGAACGAGGAGCACCGTCGCCTTCTGGCCATCGTGACACGCGAATCCCAGCGGCTGAACAGCATCATCACCGACTTCCTCGCGTATTCGCGCACCAAGCAATATCACTTCGACAAAGTCGACCTCGTTCAACTGGTGGAAGACACGCTGACCCTGATGCAGCACCGCATGGTCGCGGAAAACACGGGAATCGCCATTGAACGCCGGTTTGCCGAACCCCACGCCTGGACGATTGCGGACGGCGACAAGATCAAGCAGGTATTTTGGAATTTTTGCGAGAACGCAGTGCGGGCCATGAACGGAAGTAGGGGAAGCGGCGGAAGCGGTGTCAACTGCGTCAACGGCGGAGGCAGGCTTACCGTTGGACTCGATCTCGTCGGCGATGACTGGCAAGTCACCTTTACCGACACGGGCTCGGGAATGACTCCGCAACAAACTGAAAAAATCTTCGAGCCTTTCCAATCCAATTTCGAAGGCGGAACCGGCTTGGGATTGGCCATCGTTTATCAGATCGTGCAGGCGCATGAAGGCAAAGTTTGGGCACGCTCCAAACCGGGCAAGGGAACCACCTTCGTCCTCAAGCTGCGCGCATTGGATACGGATCGTGCACTGTCGTTGGTGGCTTCCTCCGTCGCGAGTCCCAGCGCGGCGGCTACGCGAGAGCAGGGTGGTAAGGCGGCGTTCGCGGCAACGGGAGGGAGAGTGCATGGCTAAAATCCTGGTTTGCGACGACGAACGCTCCATCTGCGAAATGCTCGACATCGCCTTGCGCCGCGACGGCCATCGCGTTGAAACCGTGCAATCCGGGCAGGCCGCAAAAAGCAAGATCGACGGCGCACTCTACGATTTGATCATCACCGATATCAAGATGCCGAATATCGACGGCATCGAGGTGCTGCGTCACGCGCATCGCGTTTCGCCCGACTCTGGCGTGATCCTGATTACCGCGGTGGACGACTACGAGGCAGCCGTCGAAGCGGTCAAAGCCGGCGGCGCGTCCGACTACATTCGCAAGACTCCCGGACTGGTGGATGAGATCAAGCTGGCCATCAACCGCGTCGTGGAGAAGCTGAATCTAAGCAAACAGAATTTCGCGTTGCGCCGCGATGCGGCCACTCGCAACTCGCTCGACAACATCATCGGTTCCAGCGCGCCCATGGAAAAGCTGAAGCAGACGTTGCGCACGGTGGCTTCAACCGCGAGCACAGTTCTGATTCACGGGGAAAGCGGAACGGGAAAGGAGTTGGTCGCTCGCGCCGTTCACGTGTGCTCGCCGCGGGCCACTGACGCTTTCGTATCCGTGAACTGTGGGGCTTTCCCAGAGACTCTCCTGGAAAGTGAACTCTTCGGCTATCTCAAGGGCGCGTTCACCGGAGCCAATCAGAACAAGCGCGGGCTGTTCGAAGTCGCCGACAGCGGAACGATCTTCCTCGACGAAATCAGCGAGATGACTCTCGCGATGCAGGTCAAACTCCTCCGCGTTTTGCAGGAGCGTACCGTTCGGCCTGTGGGCAGCACCAACGAGATCTCCATCGATGTGCGCGTCATCGCCGCGACCAACCGCGATCTGGATAAAGCTGTCGCCGAGAATCTGTTCCGTGAGGATCTCTACTATCGCCTGAACGTGATTCCCGTACGCGTTCCGCCGCTGCGCGAACGGCGCGAAGACATTCCTCTGCTGGTAAATCACTTCCTCAAGAAATACGCCGCAGCCGCGGGACGCGGGATTCTGCGCGTGAATAAGGAATCGCTGGATAGTCTTTGCGGCTACGAATGGCCAGGAAACGTGCGTCAACTGGAGAATACCGTCGAACGCGCGGTTGCGCTGGAAACCACCGACGAATTACACGTCGAGCTTCCCGCTGAACGGCCGAAAGTGCGCGCTGCCGCTGCTGGCAGCGCCGCAACGTTTGATGCCTCTGCTGCGGTTCTGCCCGAAGGCGTTGGAATGGAGAACTACGTTGCCAGCATCGAACGCTCGCTGCTGCAAAACGCGCTGAACCATTCCAGCGGAGTGCAAACGCGAGCTGCCGATCTGCTGGGAATTTCCTATCGATCGTTCCGGCATCTGATGAAGAAGTATGCTTTGTAGCGAGTCGGGAGCAGCGAGCTAAACCTAGAACGGCGGAGACTGAGAGTCGGGTTATCATGTCCTCATGCGCTATTCGCTGCGTTTTCTATGGAATGCGACAAAGGGTCATCGTCTTGCTCCGTGGCGAAGTCCTTATCTTCTTTGGCGCATGGAAACTTATTGCGGCGTGAAAATGACGCAGATTGGATTCATCGAATTCTGGGAATTTATGTGGCGCGAGCGCAGCAATCTCTGGCGATTTTTGAAGTGGACTGGTGAGATGGAACGCTTCGTCCATCCCAAACCGAAGACACCGTAAAGCCGACACTCACACATTACCATCCTTCACGTATTGTCATCCCCAGCGAAGCGAGGGGTCTGGGTTCTTGCTGGGCACTATTAGCGAATCGGCAGCGCAAGCAAGAACCCAGATCCCTCGCTCTGCTCGGGATGACAATGAGCGATGGGTGGCAGTTGCAAAATGGAACCTCGAAGCATCGACTCTAAGCTCCGGTGCCGGCCGCGGCGGCTCCGCCCATCGTGACGATCACTTCAGTGCCTTTGCCGACTCCGGCAAGCTGCGCCGCTGCGGCGCGATTGGCTGCGATTTCCAGAAATCCCATACTGCCGAGAATTCCGAAAAGCTCGCCCGGCGCGCCTTCTGCGTAATTGCTGTGCAGGCCGGAGACTTCGCGCGTGCCCACCATGATCTTGCAGGCTGAGTCTGCCTGGAACAGCGCGGGCGCGTCTTCCGGAGTGATGTTGGTGACCAGGTTGCCGAAGCGGTCGACTTTCAGAACGACGCCGCGCAGCTTGTTCGGTTCCAGCATCTTCGGTTTCGGCGCATTGAAGCGCACGAAGTCTTCGATCTCTTCGCCGAACTTGATGGTATCGACCTGTTTGGCCAGATAGGCGGCGACCGGCGCGAAAATGTCGCGGCCGTGAAACGTATTGCTTACCGGCAGGCGGAAGTAATGTTCCGAAGTGATGTGCCGCACGTGGACCCGCGGTTCGCGCGCGTAGACCAGCGATAACACGCCATTGTCGGGCGCGACAAAATGAAATCCGTCGCTCGAGGCCACAATCGGCCGCCGCGCCGAGCCCACGCCAGGATCGACGACCACCACATGCACCGTTCCCGTAGGAAAGTACGAATAAGCCTGAGAGATCGTCAAGGCTCCGTCGAGCACGTCGAAGGCCTGCACGGAATGGCAGATATCGACGATGGCCGCGTCGGGCACAATCTCCAGGATGACACCCTTCATGGTGCCGACAAAGTGGTCGTTGGATCCAAAATCGGTGGTCAGCGTGATGATCGGACGGTGCGGCAATTTCCCTCGCAGACTGAAGGCGGAGTACCGCCTGTAATTCCGAAGCTAATGTGTGGCGGTAACAGAGTCAAGGAACTGAGGTAACCGTGAGCGCGCTCCAAAACGATTTCCAGCCCGATGAAGATTCTCTGCCGGGTGCCCCAGGTCTCGCCGGTTTTGCGAGACCTGGGAGGTCGGCGGAACACCGGCAGGACCGCCACGAATGTTCACCTGTCACAGACAGACCTCTCTGATTCTTCTACTCTCCACTCATGACCGAAGGTCTGCACCGATTCTACGGCGGCAACGACTTACATTTTCTGACTTTCAGTTGTTACTGCCGCCTGCCGTTTTTCCAGAACGAGGGTTACAGTGACTTGGTTCTGAAGATTCTGGAGAGGGTTCGCCAGCGTTATCGGTTAGTGGTGCTGGGATATGTCGTCATGCCGGAACACGTTCATCTATTGGTGAGCGAACCGCAGCGGGAAACCCTGTCGACCGTGATACAGGCATTGAAGCTCGGCGTTGTGCGCAGTATTCAGTGTTCTGGTGGTGGGAGCATCATGGCGGCGGCACCCAGGTCTCGCAAAACCGGCGAGACCTGGGGCACCCCAGTTTCAGGCACCCATGCTTCGAGTACACCAGTGCATCCGAATCGATTCTGGCAGGCGCGCTTTTATGACTTTAACGTTTGGACGGAAAAGAAACGGATTGAGAAACTTCGTTACATTCATCGCAATCCGGTGACCCGCGGATTGGTGGCCTCGCCCGAACAGTGGCGCTGGAGTAGTTTCCGCTGGTACTTGTACGGCGAGGCAGGCCCAGTGCGAATCAATGACACGAACATCATGGTAATGAAAATTCGACCACCCGCCGCGTAAATCGAATCGCTCCAATCGTCACTCATTCAGCACACACCTATAAACTCGGATCGGGGATGCGGGGGTGCCCCATGTCTCGCCGTTTTTGCGAGACATGGGAGGGGCTCCACGAAACATGGGGTGGGATCGAGACCTGGGCCACCCGCCAGTCGAATCAGGGCACGGCGACCGTCACCACCAAAACAACCTTTTCTTATGATGTCTTGAACCGCCTGACGGAGCTGAGCTACAACGACGGCCTGACGCCCACAGTACAATTCGGTTACGATGGGGGCACGCTTTCCAACTGCACCGAAGCTCCACCTTCCATCACCGACAGCTATCCTGTAAGCCGCAGGACATCGATGTGCGACGGCTCGGGCGCGACGGCCTGGAAGCATGACGCGATGGGCCGTGTATTGACTGATCGGCGCTTCATCGGAAACGCAGCGGCCCAGTCCACCGCTTATGTCTACAATCTTGACGGCTCAATCGCCAAAATCACGCCTCCACTCAGCCGGATGGTGACATACACGACGGGCGGTGATGGACGCCCTCTTTCCGTTGTCGACGGCACCGGAATCAACTATGTGGGAAGTGCGACTTACGCTCCGTCCGGCGGCCTGACGGGTATGGTGAGTGGCCAGGCCTCCGGCTTCGCGGGAATCGCAACCATGAACGCCTACAACGACCGCCTCCAGCCGATCTTGTTGTCCGCTGGAGTCACCGGCCAGAACCCAGTTTTCAGCCTCTGCTTCGACTTTCACCTGGGCGTTGCGGTAAGCACGTCTCCTTGCTCGTTCCTCAAAAGCACTCTGGGAGATAATGGAAATGTGTTTCAGGTCGTGAACAACCGGGACAGTACGCGCACAATGGCGTTTACCCACGATCCACTCAATCGGATCGCCAGCGGGCAATCCAGCGGCTCGCAGTGGGGAGAAACCTTCAACATCGATTCCTGGGGCAACCTGACCGAGGATGTCGCAATCGCGAACAAGACAAATCACGAATCGCTCAACACCTCGGCGGGTACCAACAACCAGCTGGCCGGATTTGGCTACGATGCCGCCGGCAACATGATCAGCAACGGCTCAACGTCGTACGTTTACGATGCGGAGAACCGGTTGGTCTGGACTTCCGGCTACCGCTATCTTTACGATGGCAACGGCGAGCGCGTGGAAAAATGCGTGGCTGCGACTTCGACTACGGCCTGTCCCGCGGTCGGCGCGAACGGCACGTTGTATTGGAAAGGGACGGGAAGCGATGCCCAGGTGGAAACCGACCTTTCCCGCAACCCCCTGGAACAGTACGTCTTTTTCAACGGCCAGCGCGTGGCGCGGCGCGATATTTCCAGCAACGCCGTGCACTACTACTTCTCGGATCACCTGGGTTCCCACGGAGTGATTGAGAACGCGACTGCAACGGCCTGTGAGCAGGACATCGACTACTACCCGTACGGCGAAGCGGAGAACGATTATTGCCCAAACGTCTCCCAGAATTACAAGTTCACCGGCAAGGAACGGGATTCGGAATCCGGTTTGGATAACTTCGGTGCTCGCTACAACGCCTCAACCGTAGGCCGCTTCATGTCGCCTGACGCCAAAATGCCCAGCGTGAGGCATTTGGCGAACCCACAGAAGTGGAACAGATACGCCTATGTGCTTAACAACCCGCTGGCTTTGGTTGATCCCGACGGACGTGAAGAAGTCGCAGTCACGATTCGCGCTTACATTCCACAACAGAGTTTCAGGTTCCCGCCCGTTATCGGGCCTACTTGGAAAGGCGATGGTCTGGCTGGGCATGGTCGAGACGCAACTAGCTATCGTGTCCAGGCCACAGTCAAAATTGAAACGGACCAGTCGGTTCGAGGATCTTCGAACCCTGTGGTGAGCGTCACGGGAGATACGACGGGCTCTTCGGTCAACTGGTACGGCCTAGGGACGCAAACCGGACGCTCCAACGTGAGCGCTACCGCCAGCGGGACCTACGACCAGAACGGGAACGCCGTGGTTCAGATTAAGGTTTCTGGCTCGGACCCCCTCGCACCTGGAGCACCACCTGCAGCAGGTACGTTCTCGGTTACCGTCCCTCAAGCGGCAGACCAGATTACAACCACTGGAACAATAACGCCGTACCCAAATTGGGAGGGATACGCCAGCTCACAGTCTGGGGGCCAGGCGACGCTATTCCAAACAAGGATGTCCCCAGATACCGAACAAGACAAATCACGAATCGCTCAACACCTCGGCGGGTACCAACAATCAGCTTGCCGGCTTTGGCTACGACGCAGCCGGCAACATGATCAGCAACGGCTCAACGTCGTACGTCTACGATGCGGAGAACCGGCTGGTGTGGACTTCCGGCTATCGCTATCTTTACGACGGCAACGGCGAGCGCGTAGAAAAATGCGTGGCCGCGACCTCCACCACGGCCTGCCCTGCGGTCGGCACGAACGGCACGTTGTATTGGAAAGGGACGGGAAGCGACGCCCAGGTGGAAACTGACCTCTCCCGCAACGCCCTGGAGCAGTACGTTTTTTTCAACGGCCAGCGCGTGGCCCGGCGTGATATTTCCACTAATGCCGTGCATTACTACTTCTCGGATCAGCTGGGTTCACACGGAGTGATTGAGAACGCGACCGCAACGGCCTGTGAGCAGGACATCGATTACTACCCGTACGGCGGCGTGGAGAACGATTACTGTCCCAACGTGTCCCAGAATTACAAGTTCACCGGCAAAGAACGAGATACCGAATCCGATCCATCGAAGGACAACTGGGCTGGACCCGGCGGAATGGGGCCGCCGGGAGGTCGAGGTGATTGGGCGGCGGCGGTTCACGACTACAATTTCGAAACTAACCACATCAAAATCGGGAGCTATTTCAATCCGTTTTTATCACCAGCAACGTCGAGGGCGCTCATCAAGAGCAACAACACTCTGATGCGAAACGCTGGCGGAATCCAAAGCCTCAAGATGGGACTGTTTTTCGGACCCGTCAACGCGCTCCAGTGGTACGCAAACAGCTGGAAGTAGTGATGCTTTCAATCTTTCTTTCATCGGGGTGTGCGTCCATGAAATGTCGGGCTAAGATCGCTGTGCTTCTGTTCTCTGTCTCTGCGGTCATGGCAAGCGCACAGTCAGCGCATAAAGGCCAGGGCGGCACACAGGAGACTCAGACGCGCGGCGTCTGGACCGATCCATCCACGGGCCTGATGTGGGCTGGGAGGGATAACGGTAAGGACGTGAGTTGGAAAGGTGCGGTGAAGTACTGCCGCGATCTCCGGTTGGCCGGATACTCGGACTGGAGGCTGGCGACACGTGCTGAGTTGGGGGCGATCTACGACCGTAATGCCAATGCTCCTGGATTAGCTGGCCTTGACAAGGAACCCTCCACTTGGCACGTAAAGGGCAATCTGTTTTTGACCGGTGATGAGTGGAGCAGTGAGCGCAGATATGATGACCGCGGACGTCCTGACGGCTACTCGTGGTATTTCGACTTCAACGAAGGGAAATCGAACGACGACCCAACTGGCTTCCCTTACCCTCATTCCCTCATGCGTGCGTTATGTGTGCGCGGTACAGGAAAGTGATGGGCGGGTGGCCCAGCTTTTGATCTCGCTGAAATCGCCAACCGAATGGGTGCACGTCCTTCGCGTTCTGTGCGAAGGGCGGGTGCTACAAACGCCTGCAGTGACGAACTCGGGGCTGGGGGCGATTGAAAATCTATGCCAGCGCTATCCAGAAATCCACAGCCCTCCTGTGACATCTGACCTTGCGCCCCGCAACAAATGTCGTTCATCATGGCCTAGCGAAGAACAGAAGGTCTAGCCCAGGTTCCGAGAGGCAAGGGGCCGCCTAACTCCTTTGTTTGACGTATTTTGCCTCTAAGTCCTTTGTTCGACGATATTTGCGGGTAAAGTCGTCTATTTGGGGCCTAAAATCGTGGACTTTTTAGAGCTAAGTCGATGATTCCATTACTCTGAGTAAGCCGCAAAGGGGGATGGGGGGGTATCACAACAGTAAACGAAAAGCCAAACGGCGCGGCAGCACCACGGGAGCAGGAAGAACGTTTATCACCCTAAGAGTCCCAAACTCAAATAACAAAGGCCCGGAATCTGATTCCGGGCCTTTGTAGTTCTTCGTAAACAGCGCTGGTTTAGTCTTCGCCTACCAGCGCATTGATCAGGCCTTGACCGTTCGGGCTGCCCCATCCGGTCACCAGATCGTAGCCGGTTACGGCGGAGAAGCTGCCGGACTTGCCGCTGGTGATGTCGTGGAAGTCAGTTCCGTAGCTGGAACTGGTTCCAAAGGCATAGAGATAGGGGTTGATGAAGCCCAAGTCCGAGAAGCCGTTGGTCTTCAGTTGCTGGTTAGCCAGCGCGACGTATCCGGCCCACATCGGCGCGGCGAAGCTGGTTCCGCCGTACTCGTTGGCCGTGCAGGTCGTCTGATCGGCGCAGACATAGAAGGTGAAGTTGGCGTTGGCCGAAACGTCGGGGCCGTTGCGCAACGTAGTGGAGCCCTTGTTGCTGGAGTTGATCACGCCCGAGAGCTTTTGGTAGGCGGGAATCGCGATCTTGTCGGGAGAGATGCCGCCGCCGCTATCGACCCACGCGGTCTCCGACTTCCACGGGCCGGCTGCGCTGGCCGTGGTCAGGTCCGTGCCGCCGACTGAGACGATGTTGGCATCGTCGGCTGGCCAGGCTTCATTTCTCGTGGACCAAGTAGAGCTGTCACCTGAAGCCGCGAAGAAATTCTGGCCCTGCGACGACATCTTCTCGAAATAGGGATCGAGAGTGCTGGGGTCGGCAGGCGTCCATCCCCACGAGCAGCCGATGGTGGTGGGTAGAGGGCTGTGCGTGGTCATGGTGCTGATGATCGCGGTGTCGGTCGAGCCGACATACATCACGAGGCTCGACAGTCCCGGAGCCATGCCCAAGGCTTGAGTCATGTCGAGAGTTTGCTCGGTGTCGTCACAGCGACCGCCGGCTCGCGAATCGACGCAACTGGTGCTGGTGCCGTCGGTTGACAGGACAGTGACCGGCACCGCTTCGGTTTGCTTAACGTTCTTGTAGTAGGTGGTCAGGTCGGCGAGATCGGTGCCCAGATATTCGAACAATCCCAGGTTCTGTCCGCTGCCGGTGAGAGCCGTTCCACCGTAGTAGGCCGCGCGCATGTCGCTGCCCAGGAATGAGGACGATGGCCCGGAGCCAGTCGTAGCGTGCGTGACGACGGCGTCGGGACTGATGCCGTGCGCTTTGGCGTAGTCGGCCTTCGTGACGTAGAGAGGATGAGGAATTGAATAATTGTCCAGACCGGAAATGTGCCAGAGACTGAATGACAGATCGGTGGTGGGTTCGCGGTCGGGTGCGTAGAACAGGCGATTCTCGGTTGGGTGCTGATAGACCATCATGCTGATGTGGAACGCCGACTCGATGGCAGAGACCGGTCCCTTGACCTGAACTTCCATGCCGTCACGCGATCCGCCGACGACCGCCAAGCCGTGAGCTTGAAGGTAGCGGACGACCGCATCGTAGTCCTGTTGCGTGGGGCCGAACTTTTCCGTGAACTCGGCCGGGGTGAGAAAGTGTACATGGTTGGGAATCGTCTGGCTGTACAAATCGGCGAGAAAGGCGTGCAGGCCGTCACGGTCGCGCACGGGGAGGACGACATCCAGTTGCATGACTTGAGCAGCGGGGAGATGTCCGACCGGTTTTGCTACGCCATTGGTGGTGACTTCGCGCACGTGGCGTGTCATTACCGTTTCCGCCCGGCTTACCACGGACCCGGCGCAGACAAGGGATACGATCGTGAGCAACAGCGCACTGATTTTTCGATTCACAATTCCTCCTGGGGTATTTGCGTTTTGTGTGGGCAAGAAAATTTCGCCGGTCAGCGCACCGGCGAAAAATCTCTTCCACTTACTCGTATAAGGCAGAGTGGCTATAGGGAGAAATATCAGAGTTGCGGGGATAAGGAGCGAAGGGAGCGTGGGATTTACGAAATCCGAACATGGGTGGGTGAAGATGGTCGGACCCTAAGCTCTGCCAAGTTCATAAACAAACGCCATTGGGTGGTCCCTAAGCAACTTTGCGCGAGCGGTCAGGAACTTGTTGCGCGAGGAAACGGTGCCACCTAGGTGGACTGCCTCTCCAGCGTGTGTAATTACCCCAGCGAGATGGTGGACTGGTTCCATGAGAGACGTCGCGATTTTAGCGGCGGTACTCAGAATCGTCACAATGATATCCCCCTTCAATTCCGCCTTAAGATCTCCAAGTTCTTGCTGTAACGCCGACAGGTCATCTTCGGATTCCTGGGAAAATTGATGCTCCAAATCCTTAACCTCACTTTTCGTAAGTTTGGGATAGGTTAACTCCTTGACATGTTTCTCAATGTGCTCAACGTACCGGTGCCGGAGATCACGAAGCGTATGTCCACCTTCCACATACTCACGCTTCCGAAACTCTATGAGGCTGCGAAGGCTGACTCTGTCGATGTCTAGCAATGAGAGGCGAAGGCTTAGCAATGACTCATGGTTGCGAACAAGCCGTAGTGTCCTATCTACTATTTTGTCGCGGATTGAGCTGGTGCTGGATCGGTCAAGTAACAGCCCGTCTATACTGGCGTACGCTTCAGCGCGATCGGTGATCCGGACTTCGAGAACCGCATGCTCACGCACGGGTCGGTGAGCATGGTTTACGATGGCGACGGCAACCGGGTCAGCGAGACTGCGGGCGGCGTGACCACTAAATACTTGATCGACTCGCTGAATCCCACGGGCTATGCGCAGGTGCTCGATGAACTGGTCAGCGGCGCGGTGACGAAGACCTACACTTATGGCCTGCAGCGCATCAGCGAGAACCAACTGGTCAGCGGCACGTGGACACCGAGCTTCTACGGCTACGACGGC
>Ga0209006_10000417_pt1 | contig 41480 bp, 40 predicted proteins | sample JacPin_JW_Ref_O2_FD_188567 | JGI IMG/M metagenome (GOLD analysis project Ga0209006, IMG submission 188567) | Forest soil microbial communities from Algoma, Ontario, Canada - Jack Pine, Ontario site 1_JW_Ref_O2 (SPAdes) (version 2) | ecosystem: Environmental > Terrestrial > Soil > Boreal... | reverse complement strand
CAGCTTAATTTTCTGTTGAGCCAGAATCTCCCGGAACTGGTCACTGGTGAAAAAATCGTAGTCGCGCTGCCTCCAGGCCGAACCCCATGAGGAGCGTTCCCGGGTGGCGGCGCGTAGTTCGTCATCGTCGTAACCGGGATGGATGACGAACTCCGTCACGCCGGGTTTCAGGTTCTTCAGCGCAGTGAGGTAAAATTCCGCCCATTTTTCCGGCGGAGTTTCCGGTTCGATCGTAACCGTATGGTCCAGCACGATATCGCTCGGACCGAGGCTTGCCTGCAAATATGGGTGGTCGGCGAACCAATCTCGGGTAACGAAAACCGGCAACTTGTACTCGTGAGCCACCCGCAGCATAGCGTCGAACAGTTCCTTGCCGTTCATGATCAGCCGGTACTGGTGCGAATCGAGGTGCGTGGGACGAACTCCCATCGCGAGCGCACGCTCGACCTGTGCGCGCAGTTCGATCTCTACCTCTTTGGCGTTGATATGCTCGCCCTTTTCCCAGTCGTGATGGAAGTATCCGTTTTGATCCACCAGGCTCGGTACCTTGTCCGCGGGCGCCAGGGGACCCCAGCGGTAATAAACTCGTTCACTCGTCAACGTGAGATGCAGGCCAAAGTCTGTGTCCGGATGGGATTTGGCATAGTCGGCCATTTCTGGAAACCATGGGCAGGGCACCATCAGGCTCGCCGAATTGATCGTCCCGCCTTGCAGAGCTTTGATGGCAGCAGCATTCACCGAGTGGGTTTGGCCCAGATCGTCAGCGTGGACAATGAGGAGCTTTGTGCCGGGAGGATATCCCAGCCGCTCCACCAGAGTTTGCGCCAAGACCCTGGCCGGGAAAGTGAACAACAGGGAGCCGAGCAATATTACTCGCAGGATCAACGAAGGAGTCATTGTCGACTAGTAAACCACAACCCCAGCCTTCCTCATCATGCATCCCCATTTCCAGACCCTGCCACTCTGGGAACGCCCGCCCCAGCCGGAACCGGCGATTCTGTGGAGCCTGTGCTTCGACCGACGTCGTCTACTCATGTTAATCCGGCCATTTGCTCTCCTCGCGGCCAAGCAATAACGAAACGAGCGCGGGAACGAAGGTCAAAATCAGCTTGTCTTCAGGCATCATTGCTTCTCAGCCACCGTGGCAACCAGGATAGCTGACGCTACCGCAGATGAAGGAACGCGGAATCAGGCTTTTCGACTATCCATCTCCGAACGTGGCGAGGGGTCGTGCTAGAAGGCTGTCATGCGGAGGCGGCAAAGATATTGACTTGGAGGTGCCTCGAAACGCATGATGGTACTCAGCAGTAGACGGTGAAGGAGTTCACCGCGAACCGCTGTCCCATCTTTGAGCCGGGAACAGCTGATGACTCCTGACAAGCGGGGCTTGTCGCGGAGTCATGGCGCCGGGCAAGAATCCCCAGGAAAGTTCAGCAGCCGGAGGGGTTGTTCGATGCAGAACGTGTGGGTGCTTGCGTCTCTGTGGGTCGGCCTGGCCCTGGTGGCAACTCTTCTCGCCATCTGGTTCAGAATCTCCACGGCGCTTACTGAGATTGTGGTGGGCACGGTGGCCCAGCTTATTTTTGGCGCTTTTATTGTGCAGGGCGGTCTGGCCGCCAAGAGTGAGTGGATCAGTTTTCTGGCAGGAACCGGAGCGATCGTGCTCACGTTCCTGGCCGGGGCCGAGCTGGATCCCGCGATCTTCCGCACCAAGTGGAAAGAGTCAACGGTGATCGGCCTGGTGGGGTTCTTCGGACCGTTCCTGGGCTGCACGGCGGTCGCTCATTACGCTCTGCACTGGACAACCCGATCAAGCTGGCTGGCGGGCGTTGCCTTGTCCACGACCTCGGTGGCTGTGGTTTATGCCGTGATGCTGGAGCTCGGTTTCAACGTCACCGATTTCGGGAAAGCTATCCTGGCAGCCTGTTTCGTGAACGATCTGGGCACGGTGATTGCGCTGGGTCTGATCTTCTCTCCATTCACCATCAAGACTCTGATCTTCGTGGGCTCGAGCGTGGCCATATTCGCGGTTTTGCCTTTTCTCACTCCGTGGTTTTTCAAGATCTATGGAGGGCGAGTTTCCGAACTCGAAGCGAAATACCTGCTGTTCGTTTTATTCGCAATGGGCGGATTGGCGGTGTGGTCCGGCAGCGAAGCAGTTTTGCCTGCATACATCATCGGCATGGTATTGGCAGGAACGGTTGGAAAGGATCATGTTCTGATCCGGCGGCTTCGTACTCTTACTTTTGGTCTGCTGACGCCGTTCTATTTCATCCGGGCGGGATCGTTTGTTTCGGTGCCGGCGCTGAGAGCGGCTCCGCTGGTGTTTGTCGCGCTGTTTTTTGCGAAGATGATTTCCAAGATGGTGGGGCTGTTTCCTTCGGTGAAGGCATTCCACTACCACCGCGACGAAGGCGTGTATTTCACGTTGATGATGTCCACGGGCCTTACCTTTGGAACTATTTCTGCTCTTTTTGGCTTGAACCACGGCATTATTGATCAGGCACAGTATTCGTACCTGGTGGCCACAGTGATCGGCAGTGCGGTGATTCCTACCATGATCGCCAATGCCTGGTTCATGCCGAGGCACCTGCTGTTGGAATCCAGAGCACAAGGTTCTGCGGTTTCCCGGGCGGCCATCCCAGGCGCGGAGGGAGAATTGCCCTGGAGTGTGGAGCCTGACGACGCAGTTTGATGACAGTGACGAACGAGATGCGACGAACGAGATTCGTGGACCGATAGAGTCTCCGGAAAAGGGGCTCAGCAAGCAAGAAAGGAATGACACAAATTGATCAAGTATCTGATGGTTGGCGTCGGAGGATTTCTAGGCTCGGTTTTGCGCTTCTGGCTGGGGAGTTTTATCGGGGGGAGATTGGGTGCTCGATTTCCTTATGGAACTTTTGTGATCAATGTCACGGGTTCTTTCCTGATTGGCATGATCGTGACGGTGTTGGCCGCGAAGGCGCACTGGAGTCCGAACTGGCTATATTTAATCCCCATTGGTTTCATCGGGGGATATACGACGTTCTCCACTTTTGAGTTTGAGACGCTGCGGCTCGCTCAGGACGGTCAAATGCTGATGGCAATCCTCAATGTCACGCTGAGCGTAGTGGTGGGATTTGTTGGAGTCTGGGCCGGAGCGGTTGCGGGGAGGGCGCTCCCATGAAAGCAAATGCATTCGTGCATGAGGTGGAATACTAGGGAGTTCCGCGGAATTTCGTGTCCTGTCTTGTAAGCCAGCGAAGCTGTAAGCCGGAGGAGGAACGGTGCTCACATCTGGACCTGCTAAGAAGGTCGCCATCTACGTTGCAGAAGATCAGCAATATCACGGGAGCGCCGCCTATGTGGCCATCCTGGATTTTCTGTTCTTTCGGGGAGTATCGGGCGCAACCGTGACGCGGGGTATCGCCGGCTTTGGTTCCGACCACCAAATGCACACCACTCGGCTCGTCGACCTGGCCACCCGTTTGCCGGTGAAGGTTGAGTTTATCGAGACGGCGCAGAAAGTGGAGGAGTTGCTGCCCAAGCTGCAAACCATGGTTGGCACCGGGTTGATCGAAATGCACGACACGACCATCGTAAAGCCATCCGAGACCAAGAAAGAACAAGCGGCTGTGCCGGAGAAGCCCGCGCTCAAGAGTGAGACCAAGGCGAAGTTGATGCGGATTTACGTCGGCGAGAACGACAAGTGGAACGGCAAGCCGCTCTATGAAGCGATTGTGGGCGGTTTGCGGGCGCACGATATTGCCGGCGTTACGGTGTATCGCGGCATCTTGGGTTACGGCGCGAATCGGAGAATCCACAAGGACGCGGCATTGAGTCTTTCGCATGACCGGCCGATTCTGCTTTCGATTGTCGACACGGAAGAAAAACTCAAGGGGTTCATGCCGATCCTGGACGAAATGGTGCAGCAGGGGTTGGTGGTGCTTTCCGACGTGGACGTCATCCAGTACAGCCACAACTATGAGAAAAACGAACGGCGTCAGGAGACACGCGCATGAAACTCGAAGGCAAAGCCAAGATGCTGCGGATTCACTTCGGCGAAGACGACAAGTGGCAGGGTAAGCCGCTCTACCAGGCGATCGTCGAAAAATGCCGGGAGCTCGACATCGCCGGAGCAACCGTCTATCGCGGCATTGAGGGCTATGGCGCGAGCACACTGATTCACAAGGCGCATTTGTTGAGGTCTTCCGATCGCCCCATCATGGTGTCGGTTGTGGATACGCAGGAGAACGTCAGCAAGCTACTGCCCGTGCTCGATCAGATGGTGGATGATGGCTTGATTGCGATGTCGGATGTGGAAGTGATCAAGTATGTGCATCAGGATGGCGTTCGCTCTCCGGCATCCTGAGGCAGCGGATTCGTGCGCGATGGCGTCACGTTCCCCTTATCGAGCGCGAATTCCGGCCACTGCCATCATCCGGCCTGTTTTGCCTTTTTCGGCGCGATAGGAGAACAACAGATCGGTGCGACAGTTGGTGCACACCGGTGATGCTTCGATGCTGTTGGCCGGGACGCCCACGGAGAGCAGTTGGCGACGGTTCGCTTCCGCCAGATCGAGAAAAATCTTAGGGGGCAGTTCGCCGTGGCCGGGGGCGCGGGCGCTCAGGAACAGAAGCGGATATTTTTCGCGGACGGGATCGGAATCCTTGACTTCGCGAAACAACTTCGCCGCATACGAAAACTGAGACTCGAACCTGGTGCGAACTTCTTCGCCAACTTCATAGCAGCAACCGCCGACTCCCGGGCCGATCGCTGCCTTCATATCCTCAGGACGGGTGCCGAACCAGCGGTGCATCTCTCCTACACCTTTTTCGACGATTCGTTTCACTGTGCCGCGCCAGCCCGCGTGAAACACGCCTACGGCGCGGCGTTTGGAGTCGACGAGGACGATGGGGAGGCAGTCGGCAGTCTGAATGCCGAGCAGCAGGCCGGGAGTGGCGGTGATCAGGCCGTCGCCGGTTAGAGGTTCGTCAGGCTCCACGTCAACCTGATGAATGATGTCCGAGTGGATCTGGCGGAGGGTGATGAGCTTCCAGCGCTGAGCTTTATTGCTGTCACGGTGGCGGGCGCTCGTGGCTTCGAGTCCGCGCAAGAACACTGCGCGGTTGCGCTCGACTGTGGCGCGGGCATCGTCTTTGGTGAAGCCGAGATTGAGATCACCTTTGGCGTAGGCCCGAGAGAATCCCCCGGAGCGCGTGGAAAAGCCGTGGACCAGCCACGGAATCTTTTCCAGGTTCCGCGCGCGAAGGATAAGGATATTGAGTTTGGGTCGCTTGCTGGTTGGTTTGGGAGCCCGGGTTGGCACACGTCTATGTTACCCGAGGCCGCCGAGGCGCGGGAGCTCAACATTCTGCGTGACAGCCGTGATTTACTCCGCGCTGGCCGGCCGGACGGGCACGAGTACCTGTCCCACACGTTCCTCGGCTTCAGGGCAGCGTGAACGCCACGAGCGCGTCGCCCAGCGACTCTTCGGTGATCTTGGGATGGCCGCCGGCTGCGACGACAAGATATTGTTTTCCGTTGGCGGCGAGGCGGTAGGTCATCGGCGTCGCGTGCCCGCTGTTCGGCAGTTGTGCCTTCCATAATTCTTTTCCGGTTTCGACGTCGAAGGCGCGAAGGAATGGATCAAAAGTGCCGGCGATGAAAACCAACCCTCCCGCCGTCGCGATGGGGCCGCCCAGGCTGATCGATCCCGGCGGAACCGGCGGCTGTTTGCCGCCGAAGTCCTGCATCGAACCCAGTGGAACTTGCCAGCGAATTTTTCCTTCCGTCATATCTACAGCGGTGAGCATGCCCCACGGCGGCGCGGTGCAGGGCATGTCGGACGGCGACTGCAAAAATCGGCGGAATAATCCATAGGGAGCTCCGGCCTGAGGGGAATATTCGCCATCTTCGGTGCGGATTTCGTCTCGCCAGAAATCGGCGCGCGGAATGAGCTTCGCTTTAGTAATCAGGTTATTTGTGTTGACGAGCAGAAGACTGTGCTGGGGATCAAACGCGTAGCCGCTCCACGTCATCCCGCCAATATTTCCTGGCGCGTCCAGAGTTCCTTGAAGACTTGGCGGAGTGAAGATGCCCTCGTTGCGCAGGCCGCGAATCCAGTTGCGGCAAGTCTCGCGATCCTGGGGCGTCGGGCCCCAGGCATCTTCCACAGAAACTTTCTGCGGAGCGAGCGGCGGCGGAGCTACCGGGAAAGGCTGCGTTGGTGACGCGAATTCGCCGGGCACGTCACTCGGCGGAACGCGGCGCTCCTCGACGGGGAACACTGGCTTTCCGGTATCGCGGTGGAGCACGTAAAGGAATCCAGTTTTGTTGCCCTGGATGACTACGGGAACGTCTTCTCCGTGATAGCGCAACGTTGTGAGCAGCGGCGGAGAAGCGGTGTCGTAATCCCAGAGGTCGTGATGCACGAGTTGGAATCCCCAGACGATTTCTCCGCTCCGGGCGCGCAGCGCGACCACCGAATTCGCCCATTTGTTGTCGCCGGGGCGAAGACCGCCGTAGTAGTCAGGGCTGGCACTTCCGGTCGGAACGAATATGAGATCCCGCTGTTCGTCCACGGACATCACGGACCAGGCATTGGCCGCGCCGGTGCTCAACACGATGCTCTTGGCATTGTCCTTATTCTGACCCGCATCAGCGGCCGCGTTAGTCGGAATCGGATCCCAACTCCATCGCAGCGCGCCAGAGCGAGCATCGAAGGCGCGCACCACGCCCGCGGGCATGGCGATGCGCTGACTGTCGTCGATGGCGGAGCCGACAACGACGAGATCGTCGATCACCGCGGGAGGCGACGTCATGTGATACCAGCCCGCGCGATAACCCGGCACGTCTCGCAGACTGACCTGGCCATAGTCGCCGAAGTCGAAGCAGGGCTTGCCGGTTTTTGCGTCGAGCGAAATGAGCCGCGCGTCGAGCGTGGCCTCGTAAATACGCCGGTGGCACGGCTCTTTCGAGGACCGACGCGCATCGCGCCAGGTGGCGACGCCGCGATTCACCAGCCCGTCGCCGTAATCGAGCGTGAGGTCGACCGCAGGATCGTAGGCCCACCGCTGCTTGCCAGTTTCCGGATCGAGCGCAATCACGCGATTGAAAGGCGTGGTGAAGTAGAGCATCCCATCGACGAGGATGGGCGTGGCTTCGAATCCGCTTCGCTTCCGGTCGCGAGTGCCGTCGGAGACATCTCCGGTATGAAATATCCACGCGATCTTCAGCTTTGCCACGTTCTCGCGGTTGATCTGCGAGAGCGATGAGTAGCGCATTCCTCCAGGGTCGTTGCCGTAGGTCGGCCATTCCGAGTCGCCAGAGACTTGGCCGCGTGCGATCGTGCTCGCCAGCACCGTGCAAACCCAGGTGCAGAGAATAATGACAAGCAGTCGCAATCGTCTCTGGCCGTATCTGGCTTCGCCCATGGCCACATGTTCCATGAATGGCTCAGTGGAAGCAAATCGCACGCGGCAGTGGCTGCGACCGGGTTCTCGCGTGGACGTATGCCGGGTTCGTCCGATATAGTTTTACTTAGCTATGTTTGAAAATTTCACGGCTACGGATCGCTGGACGAAGAAAAAGGTCCACTGCGTCTACCAGGCCATGATCGTGGCGATTTCTACGCGGCACGCCGACGCCGTGGACATCAAGTTTCTGGTGGACGGCAAGAAGGCCTGCGTGGCTCTGCCCCATCCGGCGTGGGTGGAATACAAGAACCGTACTGGGAAGATGATCACCGACTCGCTGGCGCTGGAAATTGCGGGCCACTATTTGAAAACGGCGATCGAGTCCGGCGATGGCTCGGGACGCGAGATGTACTCCCTGACCGTGCAGGAGACGCTGGCGCACCTGGACGCCGCCGTCTCGGCGATGCAAGCGGAAGTGACGGCGTAAGGTCTCTGCTGCGCGCTTCCTGAGAAAGTCAACGCATGCGCAAAACCGGCTTCACCGTGTCCCATGTTTTTTCCATCGCGCTTTTTCCCGTTTCGCTGCATTTGCGTGTATCTGATAACGAAGGATTTTCAACGAGGCCCCCTGCCTCATGACCGCCTATGATGACTGCTGTGATTACGATCACTTGGCAGCCCGGAGGGTTTGAGTGCACAATACGACGTTTGCCTTTTTCGCCTGCTCGTTCAGGGTTCTGGGTACTTGAGGAGATTTTTTTATGGCCACGACCATGCACATCAGCAACATTGCTGAGTTGCTGAGCGAAGGCAGGACGCATTTCAATCTGTCGCCCGCCCTTCTGGTGGAGCACGCCATCCGCCGCAATGAAGCCAAGATGGCCGCCAACGGCGCGATCGTGGGCTACACCAACCGCACCGGCCGCTCCCCGAAAGATAAGTTCATTGTGAAGGATGAAACCACCGAGCACTCCGTCGCGTGGGGTGCGGTGAATGCGCCCCTTGAGCCGGAGAAGTTTGATGCCCTCTATGAGCGGGTGATGGAACATCTGCGCGGGCGGGAACTCTTTGTGCAGGATCTTTTCTGCGGAGCCGATCCCGCTTATCGCCTGCCGGTGCGCTTTGTGAACGAGTATGCCTGGCACAACCTGTTCGTGCGCCAGTTATTTCTGCGGCCTTCGGCGGAGGAACTGAAATCGCATGCGCCGGAGTTCACAGTGATTGCGGCGCCGGAGTTCAAAGCCGATCCCAAGCGCGACGGCACCAACTCGGAAGTTTTTATTCTGCTGAATTTTTCCCGCAAGACGGTGCTGATTGGCGGAACGTCGTATGCCGGCGAGATGAAGAAGTCGATTTTCAGCATCATGAATTTTCTGTTGCCGCCGCGCAACGTGTTTCCCATGCACTGTTCCGCCAACGTGGGGCACAACGGGGTGAGCGCGTTATTTTTCGGACTTTCGGGAACCGGCAAGACCACACTTTCCGCCGACCCTTCGCGCGATCTGATCGGCGACGACGAACACGGCTGGAGTTCCAGCGGCGTGTTCAACTTCGAAGGCGGATGCTATGCCAAGTGCATCAAGCTCTCGAAAAGGAACGAGCCGCAGATATGGAACGCGCTGCGCTTCGGCTGCGTGCTGGAGAATGTTACGCTCGGTCCGCTCTCGCGAATTCCTGATTACAACGACGACAGCAAAACCGAAAACACGCGCGCCGCTTATCCCGTGGATTTCATCGACAACGCGGTGATTCCCGGACTTGGCGGACACCCCAGGAACGTGGTGTTTCTGACCGCAGACGCTTTCGGGGTGCTGCCGCCGATTGCCCGGCTCACGCCCGAGCAAGCCATGTATCACTTTCTTTCGGGCTACACCGCGAAAGTGGCGGGCACCGAGGCGGGAGTGAAAGAACCGCAGGCAACGTTCTCGACGTGTTTCGGCTCTCCGTTTATGCCGCTTCCGCCGAAAACCTACGCTGAGATGCTGGGCCGCCGCTTGCGCGAACATCACGCGCAATGCTGGCTGGTGAATACAGGCTGGCAAGGGGGACCGTATGGCGTGGGCAGGCGCATGGACATTCCTTACACGCGAGCCATGGTGGACGCGGCTGTGGAAGGAGAATTGGTACGCGAAGAATTCGAGATTGAGCCGACGTTTGGGTTCAGCATTCCCAAATCCTGTCACGGCGTGCCGCCGCAGGTGCTGAACGCGCGCAACAAGTGGGCGGATAAAGCCGCGTATGACAAAGCCGCCGAAGACCTGCGCGATCGCTTCGCCAAGAACTTTGAGAAGTTCGACGCGCCGCCCGAAGTGAAAGCGGCCGGGCCGCGGGCGCAACGGTAAGATTCGTCGACTCCGACTGCGTTCCTGGCGGAGGTGCAATTGATCACCACGAGGTTCCCATGCAGTTCAAGTGCATATGCATTGCGATCGCGATTCTGTTTCTGGCGCGTGCAGGAATTTCACAGGAGTGCCCAGAGATCAGGGACGAGAAGACAGCCGCCCAATTTCTGGTGGACCACAAAGCAAACAGCACAGCGGCGGATCGCCACTGTGTAGATGTGGCCTTTGTGACCTTGTCGTTCGCCACCCAGTTTAAGAAGAAGAATTACATCGAATTCCTCGTTGGGATGCTCGACTTCGAGCGATCGACGATCGAAGAGTATGCATCGCCCGGCGAGCAGAAGTATCCTGCGATCCACGAACTGAATCATCTGAGTGAGACGGGGAAGAAGGTAGTTCCGTATCTGATCAAGGGCATCAAGGAGAGCGATAGCGAGGTGCTGGGGGCCAACGCCGCCGAGACCCTCTACTACAGTATCCATGCTTGCGGAGCATTGCGATTGCTGAAGCGACAGGCGGAAAACGAAGATGTCCCTTACGAACAGAAGTTACGGCTCGAAGCCGCCGCAAGACACATCGATGAGCTAACCTCTTCGAACTCGCCCTGTGACGCCAGCGCTTCCGAACAATAGCCACGACCGGGCATCCTTTCGCGGAGCTGCACCGTTTTGGGGGCAATCCCTACGAACCATCCCCAGTTTCATGGCCTTGCAGGGCTCGGCTCCCGTACCCAAAAATACTTCGCACGTGATTGAAAATAATGCGCTTAAGTAGTGCCACTGAATCAGATTAACGGGCCGCCACAGGGGGGCACGGGTGCCGAGTTGGCGTCCGACCCGCGTCTTCCGCGCTCGACAGGGGGCACCGGAATCGCCGCATCGAGCGCTTCCTGAGGCGACCGGGTGCGCAGCGGTTGAGTTTCTCCCGGGCTTGAGCATCGACCGGGCGCGCCGGGCTTCGCCCTGGCTTGGACAGCCGGGGCGACCGTCGCCACAAGAGTTGAGGCCCGGCCCGCAATCATCTTCCACCCTCATGTAGAGACAGCCGCCTCGGCTGTCCAGCCTGGGCGAAGCCCGGCTGCGACTATCCCTACAGCGTCACTTCCATCTGCAGCGTCTCGATGGTTTCATTCAGCGTCTTCTGCGCCGACTCGCGTTTCCCTTGCAGGTCGGTGATTTCGTGGCGCAGCGCCTGCATGCGGTCTTCCTGCTCGTTCAACTCTTTCACGTAACGCTCGACCAGCGCTTTTTCCTCGGCGCTGCCCTTCAGCGCTTTCATGTTCTCGCGCACCCGCTGCTGATCTTCAGAGATGCTCGTGATTTGCGTCTTGCGGCCGGCGATGGTGGCGTCGATTTGCGCGATATCGTTTTTCTGCAGAATCACTTTGCGCAGCACTCTTTCTGTTTCGATGTTGATCATCTTCTGAACCAGGAAATACTTGATCTGATCGTCGGTGACATTGGTCAGCTGATAACTGTTCTGGATCGGGCGATACTCTTTGACGGTCAACTCTGTGGTCTTTTTCGGCTCTACCGTCAGGCGGAAGCGGTGGAAGGATGCGGAACTCTCCGCGGGAGTCACGTCGTCGGTGAGCTTCCATCCGGCGCGCGCGGGATGCTCGATGACCACCGTGCGCAGGGCAGCGTCGCGGTTGCGGATGGTGTAGGTATTTTCCTGGCGCTCCTGGGTCATCTGCGTCATGGTGCCATGAGCGATGATCACCTTGGTGACGTGCTGGTTTTCGGCTTTCTGCTTGGCGTCGACCAGCACGCCGAGATCGGCCGCGTAGGAGAGAATGCGCTTTTCTCCGGGCTTGATCGGGTCCATCAGGCCTTCGCCGGCGAAGGCTTCGCCTTCGAGCACGTTGAAGCTACCGCCATCGAGGGTGAGGTCGCTGGTGTTGTTCACCCAGAGCGCGCGCAGGACAGAACTCTCCGAAGGATTCCACACGGAAACTCTTTCTGCGTCGATGCGCGACTGCAGAATGGGCACGAGCGCCGACTGGTTCTTGCGGATGGTGACGCGGTCTTTGAGTTTGTATTCGAAGAGGTCGCCGAGGTCGCGGGTCTGGCCGATACTAGCGAGACCTTGACGCTCCTCGTCCGTCACAATGTAGTCCGCGTCCTCATTGAGCCACTTCTGGTAGTTTCCGGCGTTGGGCCGATTGACCCCGCCGCCAGTGCCGCTGCCCATGCCGCCGCCGCTGCCGATGCCAGCGCCGCTGCCGCCGCTTATGCGCTTCGGCTGTTGCAGTTTGGCAAAGCTCTCCAGTCTGTCGAAGCTTGCGCCTGCCACAGGGCCGGCCACGCCTCCAACCACGCCGGCGTTCGGGGCCGCCACAGCCGTGGGCGGCGGCGGCCCGGCGTCCTCCAGCGTGGCTTCATGCGTTTGCGGCGAGAGCATCGCATTCTCCGGCAACGGCACCACTGGCCTCCGCGTGTAATACGGCTGCGAGAGTTCCTGCACAAACGACTGCGGCGCGCCCGCCACCAGCGCCAGTTCCACGTTCTTCCAATCTTCGCCGACCGTGTTATCGACGATCGCCCAACCCTGCAACAGCGGCTTGCCTTCGTTCGGAATCACGATGCGGTAGGTGCTCTTCCACACCGGCACTTCGCTGATGTAGCTGACCAGCAGATCGCGCTCGCCATCTCCGGCGGTGGAGATGGTCATGCGGCGCAGGTCCTGATCGCGGGTGGAAGCGACGAGCCCGAGATATTTGCCGACTTCTTCGTTCACTTCTTTTTCGGCGACGCGAACGCTGGTGGCAGGAGTGAGATCGAAGACGCGGACTTCTCCGGCATCGCTGACGATGGAAATCTGATCGACTGTGATTTTCTGGTCGCCTTTGACGGGAATCTCGCGCTCGTCGATGCTGAGCAGGCGGCCGGTCGCGCTCTCGGATCCGCTTTTCACTTCCAGGCGTGCGCCGCGCAGAGCATCGAGAAATTGCGCAGTGGTCGGATTCTCACCCACCGGCAAATGCAGCGAACCTAGCCGCTTGGCCAGCGGCGCGTTGGAGTTGTAGCTGACGCCGGTGATGCGTCCCTTGCCAAGATCGAGCACGGTCAGGGATTTCAGCACATCGTTCAGCTGCGCGGTGGTGAAATCCACATTCACGTCCTGACTGCCGCGGACGTGGCCGGCGTGTTCAAAATATCCGACGCCGTTTTTGTAGAGGATGACGCGGGTTACCGGCAGGCGAGCGGCCGAGTCTGCCGGACTTGAGCCAAGATTAATTACCGCAGGTGTAGAAGACTGGCCAGATGAAAACGCAACAAGCAGCAACCACAAGACTGCAACTTTCGAAGCGCGCATAATTCCTCCGTCGATCAGGGTCGAGGGTCACGGACAGAACGCACAGCAGGCGCGTTCTTGCGCGACTGGCGCGGCCCTTGCAGGGATTTAGACACCGAGCGGAGGCGTCTGGGCGGTCGGATGCAGAGTCTGCGTTTTAAGATGGCTGCAGCGTGAGTGGTGACGCAGCGGGGCTTCGCCCACGCTGGACAGCCGAGGCGGCCGTCGCCACATCAGCGGCTCACGCCTTCTTCAGCAGTCTTGTGAGCCAGATCAGGAAAATTGCGCCGATGATCGCGACTACGATTGTGCCGATGAAACCGCCGGCGTAGATGCCGAGCGCGCCCAACAGCCATCCTCCGATGACGGCTCCGACGACGCCCAGGACGATATCCATCACAACACCATAGCCGCCGCCCTTCATGAGCTGCCCCGCAGCCCAACCGGCGATCAGGCCAACCACAACCCACCAAATCAAGTTATGCATTGCGAGCCTCCAGCGTTGAGATTCGTGATCGTTCTTATGAGAACGATGGAGCCCAAAACCACGGGCCAAGAATGGTCGAGAGGAGAGTATGGCTGTGAGCGGAAACTGTCAAGGCTAAGGACAGGCTAATGCTAAGGACAGGCGCGGGTGCAGTTCGAATCCTGACTGCGGAAGCGGTTCGCGCGAGATCCCCTTCGACTTCGCTCAGGGCAAGCTCTCGCTTCGCGTGAAGAACGGCTGCACTCGGGATGATGCCGTTCGAAACGGAATCTCTGTGACCGATTGCCCTGTGCCTGACGAGCTGTGATTAAATCAATTCATGTTTGCGCGCAAGATTCGCGTGGAGTATGACGAGCTCGGGCGGAAACTTCCCTGCCCCATCAAATGGCTGGATAGTTTTTCCATGCGCAACTTCACCAATGCCAGCGTTTTCGATGACACGCTGCCGGTTTCTGACGGGCAGATGGAAATTGGCACGAACGTGCCGATTGATCAGCTGAAAGCGGCGATGGAGGATTGGTTTCGGCGGAAGGGATATTTGGGGAAGGACGCAGGGTTGGTGGTGATGGAGATGTGAGATTCGCAGTCGTGGTGGAAACTCCCTTCGAGGCCGCCAGTGGCGCCGGCTGACGTAGGGCCCCTGACGACCACTGCGCCGCCTGACGCCGTCACTACCGGCCTCGCACCAACCTCCTTGTCATCCTGAGGCTTGCGCTTTTGCGGGCCGAAGGACCTATGCAACCTGCGGCCGTTGAGGCGCTGCCTGCAGGTCGGTCCTTCGCTTCGCTCAGAACGATACCAACGCCGAGATGAAAACTCGCTGCGGTCGGAAGCATTCTTCAGCATCTCGCCAGAGCCGAGATTCTACAGACACTGTCTGAAGAATCCATAAACCCTATCAATCCCGTCGAACCGATCCTTATATGCGGATTCGTTCGGGTCACTTGACCCCTGCCCTTTTTGCTATCTCCAAGCCTGCGGGATTTAAAGTCTGTCCTTCCTGTTCCGCTTGCCGGGACTGCATTTCAGCCCAGGCGATGCCATGTGCGAGAAGCTGAGGCAATAATGATGGCAAGTCGAAAGCCATTGCTGAATTTGTCCTCCATGTTTCATTCATGCGGCCTCGGGCAGAGACCGCAGAAAGACATACTGGGCGCTAATTGGTGCTCCGAGTGATGTTCTGACCGTGAGCGGCCCGGAGTTTTTCTTTGGGTCAAAACTACTCGTGATGTCGAAGGCCCACTCGTAAGGATTCATCGTGCCGAAGACAGCGCGGACGTTCGGCGGGAATGTGACTTTGATCTTTACGTCAGCCAGGCCAGAACCTTCATTGAAAAGATATTCCCCGTCGTAGCGCACACCTTGGGTGTCGGTACCGTACACACGGCCATTGTCGAAAACCAGGACGCCCATGCCGGCACCCTGCTGTCCCTGAAAGCTGATTCCAAACATCCCGTCTCGCATATCGGTTCCTCTCTGTTTTAGGCGATTGAGCTCCATCTGCCGAAGATTGAGAGGGAGGAGCTGCATCACTCTCACGTAGGCAATGACCGGACCCGGAATTGGACGTTCGTCACTCATCCAAAGCGTGACGGCTCGTGCGGTTACTCCGATCAGGCGGGCAAAATCCGCCTGCGTAATTCTGAGTTCAATAAGGATCGACCTCAAGTCATTACTTGTCACGGAACAATATTCTCATAAAAATAGAATTCTGTCGACATTTACAATAGAACTTTGTTCTGCCTTAGGCCTTTCGGTTGATTGATAGACTGGCTCCCAGATACTGTTTGACGTTCATGTCAAGCAGAATGTAAACTGTAAAGCTAACTGTCAACCTTCCCCGCTATGGAGCACACATGTCCCGCCAGATGAAAAATGCACCCGTTTATTTCACCATTGCGCAGGTCCGCTTCAATCCGATTCTGAGCCTTTCGACCTTTATTCCCGGCATACAGGAAGATTTCCGCAAGCACGGCTTCACAGATTTCAAGAAAGCAGTAGCGATGACATTCAGCTTTGGATCGCTAGCAAGCGGGCAGCAGGAGAATCAGCTGCCTCCGCCGCAACCCTTGGAGCGCTACATTTTTGCCGACTTGGCGTATACCAAGATTTTCCACCTGGAGCACGGCGCTCTGTCATTTCAGTCAACCAGATATGAGGTCTTCGAAGCGTTCGTTGGGGACCTGATGAAGGGGCTTGAGATCCTGAATAAGATGGTTGGCGGTCTCAGCTTTGTTGAAAGAGTCGGATTGCGCTATCTGGACGCGGTCATGCCGAAGGCGGGTGAGACATTAAATCAGTACCTTATCCCGGAGGCAATGGGCTTGTATGGCAAGCTGAAAGGCCGCACAAAGCACGCGTTCCTGGAAACGATGTCGGAAAGCACTGACGGTTCCGTTATCTCACGCGCGGTAATTCAGGAAGGCCAGATTGGCGTTCCTCCTGATCTTCAGCTAAACGAACTCAGGCTTTCCAAGCCATTTGCGACTTTTAGCGGCGTGCATGCCATCCTTGATACCGATGCCTTTCATGTCGAACGCGTGCCATTCGAGCTCGGCGAAATTGAGAAACGGTTAGGTAGTCTGCATGCCAGAATCAACGAAGCATTTAGGGCTCTGGTGACGCAGCATGCTCTTGATGCGTGGAACTAATGTGGAGGAAGTAATCATGCAAACGACAGCATACCCATACACGGACAATACAGGCAGCAGTAATGTGACAGTATGCCGTTCGGGACCGGTCGTCGGAGCCGCTGCGGTGGTGATGGTAGCGGCATTCCTCGCGGGCACCGGGGGCGTTAGCGATCCTTCGTATTTCAACCAGCGGCAGGACCGAGGATATCCTTTTGTCTACGTGCGCCCAAGCGGCGAGAGTCTGCTCCGCCATCTCCGTGGGCCAGAAGGAGACCTCGCTCAGATACGGACTGTTTTCAAGCCGTCGATCTTAGATATCGCAGGTATTTTCGGTGTTTCCCGTCAAAGCGTTTACAACTGGATCGCCGGCGAGAAGCCTTCACAGGAAAGCGTGGAAAAGCTCGACGATCTGGCGAGAGCCGCGGACTTGTTTCTGGCCGACGGCGTCGCCGGTTCTTCCTATATGTTCAGGCGGAAGCTGGGGAATGGCAAAACGCTTATGGAGACCGTGCGCGAAGGCGGTTCGGCGCAGGATGCCGCAAGATCGCTATTACAAATCGCAAGGAAAGAATCCTCCGAGCGCGAGACATTACAGCGCCGGCTGGCAAATCGTACTGCGGTCTATGATCCCTCGGAAATTGGCAGTCCGATGCTGAATGAGGATCTTGGATGATAGGCAATGGCTGAATGGCGCAGGGAGACATCGTGGCGACAGGGACACGTACTTACCGATGAAACAGTCGATAGGTTTGCGCTTCGCGATGCCCAAGCTCCTGAATCTACCGTTGTTGTTGTAATCTCGCACGACTGCGATCTTGCTGCGTCACCGGACAAAGAGCCTGAAGTTGAGGTAATCGTCGGGCGCCTGATCGAAAAAGCGGACGGGAACTTCACGCATGCGAAAACTCCGCGTGTTCTCCACATTGAATTTGCGACTGCGGAAGGCACGAAATGCGTTGAGCTGGCAGCAACGAGGAAAACACGCATTTCGAAAGGTGATTTTGCCGATCATGAGCCGAGGCCCCAGTTTAATCTAGGCCCGGCACAACAATCCGTTCTTCAACGCTGGCTCGGAGCGCGGTACCGTCGTGCGGCATTTCCCGATGCGTTTGAGAGGCGACTGGATAAATCAGGCGCCGATAGGCGGCTTTCAAAGATCTTGAAGCCTGTCGGCGAGCATATTCGCGGAATCTTCTTTGATGTGGACGATGGCAATGACGCTCAGCGCGAAGAACCGGAAGACACGTACGCACTTGCGATTGTGTTGGTCTACACAAGTCAGCCGCACGGCCACGAATCGGAAGCTGCTGCGTTGAAAGTCAAAGAACAGATTGAAGCCGCGTTCAAGGAATCGTTTTTCAACAAGAATAAATCTTGGAGAGAGATCGAGCTAGTGGAATGCATGGTTATGTCAGATGAAGCGCTGACATATGCGCAGTCACTGATGCTGAAGCAATGGCGGTTGGAGCACCTGAGCCTCCGGGAAGGCCCTCATGATCCCATGATGCAGGAGTAGGAATCGTGGGTTTTCGACCTAGGTTTGTGCGAAACGAAAAAGTACCGTAAGCGAACGTGAAATTGCGGGATTACGCATGAACTCGGAACTGCTGACCCCGGCCGCTGCTGATGTTTGTCAGGTTTTGTCTTCAAGTACATGTGAAGAAACTAGCCGCGGGTCACAAGTCGGCAAGGGCCGCGGCGCAGTCTAAGCTATGGCATCTGCGGCGGGAGTTGCTGGGTTTCGAGCAATCCGTAAGCTATGCGTTTGGATCAGTACCGAGAAGCGCTTGCATTGAGTGATCCGGCGAACTTCCGGATTGTCCGTGTTCCTCGCGGAAGAGGGTTAAGTTTCTACGTGAGGTTCGATTTGGACCAATCCGGCGAACGCGCGTGCGCGATGTGGAAGCAGTCGGTGTTCTCCGTTCAGATGGCCGGCAAAAGGTCGAAAGAATTCGGCATGGACGAACTCGAAGCTTGGCCGAGCCAGTTCCTCGTGCCCAAGGGATTTGCAGCAGCGAAATTGGCTGAAATTTGCACGGTTTGCCAGCACAGTTCCTACACAGCAAAAAATCGCCGCATTATCTGCAATTAAAACAATCGGATATAAAAGTTTTATCACCCGCTCAGGATGACAAGCTGTATCTGGGAAACTACACCACTACTGTTTCCTACAGGGCGCTCTATTTCTCGTAGTGCAAGATCGACATCACGTCGTAGCCTTTCAGTTTGTCGCGGCCGTGCAGGAAATCGAGTTCGACGACGAAGCCCAGGCCGGCGATGTCAGCTCCCAGTGAGGATGCCAGCTTGGCCGTGGCTTCGGCGGTTCCGCCGGTGGCCAGCAGATCGTCGACAATCAGAACGCGCTGGCCTTTTTGGATGGCGTCTTTGTGAATCTCGAGCGAGTTAGTGCCGTATTCGAGCGCGTAATCGTACTTGACGGTTGGGGCGGGGAGTTTGCCGGGCTTGCGCACGGGAACGAATCCGGCCTTGAGGCGATAGGCAAGCGCGGGACTGAAAATGAAACCGCGAGCCTCCATGCCCAGGACGAGATCGACTTTCTCTTTGGCGTAGTACTCGAAAAACTTATCGATGAGCGCAGCGAAGCCGACTTTGTCTTTGAGCAGAGTGGTGATGTCGTAGAACAGGATCCCCGGCTTGGGGAAATCCGGGCACTCGCGAATCATGTGCTTCAGCTGAGTGGCAGTCAGGCCTGTACGAGGCCTCGGCTTCGGCTGCTTCTGTTTCTTCTTCTGCGAACCCTTCTTTTGCGAACTTCTCTTCTGCGAAATGGGCGGCACTTACCACGCTCCTTCGATGCGAAACAAATTCAGTCCGGCGGCGGGCTGGGTTTCCGCTTCCTCGACGTTGTCGACACGAGCGGCGCGCGGTCCTTCACGCAGACGCGAACGAAGAGCAGTCAGCTGATCGCGCGTTCCCTGCGCCAATATTTCCACGCTGCCGTCGGCGTTGTTGCGCACCCATCCGGCGATCCCGAGGATGTGGGCTTCGCGCTCCACGAACCAGCGGAACCCCACGCCCTGCACCCGCCCGCGGACCACGAAGCGGCGGGCTTCGGCGGCTTTTTCGGTGGAGGTCATAGTCTGAGACGAAAATGCAGACGTAAGAAGTCAGAATGCAGAAGTAAGAATCCCAGCTTTAACTTATTCATTCCGGCAAAAGCCCCACTTCTCACGCAAAACAGCGCGCGAGAAACGGGGCACCCGCTCAGGTTTAACTTCTGCATTTTGACTTCTGACTTCTTACTTGGCTTTACGCTCGTGACAAATACGCGCCCTCGGCCGTGTCCACTTTGATTTTCTCGCCTTCGTTGATGAAGGGCGGAACCTGCACCACCAGGCCGGTTTCGGTGCGGGCAGCTTTGGTTACGCTGCTGGCGGTCGCGCTCTTTAGCCCCGGCTCGGTTTCGACTACCGTAAGAATTACGGTTTGAGGAAGCTCGATGCCTACGGCCTTGCCGTCGAAAAACTCGACCTTAATTTCGAGGTTGGGGATGAGGTACTCCACGGCGTCGCCCAGGATTTCCTTGGTCAGGTAGGTTTGCTCGTAGTTGGCCGTGTCCATGAAGTAATAACTGTCGCCGTCGGAGTAGAGGAACTGCATGTCGACTTCGTCCACGGTAATCTTCTCGATGGGGTCGGGCGAGCGGAAACGGTGCTCGAACATGGCGCCGGTGCGCAGGTTGCGCAGCTTGGCCTGGATGAACGCGCGCAGGTTGCCGGGCGTACGGTGTTCGACGCTGAATACGGAGTGCAGATCATTGTTGTGCTTGATGATCATGCCGGGACGCATCTGGGTGGCAGGGATCGACATCGCTTAAAAAAATCTCCTTACGTACGATTGCGGATTGCATGAGCCAGCGGCCAGACTCAGCGGAAGACGGGCAGGCTACATTCCGCCGCTACCGGGCTAAAGCGTTATTTTACACGGAGGTGCGGAGGAATGGAAACGCTAGGATGGCCCCACCTTTCGCGGTTTTTGCGAAAGGGTGGGATTCCGTGCTGCCGGCGGCGCGGGTCCATGTCCGGTAACGATGGTGGTCGCGTCTAATTCAGCCATCTTGTGCAACGTCTGAACCCATTCGGATGGGTAGCCAGCAAAAGCGACGTGCGGGACGGGATAAACCAACACGTCGCCCGCAGCCAGGATTTTCTCGCTGGGTAGTTCGGAGAGTCCACGACAAAGACCTGCCGGTCCGCAACAATCACCGTGGTATTTCCGCTGTTCCCAAACCGGTGCTCGATCGCGTACACGCCGTCTGCCAGCTGGGTGACTTGTCGCTCATTGGGTGCGGCAAGCAAGGGAGCGGCGAAAAGAAACAAGGCCGTGAATGAGACTAAGAAAGATGGAAGTAAACCGTGACTGTTGCTGCGTACCATTCGGTTTCCTCCGTCCGGCTAGTGAACCTTCAGGTTCGAAAAATATGCCTCAGTATCCGAGCCGGTCCAAAGCGCAACCGGACCGTGAATTTCGCCCAGCTTCAGATCGTTCACGATCAGGCAGGGCTGCCCGGCGTTATTGACATAGAGCTTGGCCTTCGTGCCGGAGACGACGATTTTGATCCGCGTCCACGCGCCCGCTTCGAGGTCGACGTAGGATTCGTACATCCCCGGATTCTCATCGCGCAAACGCTGCCAGGGGAAATCTGGTTGGGACACATATTGCACCGAGTGGTTGCGCTGCAATTGATCGTCGGCACGGCCGTTGGTCATGCGCAAGTAGAAGGCTTCATAGCGGGCACCGTGATCCTGCACCTGATCACGAACGCGGAATGCGATGCCCACGAAGCCGCGCGTGCTGGGCTTCGCTCCCGGCCGCGGAACACCAGCCACGTCGGCCTCGATCGTGCCATCTTTGAAGTCCGAGCCCTTGACGATCGCGAGAACCTGTTCTCCAGTTTTCGTTTCGGGTCGCTCAACGTTGACGATGCGCACGGCGCGGCGTCCACGATAGCTGGCAACCGCTGCATCGAACTTCACGGGTTCTGTGCTCTCGTCGTTGATGCCCTGCACTTCGAGACCGTCCATCGATTCGAGGGAGAGCGTTAAACCCTGCGCCTTGCCTTTGGGATCATCCGCAAGATTCTTGGCGCCGGATGCGTACAGGTTCTTTCCAGCCACAACCAGCAGGCAGGCCAGCAACGGAGCCACGATCCAAGCTTTTCTTGGTCTTGTCATCTTCTGTGATTCCCTTCTGTGATCCCCATCGTCGCCTGCGGCTATTTGGTAGCCAGTTTTTCTTTCGTGGTTGCGATCCCGCGTTCCAGCATGCCGGCCTCGACGTAGTTCTCCGTGTGTTCGCGCAGGTATTCCAGCGCTTTAAGGCGAGCGCTCAGAGCGGCATTGTTGTTGGGATCGGAGGCGAGAACGACATCTGTTAATCGCAAAGTTTCGACCGGCTTACCGGCATCCATTTTTTCCTGGGCCAGCCGCGCGACAGCATCGGGGCCTCCAGCGAGCCGGACCAGATCCGGGTAAACCGACGACGGAGGCAATTCGTAGATGTTAGAAGGATTCATGTCGTACCAGCCCGCGTATCCCTCGTAGATTCCCCGCACCGACCAGCTGACTTTTCCAAAAGATTCGGTCAGATCGAAACTGGCCGGGAGTTTTATTTCCTGCATCAGGGTGTAAACGTCTTTGCCGGCATTCATGCCCTTCACGGTTTCATCGTGTACGTACTGAATCGCGTTGCGATAGCGCGTGAGTCGTCGAGTAATTTCTGCGTTTCCAATGATCGGATCTCCGTGGCCCGAAAGAACTATCTCAGGTTTAAGGGACAGCACTTTGTCCATCGAGCTGATCCAGTCCAGCGCCCAACGCGGCTTGCTGCCCCGCAGCGGATAGATGTTCGGGAAGGACATGGGTTCCGGCAGTCCCGCCCCGTTGTAGTTGTCTCCAATGAAGGCAACCTTTGCCGCGGGGAGCCAAACCGTGAGGTGATCCGGCGTTTCCCCCGGCGTGCTGAACAATTCGAAGTCAACTCCACCCAGCGAGAACTTGTAGGTCTCGTCGAAGAAGATGGTGGGGTCGATTTTCGCGCCATAATTGCCGGCCCACGAGCCCACTTCCTTTGCTGGACCACCGAACGTCGCGGCGTTGCGCGGAGCAAAGAAACCGTCCAGCCGGGTGACGTAATTGACGAATTCCACGTAATTTCTCTGGGCGATGATCTGGGTCCCAGCCTCTTTCCAGAGATTGATCCCGCCAATGTGGTCGGCGTGGCCATGGGTCAAAATGATGTACTTCACCGGCCCGTGGCTCTGTGCCCCGAGAAGTCTCTTGCCTTCCGGTGCGTCCCTTTCCGTAGCCGTATCGATGACCACATTTCCGGCTGGCGTCGTAATCAGATAGATATTGCCGACCACAGTGGCCATGTAAATCGAGTCGTTGATCTTGACTACCTTGAGCGGAGCCGGTTGGGCCTGCACGGCGATTCCCATACCGATGCACAGGAAAAGCGCGACGCTGATGATTCGAGACATTGGTTTCCTCGCGGGATGTGCTCAATTCCTGCTGCTCGACTCGTGCTGATCAATTCTTACTGCTCAATTTTTGGGAAAGTTAGGGTCGGCCTTGATCTCGCGAATCTGCTGAATGTGTCGCTCGGCATGGGTGGAGATTTCGAGCATCCACTGCCAGCAGTCGATGGGCTCTCGTGTTCCGAAGCTATGGGCGCGCAAGTCGTCGTGGGTGGATTTGATGTATTCGATCATGGTCGCGCGCAGCGCCTGGAACTTGGCCAAGGCCTCTCCGAGGTCTTTGTACGTGTCGACCCTCTCATGTCCGCCGCCCGTTTTGGTATGCACAACGCGATCAATGCCGTACCACAGGATGTCGGCATCGGTATTCGCCGATTTCTTGCCTTTCATGTCCGGGGACGCCTTTACCGACTTCATCAGATCGCGCCAATAGTCAGGTTCGGCGACCGCCAAATGAGAAACGCATTCCCGAATGGACCAGCGATCCGGTGAGGCGCGGTATTCCAGCTGAGCCGGGGAAAGCCCGCGCACCTGCTCGGCCACCATTTGCCCGGTCATTTCAAAGTGCACCAATAAGTGTTCCCGGTCCTCGTCGGTCATCCCGGTTGTGCCGGTTGTGCCGGTCATACCGGTCATACCGGCCGTACCGGCGGCAGAGAGATGCAAGGCGATCACAACAAGCGGCAAAAACCGTGTGATTTTCATGGTAAACAAACCTCTTCTCAGAAAATTGCAACCAAACGTGTTGCGGCAGATCTCTGTTGTCGCCTGGTGCAGTCGGGATTGGTCCTGGGCCCCGAATGTAGACGATGTGAGCCAGGAAGGGGTAGCAGCCGACGACGAATGCACCCTTCTGGAGGACGAGAGCAACTTAACGTGCCATCGTTCGCCGGCAGGACTAGAATTGCTGGGACCGGGTTCGGAATCATTATCCTGCGGAAACGAGGTCATTATGCGATTGGGAAAGTATGAATCTTCGGACGACAGCCACGTAGGCACGGCAGTCACGTTCTTGCTGATTGGGCTGGGAGCGGGCGCGCTGGCTGCGCTGCTGCTGGCGCCCAAGACTGGGAAGCAGTTTCGCCGCGATCTGAAAAAGGGCTACGACGACGCCAAGGACACGGTCGGGGATTGGGCAGACGAGGCCAAGGATCGCACGCGTGACGCCCGCGAACGGGTACGTGACGTTGCCAAACGCGGCGTCGACTTGGCGGAAGACTTGCGCGACGCGGCTCGCGAAAAAGTGGAACCGTTGCGGCGGGTCATCAACCGAGACTAGGGAGAGGATCCTGCAGCGCAGAACTGCGGACCTCGGGCTTTGGACCTCGGCCAAAACCGGACAGCCGAGGCGGCTGTCACTGCGTGACTTGCCTTAGCCAAAGACCGCCGCGAAAAAACGTTTCAGGCGATTCAAGAGTGGGTGTTTGATTCTCGGTGGATCGACCACGGTCTGAAGGCGAATCTGGCGGGACGAGTCTTCCAGCGGGAGACTGGCGACCTCATGCACGAGCGCAGCCGGCGGCTCCGCGAGTTTCTTCCGGCCGCTGAAAACGAACGGCGCGTCGACCTGGATGTGAACCTCGCCGGGCTGCGACGGAGGTAAGGGATCGGTCTCGGAGCCGTGCGACGGCATGGCATCGGCGGAAGAATCCCGGTTTGGCTGGCTATCTTTCGGAACGTTTTCTGCTGCAGTGGAAGCGCTGCCCAGCGATGCTTTCGCCGAGAGTTCCGATTCCGGTGCCGACGCAGGGACCGGAGCATTGGCGCGCAACGTATTCGCGAGCGAGGCTGGCCTCGGCGGTGGGCATCCGCATTCGAGGGGAACGTCGGTATCCACTTTGTCGATTTGCCCGGAGCGAAACACCGCCTGCTCGGTGGGCTTCACCTGGTAGATGCGATCGCCCATGAGTTCCGAGACCAGCGCGGAAGCGGTGTTGCCCATCAACGTCCGCACGCAGGTGTTGCCGTGTGAGTCGGCGCTGATGGCATAGTGAAATTCGCCCGGCCCAGCCAGCAGGATTCTGAAATCGGGAGTGAGCACGGAGTCGGCCGCGGCGTCGAGCGAGTAATGCGCCTCGATCGCGCCGCTGCTCATCCCCAGCATCAACTCGTGCTTGCTCTTTGACGGAGTCACCGAGACCGTGGTGCCGGGGCAAACGCGTATCTCGCCTCCGCGGGACAACGCCAGAACCGCGGTTTCGGAGCCTGCCTTAACCGAAGCTCCGGCCCCGATGCGGCTTCCGGCGAGCACCACCGTGCCCGGGCCGCCTGAGATGGGCACAACCGCGGGTGCGGCGGCAGGGGACAGCGTGGGCGCGGCTAGGGGCGGCAGGGCGGTACCCTGGCCGGCATTCGCGTCAGCATTGGTGTTGGAATTCGCAATGGAATTCGAATCGCCATGCGAATCCCCTGGCGGCTTCAGGCGGATCATCAGGCGATTTCCGGCTGCGTCCCAGGTGTAGCCGTAGGGTCCCGACAGATCTACAACGATGCGTGTCGTAGGAGGCTTTTGTCGGTATTGTTCCGTGCGGATCGCCGCGATTCCTTCGTCCTTTACGGGAATGCGCTTCTGCACCTGGCCCAAGCGCGCGTAGGGCAGATCGACCACCAGGCGCGCCGGGGTGTTGAGGGACCGGATCACTGGCACGATGGGTTGGGTAGCCAAAATTTCAAGAGCGGGAACGCCGTGTTCGTGCACCATCTGCACGCTGTTCACCAGCGCGATGGGAGATGCAGCCGCGGATCCCTGGCTCGCCACGGCTGCACTACGGCCGGAATTCTGTGGAAAGACCTGGTCGGGCACCATCAACGCCGTCAAGGCTATCAGTACAGGGCACAGGAACTGGATGGGGGACCGTAACAAGAACACTCCTGGAAGCGGCGCAGAGCTTATTAGGAACATATCACCTGAAGCTGGAGAGGTGAAAGGGCAGGCGGATCTGTGGAGGGCATACCGTCCGACGCGGAGGTGGCCGGGGCTAACGCGAACCGCAGAGAAGACTGAGATTCCTTCGGCTTCGCTCGGGACAGACCCCTCCGAGCGCGAAGCAAAACGCGCGCTTCTTGATGACAACGCGCACTGGCTAGAAGGTAGAAGCTAGGAGCTAGAAGCTTAAGCCTCCGGCAGGAACTCGTATTCCTCGATCACGGCCGCGACGGCAATCCGGCCATCGCCGCCACCGTTTTCCACGCGGACCACGCGTCCTTTGCACTGCACACGGATGCTCTCGGTGAGCGTGATCTCAGGAGGCAGCGTAAGGGTAAATCCGATCGGTGAGCCCTGCGCGACGGCGGAATCCACATAGAAGCAGATGCCGCGGGCACTCACGTCGCGGATGTGGGCCGCTTCGAGCTGTGCGGAATTCCCGTCGCGATTCACGGCAACGGGGATGCGAAGCGCGAAGCGTCTTGCCGCCCGTTTCTCCTGGGCATCAGCCATGCACATCTCCAATCCTGATCGTAGCGAAAGCTATGCCATAATGAGCAAAGACTGCGGCAGGGTCAATACCACGATCGTGCGAAACATGGCCCGTTCAGGGGGGAATTCTTCGCGGCAGTTGGCTGGCGTGAGGTTGATTTGTGGTCTTCGTACTCGATAACTACGATTCTTTCACCTACAACCTGGTCCAGTATTTAGGCGAACTGGGAGCCACGGTGGAGGTGCGCCGCAACGATCAGGTCACGGTCGCTCAAGTCGAGAAGATGAAGCCGGAACGAATCGTGATTTCTCCCGGACCTTGCACGCCGCAGGAAGCCGGCATCAGCATCGATCTGATTCGCCGCTTTGCCGGGAAGGCTCCGGTGCTGGGCGTCTGCCTGGGACATCAGGCGATCGGCGAAGCTTTCGGAGGGCACGTAGTGCGCGCGGGGCACCTGATGCACGGCAAAACCAGCGCCGTGATGCACGACAACAAAAGCATTTTTCAGGGCCTGCCGATGCCCATGACGGCCACGCGCTATCACTCGCTGATCGTCGAAGAGAAAGATCTGCCGGAAGATTTGGAAGTCAGCGCCTGGACCACGGAAAAAGACGGTACCCGGACAATCATGGGGTTGCGTCACCGGCAGTATCCCGTGGAAGGGGTACAGTTTCATCCGGAGAGCGTGTTGACGGATGCTGGGAAGAAGCTGGTGGCTAACTTTTTAGCAGTGAGCAGTGAGCAGTGAGCAGTGATCCGCGGCCAGGCATGTTTCAGTATTGGCTTCTCTCTCTCCCTAGCGAGTTCAGCAAGCCGTTGAGAATCCGTCCAACTTCCGCGGATGCACTACGTAGCTTCTCGCTTTGATCGCGTTCCAAATAACTGATCACTATCACTGACCATTGATCTTCTCATCGACCCCCGTTCCGAGCCAGCTCCACGGCCCTAAGCAGAGCCTGGGCCTTATTCATCGACTCCTCAAATTCGCTGGCGGGATTCGAATCGGCCACGATTCCTGCGCCCGCCTGCAGATAGGCGTGCTTGCCCTGCATCAGCAGCGTGCGGATGCCGATGCAGGAATCGAGATTGCCGGCAAAATCGGCGTACAGCACCGACCCGCCGTAGATGCCGCGCCGCGTAGGCTCCAGTTCTTCGATGATCTGCATGGCTCGAACCTTGGGCGCGCCGCTGAGCGTTCCGGCCGGGAAGCAGGCGGCGAACGCGTCGAGCGCGTCGAGATCCTTGCGCAGCGTGCCTTCCAGCGCCGATACCAGATGCATGACGTGGGAGTAGCGTTCCACATACATCAGGTCTTTTACTTTGACCGATCCGTATTCGCTTACGCGCCCCAGATCGTTGCGGCCGAGGTCAACCAGCATGACGTGTTCGGCGCGCTCTTTTTCGTCATTCAGCATCTGCTGTTCGAGGCGCGCATCTTCGGCTTCGTCGCGTCCGCGGGGATGCGTGCCCGCGATGGGGCGATACTCCAGCTTGCGCCCGGTGACGCGCACCAGCATTTCGGGGGAAGACCCGAGAATGTGGGTGCCGTCCATGCGCAGAAAATAAAGATAGGGTGACGGATTCACCTGGCGCAGCGCGCGGTAGAGATCGAAGGGCGCAACCTCGGGCTTGAAGTCGAGCCGCTGCGAGAGCACCACCTGGAAGATATCGCCAGCGGCAATGTAGTCCTTGCAGCGCTCCACGCTACGCAGGAAATGGTCGCGGCTGGTCCCGGAATGAATCTTGAGCTTCGCCGCTTTGGTGGTCGTTCCCTTGGCGCTGCTCGATTTGGCGGAAGTCGACTTGCGCCACAATCCCGGACGCAGACCCGATGCCAGCTTTCTCTCGATCGCGGCGAGGTCGCGGACCGCACGATCGTAAGCCTGCCGCGCGCTTTCGCGTGAAACATCGGCCGCGGCCATGATGTGAATCTGATGGCGCAGGTGATCAAAGGCCAGCAGCCGATCAAAAAACATTAGCTCGGCGTCGGGTAGCCCCAGATCGTCCTTCGCATGCTCGCCGATGTTTTCCAGCTGCCGCACCACGTCGTAAGCAAAATATCCGACGGCCCCGGCGGTAAATGGAGGCAGTCCGGGCACGGAAGCGAGGTGGTGGGCGCGCAGCGTCTCTTTCACTACCTGAAAAACGTTGCCCGGACGCTTTTCGGTGCGCCCGTTGCGTTCCACTTCAACCTTGCCGCCCGAAGCCCGCACCCGCATGTAGGGCCGCGCTCCCAGGAAGGTGTACCGCCCGATCTGCTCCCCGCGCTCAATGGACTCCAGCAGAAATGCGTGCGGCTCTTTCTCGGCGATGGCAAGAAAAGCGGAAACCGGTGTCAGCAGGTCCGCTGACACGGACTTCACCACCGGCACGAGCGTGGCTTCCCGGGCCAGCCGGGAGAATTGATTGAAATCCGGTTGCAGCATGCGTTGGCACGAACATCGCCCGGCGGTCGCGGGCTTTTTATTATAGGGGATGCGGCGAGCTGGAGTGTCAGCCGCGCAGATTCGCGGAATCCAGGGGCCCTTGCTGGCTGAGCCTTACCAACGACCAATCATTACTTTCATGCTGACAGCCGGGCACCTTGGTCATCTTGCTGGCCCGGGGGTGGGGGCTACAATGATGGGGCTCTGAGACTGAAGCGGTCGGGATTTTTATGCGTTATCTGGGTCACGACCTGAAGGCCCTGTTGCTTGTCGTGTGCGGATTGTTCGGCGCGCTCGGTGCTCTTGCCCAGAGTGCCCCGGTGGCTTGTCCGCCGGCAGTGGCGCCGGCCGCAGACCAGAGCGCGTCCGTGGCAGCCGCTGCGCGAAGCTCCAAGAAACCTGCAGTCCACGCCAAGAAGATCATTGATGACGACGACATGGCCCTTCACCACGGGCCGATCCCGCGGCTCATGATCGAGGGGAGCGATAACACCGCAGAGATCATCGCCGCCATCAAGAGATACAAGGAGTCCCACACCCCCCAGCAGACTGAGAAAGCCCTGCACGACTGGTTCGATGAGACCAATGACCTGCTGACCGTAACCCGGGGGGAAAGCAGCAAGTTGCGGGATCTGCGGGAAGCGAATGTTAACAACAGTGCGGAAATGTGCCAGGACAGCGGCGATTGGCAGCAATGCCAAAAGCTCGCCGTGGCCGAGGCTCGCGGAGCGCGCAGCGACAAAAACAGCATGAACAACGATTTCGCCGTCGGGTCACGCATACAACAGGCGTTCCGCAATATTTACAACAGCCTCGCCGAGATGGGTGTGAATTATGCCTGGTTCGCACCTTAGAACGCGAATTTGTGCCATCTGGGCGTCGCGGATCTAAGGCCTACCGGCCGTTACTTTCATGCCAACGTACCGGGAACTTTGGTCACCTTGCCGGGGTCGACCTCCGGGCTAGAATTAGAGGGACCATACACGGAAAGTAGTCCTGGATTCTTATGCGTAGCTTGCGTCTCGGCCTGACCGTATCGGCTGTGGTTTGCGGGTTGCTGGGCATGTTTGGGACGCTCGGCGCCGTCGCCCAGAGCGCTCCGGCATCTTGTCCGCCAACCACCGTGTCGGCCGCCGATCAGAATGCCTCCGTGGCCTCGGCTGCGCGAACCTCGAAGAAGCCGGTCGCCCACGCCAAGCGCGTGATCGACGACGACGATCTGGAGCTGCACAAGAGTCCGATTCCGCGGCTCAGCCTGGAAGGCACCGATAACACCCTAGAGATCGTGGCGGCGGTCAAGAAATACAAGGAATCCCACACCTCGCAGCAGACCGAGGCAGCGTTTCGGGACTGGTTTGACGAGACCAACGACGTGCTGACGGCGGCCCTGAGGGAGAGCAGCAACCTGCGCGACCTGAGAGAGTCTAACATCAACAACAGCAACGACTTATGCCAGGATAGCGGCGACTGGGAACAGTGCCAGAAGCTACGCCTGGCCGATGCCCGCGGAGCCCGCAGCGACCAGAACCGAATCCGCAACGACGGCTTCGTCACCGGACGCATCCAGCAGGCCTTTATGAAGATTCGTAACGACCTTATGATGATTGGGCTGCGTTACGAATGGTTCAAAATCCAGAACGCGAACGGAGTCGGCAGTTTCTGAGGTAGGGCCAGCGAACCACCAATCCAATTGACGGAAGCTCTGTCGCCGTCCAAGATTAGAAAGCGAAATCCAACCAAACCGATGCGGATCAAGTTTTGGGGCGTACGTGGTTCCACGCCCACGCCACAAGCCGAGAATCTGCGCTACGGGGGCAATACCTCGTGCGTCGAGGTTCGCGTTGGAGAGCGCATTTATATCTTCGATTGCGGCACCGGCTTCCGCGTGCTGGGGAATCAACTGAAGCACGAATTCGGCGACCGCCAGTTTCACGCTCACGTTTTTGTTTCCCATTTTCATTGGGACCACATTCAGGGCATGCCGTTTTTCCGCCCCCTCTATGACAACCCCGGCGGACATTTTTCGTTTCACTCGTCGAGCCGCAGCCGCAGCCTCAAGCAGGTGATGGCCGAGCAGATGGCCGCGCCCTATTTCCCGGTCAACCTCAACGAGATGAAAGCCAAGCAGGACTTTTTCGACATCGAGAGCGGCAGCGTAAAGCTCGAAGACGGGGTCCAACTGCAAACCGCGTGGCTGAATCATCCGCAGGGCTGCATGGGATTCCGCCTGGAGACCAAGGAAGGCGTTCTGGTCTATGCCACGGACAACGAGCCAGGCGATGCCGGATTCGATAAAGCCGTGCGGAAATTAGCCGCGGGCGCCGACGTGCTCATCTACGACGCACAATATCTGCCCGAAGAATATGCAGCGCACCGCCATGGTTGGGGACACAGCCACTGGCGCGAGGCCGTCAACGTGGTCATGGAAAGCGGCGCGAAAGAGCTGGTGCTTTTTCATCACGACCCCGAACACACGGACGTCATCGTCGACAAGGTGGTGCAGGAAGCGCGGAATTACTATCCCAAGGTGCGCGCGGCGGCTGAGGGGATGGAAATCAAGCTGTAACCGGAGTCGGTCTTCGACTACCGGGAGTGGAGCCCCGGACGCCCTCGTCCGGGGGAAGCGGCACGGACTTGTCTTCGCAGGGTCTGGGGCTCTGTCTGGGCGGACGAGGGCGTCCGCTCCTCCATCGATAAATTTCCTTTCGTCGGTGAGGACTGCTCAATTGTTGACCGCGGCGTGCACTATTTAGACATAACCCAGCGTCCGCCGCGATAGCGAATTACCGGCGGCAAATCCCTTCCCGGCCACTTCATCAGCGTTCCGAGTGCCAGCTTGCGCCACGGCTTCGCCAGCGCCGGAATCTTTAGCACGCGCGCGCTCAGGGAACGAAAGCCGCGCAGCAGGGCGGCATCCGGCAGCGCAGCAACTTCTTGCGCCAGAATTTCTTCGTGTATGCGGTGGCACTCTTCCAGGTTGCGCAGGCCCAGCGAATCGGGATGCGAACGGAAGCCGCCGATCAGCGCATCGACCGGATAGAGCTGGGCAAAGCGGAAGAGGCGCACCCACAGCTCGAAGTCGCTGGCGCTGCGCCGCGCCTCGTCCACCCGGCCCCCGGCACGATCCCAAAGGCTGCGGCGCCAGAACGTGGACTCCTGCTGAATGTAACGATTCGCGCCCGCCAGAAATCGCCGGCGTGACCATCGCCGCAGGCGCAGAGTCTCCACGGCCATGCCCTCGTCGCTGAAACCCGTGGGACGCCCGGTAATCCACTCCACTTCCGGAAATGCGCAAAACACACTGCCCACCACGAACAGCGAACCGGCATGCAACAGATCGGTGGCGCTGATCCATCCCATACCTTCGCCGGATGTGCGCGCGAAGGCTTTATTGATGGCGTGATACATGCCGCGGTCAGGCTCGCTGAACCAGGCGTGCAGTTGCGACTCATATTTGCGGATGATCTCGACGCTCCCGTCGGTCGAGCCTCCGTCGGCAATCACATACTGCAGATTTGGATAACCCTGGCTCAACACCGAGCGGATGGTGGCTTCGAGATAGCGCGCGGAATTGAAGACTGGCGTGACCAGCGCAATTTTCGGCCACTCGACGGAAGTTGCAACGGCATCGTTGAGGGAAGGCGATTGGGTCGAAGCCGCCTTGGCCGAATCCGAATTGTTCGAAGGCGGGACTACCAAGGCGTGGCATCCCCCGCAGCAGCAACAATATTTTCAGAATCAAAATGGGCCCGTGTTTTCAGCGCAACCGGCGATCCGGTGGCGGGATCGAAGCAGAACGTGCGATATCCCTGCTGCTCCAGCCAAGCAAGCACCTCGCCGCTGCCGGTTCCTTGGTGCCGCAGCGAACGATCGGAAAGCTCGATCAGCAACACCGGCTTGAACTGCCGCAAAGTTTCCGCCGCGCCTCGCAGCGCGGCCATCTCGGCGCCTTCGATATCCATTTTGATCACGTCCACCCGCGCCAGTCCTTCGCCGTAGACTACGTCGTCGAGTCGCTCCGCATGCACGCGCTCGCGATGATCGAGGGGAGTATCGTAGCCAAAAGCTCCCAGCGTATTGTGCCCTGATTTCCCCAGGGGCGCGACCGACAAGTCGAGATCTGAGGCGCGATCCGCCAGCGCCTTGCGTATGACGATCACGTTGGTCAGCGAATTCAGCTTCACATTTTTTTGCAGAATCTCGAACTCGCGGCCGCTGGGCTCGAGCGCGAGCACCTTCCCCCTGGGACCGACGCGGCGCGCGGCAAATATGGAATAGAGTCCCATATTCGCGCCGGCGTCGATGAAGGTCATGCCCGGCTGGATCACTCGCTGCAGCAGAAAGAATTCATTGGGCTCATACCGCCCGGTGACGAACACCGAGCGGCTGGTCTCATTGCCCGGATACAGGAATAGCTTTGAGTTATTCAGCCACGAGACCGCGAATGGCTGCCGCAGCAGCGGCCACAGCTCTCTGCGAAACTGGCTTGCAGAATCGGCACGCTGGCCCGAGCCCAGCACCCATCCCGGAAAAAGCTCGACGACCGGCTTCGCCGCCAGGCGAGGTCCCAGCCAGCCGCTGAGGCTCATGTTTGCCACCAGTGTTTAGTCCTTAGTCTGCAAGCAGCGACACAAGACTTGAATTCTTCAGCTCATTTCGCGAAGCCACAAAAACGCAGCGCAATGGATGACCGTCACGAATGCACGCCAGATCGTCGGTCCAGGCAAAACGAAAATCTTCGTGCGCCGGCGGTGTCACCGGGGCATACACGTGCTCAAAGCCAGCGCGGTTCAGACCCAAAACAACGTAATGCGGCGTCGGGCGGCCCGCAAGCCCGGCCATGGCTTGATTGAAGTCCGTGCTCTCGTCCTCGATGCGAACCACCGGCAGCGTGTGATCGCTCACCATGGTTTCGAGCAGCAGCAACTCTCCGCACACTGCAGCCATGTTGCGCATCGACTGCAAGGGATTCTCCAGGTGATACAGCAACCCGTAAGAAAAGACAACGTCGAAGCGTCCGAAGCGCGACAGGTCCTGCTCCACGTCGCCGACGTGTCCTTCGAGTTGCGGATAGCGCTCGTTCAAGCTCGCGATATTTTGTGCGCGGCCGTCGACGCACACCACCGAGCAGCCCATCTGCTGCAGGCGAAGGCCCAGGTGTCCTACGCCACAACCCAGGTCCAGCGCGCGTTTACCCTTGAGCGACAGTCCAAGCGACTCCAGATGATCCATGCGGGCCGCGTTGAGGGCAAGCGCACCGGGCGTATCGAACACCTGCACGCCGCCGCGCTTGCGCACGTCTTCCTTCTGGTAGCGGCGTCTGTTGACCTGCACGGGATACGGAAGCTGTTCCGGCAGGGGCGCCGTCGGCTTTCCCTCGAGCTGGCCATCGCGCTTGCCGATAATTTTCCCCAGGAGGCTCATAGGGTTCCGCGTCCGTGCTTGGAGTCAGAGGTTTCGCGCAACGGCGGCGCGCTCGGTGTGGTTCGCGGACCAGGACCAAAGAGCGCGCGCTTTACCAGCTTCGCCATGCCCAGCGGCCGCGACGAATGGCGCTTGAAGCTTTTCCACAAATGACGCGGATTGCCCGTGATCGCCCGCGGCGTGACTTTGTTCGTGGCATCGTCAATCGTATAAATGTACCGCCACGACAGGCCTTCCTTAAAGTCCGCGGGATTCTGTTCGCAGGTGAGGCGGCAATTCAAGATGGCTTCTTCGCTCGCCATCATCTCGGCTTTGCCCGGGCCGTACGTGGTGTGCGAGTAGTCGTGATTCTGATGGATTGCGGTCACCACTGCCGTAGCGTCGAGGACCGGCGCGGCCAGCGATCGCGCTTTCCAGAGCAGCCAATTGTCCCACCAGAAGCGGCCGATGGCGAGCGGCGGCATCGCCGGATACAGTCCGCGCGAGAATGCGAAATAGTCAATGTTGCGGGCAATCTGCAGCCGGCCATTCGCGTGCGCGGATTCTTTCAGTGGGGTGGCCCAGTTCGTTTCGAAACGCAGTGGCTCGGTAATGTCCAGGTCGATGCGGCGGCCAACCATCAGGAAGCGCTCCGACCAGGCCGCGACGCGGGCCACGGCTCTGATGAAATCGTCGAAGAGAATGATGTCGGCATTCACATAACACAGCCACGGACTGCGCGCGAGCCCCTGCGCCTGCGCGAACAGGTCGCTCACCAGCGGCGTGCCCCACTGGTTCTTCTGCACGGTGGGGACGTACCGCACTCCTAACTCCGCCGCCATTTGCGCCGTGCCTTGGTCGCTGCCGAACAGAATGACGTCCGGCCGCGGATTCATGCGCGTCCAGCTGGCGATGGCGTTGCGCTGGATCACGCCAATGTGTCCGCGAAAAGCTTTGGGGATGGCGAAGATGGTCAGCGGAGCTGCGCTTGAGCCGCGGGCTTCGCCGGAAGGTGAAGAAGCGCCGGCAGAAGAAGAGGTGCCCGCAGGAGAAGACGCGCTCATACGAAGCCTTCCCCGATGCCCAGTCCGAGGTAATCCACGCCCGGCGTGTCATGCAGGAACTTCACCGCACGCCAGCAATCGATCACCGTCCGAGGATCGCCACTGCGTACCCATTGCCCGCCGGGAATCGCGCTGAATTCCGGCCACGATGTGGCGAGCACTACCAAGTCTGACTGGGAGATGCATTCGATGGCTGTGGCCGCAAAGCTTACGTTGGCAATCGCGGCGGGCGGGGAAACTTTCCCGTACGCCGGGTCGAACGCCAAAACTTTCACGCCGCGGCTCGCCAGTTCTTTGGTCAGCAGAAAACCCACGGCTTCTTCCACCACGTCGGTGCCAGCTTTGTAAGTCAAACCGAGAATGCCGACGGTCCCCGGAGCTCTCTTATGAGTGCCTTGCTGCAGGCGGTGCTGGACGAGGTCAGCCAGCCAGATTCCCTGCAAGCGGTTGAAGCGGTCGACGGTCTGCGCCAGGTCGGGCGGAACGCCGAGCTGCTGCGCCAGTTGCACCAGGGCGAGATTGTCGCGCGGAAAGCACGGCCCGCCGTAGCTCACTGCGCCTTTCAGATATTTCGCTCCGATGCGGGTGTCGAGGCCGAGGGCCGAGGTGATCACGTCCACATTCGCTCCCGGCAGCCGCTCGCAGATGCGCGCCAGCATGTTGGCGTAGCTGATCTTGGTGGTGACGTAAGTATTCACCGCGAGCTTGGTGACTTCGGCGTTCACAAACGCCATGCGCGCCACCGATGGTTTGTTCTCGCACACTTGTGCGTATAGCGCCTGCAGCAGGTCGCCGGCTCGCGCGTCGGATTCGCCGATCAGCAGCATGTCAGGATTCAGGAAGTCGCGGATCACGCTGCCCAGGGCGATAAACTCTGGGCTATAGCACAGGCCAAAATCCGCGCCCATTTTCTTGCCGCTGGCTTTCTCGAGCATCTCCCGCACCGGGCCGCCGGTCGTACCCGGCATCACCGTGCTGGTCAGGCAGACGAGATGGTATGCACTCTGCTTTTTTTCTGCGAGCGCGCGCCCAATGGCCTGGCACACCGGGTCCACGTAGCGCAGCGAAAATCCGCCGGCTGGATCGCTCGGCGTCGAGACCACGATAAAAGTAATCTGGGTATCCCGGACGGCGGCTTCGATGTCGGCCGTCGCGGTCAACCGTCCTTCGCTCTGCGCGAGCATTTCCGCAAGGCCAGGTTCGTGCACCGGAGGCTGGCCCTGGTTGATCGCTTCCACCTTGCGCGGATCCTGATCCACGCCCATGACGAACAGGCCCCGCGCAGCCAAACACGCCGCCAGCGGTGACCCCAGTTTTCCCAATCCGATTACGGACGCTTTCATCATTTATGTGCCGGTGCTACTGGTCGCTCGTTCTCTCTCGCGCGTCGACCGAAACCAGAGGCTAACTCGCAAATCCTCGGCCGCGGTGGACAGGAGCCAACCCCAGCGGCCAAAGCCGCCAGCTCCCGCCTCTCAGTGGCACGGCTGGAAGCCGTGCCCTTCCCGAACCATTCCGAGCCCATCTACGAGATGACTTCTAGCTCGCCTCTGCCGTCAGGCACAAATGCCAGCCGAAATGCCGCTCCATCCAGTGGTAAAGACCCGGAGGAGTCCAGCTCCACGGCCAGTCCTTCACGTACTCATACTTGACGTACTCGGCGATGCGGTAAGGGAAAATGTGGTCCACGAAGGCGTCGGTCATGCGGAATCCCGAGTGCTCGATCAGCGCGCGCCCCTCGCCACGCGTATAGGAATACGTCACCGGGCATCCGGTCTGCGCCTCGGAATGTTTGGCGATCAGATCTTTCAGTTTCCAGAATTGCCCCTTGCCGTATCCCATCAGAATCCAGAACACTTTCCAGGACGGCCGGTAATACACCATGATCTTCACCGTCGTTCCCGGCCGCGCGTACTGGCGCATCTGCTCGACCACGCGCTCGGGATGCGGCGTGTGATGGATCACGCCGAAAGAATAAATAAGATCGTAAGCCTCGACCTGCACAAACGACGCCAGCTCTTCGGCGCTGCCATTGTAGAAGCGGACTTGATTGCTTAATCCAAAAACCTCCACGCGTTTGCGTGCCAGCTCGGTCGACTGCGACGACAAATCCACCGCAGTGACCTGCGCCCCGTGCCGCGCAAAGTTGACGGTATCGGTGCCAATGCCGCATCCAATCTCGAGCACGCGTTTGCCGCGCCAGCGCTCGAATTCCGCAAACCGCGGGATATGCGGCTCGACAAAATACTTCCGCGCCTCGACTTCGTCGAAATATTCGCGCGTCCCCACCGGCTTCGGCGAGTGCCGGATATTGCACGGCCGCTGGTCCCAGTAACTGCGAACCTGCTCGACCGTAACCTGGGAAAAATCAGACATGGGTGTTGATCAGCAATCGCAATCTCGTTGTTAATTGTCAGTCGTTGGCAAGCGCCGCGCCTAGACGCAGCCTGCCTGATGAAATCACTGACTAGGAACTTCGAGTCTATCGAAGTAGCAACCGCAGCGGCAAGCGGCGGTGGGTGATTTGGGAAGGCCAATTTCTCGCTCGCCAAGTCGAGGTGGGCTGTGGCAGAAGCGTTCCTTTGTGAACAGATTCTTCAGCTGTGTCTGGTTAGACTGGTTTCATCCTCAGGCCTTAGAAAAGGAAGCCTTCACCGATTCGCATAGCCCATGGAGAGCTCTCGATTGAACGATATCCGTCCACTTCGAGGGATTGAAAAGGAAGTCTAAGCTGTCATCTCGCTGGATCAAGATTGGCGGATTGTTGGCCGTAGTTTTAATCGGCGGCGCGGCTGTGCTTATGGTCAGCCGCTGGCCTTTCACGCGCGATACCATCGTCAGGGCGCTGGAGAAAAAGTTCTCCAGCACGGTCGAAGTCAAGGCGTTTCACGGAACCTATTTCACGCCTGGGTTCGTCGCCGAAGGGGTAACTTTCCGCCGCAACAGTGATCCAGATGCTCCGCCGATCGCCATCATTGAAAAGCTCACGATCCAGGGCGCTTACTGGGAGTTTTTCAGCACTCTTATCAGCACTCCCAGGCGTGTTCGAAATGTCAGGATCGAAGGTTTGCATATATTCGCTTCACCCGGCAGTGAACGTATCGGGAACCTAGCGCAACCTGCTGGCAACCCGCAACCGTCCGCATTGATTATCGACCAGATCATTGCAGACGGGGCCGTGCTGGAGTTTGCTTCGAGCGAACCCGGAACCAAACCTCTCAAGTTTGAAATTCACGAATTGACGCTGAACTCTGTGGCCGATGACCGGCCCCTGTCGTTCCACGCCGCGCTGCTGAATCCGAAGCCTCCCGGAGAGATTCGCGCGGATGGGCGCTTCGGCCCCTTGCGGCCGCAGAACGTCGGCCAAACCCCTGTTTCCGCTACCTATGGATTTCAAGGCGTGAACCTGGGGGTTTTTCCGGGCATCGCAGGAACGCTCGCCTCCGCCGGCAAATTCAATGGCGTGCTCGAACGCATCGAGATCGCAGGCAGTACCGACACGCCCGATTTCCAGGTAACGCGGAGCCATCATGCCGTGCACCTGAAAACACAATTCCAGGGGATTGTGAACGGCATGGACGGAGATGTCTCTCTGCAGTCGGTGCGGGCGCAACTTGAGCGGACTTCGGTGGTATCGCACGTCGAAGTGGCAAAGAAGACGGCCTCGGAAGGTACGACCATTTCGCTGGACGCGACCGAACTGCAGGGCCGGATACAGGACTGGTTGCGCCTCATCTCCACGGCGGATCCTCCCGCTTTTACCGGAGCGATGAACTTCAGAGTGCAAGTCCAGGTTCCTCCCGGGAAGCGAAGCTTCATTGAAAGGGTGAATCTGCTGGGAGACTTTGGAATCGACGACGCGAGTTTCAACCGCTCGACGACACAGGAAAAAGTTGACAATCTCAGTCAGTTGGCTCAGGGCGAGAAAAAGAACGACGATCCGGCGAGCGTGGTTGAAAATCTGAAGGGGCATGTCGAGCTGAACCGCGCCATCGCGACGTTCTCTAGCCTCTCGTTCAGCGTTCCGGGAGCGCTTGCTCATTTGCACGGCACATTCGGCCTGCTGACCCAGCAGGTTAACCTTCACGGAACCTTGCAGGTCGATAACAAGCTTTCCCGGGGATCGAAAGGGGTGAAATCGGTTCTGCTTAAATCTGTGGAGCCATTCTTCAAGAAGAAAAATGCCGGGGAGATCGTGCCCATCAAGATCGAAGGAAGCTTCAGCCACCCCTCGTACGGACTGGATGTGACCCCGTAATCGATGGTGCAACCAGGCTCGTCGTTTCTCTCGAGTCAAAGCTAGACCGGAACTGAATTCCTTCCCGCTGCGATCTTGCTCGTCCAAACTGACCCACACTCGCCAAACTCGCCACACCCTCCCTTGCTTCTGCCCCACTCCGCCCCATATACTTCTGAACGTTTGCCCGCCCACTCCGGGATCTCATCCCGGCGCCGGCTCGCATCCGCGATGCCATTATTCCGGAGAATTATTTTATGAGTACTGTGACCGCTCCACCGCCCTCCGCCAACGAAGCCAATCCCTGGGAATCGCAACGGGCGCGCTTTGACCTGGCCGCCCAGAAGCTCAACCTCGATGAAGGCCTGTGGCGCGTTCTGCGCTACCCCAACCGCGAACTGATCGTGCATATCCCCGTCTCCATGGACGACGGCCATCTCGAAGTCTTCACCGGATTCCGCGTGCAGCACTCGATCGCGCGTGGTCCCAGCAAGGGCGGCATCCGCTACGCGCCCGACGTCACGCTCGACGAAGTCCGCGCCCTCGCCGCCTGGATGACCTGGAAGTGCGCCGTGGTCAACATTCCCTTCGGCGGCGCCAAAGGTGGAGTCATCTGCGATCCCCACAAAATGTCGATGGGCGAGCTCGAGCGCATGACGCGCCGCTACACCGCCGAGCTGATCGAATTCATCGGCCCGGAAAAAGATGTCCCCGCGCCCGACGTCAACACCAACGAACAAACCATGGCGTGGATGATGGACACCTACTCCATGCACATGCGCCAGACCGTCACCGCAGTGGTGACTGGAAAGCCCATCAACATTGGGGGATCGCGCGGCCGCCGCGAAGCCACCGGACGCGGCATCATGATCGTCTGCGATGAAGCTCTCCGTAAACTCGGCCTGCAGCCCGAGCGCAGCCGCGTGATCGTACAAGGCTTCGGCAATGTAGGCTCGAACGCCGCGCTGTTGATGCACGAGGCGGGCTACAAAGTGATCGGCATCGCCGAAGTCGGCGGCGGACTGCTCAACACCAACGGCATCGACTTGAAGGCGCTCACCGAGTTCCGCCAGAAGAACGGAACCGTCCACGGCTTCCCGGGAGCAGAGAAGGGCGAAACCGAGGACCTGCTCACCACGGAGTGCGAAATTCTGATTCCCGCGGCGACCGAAAATGTCATCACCAGCCGCAACGTGAATCGCGTGAAGTGCCGCATCCTGGCCGAAGGCGCGAATGGCCCCACCACCTCGGCGGCCGACGACGTGCTCACCGACAAGGGCGTGTTCGTGATCCCCGACATTCTCGCCAACGCCGGAGGCGTGACCACTTCCTATTTCGAGTGGGTGCAGGACCGCCAGGGCTACTTCTGGAAAGAATCGGTGGTGAACGAGCAACTGGAGAGCATCATGGTATCGTCGTTCGAAGATGTGGTTCGTTATGCGGAAACGCACAAGGTCAACAACCGCGTCGCGGCCTACATGCTGGCCATCGATCGCGTGGCCTACACCATTCGCCAGCGCGGCATTTACGCCTAATTTTCCAAACCCCCACGTCTCGCGCCGAGAACGCGCGAGAAATGGGGCACCCGTCATTACCGGGTTAGAACCAGAGGAGAACCTAATGAAGCCGATTGAAAGAAAGTTGCTGGCACAGATTGCAGTTCTTATCTTTGCCCTGTCGCTGGTTGGCGGCACCGGCGCCGCGCAAACGAACGAGCCCGGGAGCAAGCCCGAGATCGCCGCCGCTTCCGGGAGCATGCAGGCGGCTCCGCCGGTGGGTGCGCCCTCCAAGGCCGACAAGCTCGACATCAACACGGCCACCAAAGATCAGCTCAAGTCGCTGCCGGGAATCGGCGATGCGTATTCGCAGAAGATCATCGACGGCCGCCCCTACCGCACCAAGCTCGATCTGGTGCAGAAAAAAATCATCCCGCAAGGTACCTACGACAAAATCAAGGACTCGATCATCGCCAAGCAAGCGAAGCCAGGCGCAATGGCAGCGCCGAAATAATTCGGCACGACCACGATTGCCGCCTCCAGCAGAGACGTAGCAAGCTATGTCTCGACGGCATGCTGCCGTCCCATGCGTCCCATCCGTTACATTGCGTTCCCCACTCCCGTGGAGGATAATCAACTAATCTTCCGGCCGATCCCGGGGAACCGCCCAGCAGTGTGAATCTGCCTAACTCCATCACGCTGATCCGCATCCTCAGCATTCCTCTGCTGATCTGGATTATTTCGAGCAGCCGCTTCAGCAGCCAGAATGGCGAAAAGGAA
>Ga0209006_10000416_pt1 | contig 41489 bp, 48 predicted proteins | sample JacPin_JW_Ref_O2_FD_188567 | JGI IMG/M metagenome (GOLD analysis project Ga0209006, IMG submission 188567) | Forest soil microbial communities from Algoma, Ontario, Canada - Jack Pine, Ontario site 1_JW_Ref_O2 (SPAdes) (version 2) | ecosystem: Environmental > Terrestrial > Soil > Boreal... | reverse complement strand
AATGAACCTTTTAGTGCCCGCTTGTGCTGCACTGCAGCACAATAATCCCCTGCGTTGGTTCCACTCCCCATAGACGCCTGCGATCATTGGTTGTAAGGCTAGATTATACGTATCCTTTTGGAGGATTTCAGATGGCTCGTAAGACCCCGGCAATTCTTTCAATTGGTGCGGCAATTGCTTCCCTTACTGGTATTTCGGGACAAAGCGCAGACGCGAAAACGGCCACCATTGGCGAGAATACGAATTCGTCATCAGTTCTCGACACAAGTTTGAACGTCATGCCGGCGCCGACCGCACTCTTTCAAGCCGGCGGGGACCTTCTCGGATTGGCCATGACAAAGCAGGCCGATGGGACGCTTGTCGCGCAACACGCCTCCCACGCCTCACATGCGTCTCACGCTTCCCATGCTTCGCATGCATCAAGCCGTTACTGACCAAAGAGGCGCGCTCATCGAGGTCACCGTTGATTTTGATTCCAGCATTCAATCGTTGAATGCTTTGGAAGCGGCTGCGTATCGCATCATCGGAATTGCTACTTGCGAAATTGAAAAGGGTGTCGATCGATTTATCTGTCACCTCACTGCGCGGAAAACCTCGTCTCGCGGTGAGCCGTTGGACGCAGACGCCTTAAAAGTGAAATTTCTGTACCTTGTTACAGACGAAAATCTGAGACTGCGAATAGCCGATAAGACCGAAGGGGTTCGAAACGTCATCCTTGCTTTGGCGTTTGGGTCTCTGGCAGCTTCTCAAAAAGACCCTCCATAAAACTCCAGACAGTGAACCGGTATGGCTCGTTTTCAAGGTGCTGATGCTTTTGGTGCGCCGAGCGACGAACTGTCATTGTTGCCTTTTAATTTCGAGCGGACAGGGACCGAGCAATTTCTCGTTTCAAATATGGTCGGCGACTTTCTGCGGTTGACCGAGGATGAAATCGACAGACTGATCGATCTTCGACTAAATCCGGGTGATGGACTCTACGAAAAGGCATACGCGTCTCATTTAATTACTGGACGCAATCAGATGGCGCAGCGGCAAGTTCTCGCGATGCGCCTTCGAAGCAGGATGTCTTTTTTGCGGCAGGTCACGCCACTCCATATTTTCGTCGTCACGTTGCGCTGTGAACATTCCTGCCCCTATTGCCAAGTCTCTCGTCAAAGCACCGACCGCTCTCGGTTTGATATGAGCGAACAAATCGCCGAACGCGCGCTCAACATTGCTTTTGACAGCCAAGCAGCCCGAATCAAAATCGAATTTCAAGGAGGCGAACCACTCCTCAATTTCGAACTCATCAAGACAATTGTATCCGCCGCAAAGCTCAAATCGGGAGCCACCGGAAAGGCTGTAGACTTCGTAATCGCATCCAATCTCGCGTTGCTTGATGATACCGTTCTCGCATTTTGTAAGTCGCATGGGGTTCTTCTCTCGACGTCCCTCGACGGCCCAGCTGACCTGCACAACAAAAATCGGCCTCGACCGGGAAACAACAGCCACGAATTGGCCGTTTCGGGGATTCGCCGCGCCAAGGAAGCTCTGGGTCCGGATCGCGTCGGAGCGTTGATGACCACCACAGAAGCAAGCCTAGATCGCGTCGATGAGATCATCGACGAATATCTCCGACTCGGATTAGACGGCATCTTTTTGCGGCCCCTCTCCCCCTTTGGTTTCGCGATCAAAACTAAGCAGTTCCAACGCTACGATGCTCAGAACTGGTTAGCCTTCTACGAGAGAGGCCTGCGACGCGTGCTTGAGATCAATCGCCAAGGAACACCCTTTCGAGAGTTCTATGCCGCCCTCATTCTCACTCGGATGCTGACCGACAAGCCTATTGGCTATGTCGATCTGCGCAGCCCTGCGGGCGTCGGGATCGGGGCACTCGTGTACAACTACGATGGAAGCGTGTTCGCTTCAGACGAAGGCCGGATGCTAGCCGAAATGGGAGACAACGCGTTTCGACTTGGTCACGTCAACGACAACGATTATAGATCGCTTGTCCTCTCCGATCGGCTCATCGACTCGATCTCTAATTCGTTGACGCAATGCGCTCCTGAATGTTCAACTTGCGTGTTCGAGAGCCATTGTGGTGCCGATCCCGTCTATCACCACGCGACGCAGGGTGACGACCTGGGCATCAAGCCATTGTCTGAGTTTTGTGCGAGACAAAAAGGAATAATGCATCTGTTGCTGGATATCTTAGCCAAGTCACCTGACGATGCCGCAATATTGCGCCGCTGGGCGGCCGCATGACTCTCCCTTTGTTTGGCACAGCGGCCCTTTGCCAAGGCTTTGATAGCGCACATGCAAGGTCGGTTGTTCGTCTGCAGTCTTCCGGGCTCGGGGCTGCCCGAAACGAGAGTGACTTTGTTATCGTTCGAACCCCCGAGGAAATGAGGCGAGTTGTTGCACAAGGCAACAACTCTATCTTTATTATCAATGACAGTCCGAACGACATTTTATCAACCGAAGCATTCTCCGGTCGCGCAATAGGACTTTCGTCACAATTTGCGTATCTCGCGGAAGGCGACGTCATCGGCATACATAATCCATCGCGAAAGTTTCGAACTCTTTTCAGACGCAACTCTCGTCACAATTCCTTTCTGGTAACTGAGCGGTGCAACAACTACTGCTTGATGTGTTCCCAGCCTCCTAAGGACATTGATGATCATTGGATTCTGGACGAGATAAGAAGGAGCTTGCCCCTTCTGGACAAGGCTACCCCAACGTTGACCTTTACCGGCGGCGAACCACTTTCCGATTGGACTGACTTCATAAGCGTGCTTGCCGAATGCCGGGATCAGCTTCCGCGAACCGCAGTTCAGGTGCTGACCAATGGCCGGGCATTCTCACGATCTGAGATCGTCGATGCCTGGCGCGAGCTAAATCACCCCAGCCTCATTGCCGCGATCCCTGTCTATTCCGCGGTTGATCACGTGCATGATTATGTTGTTCAGGCTAAGGGAGCCTTCGATGAGACTATCCTAGGAATATTGAAATTGAAGGATCGAGGGCAGCGAGTTGAAGTACGGATCGTCCTCCATGCGCAGACCGCGCCGGCACTTCTACAAACGTGCCGTTGGTTAGCCAGAAATCTTCCGTTTGTCGATCACGTCGCATTGATGGGATTAGAGAATACCGGCTTTGCCATCGCTAATGAAGATTTGCTCTGGATAGACCCTGTCGACTACCGCGATGACCTCGCTGCAGGTGTCGATACCCTATCGGCGGCTGGTGTGAACGTGTCCGTTTATAATCTCCAGAGATGCGTACTTCACCGTTCCGTCTGGCCTCACGCAGTTCAATCGATTTCAGACTGGAAAAATGGCTATGTCAAAGATTGCAACTCTTGCACTGAGAAGCCTCGCTGTAGCGGCTTTTTTACGTCCGGACGCCCACGGCAGAGTCGCGGTATTGCGGCAATTCTATAGGAGGATTGCGTCCACAGGTGCGATGCTACTTCTGAGTGCCGCTGTGTGGTTTGCACAGCCATACCCGGCGAACGGAGTTGAGCAAAAACGCGAGATTCAATGCTCAAACGGAAATGACAAGCTTACGGAATATGTGGGCAGCGATCAGAAGCTTGCTGCTGTTTGGGGTCAAAAAGGACCTAGCGGATATTTTTATTGCGGGTTCCACGACGGATACAAAATTCGACTAAAGGATTTGACTGGCTTTGTAGGAAACCAGGAGCGTGATTTGCAAAATGTCTCTGTATATCGCGGTCTGTCCGATTCCTGTTCGCAGGGTAAATTATTGATTTTTAACGAACGCGTGAAGTCAGTTGCGATTCTTAATATCCAAGATTTCTCTACAGAGAAATACCAATGTTCGAATCCGTAGTCAGCGTCATGCTTCGACGTTTCCACGAACTTTGCCTGCTTGGTTTTGCAGCGATGACCATTCTCGTGATCGCCACTTCGCAGTCGGCCCGAGCTAGTTTTAGCTGCAAGGATGCAAATGGAGCAACGATTTGCCAGCCTGAGGATATTGTTGCCAATGGCCCCAAGAACCGGATGAGGCAATCCCAGATTTTGTTCAACGTCAATGATTGTCTCGTTAAGGAAATATCCGTATCGGGGCAAGCAGATTGGACGCCCCCGCCTTATGCGAGTGAAATCAATATCGTCATCCGGTATGAGTGCCTAATTTCTCAGACTACATTGCCGCCCACAGATCCTCAGGTAAAACTCCGAATTCAACAGGACGTTAACGCTCGGTACGACTTTGCGTGCGCCCTGAGGGAATTTAAATATTTTGCAAGCGGATTCGATCGTTTTAACGATGGCTCCAACAGTCACTGGGATAGCCAAGGCTCTTCGAGGCCCATTCCCTGGAGAAATTTAATTTACGCCGGGAGCGACCGCCGTCTAGCTTCACTTTTTGATATTTGGTGCAAGTAGCATGTGGCAAAGGCCGGGCGATCAGCAGGGTAAAACGGCCGGCTTGGTATTGATAATTTTACTCTTGGAATTGAAGGTCCAGCTCACTGGCCGATGAATTTAGGTGCGGGGATACCCTAGCGCGTTAGTAGTTAAGTATGGCGTTCCGTTTCCAGTTTAATCAACCAGGCGGCGTTTCCCCAGCGCGCCAGTAGCTTGCTCGGTATTCGATGCCATGATCAATCGAGATTACGGTACGTAGGCCCTGGGGTGGCCTCCCTATCAGCGGTTCGAGCAAGGGTGTTCGTCTATTCTTCCTCAATGATGCCGTTACGATTTCCGGTTCACTCAGATGCTTGCAAGCAAGCCTTTGGATGATTGTAACGATTTCTTTCTCCGTCATATGACCCGGCAAGCGGGTCTCAAAGAACTTGTCGAACCGTTCATAACCCTCGATCCTCCAACAACTCTTTATTGGAAGAACATCATCACTTTCGTCCATTCGACCTTATCCTCGTTGAAAATATTTAGGAGCCGACGGCGCGAGGCGCCAATGATAGCCGGTCCGACCTGCGTGACATAGTGGTCAGGCGTCTTGATAGGCACCGGCTTTCTCTTGTCGATAACATCAACGCCCGCTGGGTCGATAATAAAGAGCTTCATGCCACGACCGACCGCGGTGCTGATAGCGTCGTTAATGTGCTTGTCGCCAAAACTGTAACCGATCACCATGAGTTTTGCGCCCGGCCCATTGATGGAGCGTTCGAACTCGCTCATGTACCAAGCGAGAAGAGGGTTTCGGGGAATTTCATCCGCCTTGTTGCCACCCATGATGATGATGCGGCTACCGGTGGGACCGTTTACATAATTGCGTGACCCGTGCAGCTTGAAATAGGGCTGGTACCGTGGAGATACGACGAAGCGTCCGTTCGGTTCAGGAAAGCGCATGGCTGTATATTGCTGATTAGGGTTGAATGCCAACGGCGCCGGCCCTGCCGGAACTGTCCCGGGACACTCAAACCCGAGCAAGCGGTTTTGAGAACGAAGCATAACGTGTGGGGCGTAGTGATGTTCGAGCAGCGTATCTTGATTGAGCGTGAAGACAGCATCAAACTTCAATAGAAATTCGATGACGCTGCCTTGCAGATTGTTATGTGCCTCGAATGGACGTTGCTCCATCGAATTGCTCATCAGATTGAGCATACCGACAATGGCACCTACAAGCTTATCGAGACGCTCCTGAGATTGTGCGCTCGGATGGCTAGCATTCTCCACCTGCAAGATCGCAAGCGCATCCTCAAATCCGCCTCCGGCTTCTTTGGTGCGCCAGAGCAGATCCCGCAATTCGGTGTCGATCTCGGGTGCCCCGAGCAAATATTCAAAGGCTTCACTGGCGAGCCAGCCACCCCAATTGTAACTGAACCCGGCCCCTGTCAGAAGATAGTGTCCCATTATCTTACCCGCGACTTTCAAGAATCAAGGCTATCGGTAGTCAGAACCTTCCGCTTCGCGCCTCAACATCGTCGAGGATAACGAACAGTCCGGAGGGCCAAAGGACACCCTTATCTGCGGCTTTCGATACGCGGTCTCGTAAGTGTCGAGCACTGACTGGACCGCTTGAACTGAGTTCTGCATATACAGTCACCATCGATTCGAGAGCCTCGGTAACTCTTTTCGACGCAATGTGTTGTTGTCGCCAGAACGACGGTAGCGCCAGCAACCCTACCGCAAACAAAATACACAGCAATCCGCACACAATTAATCCCGTGACGGTAAGTCCAGTCTCCGCAATCCAGCCCATTTTATACGGGACCAAAGCGATAGCGAAAAGAACACAAGCCGCGACAAGATTGCCAAATTGACCTTTGATGAAGGCCCAAAGAGGATGCGAACGCCGCAATGGAGAACGGGTGGCTAAACCTGGGAACGCAGGCTCATTCAACATTTCATCGCCAAATGCGAACATCTCTAATGCGATCAGTGAATCTATTAGGCACCGGTCGACCCGCTGATGTCTCACGGGCAAACTCACATACATTCCCACGCTTTCCTGCAAGACATCTCGGTTCATCGCGGGCACTTTTTTTGACGTTATGTCGGTCAACGGGGATGGCCTGTGCATCCAAAATGTGTGCCGGCTTGTCAGCTCCTCATGCGAAACAAAAGCACTCGCGAATTCACCTAAAAACTCACCTACCCGGTCAAAGTCGTTCCACAATTCGTCTTCGTGCATACCGCTTTCGGCAGCCCGTCTTGCGGATTGATCGATCAAATCATTCAACATAGATTTGTACTGTCTGCAGACTTTCGAATGGTCCGCGCCGAGCCCGTCAAGATGGCGCGCACGAAACTCGCCCGCAACTTTCCTATAGTCGATCCGATCTGACACGTTCTGCCACCTGCCCCTCACTTCAGATGCCAGCAACTATAGCGTGTTCGATCCGCCCGACAATGGCATTGGGGATAACCGGCGCCGGATGGAGGGTGCCGCGTTATCATCAACCCATGACAACCGACGACCAGCCCCGACTTGTTGCGACCAGCAGCGACAGTGATTTTACCCTGACAATTGAGGACGCTCTCGCGCTCTATGCGGCGGCCGGCATCCCCCGAACCCCACGCAGCATCCAAAGATATTGTGCAAAACAACACCTCTCCTCCCGCCGCATCGAAACCGAGTTCGGCGAAAAATATCTCATCACACCTGCGTCCGTTGAAAAGCATATTGCTTACATCAAGGAGGTTACACCGACGACCAGTCGCGACGTGCCGCGACCAGTCGCGACAGATGTCGCCGCCGAAAATAAGGGCGACACACCACGACAAGAAGCAGCGGCACCCATCGACCAGTCGCGACCAGTCGTGACAACGTTGCCGGAGGACTCGCGATATGTTGCCACTCTTGAGCGCGAAAACCATTTTCTGCGAAGCCAGGTTGTCGTGAAGGACACGCAGATAGGCGAGCTTACGGAACGCGCCCGCGAAACAAACCATCTGGTCGCTGGTCTGCAAAATTTGCTCCGCCCATTGTTGAGTAAGCCCGGCGAGCATCGCGCGGATACACCGGAAGAAGATCAGCCCAATTAACAGTCCACATACCCGACCGGCCAAGTTCTGTTTCCATGTCATAATTTGATGACACGATATGGAAGCGACACAGCGAACCGACAACCAGCGACACCGGGCCGAACCGATCTATCTTGAAAGCACGCTGCTTCGCGTGTTCGGCGTTTTGTTCTGCCACGATCCAAAACGGGCACGCAGCCGCACCGGAAAGGTTGAAATAAACCGCGGCGTGGCGGAGAAGGGAATTGCGGTTCGCTTCGATCCGGAATACGCGCAGCCCGGTCCCTTCGCGCATAAGGTCGCGATGGCCGTGATCCGCAAACAGTCCAACTTTGGCAGCCCGGCCCAAAAGGCGATTTCGTTTTCGCAGCGCGAGTTGATCCGGATGACCGGCCGCAAATCAATGGGCGGCCGGCAGAGCGAAGAACTGGCACTGGCTTTGAAGCAGATCCGCTACAGCCATGTGCTCGCGCATTTCAAAAGCGACAACCACCTTGTTGAACATGACTTTTCAATTTTCAACGAAGTGCTGATTGAGCGCCGCGCATCTCCGACCGACCCGATCGTCGCGTGCACCATCGTGATTGCTGACCCAATCATTCGGTCGCTCAATGACAAACACTTCACCTGCCTCAATCACGCGCTAATGCGAGAATTGAGTACCATCGGCGCGGCACTTTATATGCGCCTGTTCTATCACTTCGCGACGCAGTATGACGGCTACCATTTGGATCGCGTTGTTTTTAAAAAGCGATATGACGATATCTGTACCGAATGGCTTGGCGGCATCACCGTCCTCAAACATCGCTCGCGAATTATGGGAAAGCAGCTAGGGACCCATCTCGATCAACTTGTCGCCCTGGGCTTCCTTCGATCCTACGCGCTTACGCCAGCCGAAGGCCGTGACGGCTTCGTTCTTACATTCCGTCCGGGCGATCGCTTCAAGTCGGACTATCGGATTTTCTATGCCCGCCGTTCCGCAGGTGAAGTTCGGTTCAGTTCTCATCAGGAAAATGAGGCGATAGGCGAACCCCATCGAGTTGCCTACCTATTCATGGAAAAGCTCACCGGCCGTAAGCCAGACGCTACCGCCTACGTGTCGTCGAAGGACGTGCAGACCGCCAAGGAAGTACTGGCGCGTGTGAGCTTGGCACAAATGCCGGATTTTCTCGACTATGCCCTGGCCGAAGCAGGTAAGACCCGGTTTGACCTGAAGACCCTGGGCGGGGTCAGGCAGTACCTCAATGGATACCTGCAAGCCCGCGACCGGCGCGCCGCAGCCAGGACGGCAGGCGAGGCTCGCGATTTGGCGCAGCGTCAGACCCAGTTGCGCTTGGACTACGACCAGTACCACCGCTCCGAAGCCCAGCGGCTATTTGATAACCTTCCTGCCACCGAGCAGGCCGCCATTGAGGCTCTAGCGCGCGGAAAATTAAACGCTGGCCGCCCTGTATCCGACTTTATGGCCCCCACCTTACTCCGGGTCGAAAGGCTCCGTCTCGCCATAGAGCGGCATCCGGGAACAGTTGTTGACTTCAACCAATGGTCCGCGTCGCAAACGGCTTAGACCTAGTGATCGCAGCGTGTGCTTTGACCGTAATAGTGTGTGGTCTCACCGTACAAGGTGTGTGGTTTGAGCGTAAAAAGTGTGTGGTTTGAGCGTAAACTCGGGACCGCGAGGTGGCCATTCTACCAAGCACCATAACGTTTTTTCAGCAAGCGCCCAACGGCCCATATATATTCATATAACCTCTACACAGGATCAGCCCCATGTGTTCTCTTTAAAAAGAAAGAACGAAAACCGTTAGGGTAAAAAGCGCGACACAACAAATCTGCTGACCTGTCAAGAACGCGCCTATTCAAAGTCCGTAGCTCAATCCGAAAGTGTTGCACTTCAGAGTCGAATTCACCCCGTTCAAATTCAAAATATGGCTCAGCTAAGCCACGGAATGGCGAGCAGGTCGCAGAACTAATCTTGTCCGACGTATATTATATGGCTCTATTGAGCCATTCCCTATCTGACTTGTCGCATGGATGGCCTATGGAGATCGCTTCGCGCAAATTCCAACAGCTTCCCGGATGACACCCGGTATCTATGCTAACTCGATGTATAGTTCTAGCGAGGTTTTGACAAGACGCAGTGCTATGCCAATCGGAAGAAATACAATGCTGAGCCACGTCAGAGCATGACTACCGGCTATATCAACCCGAACAGTAGCATAAGCCCTTTCCGACCTAAGTTCTTCAATATACTGTTTGAACGGGCCGATAACTCCCGTTGGGTGATATCGGTCGGGGCTCGTGTTGACGATGGTGATGGAGTGATCCAGAAAATCACGATCCTTGGCCACTGTCGTCAAGAGGAATTCCGCAAGGTCTGGCGCTTCAGCTATAACTCGCAATTTGTCACAATAATCTTTTGGAAAGAACTCAGAGTGAACATTACATTCGTTCGCTAGATAATTGCGCGCCTGTGTTCGTGCACGACTTAGAATGCTTTCTTCCCCGCCCGTTGTATAATTTATGTAGTCTGCCAAGCCTTGCGAAGCAAAGAAGACCTGCAGCAGACCAAGGGAGATCACTGCCGCATAAACATATTCAAGGTACTTGGGCACGCGTTTGCTAAGAGGCTTCTCGTTCGTGAGCATCGACAATTGATTTGCCGCGAAGAAACACGCATGAAAGAAGACGATTAGGCTCACCGTGTAAACAAAGTAAGTGATGTATAGCCACTGGCTGGTAGGGAAAGGAGCGACCACTAACTGCATGCCGCTGCCACCTGCTGCGATTACCGAAACGTAAATCAAGAGGACCCAACGAAAATCCCATATGTGCGCAGCAATTTTGATAAAGACAGATGGCGCCCTCTGCACCAAGTTCTCACCGAAACTCGTCGCGAGCTTTGCTGCGCACTTGGCACTCGCAGATAGCTTCTCCACCGCAGAGCGGCCTGTCTTCTTGATTGTTTTTATTACTGGATTGCTGGAGACATGAAGCCAGCTCATGAATTCCTCCTGTTTACGCGGCCGACGCAATCGGTAAATACCCGCCTCAAATCATTCGCGTCATTTTGAGCTGCGGCCTGCCAAATAGCAGACCAAGTGCCCCATTCGGCCCGTATGGTACAATAAGCCTATGAAAAACATCATCCAATTCATGGTGACTAAAGAGCAAGGGGTCTACACCGCCGATGGCGTTAACGTGCCAGTCGTTACCGAAGGCAGCACGTTTGAAGAGCTACAGGCAAATATCCGGGAGGCCGTAGCCCTGTACTTTGAGGACGAAAATGCCGCGTCTCTTGGCTTCTGCACCTCTCCGGCAATCCTTACAAACTTCGAGTTATCCCCCGGCCTATATGAAGGGAGGGCTTAGGGTACTTTCGGGTAAACAGGTAGCAGATATCCTCGGGAAGTTTGGCTTCATCCTCCACAGCACCAACAGCAGCCACTTGAAGCTAAGGCGCATCGGAATCGGTGGACAGGAGACCTTAGTGGTGCCGGCGCACTCGCCCCTCGCACGAGGCACCCTTCGGGCGATCTACAATCAAGCCTGCCGCTATGGCCCGCAGGCCGGACTACACCCCCATTTTTATAACGACTGAGCCAGTTCGGTCTGACCGATTTAGCCGTCTGCTAACAGAGCCGCTACGTGTCCCTGCCTTCGGCTTCGATCCCTAACGCGAACGGTTCCGTTAGGCTCGTCGAGGCCTACTCATAGAATATATTAATCCGCGAAAACGTATCGGCGCGGAAAGTTGCAGCGCCATAAATTTCGATACGTTCGCCTGCGCTTATAAAATAAGCTTGGCTGGACGCATCGGTAACAACCCCCGCCCCTTCGAGCATTTCGATCGTTTTCCTCTGGCGGCCGGAGACAGTGAATTGGTTCCCTATATAAATTCGGTAATTACTGCCTAGCATCCTGATCGGTAAGCAGCTGCTGAGTCTGGTAATATAAATATGATCATCGGGGCAGTTGTTCTGGCTGCCAGGCGCGGCCGGTATGCAACGGCCAAGCCGGTCGACGAAAACGTTGCCGGGCAAGCAGCGATCAGAGTAAGGAGGCGGAACGGGCGTAGGAATTTGTCGCTGCGGTATGGCGGCGGGTGGCGCATAGCTCGCTAAATCCGGTGCCTTTATTGCGTTCTCTGTCGGCACATCCGCGACATGCATGCTGGTAAGGTGCCTCGCGACGGTGTCGGAAAAGTAGAGAGTCCCGGCGAGCGACCGTAAGCTAGAGATATCATCAACCTCAGTTGCAGCAGCGTAATGACCGCAGCCTCCAGTTGGCAAATCGTTCAATGTGTAACTCCAACGAAGCGTGCTGGTATGGTCGTCCGGAACGAACCAGATATAGAGTCGACCTTCGGTTATTCCCTGCTGACCGGTATTGCACACGTTGAATGCAAGCTCCGCTTTTGCCTTTTGCCCTTTTGGCTGACTGATGGTTCGAAAAGTCGTCAACTTTAAACCAACGTTGTTGTCCTTATACAATAGGGGAAAGTCGTATGACCCCCACTGCATCGCAATATTCGCGTCGCTGAAATTATGTGTCTTCTCCAAAGCGGCCAGTTTCCTCTCTTGCTCCGCTTCAGCAGCCTTCTTTGCGGCCTCTTTCGATTGCGACTCGATCTCGCTGGCCTTCCAGCGCATTTGCGCCAGATCGCAGATTTCCTGGGTGGCCGGTTGCAGTTCTTGTCCTCTCCACGTTCCACCATAGCCGTTCTCAAAAAGGATGACGGATCCGTCATTCCCCCTGTAGTACCAAACTACAACGCGTCCCTTTGTGCGAGTATCGAAGCATTGCAACTCACTAAGGTCGGTGATCGGTGTGGGGCTCTCGTGGAGCCATGCTTGGAAAAACAAAAGCGGTGCTTGTGCTGCAATTGCTAGCAGGCCGATCGTTGCAGAGCGCCAAGTAGGTCGGCCAACAAAAACTCGACCGATTGCAGAATAGGACAGGACCGTAAAGGCAACGGTGTAAAGGGCCCAGACCAGGAGCGCCGCACCCTTGACGGCTTCTTCTGGCCACTTCGTATGATACAAAAGAAAGTTATAGATATCGCCGTATCCGAAAAGATACTGCTCGATCGCACGCCCATTTAGCAGCGCTGCGCCGCCGAGAACCGCCAAGCCGACCACTACAGCGGCGAGAGTCCTGTACCCGCTTCCGGTCTTTACGGTGGCTGGTACCTCATGGTTCTGAATCAATGTCATGACTTTCTCCCAGTTTCAGGGCCAATCACTTAACGCCGATATGTTACTTCACGTTACGTACTGGTCAATATCTGTTGCATATCGCAGCTTAAAACGCCTCTTTATATATAAATAACTGAAAATACACGCGTTTGTTGTGATTTTCCGAGTTTTTGTTTACAAAGGAAGTGTAAGTATTTTGGGAATCGACCGGAAATGCCAAAGTCTCAGCGGAAAAAGGGGTTACCCAACAAGCCGGCAAAAGGCCTTGCCGGCGAGTTAGAAAGCTCGGCAAGAACAATCGGCCGGCGTCCACGCACAATAATTCTCAGTGCACTGGGAAATGCGATCAAGGACGGCCGAACTAGGAGAGCGCCGGCCCCTTCCCAAGAGAAATTTGCTGGGGACGTGGCTGCCGAGTTGCTCGCGAGGGATGCGAATTTCAAAATCTCCGAAACCTTGCTCGCGCGCCTTGAACGAGGCGGAATACAGGATCCAGACCCGGAAGTTTTAGCCGCCATAGCAACGGTGTTGGGTGAGGATTACACGGCCCTCGTTGGGCACCTGGTCGCGCAAAAATACGACATTGATCCCGTAAAGCTTGCACCCCTATTTAGGGGACCGATCACGATGGCCCAACTCGCTAGATGGGAAGCGACTCAGAGAGAGTTCTGGGTGGTGGCCACTGACATTGTCGATGCGCGTGATCCACAATTTGCAGCTGCCGTCCGCAATGTCGTCGTCGATCATGAGGGTGAAGCGGTATTCTTTATTCCTGCTGACCTACTACCGCGCTTTGCAACAATCAAGGGATTGGCATTCAGCAATGTCTCCGATCCAACAGCCCTCGCCCGACTCACTGCTGTCCCCTTGCAAGTTCAGCAACAAGCAGTTCTGACCACGAGTTTTATAATTGGGAATCCGTCTGGCAGATACGGCACCAAATCGATCGGTTATCTCATCCTGAATGACGAAAATGCGAAGCCATGTATGGCGTTTCAGATGTATGAAAGCGAAACTTCGAACACCATTGGCAATCTGCGCACAGTTCTTCAGGAACACCTCAACAAAACTTCTCAAGCTCCGGCGCAATAGTGGATCCAAAAGTCATGTGTTATACTTCCGTTTGTGAATTCAGCGAGGCAACGAGACATTCGATATGAAGCATAGATTCCTTCTGCCTATAACAGCTATATTCACGGCAACCCTGTTGATAGCCAACACGCTAGACACGAAAATATTCGATTTCTTTGGACTAGCGCTGCCCGCCGGGATCGTCATTTTTCCGCTGGCATATTTAGCTGGCGACTTATTGACGGAGGTTTATGGATACGCAACCGCGCGTCGTGTTATTTGGAGTGGGTTCATAGCGCTGGTTATCATGGTCATTTCTTATGAGATTTCGCGCCATTTGCCGCCAGCAGCCTTTTGGTCGAACCAAACTGCATTCGATACCGTGTTAGCTCAGGTTCCGAGGATTGTGCTGGCTTCAATCGCCGCTTACATCTGCGGAGAGTTCACGAACTCTTATATTGTGGCCAAGATGAAAGTCCGGATGGAAGGTAGGTCTATGGGGTTGAGGTTTGTCACCTCTACGATTTTTGGCCAGTTGATCGACACCGTAGTCTTCGTGGCGATCGCTTTCGTCGGTGCGTTTGCGTTCGGCGAACTTGTAAGCATCACCCTTTCGGCTTGGGCGGTAAAGGTGGCTTGGGAAATCGTTGCGCTACCTATCACGCTTCCGGTCGTTCGGTGGCTAAAACGGCAAGAGGGTGAAGACTTCTATGACCGTGATACCAACTTCAGCCCGTTCCATATCTGAATATGAGCCTGCACGTAAGACTGAAAAAAATGCTGGAAAACGCGTTCCCATTGGAGTTTCGAAATTCGCTCCGCGATTTTAAGACAATTTATTGCGACGAAAATCGAATAATTGTCGATCTTCTGCGCGACAATCTTCGTGACAGATTTATCGCACCCATCCTCGACGTAGGAGCCGGACTTGGCGATATCGCCGAAGAAGGGTTTCCAGAATTTGAAGCAGTGCTCTTAGACGTTAACGAGATTCCACCCGGGCGCAGCCAATTGCATAGACGCGTGACCGGCGATTTCTTTTCGTTTGAACCCGCCCCCTATGATCGCCCGCACACGCTGCTACTGTGCCACGTGTTGCAGTACCTCGACGATGATATTCCGAGGCTCCGTTCAAAAATATCGAGTCTGGATCCCAGTCTAATCATCGAGGTTTCCAATGATAATAATGATAAATTCGGTGAAGTAATGCTCTGGTCTATCGACGAGATAAAGGGTGCCAATCCGGAGTTGCATTGCGAATTTGCCGATCCAGCGCGGTATAGCCTAACCGAAACATATCCGTTTGCTGCCACCATTGAATGTCCCAGCTTCCCTACGATGGCCAGACACTTCACTGAGATGTTAATTGACGCTCCTGTGACCACCGAAGCGTTGTCAAAAGTGGAACAGAAGTTGCGCGCAATCCTGCAAGAGCCAAAAATTTTAGTCAACCAAACGATGAACATCTATGAAAAACAGCGAAGATAGCAAAGACCCTTTGAGAGAGTTATTCGATTTTCCTAACGGGGATATCGTACTCGACCGCTTGCTTGCTTCTCGACATCGGGTACGCGGAGCCTATGCAGAGCTATTTTCTGGATACGGAAAAAAGGCGGAAGACGTTCTCAATGAGACGGTGCGAGTTGAAGAATATGCCGGCGTCGTTGTCATGCGTGATATAAGTTTCTACACCTTCTGCGAGCACCACTTCCTGCCCTTCTTTGGTACCGCAGACATCGCGTACCAACCAGGTCACGTCGTCACCGGGTTGGGTAAACTAGTGAGACTGGTAAGGGAAATCCATGCAAAGCGTCTTCAAATACAGGAGATCATGACCAAGGATATCGTCGAAGATTTGATGAGAGTACTCGAAGCCAAAGGCGCCATCGTACGTACTCGCGCGAAGCACCTCTGCATATGCAGTCGAGGGCCAGGTGACGACAATAGTTCGACCGAGGTGACCTACGGCCTCGGAAGCCTCGCTGGAAAGGCCGCGATCTCAATTTTTGGACGCACTGATTGAGTACAAAACTGATCGAAATCGTACGACCTCCGAATCGGAGCGGCTATTTCTCGAACAACTTGTTTATCTAGGTGAAGACACTGAAATTCAGGTTCCTAAGCCTGTAGGCACCCCGAGAAAGCTACTAGCATTCTTCGAAAACAGCATACGGGATGCCGCACCCAACCTTATTTGACACGCCTTCCGTCTCCAAAACTTCAGTCATTTTAAGCGGCTCTCTTGACCCTTTTATTTTCTAGCATTTACGCGCGTCCCCTGCGGGCCGGGCTCTCGTGAACGGAGCCGCCTTTGGCATCTCCGCCTTCGGCTTCGATCCCTAACGCCAGACAGGTTCCTGCTCCGAATTAAGGTTCTTTCTGCCCGAAATGAAAGGGGCAGGAATTTCGCTTTACGCGAGCATCATGGGGCCTCTACAATGGACATCAATTCCCGATTGTCCATATTTTAGTGCCCTGGTCGACGATGGTCTGCACGGAGTTTGATTCGTTGAAGCCGTTAAGGCCATACGGCGATGAGTTAGCCGAATACGGCAACGCATCTTTCAGCACGAACAATGACAGGCTTTTCGGCGTACAAATCCGTCTCTGGATCGAACAAGCCGTAGTTGGCTTTTTAGAAGCACATCACAACCTTCCCCCAGTAACTAACGCGGATCTAGATGCTGCGACCAAAGGAGGTCGAAGGCCAGGCGAATCGCAGTATCGCATTGACCGGGTCTTAAGATACGCGAATGGCTCGGATGCCTATCTCCTTCGAGCCATGCACCGGGTCAGACAATACGGCAACAAGTCCAACCATGGCACACCGGAATACGTTGCGGGGACAAAGAAACATGCAAAAGAGATTCGCGACTGGCTTGTGAAGGAATACGTCCCGCTCTACTCCGCATCGAGAACAACGGCTAAACGGGCGGCTCCGGCCCAGAACTATCCAACCGAAGCGCGGCCTGAAGAAAGCGGTTACGATCCCCTCACATACGGCAGCTCGAAAACATTCAAAGCTGCCCCAGCACCACAACCAGCAGCTCCGCGGAAATCCGATCCTTCTTATATTAACGAGAGTTTTTATAAGCCGGAATTTGCGGCAGATCCTCTCGCTCCTCGTCGATCGGTATCTTCCAAGCCATTCCTAAGCGCAGATATGATGGCATTTCTTGCCGTAGCAGCAGTTGTCCTCTCTCTCGGTCTAACCGTTCTCTGGTATTCCTATCGGGCTGTAGTTGCCGTTGCAGAATGGTGGACCGGGCTGCCGACCCTCACTCAGATGGTGAAGAATATTCCCGTCCCCTCCAACCCATGGGCCAACGATTCTAAACCCACCTCACCGGTAACTAAAGCCCCACCGACATTTGCTGAGAGAGTACAAATACTACCGCCTGAGGTAACTAGGCCGCGCCCACAACCCGTCAGCCCACCGGTCACTCCTTCACCGCCACCAATCGTGCAGTTCGAATGCCCGCCTGGAACGCTCTACGACGCCTATACAAGCCAATGCACTTTCTTACCGTCGAACGATCAAGCCGCGTCCGCGGCACCGGCGCTTTCGATCCATCCCGAGTGCCCTCCTGGCTCGACCTACTCGGACCAATCGCCGACTTGTGCAACCATCGAGGCTAATAACGAATGCCCACCAGGTACGTACCTGCGCGAGGGCTCTCACCAATGCCTCTCAAAGCTAAAATATCCCCTCTTGCGATATGAGGCGACACACACACTCCTCGCCACTTCCTTCGTCCAAGCACCGCCTGTGGAGGAAAGCTACGTCGTGAGTGTTTTGGCAGGCTCGTTGCGCATATTCTATTTGGAAGACCCAGCGAGCGCGAGGAATGTAGTACTAAGTGGGCGTGCACAGCACCTCTACAATTACGCCATCATATCTTGCGTTATATGCCCGGCTACGTTCGTTACGCGCCGAGTGAATTGATACCGAGCCCAGTCATCATTGCACTACTCGAGTAGACGTCCGAAGTTTGTTTTTTGTGCAGTGCATGAGTACGCCATGTTCGTATTGCACCGTTCGCCAGATCAGCTAAAGTTCTCGCTCGGCCGGTAACCCCAGCCGTGCGCACGGCTCCAATCTTTGGAGACGACGCATGACTGGTAAGGAAATCGTAGACCACAAAGGACTGAAGGCACTCGGCATTAGATATTGCAAAGTGCACCTGGGCCGTTTGGAGGAAAAAGGGACGTTTCCGCTGAGCTTCAAACTCGCGGAACATCCTAATTCACCGAGGGTCTGGTGGCTGTGTGAAATCTTCGAGTGGTTAGAAGTCCGAGCGTCAACGAGACTGCCGAAGCTCTGAATAGGAGCAGACCCCGCCCCTCCAAAGGCGGGGTTTCCTATTTTACTGTTGCCCGAACCCACACCATCATGAACTACAGGACCATACTACTCTACGAGGTACTACACCCGAACCGGGAAAACGCCGCGAGGCGGACATTTCCGCACACTGTCGCTCGGCTTATCAGCCTCGACTAAATCCCTTCAGCCTGTTTTTTCCTATCGTCTAAAACCTTGCTTCCGCTATCGCTGCAAGTCGGCGAACGGATTTAGTCGAGGCTTCGCTCCGACGACAGTGATGCGGTACGATACAATGACGCGGGTGCATATACCGCGCACTGTTCAACAAAATCATTCCGCTTCAACGCGGAATGATTTTGCGTTTTACGATACAATAAAATTGGACGGTTCTTTCGTGTCGTAACGTTGCAATGCCCGACACCGCGCTAACCTCCACAGAAGGCTCTGGCTTACGGGCTGGCATTGCGACTTCACCACATGAACCGCTTACTCGTCGGCGCAGCCGACAAAACAGATTTACTTTTGCAATTCCTCCATGAGGACTTCCCTAACGGGGTGACCGTTGTTGATCCTACCGGCGAGCTGGCTATTGCCGCCGCCAATCAACTGTCAGTGGACCTGACCGAACAGGCCATCTATTTCGACCCAGCCGACATGGCCTATCCCGTGGGCTTGAACGTCTTGGTGAACGTTCCGGCCGATGACCACCAGAGGCTTACCGAACAGCTTTGTTCATATTTCGAAGCCATGTGGCCCAACGGTTGGGGCGCTCAATCGAACTTCCTGTTTGCGAACTGCCTTCGATTGCTCTTGGACAACAACGAGACACTGCTAGGCGTTCTCCGCCTATTGACCGACCCGCCTTTCAGCAGAAAGTTACTTTCGAAGTGCAAGGATCCGGTCGTCGCCCGGAATTGGGCGATCATCAACGGCTGGGACCCTCGGCAGCGCCAAGCGGCGCTGGCGCCCTTACAAAACAAAATAGGGACACTGCTCATGTCGCCGATGATCAGAAATATCGTCGGCCAACAGGAAACGACCATCGAGAACCCATCCATCATCATCGCCAATCTGGACCGGGCCAAATTGGGCGATACGACTGCCAAGCTTCTCGGCGGCCTGCTAATCGCCTGGAGCAAGGGCAACGTCGTGATATCCGATTACGGATTCTTTGGCGCTCCGCTTCCCCTGCCCCAGGATCGCTTCACAATATCCTTCAATTTCTTGGATGAGCTTTCGCCCACACTAAAGCAGGCAGTGCTAGGCATTGAGGACAAGTACGTCTTTAAGACGAACAAACGGGACGCCGAGGAGCTATCGTTTTACGTCGGTCTGCTCAATCCTCGTCAGCTCACGGAGTTGGACCCTTTTGAGGTCCGAAGCACCCGCAGGCTGCTCCGTCCCGAATGTCCCCCATCTTTAAACCGTCTAAGGCCCTTGAAAAAGCGGACGCAAGCCTGCCATACTCGCCCACGCGTTAAAGTTGAACGAGACATCAAGCAATACCTGCAATGACGACCGTTCCAGAAACAGCAGTTGCCGGAGCATTAGTCGCAGGGGGCGTCATGCTGGCTATGGTCATGTTTACCGCCGGACACTATTCGTTATGGCCCCAGCCAAACCTCCGGCAAACCACAACGCTCACCTGCCCCAATGGGAACGTCTTATCCATTTTGCCCCGTCTTTGTCATCCGGTTCCTCTTGGGCCAGTAGACATCCGCTTGGACAATCGTGATGCCGTTACTATCCCGATTGGAGAGACAGGCAATCTCCAGGTGATTTCGGGCGGCATTACCATTGACGATGGGCTACCCTTTTTCGCTCCGGAAATTACTCGCATTACCCCCAACAACAACATCAAGGCCGTCCAGCCAAATACCTTTTTACAGTTTCGGCCGTAGCGATGCCTTGGGTCATTCTCTTCGTCATAATCTGCATCTTTGGCGCCGGCATCGACGCGATTGACCGCACCCAGCACGGCTGGAAAATTGTCATCCTCCTCGCTTACGCCGTCACTGCTTTTGTGCTCTTCCGCAAATTTCAGCGGAGTTACTGGCTTGCGGGGTATAAGCGCGACCGAATCGCTGCCGCCCATGAACGCAAACGCGATCGGGAGGAGCGCAAACGCAAACGTCAAGAAGCTCTCATAGCAAAACAGTGGGAAGAGACAGACTATGTTTTGCCTACCGCTGACGTATTCCAAACGAAGCTAATAGAACTCTATAAAATCGTCTCTACAGCTCCGGCTTACAATATCCCGCTAATACGAGACGACATTGTTTGGCAATTGACCTGGGTACATCGTTCTATTTATCAAAATTCAGGCGTCGATAAAAGCCGCCCGCCAATCGACACCAAGAACACAATCACGAAATTATCCTTCGCTTTCGTTGACGGCCTTATGAAATTTGCGGAGCAGATACCGCCGCATCTGCTCGCACCCGACGCGACCAACGAAAAGCCCTTTCTATTTTCACAACAGACGCTCCAACAACTACTCAACACGGAAGATATAACCAACGCACTCCACCCCGCCTACAGTACGATGGTTAATCAGTTGAGGGAACAAACTCCTGACCTCATCAAAGAAGGGCTATTCTTCCGCACCGAACTTGCCCCACCCCCTCTTGGCGAAGAGCCGCGCAGTGTGCGAGAGCGCATAGCGGATGCGACACGGTTTACCGACAAGCCGCCTAACCTCGATACTCTTAAACGCCAGTGGGAGCGTGACAAGAAAGCCTACGACAAGGCAACCGAACAACGCGACTCGCTTTTCACCCCCATCGAAATGGCCTGCTATAACTCGCCCTATTGGCCTTACCGCTCGGCACTAGTCCCGACCGGAAGCTACATCGATCCCTTCCCTATATCGGACGTGCTGCGCTTTCAGGGGCATTGGATAATAGGCACCCAGGGCTCCGGAAAAACCACCTTGCTGCGTGAAATGTATCTCCACGACCTCGACAAGGTTGCGGCCGGCAAAGCATCGATAGTCCTGATGGACAGCAAAGAGGACTTATTCAAATTTGCTAAGCTAAAACGCTTCGCCAAAGGCGGCGACCTGGAAGGTAAGCTTACCATCCTCACCCCGGAACAAGCCTTTCCGCTTGCCTTGAATCCGCTCGACCTAGGCGCTTCGCCTGCTCACACCATTGATCTGCTGGAACACGTTTTTGCATCACTTCGTGATACCAAACAAACCAGTTTGCAGAGCACGCTCTTTCGCTCAGTATTCTTACTGCTGATACAGGTCCCGCACGCTTCTTTTGCCGATTTCCGAAAGATACTCGTTGAGGGCATTCGCGACTACGAACAGTATCTGCCGAAACTCCATCCCGAGGACCAAGATTTTTTTATTAAACCAACTTCCGAAGGCAAGACGGAATTCAATAGCCGCGTGTATAGCGACACGCGGGGTCAAATATTATGGCGCTTGCGCGACTTGACCACTCGCTCGCCTATGCTTCGGGACCTCTTTAATGCGCCTAAAACCACCGTAGATATTCCGTACTTAATCAACACCGCAAACGTCATCATCATCGACAACGCCCGCAGCAAGCTGGGTCCGTCCGGGTCCGAGTTCTTTTCCCGCTTCTTTCTCGCGCTCATCCGCGCGGCCGCCGACCAACGCTCTAAAATGCCCAACACCGAAAAAATGCCGACCTATGTCTATATGGACGAGGCGCACACTGTTATCGCCAATGACGAGAATGTTGAGGGCATTATTGCCGAATGCCGCTCTCAAAAAATAGCGCTCATCATGGCCCATCAGTTTTGGACGCAAATTGAAAATGAGAAAGTTCGATCAGCGTTGATGAATTGTGCGATACGCATGGCCAACGTTGATGCCGATGCGCCGCAGATCGCGCCGCGCCTACGTGTCGAGCCGGAGGACGTGCAACTGACCGAGGGGCACTTTCTGGCGTTTGTCCGCGACAAACCGCCAAGAAAGGCGACAGTGTCTTTTACCCCTACTGGACCGCTTCCGATGATGGATACGGACGAAGAAGCGGAAATCGTTGATCGGATGCGAACCAAATATGCTTATCAACCGAGCCATTTGACAGAACTAAATGAGGTATATTCGCCATCACCCGAGGCGGCGAATCCGCGACCGGCGCGTGTTCTCAATGACGACCCTAAAGATTTTGGCTAGCTGCCGTAATGCTACACTGAGCAACAGGGAGTTACGGGCACGCACATGGACTAACTTGGCTTCCTTAGACCGGCGGCCCGTTCTTCTCTAACACCGGGGAATGAAAAAGCACGCTATTGCCACGATAGAGATATTGAACCGACGCCGCTTAGCGCGGCGGAACTTCCTGACCGAGTTATTGGGCGGCAACGAACAGAACCGCCGCAAGGAAGTGAGCGATCTTAAAGACACCGAATATCTAACCCGGCATGAACCGGACGGTGACGGCCGGCTTGAGCGCTCCTATCCGCACTTCTTTCACCGCATTTATTCCAAAGGCCCACGGGCCGATAAGGCGCTGAAAGCGGCTGGCATCGAGCCGATCCGTCATTCTGATGCCGGCGAGCAGTTTTGGCATCAGATGTTTATCGACGACATCCTGCTGTCGTTCGAGATTGCCTGCAAAGAGCGCGGCATACCCTTTCGCGACCAATACCAGATCCTGGGTGACCGCCCGGCTGAGCTTCCCTGCAACATCAACTTCACCTTCCCCTCGACCGGCAAAGCGCACACGTCGTATAAGGCGCTCGCACCCGACGCCCTGTTTGCCATTGGCGATACCTACTTCGCCCTGGAGGCTGACCGGGGCACGGAGCCAATCGAGCGGTCGAACCTCAACCAGACAAGCTATCTCCGGAAGTTCCTGCAATACCGGGATGTGCTCAAAGGCCGCACGTATAAGTCGGCGTGGGGCATACCGCACCTGATGGTCTTACACATCAGCGCCCGGCACGAGCGCACCCAAAGCTTGATGACTTTTTTAGCAACCGGCCTGGGCGGCAAATCAGAGAGCCAGTGCTTCCGGTCCGCACCCACTTTGGCATCGACGGCAAAGTCCCCAGTGCCACTGAAGACCCTACTCACCGATCCCTATGACCGAGTAGGCCATCCCCCGTACATCATTGGAGAGCGAAATGGACGCAATCAGTAAGTTGCAAGAACTATATACTTTGCGAGACACCACCAACGCACAAAATAGAAAAGGTTGAGGCCTTGTTGGGAGCCGACCCGCCGGAGCAGAAACAGAGACGGAAGCGTGGACCGAACAAACCAAAGGAACCTCCGGCAAACGAGATGTAAAAAAAAGCCCGGCGCAAATGCCGGGCTTTTGGTTTCTATTCGTCAGTGGGCTCGTCTTCCTCTTGATAGGGCGGAACCAGCACCAGTCCGCCGTCCCAATCCTTCGAAATCGGCAGAGTATTCAGCTTGACGCTGAAACCCGGCTGATCGTTTCGCCGTTTGAGCGCCACGCCGATAGTCGTCCAGTCGCGCTTGCCCGGACCCGTTTTGGCGCGGACGTAATATTCGACTTCGCGCCTGTCATCGTCTCGCCCGCGGCGGACGCTGGTAGATGCACGGTCAGTCATGCTGTCCATCGTTCTCTCCTTCCCCGCTAATGGTTGAAGTGCGGGACACGGCATTCTTCCGGTTCGAACAGTTGGTTCCTTAGAATGCCTTGATCCGAACTCCAGCCGACATCTGCTCCCAGCGTACCACATGGTACAATTGGCTACGGACGTTCTCCCCACACAACAGGAGGCCGCCGTGCCATTCATTGACTTTGCAGAGTTGAAGAAATCCGCGACCATGGAGCGGACCTTGGAATTTCTCCGTCTTCAAACCAAACAGGAAGGGAGTCAGCTACGGGCACCCTGCCCAGCCTGTGCCCACGGCGGCGACCGGGCCATCGTCATCACCCCGTCGAAGCAGATGTTTTATTGCTTTGCCAAAAAGACCGGCGGCGACGCTATCGCTCTCGTCGCGCACATACGTGGCATTTCGGTAAAGGACGCGGCCGACGAACTCAACCGCGCCTTCGGAACTGTACAGAACAGTACTGGTACAGTTAGCAAAAGCCGTGCCACAGCTCCCCAAGCGCAGGAAGCACGAAAGCAGCCGGCGTTTGACCCAGAGGCGTATGCGGCGCGTCTTGATGCCTCGCATGCGTCTCTGGCCCCTCTGGGCATATCTTCCGAGACCCTGAGGGATTGGAAGGCCGGATATTCAAATTCCGGCACCAATCGCGGCAGGCTCGCCATTGCCCTACATGACCGGGACGGAAACGTCCTGGGCTTCGCCGGCCGATCGCTTGGCGACGAGCAGCCGTCGCTCACCATCCCGAACGGAATCAACCCGCAAGAGATCATCTTCGGCGGCCACCGGGTCGAACAAGGCACACTCTATCTGGTGCGCGACGTGCTTGATGTGTTGCGGGCTCACGAATCGGGTGTGACGAACTGTGTTTGCTTCCTTACCGAGATATCAGCGTTGCAAGTCGAAATGCTTGCGGCACTGATGGCGACGAAGCACTGTGAAACGGTCGAGTTGTTCTGAAAACAAAAACCCCGCATTCTCGCGGGGTTTTTCTCTGCCTAGTTGATCTGAGCACCGAAGTCCCTCCTTCTGCGGATTTCGTCCATGACAGCATCGAGCTTACCAACTAAGCGGGCTATTCGTTGGCGCTCCACAACTTCGCGTGGTTGACCAAGACTGTCTTTTTCATGCGGGCGCTTCTTCTGAAGTGACAACATCTCGTCGGTACAGGACAACATCTCGTCAGTGAACGAATGATAATCTTTCATGAGGTCTACCGTCGTTTTTTCTAGCGCTTCCTGCCTATAGTCGTATATCGCACCTACGCTTTCAGCCGTTAGTTCCCCGATCTCTTTTATGTATTCAGGATCGAATTCTTCTCCGTAAGCCCTCGATCCTTTTTCCTCCACACCCTTAGCTACTTCTCTAAACCGATCTTCGTTCTCCGCCATTATTCTGGCTTTGTCCTTATTTCCAATAATTTTATCCTGGCTTGCTAAATGTTTGCCTCCAAGATTCAACCTTCTATTCGGATCGCTTTCCATTGTTCATTCGGAATTATTCAATAAAAGTTCTCCTTAATGATTGCACGGAAAATCGCCCTTTGGTCGGGCGATGTGGATAGCAGCGAAATAGCGATTGGCCCCTTTCGAGGGGCCTCTTCTTTTTGTGCGGTACGATTAAGGGCGGACTAGTTCGTCCCACCAAATATCAAAGCTCCAATCCCACCACCAACCGCGGCGCCCCGCCGCGTTGGCGGGCGTTCGCCTCACACAGGAGGCTCATATGCTAGACAACGCCAAACGCACCTACGCGCTTGCCGACTTCACAGTCGAGGGCAAGGCCGGCAAATGGTACTTTTGGAAGACAGCCAGGTATGGAGACAAAGAAGAACGCCGCGGCCCCTACAGCAGCATTGCCAGCGTCACACTTATGATCGCACGACAGTTGATGAAAGAAATCACGAAACGGGACAGCTCTCACCAGCTACTCGAATAGCTCTCAACCGGGCGCTATTTCTTTTCTAGGTTACAATAAATGGCGGATAGCTCCGTGCGAACATTCCCTATGGCAGCGGGGAGGAACGCTGGCGAGGTGAAGGGACTTAGGAAGCCTCGTTGAGAGTCTGTGATCCGCAAAGTGCGGAACTATCCCACTAAAATGGAGCCTCGGCTCCTCATCAACTCAATCCCAGCAAAACGCAGCGGCGCTCGCGCCGTGTGCGCGGGCGTTCGCCTCTTACAGGAGGTTGGATATGTCTCTCATGATACATGCGGGCGCAAACGCGCTCGACTACGATGCACTTCGAGCCGTCCCTACCCCCGAAGGTACGGACACCCACGTTCCCGTGGCTCACCATGAAATCGTTGAGCTGGTGCGCTATACGCTCGGTTTCTTCGGCCACGACATAACCGAGGAAGCCCACGCCATTACACCCGATGGCGCCAGGTACTTCGGCCTCATGTCGCTCAAGAGCCCCTACAGCGAATACACCGACACGTTGGGCTTGCGCAACTCGCACGACAAGAGCTTCCCGATCGGCATTGCCTTTGGCAGCCGGGTCTTTGTCTGTGACAACCTCGCCTTCATTGGCGATCACGTCATCCGGCGCAAGCACACCGTGAAGGCCAAACGCGAGCTGCCGGGGCTAGTGACGGAGATCGTGCAGCCCCTACAGGCACAGCGCATCGCCCAGAACGCGAAGTTACTTGCCTATCAGGCCTCGCCCATCACGGACGAGGTGGCCGACCACGCGATTCTCACCATGTATCGCCAGGACATCATCGGCGTGCAGCGTATCGCCGACGTGTTGGAGCAGTGGGAACGTCCCGCCCATGATTGGGGCGATAAGACGGCTTGGCGGCTCTTCAACGCCGCAACCTTTGCCCTTGCCGGGAAAGTCGCGGAAAGGCCGGACCTCACCAAGCGGCTTCATACCGTCATCGACAGCACGTGCGAACGGCTGCATTAGCCATGCCGCTCTTTTGCAACTTTTATCAATGCTACCGCAGCGACCACCTGTGGAAGGACGTTTGGTCCGCGACGTGTGACGATACCCGTCCCCGTTGCGGCGCCAGCAAGTCGGAAGATGCGGATGAAGACGATTGAGTACGAATTCACGCTTCCTGACGGCTCGAAGCGATACGAGCTCGTTGACCCTGACGCGGGTGATAGCGTCATCCGGCAAATCGAAATGTTTAAGAAGATGCATGGCGCTGTCGCCGCCAAGCCCGCGAACAACAACCAAAACCCCGCCAAGTAGCGGGGTTTTTCTATTCAGCTGCTAATGCGGTTTGCGAACGAAATGATTCGACTCCTGAAGGCCTTCGGAAGATCAGTGAGCATCGGTGCTCCGCTCAGAGTCCGTACAAATCATCCGGCGCGTCGCCGAATTTCTTGAGCACCTGGGCATCCTCAAACGTGCCGGAGGCTAGATCACCGCTGCGGCTGAAAGCGATCGATCCGACGACGCCCTCTCGCTGCGACAGATACTCCGCGCGCAGGATCGCGGCTCTCGCGCTCAGGCATTCGACCGGCTCGCCGGGCGCAACGCCATCATCGGCCGCCACGAATGGCAGCGCGACGAAATACGTGATGTTGTCGGCCATGACTGTTACTCACCATCTTGACCATGCGCCGATACTGTTCTCTTTTCGTTCTTATGTCAATCGCGGGTTGATGCACTTCAAAAACACCCCACCCAGTCGATTTTTGGGAACATCACCCATATATAGAAATTGGTAGGTTTAGTGTATGATTCGCTTTACCGCCGGTTCGGCCTTGATCAGCGGGGGGTCGAGCGGAGTTGCAAATTGCCTCTTCAACGCGAAGAAGTCGCGCTTGTGGTGCTTTCCTTTGCGGAAGGCAGCTCGTTTACGCCTGTCCAAATCCAAAAGGCGCTTTTTTTGGCTTCAGACAAGGCTGCGGCCGCGTTTGATCCAAATTCCAGGTACGACTTTCAGCCATATGATTACGGCCCCTTTGACTCGCGGGTTTACTCTGACGTGCAAGCGCTTGAGGGACGGGGGCTGGCTCAGATTAACCAGCAGCCCGGAAGCCGTTGGAGAACCTATGCCGCTTCTGCGCGGGGCATAGCAGAGGGGCGCCGATTGGCCGACCAACTAACCAACGAACAACGTGACGTGCTTCAGAGGATCGCTAATTTAGTGCGCAGCCTTTCGTTTAATGATTTAGTGTCTGCAATCTATCGTGCGTACCCGCACATGAGAGAGCGCAGCGTTTTTCGAGATTAGTTTGTATGACAGTAATCGTTGGAATTTTGTGTTCTGACGGAGTCGTCATCGGGTCAGATAGCGCTATGGTCGCTGGCCGGGTAGGCCGCTACACTATAGAACGGCAAGATGGTGACGTTCTCAAGATCGAGATCATTGAGAACGATACAATAACAGCCGTTACTGGAGCTATGGGGCTCGCGCAGCGCTTCAATGATCAATTAGCAACTACAATAAGAACGCTACGACAACCGTTTCAGCCGCCGCAGTTTTTTCCCGGCGTCGGCGTAGTTGGCAGCCCGCTTCAACAGATGCTCAATGGCAAGGTCCCAGCGGGGACTGCGCCATATGATGCAATCAGCCCGGTAGAAATGGGGCGAACCATCGCTCAAATAATAATCGGTGATTTCCAGCGCACGCAATCGACTCATCAGGTGAGTAACGGGTGGGGACTCGGCGCGTTGTTTGGCTTTGTAAATGCCGATACACCGCACTTGATTGATTTCGATCCGGTTCAATTTCACCCCGAACTAAAAGGACTTCCTGATCCACTACGCGGGGATCAAGATCGAAATTGGCGTGGCGTAACGTGGGGAGCTGGCCAGCAATTAGCTGATGCTTTTCTCGCCCATGCTTATCGCATTCTATTCGGCGGGAAAGCGCCAACAGTAGCGAGAGCCAAACTAGCCGTTGCTTGGACCGTCGATCATGTCAGTAAATACAACATCGGTCTTGTCGGCGGAAAGCTTCAACTTGCGGTCCTTGAAAAGCGTAACGGTGCATGGATCGCACATCATGAAGATCCCGGAGAAATACAGGGGCAAGTGGCGTCTCTTGAAGGATATATTTCCGAGTTTCGCGAGATGCAGAAACCGGAAGCCGCAGCCGAAGCTAGCACCGTTGACGTGCACAGGGTGCTAGCTGGTGAGGAACAGATAGGCGAAGCGCCACCCGCTTAGCGCGGCTCTTTCTCAGCTTTTGGCTTGTGTCTGGCGATCTTGCCCAGCTTTTCGTCGAACGCGTTTTCGTCGTCGGCCGATCCAAACCGATTGGCCACAAGCGCATCGTAGCGCCGTGCTTTGTCGATGGTGTCGATATTTCGAAAGAAATGGTGTGCAGCGGTCACGCCGCGGATTGGCCAAAATTCTTGGGCGGGTAATATCGCTGCGAAAGATAAGTTGGACATCCAGGACAACGGCCAGCTGCCAATGTGCAATCTCTACTCGATCACGACCAACCAAGCCGCGATCATTGCCCTCTTTCGCGTCATAAACCGGTACGTCGGCAATCTGCCGCCAATGCCAGGGGTCTATCCGGATTTTCCGGCGCCCGTAGTGCGCAATGCCGGCGACGATCGCGAGCTGGCTATGATGCGTTGGGGAATGCCACCGCCGCCGCGAACTGGCGGCTACCCGGTGACTAACATCCGCAACACCGCCTCACCTCACTGGCGAGCCTGGCTGAAGCCTGAGGACCGCTGTTTGGTTCCGGCAAATAGTTTTGCGGAATTTGCACCAGATCGAAATCCTACAACGGGTAAAAAAGACATCGTTTGGTTTGCGCTCAACGACGCCCGGCCGCTGTTCGCCTTCGCCGGCATGTGGACCGAGTATAAGGGCGACCGCGGCACGAAGTCGAAGCCTATCCCGGGCCCGCATCAGGTCTATGGGTTTCTGACGACAACACCGAACGTGATTGTTGAGCCGATCCACCCAAAAGCCATGCCAGTGATTCTAACCACCCACGAAGAATACGACGTTTGGATGCGCGCTCCATGGGATGAAGCGAAAGCACTCCAGCAACCGCTGGCCGACGACGCCTTGAAAATCGTCGCACGGGGTGACTTTAAAGAGGATCCTGCCCCGGCCGCCAGATAAGCCTTTTGGAATGATATCGAGATGAAGCCCGGTCGAAAGGAAGGAAGGAAGTCCGAAATGGCTGTATCAACATGCGTGAAGTGTGCTGGACATAGCTTCGAGCTTGCGCCGTTCACGCCGCTCGGGACAAGCCACAAGTTCACGATCGTTCAGTGTTCAGGTTGTGGCGCGCCGATCGGTGTCTTGGACCCGACAACGGGCTTTCAGATCGAGGCCGATCGCGGCCATCGACGAGAGGCTCAACCGGATTGCGAAGGCGCTGCAGAATTGATTAGTCACACGGTCTAGGAGGTATTTCGCACCGCAGCAAAACTCAAGTTATTGGATCACCTATTTCTGGGCGTTTCCGTGTGTCCCAATTGAAATCTCGCGACGGTTGCGCTTGGATGTCAGTGAGCTGAGGGGCTAGTTATGCGTATTGTTGGCGTTGTGGCGCTGTGCGGCGCGTTGGGCGGCTGCGCCGCGTCTGCCCCGGAAGTCCGTACACGGCTCGGACAAGAATATATTGGAAAGAACGCCGACACGCTCGTACTCCAATGGGGCCCGCCTACGAGCATGTTCAGGTTGAATAGCGGCCAAACCTCGTATGTCTGGCAGCTTTCATCCGTCACCGATATTACAATACGGAATGGCTCCGGGACCGCCAGCACGTCTGGCTGCAAGGTCAGTGTTATTGCCTCCCCGACCGGAGTTATCACGCAGCTTGACACCGAAGATAATAACCCCGGTGGATCGGGACTAATTGGCCTTGCGGGGGTTCTCGGCGCGTATGGCAGCATGTGCGGTCAACGTCTTGGCATGAAGCCGCAAGGCTGACGGACTGCCTCGGGTTATGACGCGACCCAGAGCATTTGATCAATAAATTTCTTGAACTCAGTAAGATTTGGGAAAACGAAACTCAGCCACCATGCGGGTTCATCGACTAGCCGGATGACCGCTTGGTGCAAAACGAAGAGCGCTCCAGAAACGATGGCGGCGCGATAGGCCTGCGGGCTGCGCAATACGTGCGCATGTCCACCGAGCACCAGCGATACTCACTGGAAAATCAGACGGCTGGGATCGCCGCGTTTGCGGCCTCGCGCAATCTCACGATCGTTCGAACCTACCAGGACAAGGGCCGTAGCGGGCTCCGCTTCAGCAACCGGCAGGGGCTGCAGTCGCTGATTGCCGACGTGGAGCGTCGGCGATCGGATTTCGATTTTGTTCTGGTCTATGACGTCACCCGTTGGGGCCGCTTCCAGGATGTCGATGAGAGCGCCTACTACGAATTTATCTGCAGGCGGGCCGGTGTCAGGCTGCTCTACTGCGCGGAGCAATTCGAGAACGACGGCAGCTTCGTTTCCGCGATTATGAAGAACATCAAGCGGGTCTCCGCTGGCGACTATAGCCGGGAATTGTCGGCCAAGGTATTCGCCGGAAGCTGCCGCCTCGTTCGCCTCGGCTTCAAGCAAGGCGGCATTGCTGGCTACGGCTTGGAGCGCGTGCTGGTCGATCAGTCGGGAGCACAGAGATGCATCCTCGCCCCGGGCGACCGAAAAGTCCTGATGACGGACCGGGTCATCCTTCGGCCGGGTCGCCCGGAGGCAGTTGAAACAGTTCGGTGGATTTTCCGTTCGTTCGTGCGCGAACGAAAAACCGAACTGGAGATCGCCTGCGAACTCAACGAGCAACAAATGTTCAACGAACTCGGCCGGCCGTGGCGGATGCTGTCGATTCGCCGGCTGCTTGCCTGCGACAAGTACATCGGTAGCTACGTCTACAATCGAAAATCGGGAAAGCTCAAAGGCAAGCGGACTCCCAACCCGCCCGATCTGTGGGTCCGCTGCGACAACGCATTCGAAGCAATCATCGATCCCGCGCTCTTCAAGGCAGCCGGGAAGATCATTGATCGGCGGCCCAGACGAACCGTCCGCGCCTCGAAGTCAGACGCACATATGCTGAGCCTTCTGCGCGAACTGCTGGAAAGCAAAGGCCGCCTGACCTGCGCCATCATCGAGGGTGCCGCTAAGCTGCCGTGCAGCATGACCTATATCGAGCGTTTCGGAAGCCTGCGACGTGCTTACGAACTCATCGGATACCGGCCGGGCACTTTCAAGGTTTACGATTCCAGACGCTCTGCGATCGCGGCACGCACAAAGCTGGGGAACGATCTGCTCTCCGCCATTCAAGGCGCCGGTCGGTCTGCAGCATTCGATGCCGCGTCAGGTCGGATGACGATCGCTCCAGCCCTGACCGTATCAATCCTCATTGTCCGATGTCAGCGGTTGGTAACCGGCTCGCTTCGTTGGCCGATAAGGCGCCGCATTGATTCCGATACGAGCTTGACCCTCGCGGTTCGGATGCGAGAGGACAACGATTCTTTCCTCGATTTTCATTTACTGTCCACGCGTCGCGCCCTGAAGCCGCGATTGACCTTCAGGAAGCAGCGTCAGGCTGAAATCAGACCCTATCGGCTCACCACGGTCGAGGCCATTGCTGACGCCATTGAGCGCGCCGCTCGGGCGCCAACGTTAGCGCCGCATTAGGAAAAGATCGTCCTAGGGGATGTTGTCTTTCTTCCCGCCGATGCCGTGAGGCTTGTTTAAAAAATACTCCCGGTTGCCCAAGGCGGTTTCCGCGTATTGATCGATAGAGACGATGATTGCCTGGACGTGGTGGTAACAATAGCCCTCCCGCGTTGCCCTGCGCCGAACTTCCGCCAGTGCCTTGATCCACGGCGGGTTATCCGCATTGTCGTCGTACCATTTCACCGGAATCGCCGTTCTGTCGGCCCGTGGATGACCTTGTTGGTCCCGGAGTACGTCCTACGCTGCTCGCCTATCAGGCGGTCGCGTTCGCCGCACAGCCCGTCAACTTTCGCCAGCATCCGAGACAGGAGTTCTTCGGCCGACCTGGTGGAGATGCCGGCCCGCTGGAGGTCACGGATTTCATTCCGCTGCCGTGAGATCTGGCGGCGCATAAGCTCGATTTCCTTCCGGATGCCATCTAGTCCCATATCACGATAGGAACACAACGTGAACAGACTGGCAAGCCGCTAGGAATAGGTGGCTTCTCCCGAGGGATACCCAACTCCCGGCTTTGTGTGCCAAGTCACGAACCGTTAACGCCGTGTGAAGCTGTCTGTGAACATTTTAGAGGGCCGTCCGTCTACTGGACAGGAGCATGGGAATGACCCGCACCGACCGCGAAGAAATCAATAGGAAGCTCGCCCAGGCGCGCCGGTTGGCGTTGGAGCCGAGCGACCCGCTCACCCGCGAACGCTTGGCGCAGCTCATTGAAGACTTGGAGTTTCAGCTCGCCGAGCCGCGCCAGGTCGCCTACTCGGCTGCGACGACCCCATCGCTTCGTCAAACGGATTGCCGCCAGTGAAGAGCGAGTCTGCTCTGCTTTGTAGGCTTCCAGGGTTTCGACCGGCGTCGACTGGCAGGTCAAGATCCGAAACAACCACGCCTACTATGCGCCCGCCGACAAACAGCTAACGCTTCTCAGTTAGCGGCAATCTTCTGGTCGTAGAGCTGCAGGATGGCGCGTAGATCGTCCAGCTCCAGACAAAGCTCGCAAATCTTTTTCGAAGGCTCCGAGTCCTCATAGTCCCCGTCCGTCATGATATCGACGATCACGGCACGGGAGTTGTTCTCGACAATCCCGGTATCTTCGTGAAATCGAAGCCAGCGCCCTGACGTGTAGCAAGAGACGCTATGTTTCCCGCGCCGGTTTTTCGTGCGCTGGCTACCGTTCATTGGAAAGCGAATCACGTCCTTGCCCATTGCCGTTCCCTCGTTGAAGGCGCGCAGCGGACGCTAGATCGGGCGCCAAATTAAGGCAGGCGCCCGTAGCCCCAAACTTTCCCCATTACTCACAGGATACCGGAACGCTGGACTAGTGCCTATTGCATTCCGGGCAGTCCATCGCGCTCATCTCGACTTCTTGCTTGATGATATCGGTGAAGTCCCGGCGGCTGAAACCGTCAGGCAGGTCAATCTCGCCGTCGCTGATCTTCTTATTGGCCAGGCGATAGGCGCCCTGCAAACCGTCATCACTGTACTGGTCGATCGCGGTCCCGTGGTATGGGCACCGCTTCACCGCGCCGGTAATAGCCGCGACATCGATCGCGACAGCACGGAGAGCGTCCCTCTCCATCATCCAATGCTTCATTGCGCCCATCGGATACTCCTCTTCTGGGGGAGGCTAATTTGGGGGCTGCAGCGGCCGGTTCAAGAGTTTTGGGTTCCGCGATGGGGGTGTAGCCCTGCCCGCCCAAGTCTGATATTTCGGGCGCGCCTCACCATTGTTCCCGGTTTTGGGGGAGGCAAAAAAGAGGCAAATCCTTTTTTTGTTCTTCTTAAGTCATTGATTTTATTTGGTTCGCCGGTTTAGCTCAGCGGTAGAGCAGCGGTTTTGTAATATAGTTCATCGAAGATGTCGACAATTCTGAGCTTGCATTGATGCTTGCAGCCGCTTGTCATCTGACAGCGATAACCGCAACCGTGGTGTTGTCGAGACTATTCCCGCCAAATTGCTTAGCTGACTTCAGCAGCCGTGCTACCGACGAAGCAGGGGATGAAAGCAATCCCTGTTTCAAACTAATGGCAACAATTTCCTGCGGAATGATGTCAATTCCATCGGAGGCCAACAAAACTACGTCGCCACGCTGAAGCACAAATTCGGGAATACCCTGGTCCACCAGCTCGACTTCTCCGCCTACAAGCACCGACCGCAATGCATTTCGCTCCGGGTGCGCGAGGGCTTCCTCGCGCGAGATGATCCCCTGCGTCACCATTCGCTCGATCACGGGCTTCATCGAGTGATCCTGGTTGAGTTTGGTCAACCTGTTCTTGCGAAGAAGCAGAAGATGGCTGTCGCCAATCGATATCCAGTTCATTCGGTCATTCGCGCAGTGAATGCCGACAAGGGTCGTGCCCATGCCCCTGGTTTCGGCATCCTCGACCATTCTCTCGCGGATTGCCCGGTTTGCTTCTTCGCAGGCCTGGTAAAGCGCATCCTTGACAGGGCGATGCCTTACGGTGTCCGGCGTAAACGACGCGATAAACAGCTTTGTCGCAATCGCGGACGCCACTTCCCCGCTGGCATGCCCTCCCATGCCGTCGCAAAGCACCGCGGTCAGCGTGTCCTGGCCTTCCCCCCTTTGCACATCCGTTTCACCGGCTTGAAGGACAGTTGAAAGGTCCGACCGGATCGCGCAAGCATCTTCCTGGTTTTCACGGCTTCCGATGATCTGAGCAAGCGCTAAACTGAATTTCATGCTCACTCAGTCGTTCCAGTCAAAGCTTTCGCCGCAAAATGGAACGAACCGTACGGTCGTCTTGCCGAGCGAAACCACGTCCCCGCCCTTCATCTCCATCGGCTGCAGCACGGGTGCGTCGTTGAGGCGAACAACGTTCATTTTTCCTCCGTGCTGAATATAGAATTTCCGGTCCTTGTAATCGTAGGTGACGAAAGCATGTTCCGAACGCGAAATGGATTCGTCTCCGAAATTAATTCGCGTCGCCTGATCCTCTCCGCGGCCCACCGAATTCATGCCATCGAAAATCGCGGCAAACTGTCCCCGGCCGGGTCCGGTAACAACGACAAGCCAGCCGACGACGAGGCGTTCGTTCTCCTCTGATTTTGCAGCATCCGGCCTGGACCGGACCGCCAGTTTCGTTTTCGGATCTGTCCCCCGCTTTGCATCATTGGGAGCAACAGCCTCATTGGGCCGTCGCACCAGCCGCGTTTGATCGCTGTTGGGACCTCCCATCTTCCGCGTAACGTCGTCGTTGCCCATTTTTTCGCTCTCTGTATGACGGAGTTGAATTTGTGGAAATCAAGCTACTCTGAACCTCATGCGGACCTCGCCTAGTTCAACGGTGTCACCATCGCCCAGTTTCCCGGACTTGACCGGCACCCCGTTCACCCGAACGCCATTGATCGTATCCAGATCCATGATTGAAAAGGCTCCGCTTAACTCCTGTTTCAAAAGCGCATGATGACGATGCACGGTCGAGTTCTGGATAACCAGGTCATTGTCCGTCTGGCGGCCAATCCGGGTTACCTGAGTTCGGATCGGCTCTTTCGTTTCACTGCTGTCGAAGAATTCCAGCCAGCCGAGGATCGGCCGCATATCCGAGATCGTGCTGCCTTCCTGGCCGTTCGACTGATCGCTCTCCGATTGTTTGCGTCTGGCATTTGAGCGTCGCCGCCAGAGCCAGATACCCGCCAGGGCGAGGACAAGAACGGAAGCTCCGACGGCGACGAGCGCGAGCCTGAGACGGGTCTCCGTAGCCCACGCGACACTGCTGTTCAGCCACCGGTAAGACCAGCCACTCCAGGTCTCCGGGGGAGGCGCCGCTTCGGCCGGCCGGTTATCCGGGACCGGCTTGCTGACCGGCGCCGGCGGAGGCGGAGGCGGATCGAAGGTTCCGCTCAGAACCCTGTTATTTGTCAGAAAGACATCAATCCGGACCGGGCTCTGCGGCATGTCGAACGTGACGGAGCCACTGCTCTCCAGATGCGTCCTGATTGCCTGAGCTGCCTTCTGCACGCTGTCCTGATTATACGCCGTCAGAAACACCCCATCTGTCTCATCGGCCAGCCGCCGCAAACCCTGAGCCGTCGTTATCGCCTCCGGCGCCCTGCTCGGTATAACGACGAAAACCCGAACACCGGCGCTTTTCAACTTTCCCGAAAGCTCCGGGATCGTATAGGCGGTGTCGTCAAATATTCCGTCCGAAAGTATGATCAGTACCTTGCGCATGGCGGGCGAGACGGCAATGCTTTTCGCGACTTCGTTGATGCCACGCAGCAATTCGGAGGTCTTCCCGACGGGCCGAATTGCGTCCAACGCCAGTTTTATCGTCGTCGGGGAAGTCCCGAGTGGAGCGATCGCGCGGACATCTGTCGCGTACGTCCAAAGACCATAGGAAACATGATTCGGGTTCTGATTCAGAGTGGCGGAAATCACCGCCTTGAGACGATTGAAGTCGCCCGTTTCAAGCTCGGAACCGGCGCCCCACAGCACTGCAACGGCCGTCGGCGACTCATCCGGCCCATTCGAAACATATCTCGCAGCGACGGCCTGGTTTCCCGGAACGGTCGTGACGGTAACGCGAGAGACAATCTGTCCGTCGAACACGTCGACTTCGCATTGAACGCCGGTCAACGATACCCCGGAGGAGCAGCTTCGAAGCTGGCTTTCCGCGGCAAGCACCGCCGATGTATAGCCAAGTTGCAGAGAAAGCGCGCCCAAGATAATTGCTGCAAAGCCCATGGCACGCGCCGAAATCATCAAATTCATTGAACAAACTCCGAATTCACAGCGCGGAAACGCTTAGCCTGACTTCTCCAAGCTGGATGCGATCAGTCAATTCGATGCGAACGGGCTCGGCTCCGACCCGCTGCCCTGCGACGTAGGTCTTGTTGGTCGAATCGAGATCGCTTATCCAAAGCGTGCGGCCTCGAACTTCCAGGCGTGCATGTTCACGCGATACGGTTTCGTCATCCAGGACGAAATCGACCCTGTCGCCGGACCGGCCAATCGTCAGCGGACGAACACCCATCTGGACCTGGTGCCGGACCACCTTTCCGTCCGGCATTACCGCGGACAAAAGCCAGCCTTGCTGTGGCGCTGGGCGCGCATCAGCGGCAGAACGACCGGATGCTCTTGCAGCATTCGAGACCGGCTGCCGAATATCATTTCCGTTTGCCGATGCCGGTTGGGAGATCTGAAAGAGCCCGTTTGAGTTCAGGAAGATTGCCAGAAAAGGCAGGCACAAAAGCAACACGACGACCATCCAAAACAGACCGGTGTTGTTGCCGTTTGCCCAGCGCTGAAGATTCAGGAAAATGTACAGTGAAGGACTGAGAAAAAGAACGTTGAAAAGATTGACGAGCGTCGCCGCGATTGTCAGAGGCCGCTCGCCGTAAAGCGCCGAAGCGCAGGCGAGGACGGTTCCAATGATGACCAGATAGATTCCGTAGAGCGATATGAATATGGAAATGATCGCGACGACAATAGCCGCGATCGATATCCCCCGCCCAATCTCCATGACCGCCCCCGCAATTGTTTTTCAGAAACAAATAATACCTCGCCGTTCGCTTGAACCGAGCGCAATAAATGCCAGCCGGATCGAGACTACTGCATCGATATGATGCGGTCCAGAAGGTGTTTGAGGTTCTGTTGATCGTGCCGCCCGGCGCCTCTTGTTGGCCGATCGGGCCGATGTTAGCGTTGCCCCCGGTGATTGCGGTGGCCCTCGGCGGAGGATTTTTTGAGCGTTCTCGGCGACGGATTTTTGCTGGCCGAATACCGGATTTTGAAGATTCTGAGACCTGGCGGCTTCAGCGTGACCTATCTGGCGCGCGACGAGCAGCTCGGCCGGCTGCTTGAGATCATGGAGTATTTCCCGTCGGACCTTTCGTTCCGCAGTGGCGTGACGGTGCGGGCGCGGGAGCGCTGCGAAGACCAATTCGCCTGCGGCAAGGCGCGCTTCATCGAGGAGGCGCAGATTCTGGCGCGTTTCGATCACCCCAGCTTCGTCAGGGTGCTGCGGGTATTCGATGCCAACAACACCTCCTACATCGTTCGGGAGCATTTGAGCGGGCGCAGCCTGAAGCAGTGGGCGGCCGAACTCGCCATACCCCCGATGCAAGCCGAACTCGACCGGTTGATCGTGCCCTTGCTGGACGCACTGTCGATGCTGCACCGCAATGGCACCCTGCATCAGGGCGTCTCGCCGGACCACGTCTACGTCCGCGATAGCGGCCCGCCGGTTCTTCTGGGGTTCGGCGCCGGGCGTCCGGCCATGGCGCAACGCCAAGAAACCGTTGCGGCGACGGTCAAGCCGGGCTTCTCGCCGGTCGAACAGTATTCGACCAAGGACAGGGTACAGGGCCCATGGTCTGACATCTACGGCTTTGCAGCGACCATCTACTTTGTCGTGACGGGCGCACCGCCCAAACCGGCAACGGAGCGGCTAATCCGGGACGACCACGTTTCGGCAAAGCAGGGGGCATTGGGCCGGGACCGGTTCCGCGAAACATTTCTGGCGGCGATCGACTGGGGTCTGGCGCTTGCACCATCGCAGCGTCCCCAATCCATCGAACAGTGGCGCCCCGCACTTCTGAGTTCAGCGGATATCGGAGCGGTGTGAGCCGCGCCTGACCGTCTTTCCGGTACCGGATCAAGACGGTGGTTGCCTACCGGTTGCTCTCTTGCAGGCCGATTGGGCCGGGTGTTAGCGTCGTGATCCGCAAATGCACGGCGTTCGCGGAGGATTTTTTTGAGTGTTCTCGACGACGGGTGCTTGCTGGCCGATTACCGGATCTTGAAGGTTCTGGGATCCGGCGGCTTCGGCGTGACCTATCTGGCGCGCGACGAGCAGCTTGGGAAGCTGTTCGCGATCAAGGAATATTTCCCGTCCGACTTTTCGTTCCGCAGCGGCGCGACGGTACGGGCGCGCGAGCGGCGGGAGGATGACTTCGCCTGGGGCAAGGAGCGCTTCATCGAGGAGGCGCGGATTCTGGCGGGTTTCGATCACCCCAACATCGTCAAGGTGGTGCGGGCTTTCGATGCCAACAACACCTCCTACATGGTTCAGGAATACCAGAGCGGCCGCGACCTGAAGCAATGGGCGGCCGGACTCGACTCGCCGCCGACGCAAAAGGAACTCGATCTGCTGATCGCGCCTTTGCTGGATGCATTGTCTGTCGTGCATCACAATAAATATCTGCATCGCGATCTGTCGCCTGACAACATCTACATCCGCGATAACGGCACGCCGGTGTTGTTGGACTTCGGCTCGGCGCGTCAGGCGGTGGCGCAACGCACGGAGACGGTCTCGGCGATGGTCAAGTCTGGCTTTTCGCCGGCCGAACAATATTCGACCAAGGGCAAGGGACAGGGACCCTGGTCGGACATCTACGCCTTCGCGGCGACGATCTACTCTCTGGTGACGGGCTCTGCGCCCGAACCGGCGACGGAGCGGCTGCTCGAAGACGACTACGTTTCGGTGAAGCAGGGGGCAAGGAGCGAGTACCGCGAGAGCTTTCTGGCGGCGATCGACTGGGGCCTGAAGCTGCCCCTGTTGCAACGTCCGCAATCCGTCGAGGAGTGGCGGACGGCACTGCTGGGCGATCCAGGGACGAAGCGAAACTCGCAGAAATCGGATCGAGTTGCTTCAGTCATCGGTGACCGCGAAACGCCTTCCTCATCCATTGCAAACGACCCGAAGGTCGGGAAACCCGACCAGCAAAAGACCATCGATCTACGATCGGCCATTGTCCTTGCCGTGCTGCTTTCCCTTGCGTCGGCTGGAGCCAGCTATTGGGCTTTCAATTCCTCCGGCGTGCCCTTGCTGCCGGGCATTATCTACGGAGCGGTACTCGCTTTTCTTGTTTACAAGTTTTGGACAAGAAATCCGTTAATGATTTTCGTGGTGTTCCTGACCACGATTGGCGGCTGGTTCTTCTCGCATCTACTCGCTTTAAATACTGTCGACAGCATCGGAACGTTCCTGATTTCCCAGAACATCGTATCTGTCGCCACCGACGCGCCAAAATTCGAAACTCCGTATGCCTTTGCCATAGCCGGGATATTCGCCGGCCTGTTGGGAAGCGCTTTGCTGAGCCTCGGTATTCTCGTGGCTTGCAAACCATTTCGACGACCCAAGAATTGGGGACGAACACTCCTTGTCGGCGGAATTACAGGAACGCTGCTGGAATGTGGCCAGCATGGAGCATTGCCAGTTCACGTTGGCAGCGAATTACCGCTTTTTATCGTTTGGCAGTGCTCGATAGCGGCTTCAATCGTCATCAGCATTTGGCGTCCTGCGCTTTTGAATGAAGCAACGGCCCAAAAGATAATGGCGTGGGAGCTGGCCATGGCTCTTGCACTCGTGCTGACAGTTGGCGGGGTTCTCCTGGCCGACGTCCTTGTCGTCTATCAGCAGGAGGCGAAGACCTCTCTAGTTCAACAGCAGGCCCAGGAAGAGGACATGTGGAACAACACGACCTGGAACGATCTCGAGGGCCTCAAAAGCTTCGTCAGGGATTTCCCGGACAGCCAGTACAGGGCGGCGGCGGAAGATCAGATCCGGACGTTGGAGAAAGAGGCGGAGGCCAAGAGCACTGCAGATGCGCAGGCCGTACTGGAGTCCCAGGCCTGGCGAAATACCTCATACAACGACCGAAATTCCCTGAGGAGCTTCATCAAGAACTATCCGAACAGCCAATATAGACCGCAAGTAGAACAACGGATCGCCGAGTTGGAGAAAGATACGCAGGCCGCCCAAGAGGCCCAGGCCTGGCGAAATACCTCATACGACGATCCGAATTCCCTGAGGACCTTCATCAGGAACTATCCGAACAGCCAATCTAGACCGCAGGTAGAACAACGGATCGCCGAGCTGGAGCAACAAAGCGCGCCGTCAGCGTCGCCTCCGATTCCGCAGAATGACGAAGAGAAAAACGGTCAGACCTCGAGCCTTTGGGAGCACAACGGCTCAATGATGCGATTGCGTGCCGACGGGCCGAGCAGGCAATTCGTCTATCTTTGGCCGCGCGACGGTCTGAGTGAGGTCGGCGTGCAGGAGGGTACCGTGTTGTTCAGGGGCAAACGTACCGGCAATGCCTACAGCGGCGTGGCATATGTTTTTTCCCGAGGCTGCGGCAGTGCTGCATTCTCCGTCAAGGGTCAGGTTGCGGCTGACGACCGCTCGGTCACATTGTTCGGCAAAGCTCCGCTTCTGCAATCGAACTGTCGGGTTTCCGGATATCGGGACGAAACACTGCAATTTACCTTGAACGACAAGCCGGTCGTTGAGTAGCGAAAGCAAGGCCCCTC